>Ga0209705_10000094_pt1 | contig 44610 bp, 42 predicted proteins | sample PPLLaktember2015_5_FD_187262 | JGI IMG/M metagenome (GOLD analysis project Ga0209705, IMG submission 187262) | Freshwater sediment microbial communities from Prairie Pothole Lake near Jamestown, North Dakota, USA - PPLs Lake P8 Core (1) Depth... | ecosystem: Environmental > Aquatic > Freshwater... | reverse complement strand
CCGGACCGTGCTGAGCGTGCCGCGCGGCGCCTTCCCGATGGCGGTGCGCACGGCTGAAACGATGACTGCATCCTGCATGGTGTCCTCAACTGAAACCACGAAGGCACGAAGCACGCGAAGGTCGGCACGAAGCCTTGTGCTCCTCGCTAGTCCAACTTCGTGTCGTCCTTCGTACCCTTCGTGACCTTCGTGTTCCCGGTCGCTTCCTGTTCAAAGTCCCCGAGCAACTCTTCAATTGCCTCGCCCACGAGCGAGGCCTTGCCGTCGAACACGTGATCGGCGTCCTCGATGACGACCAGTTCCCGGGGCTCCGGGATCTCGCCGTAAAGCTTCCGGACCTCGCGCACCGATACCACCTCGTCTTCTTCGCCGTGGATGAGGAACTTGGGCTTGGTGCACGTCTTCAGGGCGTCGTACGCGTAGCGATCCACCGGCGGCGCGATGGCGACGAGCAGCGTCACGCGCGGGTCCTCCGCGCCCACCGTGAGCGCGATCCACGAGCCGAACGACATGCCGGCCGCCCAGATCGGGAGGCCCGGGAAGCGCTCGGCCGCGAACGCGATGGCCGCGCGGAAGTCGTCCTGCTCTCCCGCGCCTTCGTCGAACGTGCCGGCGCTCAAACCGACGCCGCGAAAGTTGAATCGGAGCGCGGCCACACCGATGGCCGCCAGCGCCTTCGCGGCGTGGTAGACGGCCTTGGTGTGCATGGTCCCGCCCAGCAGCGGATGCGGGTGGCCGATCACGGCCACGGCCCGCGGCTGGTCCTCGGGCAGGTCGAGCCGTGCCTCGAGGATGCCGACCGCACCCGGAATCTCCTGCAGCATCCCCGTCACCGTCTGCTCCTTCTCGCTGGCGCCGGAATGTCAGTCGCGGCGGCGCTTTGCGCGACGAACTCATCCATCAGGTCTCGGAAGCGGTCCGGCTGCGTCACGATGCCCAGGTGCCCCGTGTGTGACAGCACCACGTGTCTCGCAGCCGGCAGCCGGCTGACGTTTCGGCAGCTCACGGCCACCGGGACCACGCGGTCCAGGCCAGGCTCGCCGGTGACGACGAGCGCGGGCGCTGCCACGCGCGCGGCGTCGGCGAACCGGTGGTGCTCGGCCCACGAGATTCGTCGCGCCATCTTCTTCGGCGACATCGGCGCCGTCACCACGCGCCAGCCGTGGTACGCCATGAAGTGAAGCCGCGCGCCGATCGAGGGCAACGCCGCCTGTACCTCGGGCTGCAGGCGCATCGGCGACGTGAGCGCGAAGATCGGGCTCAGCAGCCGCGGCGCGCGCATGTAGAACCGCGCCCGCCGATCCGGCGTCCAGTCGGTGGGCAGCGCCGAGGCCAGCACCAGGCGCGACACGCGTTCCGGGAACCGCGCGGCGAACTCCGTGGCAATCAACCCCCCGTACGAGACACCGAGGATCGTGGCCCGTTTCAGCCCCGCGCGGTCCATGGCCTGGTTCACCTGCCGCACGTAGTTCTCGAACCCGAGCGCCGGGTCGCAGTCGAATGGGCTGCTGCGCTCGTCGCACAACGAGAACGCGATGACGCGGTAGTGCTGTGCCAGGCCGTTCACGGCCGGCTGCATCCACTCCCACCGGCCCTGAAGGCCGGGGATCAAAACGATCGGTTCACCACTTCCGAGGTCGATCATTCAGGGTTCTCGGGTTCTGCGGTTCTCGGGTTCTGGGCCACGCGAACCCCGGAACCCGGGAACCCCAGAACCTATCAGTTCCGTTTTGGTTTCCCCGTCTTCAACGTGTGCTGAATCCGCTCCAGCGTCTTCCGCTCGCCGAGCAGGCTCAGGAACGCCTCGCGTTCGAGATCCAGCAGGTACTGTTCGCTGACCGTGGTCGGGTGGGGGAGCTGCCCCCCGCCGAAGATGTGCGCCAGTTTCCGGCCGATCAGCGCGTCGTGGTCGCTCGCGCGGCCCGCGCGCCACGCCAGGTGCACGCCCAGCTTGAGCGCCGCCGTCACGGCCTCGCCGCCCACGCGGATGGCCGTGCGCGGGGCCGGCTTGTGATACCCCTCGCGCACGCGCTCCAGTGCCTTGGCCTTCGCGTCGGCCATCAGCCGCTCGCGGTTCATCGTGAACGTGTCGGTGGACGCGAGATACCCGAGCCGCACCGCATCCGGGCCGCTGGCCGAGACCTTCGCCAGCGCGATGGTCTCGAATGCCTGCTGCACCCAGGGCAGCGGATCGCTCTGCGGCGTGGGCACTTCCGCCATCGCGCGCACCAGCATCTCCTTGGTGCCGCCACCCGCGGGGATCAGGCCCACGCCCACTTCCACGAGCCCCATGTAGGTCTCAGCCGCCGCCTGCACGCGATCGCCGTGCAGGATGATCTCCACGCCTCCGCCGAGGGCCAAGCCCGCCGGAGCCACCACCACCGGCACCTCGCTGTACCGCAGCAGCATCATCGTCTGCTGGAACTGGCGGACCATCAGCTCCAACTCGTCGAAGTTGCCTTCCTGCGCTTCGAGCAGGACCAGCATCAGGTTGGCGCCGGCCGAGAACGTCGCCGCGTCGTTGCCCACGACCAGCGCGCGGTGGTTCTTCGCCGCCTCTTTCACTCCCGCCTGCAGCATGGCAACGGTGTCGCCGCCGATGGCGTTCATCTTCGAGTGGAACTCCACGGCCAGCACGCCGTCGCCCAGGTCCACCAGGCTGGCGCCCGCGTTCTTCCTCACCACGCGCTGCTGGTCCTTCGCGCTCCGCAGGATCTGCAGATCGGGCGCGGCCGGGGCGACCAGCCCCTCGCGGAAGCGATTGGCGTTGGCGTCGATCACCGACTGGACCAGCGGCGGGATCCCCCCCTTCATCGCGTGCCCACCCGTCTCGGCAGCCGCGCTCATCACCTCGCGGACGCCGATGGTGTCGAACAGCTCGAAGGGGCCGAGGTCCCAGCCGAACCCCCACCGCATCACCCGGTCCACGTCGTCCATGGAGTGGGCAATCTCGGGCGTGACGCGCGCCGTGTAGACCAATGTGGGCGCCAGCGTCTCGCGGAGGAACTGCCCGGCCTTGTCCTTGCTGTGGAACAGCGTCCGCACGCGCTCGGCCAGGTCGTCCATGGATTTCCCGGCCTCGATGGACGCGATCTTCGCGGACTGCTTCGCGCGGTACTCCAGCGTCTGCAGATCCAGCGTCCAGATCTCGGACTCGCCGCCCGGGCCCTTGCGCCGCTCGTAGAAGCCCTTGCCGGTCTTCTCGCCCAGCTGGCCGCGGGCGATCATCTGGTCCAGGAAGGCGGGCACGGCGAACGCGGCGCGATCCTCCGGATCCGCCAGGCGCTCGTTCAGGTTGCGCATCACGTGCGCCAGCACGTCCACCCCCGCGATGTCCATCGTCCGGAACGTGGCCGAGCCCGGGCGCCCGATGGCGGGGCCGGTGATGGCGTCGATCTCCTCGATGGTGTACTTCCCGCTGGCCAGCGACTGCAGCATGCACGCCACGCCGTAGAGGGCGATGTGGTTGCCGATGAAGTTGGGCGTGTCCTTCGCGATCACCACGCCCTTGCCCAGCAGGTGGTCGCCCACGCGCGTCACCGATGCGATGACTCCCGGGTCGGTCTCCGGCGTCGGGATGATCTCCAGCAGGCGCAGGTAGCGCGGCGGGTTGAAGAAGTGCGTGCCCAGCCAGTGCCGTCGGAAGTCCTCGGAGCGCCCCTCGGCCAGCGCGCCGATCGGGATGCCCGACGTGTTCGTGCTCACGATGGTGCCGGGGCGGCGCTTCTCGTCGACGCGGGCGAGGAGCTGCTGCTTGATGTCGAGCCGCTCGACCACGGCCTCCATCACCCAGTCGGTGGAAGCGATCTGGTCGAGGTGCGTGTCGAAGCCGCCGGTGGTGACCAGCACGTGTACGTCCGGCGTGAATTGCGGGTCGGGCTTCAGCTTGCGCGCCTTCTCGAGCCCCTGTCTCGCCAGGTCGGCCGTGAGATCCAGCAGCAGTGACGGGATGCCGACGTTGGCGAAGTGCAGCGCGATCTGCGCGCCCATCGTGCCGGCGCCCAGTACCGTCACCGCGTTGACGTTGATGTGGCTCATCGTCCCAGGCCTCCGATCAGCAGGTCCACCACCGCGTCGGCCTCGGCGGCCAGGTCGTACTTGCGGCGGCTCAGCATCCAGTTCGTCGCCATCTCGTCCAGCGCGCCGAAGAACACCTTGGCCCCGGTGTTGGCGCTCACGTCCTTCCTGAACACACCCGCCTCCTGGCCGTCGGCAATGGTCCGGCGGATGAGGTTGAGGTAGTCCTGCAGGTGGGTGGACGAGAAGCGCTCCATGAACTTGATGGACTGCCGCAGCTCCACCTGGACCACGACCGCCAGCTCGCGGTCGCGCCCCAGGCGCTCGAGGTGCAGGCGCGCGATGCGCCGCAACCGGTCGGCCGGGTCCGGCACCTCGGCCAGGGCCGCCCGTCCCTCGGCAATCGCGTCCTTCATCGTCCGCTCGAAGATCGAGACCAGCAGGTCGTCCTTGCTGCGGAAGTAGAGATACACGGTGCCAGCGGCCACGCCCGCCACGCGGGCGACGTCGGCCACCTGCGACTGGAAGTAGCCGTGCCTGGCGAACACCTTCACCGCGGCGCGCAGGATGAGGTCGCGCTTGTCGGTCACGGGGCTGGCCTTCACCGCGGCGAGGCGTCTGGCAGAGGTGGCGGCCATGGAGGTGAATGAATAGTCATTCATTCCCGGGGCACCGGTCAACCCTCTTGTCACCATGGTGCCCCATGCTGCATCTTTGTGGAGTAAGGGACTTGGTGGGTCCGCTCCCCCGGTCCCGGAAAGGGGGGCGTCATGAGGCGCCTCATCCTGGTTTCCGTCGTCCTCGCGGCCCTCGGGGCTGCCTGCGATTCCGATTCGCCGACCGCGCCGTCCCCGGCCACCGGTCCCGCACTCACCAGCGCCGTGCGCCTCGCGATGGAGGAGGCCATCGCCGATGAATATCGCGCCGAAACCATCTACACCGGCGTGGTCGCCGACTTTGGCGCCTCTGCGCCTTTCACGAACATCCTGACGGCCGAGCAGCGCCACTCGACCTCCATCGCCGGCCTCTTCGTGAGTCGGGGGCTGACCGCGCCCGTCAACACCTGGACCCTGGCCACGGTGCCCCACTTCGCGACGGTCCCCGCCGCGTGCACGGCCGGCGTGGTGGCCGAGCAGGAGAACATCGCCATCTACGATCGCTACCTCGGCCTCGACCTCCCCTCCGACGTGCGACAGGTATTCGAGAGCAACCGCGCCGCGTCGCTCTTCAACCACCTGCCGGCGTTTCAGAGGTGCGCGGGCTAGGGTTCTGGGGCCTCCGAACCCCAGCACGTATAATCGCCGGCCGTGGCCTCATTGACACTCGCCGGCACGACCATCGCCCCGGGTACGCGCGCCATCGTGCGTGCCCCGGTCACCCGTGATCTCACCGGCGACGTGGACATCGTCGCGCACGCCGTAGCGGGAGCGCTCGACGGCCCGACCTTGCTCCTGCTGTCCATGCTGCACGGCAACGAGTGGTTCTCGGCCGTCGTGCTGCGCGAACTGTTGAGCCAGGTCGATGCGGCCACTCTTCGCGGCAACCTCATCGCCATCCCCGTCGCCAACGCCACCGCCATGGCCACCGCCACGCGCTGCATCCAGGACAACGCGGACGAGCCGGACGCCAACCGCACCTTCGGCGGCCCCTACCAGTGGCTGTCGAACCAGATCACGCGCGTGCTGTCGGACGAGTTCATGGCGAAGAGCGACGCCATCATCGACTACCACGTTGGCGACTGGGGCGCGACGATGGCCGACGTGAGCTACGTCACCGATTACTCGGACCCGGACGTGGCTGCGCGCAGCAGGGCCTTGGCGCTGGCCTACGGGTTCCCCGTCGTCCACGCGCTCACCATCTTCAGCGGCCTCCGCGGGTCGCGCACCTCGCTCGGGCATGCAGGCGAGAAATACGGCACCCCCGGCATCGTCGCGGAAGTGGGCGGGCTCGGCTGGGGCGAGCTGCAGGAAGGACGCTGGATCCAGATGAACGTGGACGGCACGCTCGGCGTGATGCGCCAGCTCGGCATGATCGACGGCGAGGTGAAGCCTCCAGCGCGCTACCTGCACTTCCACAATTACTTCCGCGTGGGCCCGAGCGTGGGCGGTTGTCTCGAGCCGGTCGTCGGGCTCGATCGCCAGTTCACCGAGGTGGCGAAGGGCGAGGTGCTGGCGACGGTGCGCCACGCGATGACCTTCGAGCTGCTCGAGGAGGTCCGGTCGCCCGGGCGCGGCATCATCTTCTATGCCTGCCGCTCACAGATGGTGCGTCCGGGTGGCTGGGGCTTCGGCGTGGCATCGCTGGAGGACCCCAGGACGGAGTGGATGACGTCGTAAGTTCAGAGTCTACGAGCTCAGCGGTGGGGTGTCGAAGCGCGGCTCGTCGATCGGCGGACCGTTGAGACCAGCCGTTTGCGACACCGACACACGACCCGAGGCGGGGACACGGCGCTGTCTGAGCCGGGGAGTGCAGGCGAGTTCGCCCAAGTGCTTTGTCGGGGTCGAGGGGAGTGTGACCGGCTGGTCGAGCCGGTCCGCCGGGCGATGAGCCGCGCTTCGGCACCGCAGTCATCAGGAGGTCGTGCGTGACGAGACTGACAGGGGTGGTGGCCGCGGTGGTAGTGGCCACCGCATGCGGCGGCGGATCGGAAAGCGGCGCGCCCGCGGGGCTGCGCGACACGCTGGTCTTCGCCGCCTCCGCCGACGCGACGACGCTCGACCCGCACAACACGACCGACACCGAGTCCGACCAGGTCATCATGATGATGTACGAGACCCTGATCGGCTTCGACCACGACATGAAGATCGTCCCGCGCCTGGCCGAGCGCTGGGAAGTGGCGCCCGACGGCGTCACCTGGACGTTCCAGCTGCGCCAGGGCATCCGCTTTCACGACGGCACGCTGTTCAACGCAGACGCGGTCCACCGCAACTTCGCCCGCGTCATGGACCCGGTGGCCAACCACAAGCGGCTCGTCCTGTTCGACATGATTGATCGCGTGGAAGCCGTGGACGAGCGCACGGTCCGCATTACGACCAAGTACCCTTTCGGTGCGTTCGAGCCGACGATGGCGCACGTGTCGGCGGCCATCGTGAATCCAGCCGTGGCCGCGACGTTCGGCAAGGATTTCGGGTCGGCGGCCGACCGCGCCTCGGGCACCGGCCCCTACAGGATCGTGTCGTGGAAGAAGGACCAGGAGATCGTCCTCGAGCGCAACGACGACTACTGGGGCGAGAAGGGCAGGACGAAGCGCATCGTCTATCGTCCGATCCCCGAGGCCGCATCGCGCGTGCTGGCGCTGGAGGCCGGCGATGTGGACGTGATTACGCGCGTGCCCTCCGCCGACATCGCGCGGCTGGAGAAGGAGCCCGGCATCGCCGTGACGAAGACGCCCAGCGTGGGGATGCAGCAGTTTCGCTTCAACGTGGCCAGGAAGCCCTACAACGACACGCGCGTGCGACAAGCCATCTCCTACGCCATCAACCGGCGGGCCATCGTGGACAACCTGGTGTCGTCGTTCGCGCGGCCCTCCACCGGTGCGCTCACGCCGATCATGCGCGGCTACGCCAACCTGGGTGAGATCCCGTACGACCCCGACAAGGCCAGGGCGCTTCTGAAGGCGGCGGGCTACCCGAACGGGTTCAGGACGCGCATCGCTACCACGCCGCGCTACCCGATGGGCGTGGAACTGGCGGAGGCCCTGGCCGCGGACCTGAAGAAGGTCGGCATCGAGGCCGCCATCGACGTCATCGAGTGGGGGACGATGGTCACCTACTGGGCGGGCCTGCCGCCGGAGAAGAACCCGCAGGAGATCTTCATCATGGGCGCGGGCGCGTCCACGGCGGACGCTGACTGGGGCCTGCGGCCCATCTTCCGGAGCGCGCCGACCAACGAGAACAACTACGGCTACTACTCGAACGCGGAGTTCGACCGGGTCATCGAGGCCGCGATGCGTGAGACCGACGCGGAGAAGCGTCAGCAGCTCTACCGTCGCGCGCAGGAGATCGTCTACCTCGAGGACCCGGGCGCCGTGTGGCTCTTCGACACGCTGTACGTCGTGGCGAGCCGCGCGAACGTGGAGGGCGTGACCCCGTCGCCGCTGGGCGCCGTCACGTTCCAGCAGGCCACGGTGCACTGAGGAGAAGAGAAACCGCGACGACACGAAGGGAATCGCGAAGGACACGAATCAGATGAGCTCTCCCGTTCACCTGTCCAATATCGCTTCGTGCCGATTTTCGTGCTCTTCGTGCTCTTCGTGCCTTCGTGGTTTCTGTTGGCGATGACCCTCGTCGCCCGCTCCCTCCTGCGGCTCGTCTCGGTGCTGTTCGGGATCTCGGTCCTCGTCTTCCTCATCGTCCACGCCATTCCCGGTGACCCCGCGGTGATCGCCGCGGGGCTCGAGGCCAGCCCCGAGACCGTGGAGCGAATCCGCCGCGACCTGGGCCTCGACCAGCCCCTGCCCACGCAGTTCGTGCGATTCGTCTCGCGCGCGCTGGCCGGCGATCTGGGCACCTCCATCCGCACCGGCGCGCCCGTCGTGACCGAGATTCGCGAGCGGCTGCCGCACACGGTCATTCTCACGCTCGGCGGCATCGGGCTCGCCATCCTGTTCGGCATGGCCGCGGGCATCGCGGCCGCGGTCGCGCGCCGCCGCTGGGTGGATCGCGTGGTGATGGCCGTGACACTGGTGGCGGTGTCCACGCCGTCCTACTGGCTGGCGTTGATGGGCATGCTGGTGTTCGCGCTCCACCTCGCGCTGGTTCCGTCCATTGGCGTGGGCACGCCGCTTCACTACCTGCTGCCCATCGTGGTGCTCGGCCTGCAGAGTGGCGGGCAGGTGGCGCGCATTTCCCGCGCCGCGATGGTGGAAACGCTACACCAGGAATACGTGCGCGCGGCCGAGGCCCGCGGCGCTGGGCGGTGGCGCGTGATCGCCCGGCACGCCCTGGCCAATGCCACGCTGCCCGTCGTCACCCTCATCGGCCTGCGCGTGGGCGGCCTGCTCGCGGGCACGGTCCTGGTGGAGAGCGTGTTCGCCATCCCCGGCGTGGGCCGGATGATGGTCGACGCGGTCATCGCGCGCGACTTCCCCATGGTGCAGGGCGGCGTCCTGGTCGTCGCCACGCTCATTGTCACGGTGAACGTGCTCACGGATCTGGTGGGGGCCGGCCTCGACCCCCGGGTGCGCGCATGAGCGGCGCCTGGCGGCGCCTGGCCACCGACATTCCCGCGCTCATGGCGCTCGTTGTGGTCGCCCTGTTCGTCGGGGCGGCGCTCCTGGCCGACGTGCTGGCGCCCCATGATCCGCTGGCCGTCGACCTCGCCTCGAACTACCTGCCGGCTTCCCCCGCGCACCTGCTGGGCACCGACCATCTCGGGCGCGACACGTTCAGCCGCCTGCTGCTCGGCGCGCGCGTCTCGCTCACCATCGCGCTCGTCGCGACCCTTGCGGGCCTGCTCGTCGGCGCCACGCTGGGGCTCGCGGCCGCGTGGCGGCGCGGCGCCATCGAGGGCGCCATCATGCAGGTGGTGGACGTGCTGTTGTCGTTCCCCGACATGCTGCTGGCCATCGCGGTGGCGGCCATCCTGGGCCGCGGCGTCGTGTCCACCGTCGTCGCCGTGGCCATCTTCAGCGTGCCCGTCTTCGCGCGGCTGGTCCGTGCGTCGGCGCAGGCCGTGGTGAACGCGGATTTCATTCTCGCCTCGCGCGCCGCGGGCGCATCGGCGTCGCGCCTGCTGCTGCGACACGTCCTGCCGCAGTGTTACGCACCGCTCCTGGCGCAGGGCACCATCACGCTGGGCTCGGCCATCCTGTTCGCGTCGGGCCTGTCGTTCCTGGGCCTTGGCGTGCAGCCTCCGGATCCGGAGTGGGGCGCCATGCTCTCGCGCGGCCGCGAGCTGCTCCGGAGCAGCCCGCTCGGCGCTGTCGCGCCGGGGGTGGCGATCACCCTGGTCGTGCTCAGCTTCTCGCTGCTGGGAGACGGCCTGAAGGACGCGCTCGACCCCCGCCGGCGTTAAGCCTGTGCTAGTGTGGCGCGCATGATGCGCGCCACCCCCTCCCCCGGACTCCACCGCCGCGCCGTCCCCGCGCTTCTCATCGCGCTCATCGCCGGTGGCTCCGCTTGCGCCACGGAACCGGCCGCGCCCGCGGGCGGCCCACCCGCGCCGGCCGCCGCCCCGGCGGCCCGCTGGTTCGCGCACGTCGAGATGCTGGCCAACGACAACATGCGCGGCCGCGAGACCGGCAGTCCCGAGCACCGCAAGGCCGCCGACTACGTGGCCAATCAGTTCACCGAGGCCGGCCTGGAGCCCGCGGGCACCGCGGGGTACCTGCAGCCCATCGCCTTCCACTCGCGCCGCATCGTCGAGGAGAAATCGAGCCTGTCGCTGGTGCGGCGGGGCAAGGCCGAGCCCGTGACGCTGGGGGAGGAGGCCACCTTCGGCATGCGGATCGATCCGGCACCCAGCGTCGACGCCGGCCTGGTGTTCGCCGGCCACGGCCTGCAGATCCCGGAACTGAATCACGACGACTTCGCGGGCCTCGACGTGAAGGGCAAGGTGGTGGTCTACCTTTCCGGCAGCCCCTCCAACGCGCCCGGCGCGCTCAGCGCGCACTACCAGTCCGCGGCTGAACGATGGAGCACGCTGAAGCGGCTGGGGGCCATCGGCACGATCTCGATTGCCAACCCGAAGAGCATGGACGTGCCGTGGGAGCGGTCGTCGCCCAATCGCCTGAACCCCGCGATGGCGCTCGCTGATGCGGCGCTGGACGACACGGCGGGGCAGCAGGTCTCCATCACGTTCAACCCCGCGAAGGCCGAGCGTCTCTTCCAGGGCTCGGGCCACACGTTTGCCGAGATGCTGAAGATCGCAGACGAGGGCAAGGCGCTGCCGCACTTCGCGCTGCCGTCCTCGGTGCGCGCGATGGTAGCGGTGGAGAACATGGGCGTGGAGTCGCACAACGTGGCGGGCCTCGTGCGCGGCAGCGACCCGAAGCTGGCAGGCGAGTTCGTGGTGCTGACCGCGCACCTCGATCACGTGGGTGTCGGCGCGCCCATCAACGGCGACGACATCTACAACGGCGCCATGGACAACGCGTCGGGCATCGCCACCCTCATCGAGGCGGCCTCCGCCGTGGCCGCGGCGAAGCCCAGGCGCTCGGTGGTGTTCGTCGCCGTCACCGCCGAAGAGAAGGGTCTGCTCGGCTCGCGCTACTACGCGCTCAACCCCACCGTCGAGCGCGACGCCATCGTCGCCAACATCAACATGGACATGTTCCTGCCGCTCTACCCGCTCGAGAGCCTCATGGTCCTGGGCCTGGACGAGTCGGATCTCGGGGACGATGTGCGGGCGGTGGCGCAGGAGATGGGCCTCGGCGTGCGGCCCGATCCGCAGCCGCAGCGCAACCGGTTCATTCGCAGCGACCAGTACAACTTCATCCGCGTGGGGGTGCCGGCCCTGGCGATGAAGGTGGGCTTCGAGCCGGGCTCGCCCGAGGCGAAGATCGACGCCGACTGGACGCGGGAGCGCTACCACGCGCCGTCGGACGACCTCGCGCAGCCCATCGACCGCGGCGCCGCGGTCGGGTTCACCGACATGATTGGCCGGCTCGCGTTGCGCGTGGCCAATCGCGACACGCGCCCGTCGTGGAAGGCCGAGAGCTTCTTCAAGCGCTTCGCGCGCCGTGCGGCGTCGGAGACCACCGGCCGATAGCCGAGCGCGCCGGCCGGCATGGGTCACCAACGCTGCTACCTGGAACTGCGTGCCGACCAGGAAACGCCACCCGCGGATCCCTGGCCGGACGGCTTCTCGCTGACCCGCGAAGAGGCGCCTGCGCCCGCGTTGTGCCGCATGCTCTACCGCGACGTGGGCGAGGCCTACGCCTGGGTGGACCGCTCGCCGTGGACGGATGAGGAGTGGGCCGCCTACGTCGCCCAGCCGGATCTCACGTTCTGGGTGCTGCGGGCCCGCGACGATCCGGCCGGCTACTTCGAGTTGAAGCGCGAGGCCGACGGGCACAGCGTGGAAATCGCCTACTTCGGCCTGCGCCCCGCCTATGTGGGCCGTGGGCTCGGCTCGCGGCTGCTCGCCGCCGCCGTGCGCGAGGCTCGTGCCCTCGGGGCGTCGCGCGTGTGGCTGCATACGTGCACGAAGGATCACCCGCACGCGCTCGCCAACTACCAGGCGCGCGGGTTCCGCGTGTTCAAGGTCGAGGACATCTGAGGCGTGCTACCATCCGCCCCTCACACGACGTTCATCGTGTGGGCCGAGGACACTGGAGGGAGACGTGATGGCAAAGGCTGCTGAGATCGTGAAGGGCCTGTACGCGGCGTTCGGCCGAGGTGACGTGGCTGCCGTGCTCGGAGCCTTCGATCCTGCTATCGAGTGGAACGACGCCGAGAGCTTCTTCTATGCTGATCGGAATCCCTACATCGGGCCCCAGGCCATCGCCGAGGGTGTGTTCGGACGCATCATCGGCGACGTCGAGAACTTCGCTGTCATGCCCGCGAACATCATCGACGGTGGCGACACCGTCGTGGCGGAGGGCCGCTACACCGGCACCTGGCGCGCCACGGGCACCCCGGTGAACGCGCAGTTCGCGCATGTGTGGCACGTGCGCGACGGCAAGATCGTGCGGTTCCAGCAGTACACCGACACCGCTCAGTGGGTGAAGGCGGCAGGGCGGTAGCGCGGCCTGCCTCAGCATCGCCCCGTGTAGTCGAGCAGACGATGCCAGGCGCACCGCAGGCGATTGCCGTTGTCGGCGCCACTGGAATGCTCGGGCGCGAGGTGGCCCGTCGGGCATCGGCCGCCGGGCACCGCGTGGTGGCGGTCACACGCGACCGGACACGGGCGGCGGACCTGGCATCGCTCGGAGCGGAGGTGCGCGTCGCGGATCTCGCCGACCACGCGTCGCTTGCGTCGGCGTGTCGTGGAGCTGATGTCGTCGTCGCCGCCGCGCACGCCATGCTGGGTCGCGGCCGCTACCGCTCCGAACAGGTGGACGATGCCGGGCACCGCGCGCTGGTCGGCGCCGCGAAGGCCGAAGGCGTGCGGCACTTCGTCTACACGTCGGTGATGGGCGCGTCGCCCGACCATCCCGTCGACTTCTGGCGCACGAAGCACGCCGTCGAGCAACACCTGAAGGCCAGCGGCCTGTCGTGGACAATCCTGCGGCCGGCGGCCTTCATGGCGATGCACGCGTACGAGCTGATCGGCAAGAGCGTGATGGCGGGTGCCACCGCCTTCGTCCTCGGGCGCGGCGATCGCCCCATGAACTTCGTGGCGGTGAGGGACGTGGCCCGACTGGCGGTGAAGGCCGCAACGGACCCGGCCCTGCAGGGACGGACCATCGAGACTGGCGGCCCGGAGAACCTCACGCAGAACGAGGTGGCTGCGCTCTACGGGCGATTGTGCGGCCGGGAGCCGAAGGTGCGGCACATCCCGCCGGGCGCGTTGCGCGTGCTGGCCGCCGTCATCGGCCCGATTCATCCCGGCGTCGCCCGCATCATGCGCGCAAGCATCGCGGCAGGCAGCAGGGACGAGCGGTGGGACCCGAGCGCACTGCAGAGGGAACACCTGATCGAGCTCACGCGGCTCGAGGATGTCATCCGCGAAGCGCGGCCGGGTGCCCCTGCCTAGAGTTCGAGCCAGAACGCACACCGAGGGGCGGCGTCTGTCACAATACGTGTCCGTGGACTGCCCGCGCTGCACCGCTGCCATGGAGGAGCATACGTTTGCCGGTCACAACGGCCGCCCGGTCGTGCTCGACCTGTGCTTCCCCTGCCAGTCGTTCTGGTTCGACGCCCGCGAAAGCCTCGCGCTGACGCCCGCCTCCACGCTGGCCCTGTTCCGGGTGATCGGCGAGCACACCGGAAAGCCGAACCCCACCGCCGCGGACCTGATGAAGTGCCCGCACTGCAAGGGGCGCCTGCGGCTGACCAAGGACATGCAGCGCACGACGCGCTTCGAGTACCTCCGCTGCCCGAACAACCACGGCAGGCTCACCACCTTCTTCGAGTTCCTGAAGGAGAAGGACTTCATCCGGCCGCTCACGCCGCCACAGCTGGCGGAGCTCCGCCAGAGCGTGCAGTTCGTGAACTGCTCGAACTGCGGCGCGCCCGTCGACCTGGAGAAGCGATCGGGCTGCGCCCACTGCGGCGCGCCGCTCTCGATGCTGGATCTGCAGCAGGCCGAGCGGCTGATCGAGCGGCTTCAGCGGGCCGACAAGACGGGCCAGCCCGTCGATCCGGCGCTGCCGATGAACCTGGAGCGCGCGCGCCGCGAGACCGAAGCCAACTTCGCCGGCCTGGTCCGCGACACCGCCTTCCTCAGCGACCTCTCGGCCTCGGGCCTGGTCGTCGCCGGCCTGCAGGCGGTGGCCCGCTGGCTGAAGCCGGCGGGGACGCAGTGAGAAAGGAGACCACGAAGACACGAAGGGCATGAAGACGTTGTGGTCTTGGGTCTTGGGTCTTGGGTCTTGGGTCTTGAGTTCGGAGGTCCTGTCTGCTCCTCCGTGGCCTTCGGGCTTCTTCGTACCTTCGTGGTTTCTTTTCTGATATCTACTAGGATGGGTGGCGCGTTGGGCGCGTCACATCGCCTTTACCCGGAGCGTTGACATGGGATTGATGGACTTCATCAAGGGGGAGCTGCTCGAAGTCATCGAGTGGACCGAAGACTCGCGCGACACGCTGTCGTACCGGTTCCCGGACGAAGACAAGGCCGTCAAGAACGGCGCCCAGCTCATCGTCCGCGAGTCGCAGGTGGCGCAATTCGTCTACCTCGGCGAGTTCGGCGACACCTTCGGCCCGGGCAAGCACACCCTCACCACCGACAACATCCCGGTCCTCACGAAGATCAAGTCGTGGCCCTACGGCTTCAACTCGCCGTTCAAGGCCGACGTCTACTACGTCGTCACGCGGCTGTTCACCGGGAACAAGTGGGGCACCTCCAACCCCGTGATGCTGCGCGACACCGACTTCGGTGTCGTCCGCGTGCGGGCCTTCGGCACCTACGACTTCAAGATCGTGGACGCGAAGACCTTCCTCCGCGAGGTGGCCGGCTCGGACCACAACTTCCGCCTCGACGAGTTCAGCGACACCATGCGCTCGCGCATCGTCAGCATCTTCACCGATGCCATCGCGTCGGCGAAAATCCCGGTGCTGGACGTCGCGGCCCGCTACTCGGAACTGGGCGAGGCGCTGCTGCCCCTCATCAACCCGGCGGTCACGTCGAAGTATGGCCTCGAGCTCACGAGCTTCATTGTCGAGAACGTGTCGGTGCCGCCCGAGGTGGAGCAGGCCATCGACAAGCGATCGAGCATGGCGGCCATCGGCAACCTGAACGACTTCGTGAAGTACCAGATGGGCAAGGGCTTCGAGGCCGGCGGCGGCAGCGCCGGCGCGGCGGGCACGGCAGCGGAGCTGGCCGTGGGGTTCGGCATCGCGCAGCAGATGATGCAGCAGGGGTTTGCCGGCGGCCAGGCCACGCCCACCGTCGCCCCGGCGGCGCCAGCGGGCGCCTCGGCCTTGCCGGAGCTGATGGGACCGGCCGATGCCGCCAAGGCACTGGGCGTCTCGGAGGCCGACGTGATGGCCGTGCTCGAGTTGGGAGAGCTGAAGGGCAAGAAGATCGGCTCGGCCTGGCGCATCTCCAGGGCCGCGCTCACCAGCTACATGGCCGAGTAGGGCAGCGCCGCTTCCACGCGCCTGCCCGCTCACGCCCACGATGCCCGAGGAGATCTCCGCACTCGAGAAGCACGCGTGCCCGGCCTGCGGCGCGCAGGCCGAGTGGCACCCCGGCAAGCAGAAGCTCGTCTGCCCGTTCTGCGGCACCGAGTCGCCGTATGCCATCGACCGCGAAACCGGCAAGGTGACCGAGATCGATCTCGTCACAGCGCTTCGCGAGCTGCCGGAAGAGGAGCGCGGGTGGCAGACGGCCACCCGCAGCGTCCAGTGCCAGAGCTGCCGGGCGGTGATGGTGTTCGACGCCGCGCGGGTGGGGCAGAACTGCGAGTTCTGCGGTTCGCCCGCGCTGGTGGACTACCAGGAAATCAAGTCGCCCATCCGCCCCCAGGGCGTGTTGCCGTTCAAGGTCGATCGGAACAAGGTGCGCGACGACATCCGCCACTGGTGGCGCAGCAAGTGGTTCGCGCCCGGACGCCTCGCGCGCGCCGCGCTCGTCGACACGGTGCACAGCCTCTACATTCCCTACTGGACCTTCGACGCCAAGGCGCGCTGCCCGTGGGAGGCCGAGGCCGGCTACCACTACTACGTGGATGTCGAGGGCCGCGACAACCAGGGCCGTCGCATGGTCCGCAAGGAGCAGCGCACGCGTTGGGAGCCCGCCTCCGGCGTGGTCGATCACGCATTCGACGATGAACCGGTGCCGGGGACGCAGGGGCTACCGATCGATTTGCTGCGGCAGGTGGAGCCCTTCCCGACGCACGACGTGGTGCCGTACGACACCGCGTTTCTCTCGGGTCACGTGGTGGAGCACTACAAGGTGGTGCTGCTCGAGGCCGCCGAGCGGTCGCAGCAGCAGATGCACGCGGCGCTGGAGCGACTGTGCGCGCAACAGATTCCCGGCGACACCTACCGCAACCTCCGCATCTTCCCGACCTTCTCGGGCCGCACCTTCAAGCACGTGCTGGTGCCGGTGTGGCTGCTCAGCTACAACTACGGCGCCAGGGCGTTCCAGGTGATCGTCAACGGCTACACCGGCAAGATCGCCGGCAAGTATCCCGTCAGCGTCTGGAAGGTGCTCCTGGTCATCCTGCTGGCCCTCATCGCCGTAGCCCTTGTGATCGCCGTGAACAACTAGCGGCGGCACTTACAGGGTTCTGAGGTTCTCGGGTGCTCGGGTTCTCAGGTTCTCAGGTTCGAGGGTTACTATCGTTGCCGATACGGAGATGACCGACGAACGAGAGCTGGACCCGCGCTTCGTGCCGCAACAGCGACTAGTGGGCCGGCTTGGCGCGCTCGCCGTCACGGCTGGCACGTTGTTTTCCCTGGCCATCGTCCTCGTCGCCGCCGACGACCTGGCCGGCTGGGGCCGGATGGCCCTCGTGGCGCTGTGGCTGCTGGTGATGGCCGGACTCGCGTGGCACGCCGAGCGCTGGCCGGCCAGGGTCTACGCGCACACCCGCTATCGAGCGGACGCCGACGGGCTGCTCATCCGCCGCGGTGTGTACTGGCGGTCGGTGACGCACGTACCCCGCTCGCGCGTGCAGCACACCGACGTCTCGCAGGGCCCGATGGAGCGCCGCTACGGCCTGGGGACGCTGGTGGTCTACACCGCCGGCACCGATCACGCGCGCGTCAGCCTGCCGGGGCTGGCCCACGAGGTCGCGCTGCAGCTCCGCGACGACCTTCGCTCGGATCGACACGATGACGTCGTCTGAGCAGCGCCTGCACCCGGCGTCCCTGCTGTTCGACACGGCGCGCTATGCCCGCGTCTTCGCGTGGCCCGCGCTGCTCGCGTTCTTCGGCAGCGGGCGTGGCGCCGGTCCGCGCATCGGCGGCTTCGACTACGGCGACTTCGACGTATGGCTGTGGATCCTGCTGCTGCCGAGCATTCTGCTCTCGGTGGCGCGCTTCCTCTCGTTCCGGCTGCGCTACGAGCCCAACGAGCTGGTCATCCGATCGGGCATCCTGTTCCGGAACGAACGTCACCTGCCGTACGCACGCATCCAGAATCTGGATGCGGTCCAGAACGTGTTCCACCGCGCGCTGGGCGTCGTGGACGTGCGGGTGGAGACCGGTGGAGGCACCGAGCCCGAGGCGCGGATGAGCGTGTTGCCGGTCTCGGCGCTGGACGAGATGCGCGCGCGCGTGTTCGCCGGCCGTGCCCGCGACACGGAACTGCGGGAATCTGAAACGGAGCGCCGGGACTTCAGTCCCGGCGATGCCCCGGAGGCGGACCGGCCCACGCGGCCGGGGGCCGCGCCCACGCCCGCAGTCGCCCACGGGCCGAAGGCCCACCCGGAAGAGCTTCTCCACCTCCCCCTCCGGGAGCTGCTGCTCTGCGGCTTCCTCGAGAACAAGGGGATGGTGCTGGTGGGCGCCGCCTACGGCGCGCTGTGGGAAGCAGGGGCGATGAACCGCTTCTACAGCTGGTTCTTCGACGGCAGTGTCGACGCGCGTGGCGTGTTCCGCGAAGTGCTGGCCTTCGTCACCGGCAGCGCGCCGCTCCCGGTGGGGCGCCTCTTCCTCGCACTGGGTGGCGTGGCGGGATTTCTCGTCCTGGTCCGTCTGATCTCAATGGGGTGGGCCTTCGTCAGGCTGTACGACTTCCGACTCACCCGGCAGGACCAGGGCCTGCGCATTACCTATGGACTCCTCACCAGGGTCACGGCCACGATCCCGCTCGGCCGCGTCCAGACGCTCACCGTCCACCAGGGGTGGCTGCACCGCTGGTTCCACCGCGCATCCATCCGGGTGGAGACCGCCGGAGGCAAGGCAGGGGCTGCCGTGCGTGACCGCGAGTGGGTGGCGCCCCTCATCCGCGTGGAGCATGTCGCCGGGCTCGTCTCGGCCATCGTGCCCGAAGTGGCCCTGGGAGCCGTGGAGTGGCAGGCGGTACACCCGCGTGCGTTTCGCCGTGCCGTGAAACGCGCGCTGGCGGTGGTGGCCTTCTTCTCCGCCATCGCGGTCCTGGCCCTGGGGCCCCGCGCGCTGATCCTCGTGCTGCCGGTCGTCGTCTGGACCATCGTGAGCACACGCCAGCACGTGAAGCACCTCGGGTGGTCGGCCACCGACGACATGGTTGCCTTCCGCAGCGGCTGGCTGCGACGAAGCGAGACCGTCATCAGGGTGAACCGGATCCAGGCGGTCACCGCCCACGAGTCGCCCCTGGATCGCCGCGCGCGCATGGCGCGCGTGCGCGTGGACACCGCCGGCGCCGGCGAGCGGTCGCATCGCGTGGACATCCCGTACCTGGCTGAGGACGTGGCGCGTGCCCTCGCCGGCCGGTTGGCTGGCCTGGCCGCGCGGACGGCGTTTCGGTGGTGAGAGGAAACGAGTCGCGTGATGAGCCAACCAGCCGATCGCTATCAGACGTTCCGACAGCTCCACGAATCCGGCTGCTTCGTCATCCCCAACCCCTGGGACCCGGGCAGCGCGCGCGTGCTCGCGCAGCTCGGATTCCCCGCGCTCGCCACCACCAGCTCGGGCTTCGCCTGGTCGCAGGGCCGCCACGACAACGGCATCTCGCTGGACGATGCGCTGGGGCACTTCACGGTCATTGCGTCCAGCGTGGACGTGCCGGTGAATGGCGACTTCGAGGGCGCGTTTGCCATTGAACCCGCGGAGGTGGCCGTGAACATGGCGCGCGCGGCCGCGACCGGGGTGGCGGGCCTGTCGATCGAGGATTCCACCGGCGATGCGGACGATCCGCTCTTCGAGTTCGCGCTCGCCTTGGAACGCGTGCGCGCCGCGCGGCAGGGCATCGACCGGAGCGGTGTGCCCGTGCTCCTCACCGGCCGCTCGGAGGGTTTCATCGTCGGGCGTCCGGATCTGCCGGAGACCATCCGCCGGCTGGTCGCATATGCCGAGGCGGGCGCGGACTGCCTCTATGCCCCCGGCATCCGCACGCCGGAGGACATCGCCGCGGTGGTGAAGGCCGTGGCGCCGAAGCCGGTGAACGTGCTGGTGGGCGCCGGTTTCGCGACAGTGCCGCAGCTGGCGGCGCTGGGCGTGCGGCGCATCAGCGTGGGTGGTGCCCTGGCGCGCGCGGCATGGACGGGGTTCATGCACGCGGCGAAGGAGATTGCGGAGCAGGGGACCTTCACGCGGCTGGGAGAGGCCATCCCCTTCGCCGAGGTGAACGGCTGGTTCGGGACGGAGTGACCGTATGACCTCATCGCACACCTTTGCCAGGCGCGTGTTCTGGTGGGCCGGCATCTACGGCCTCATCGTCCTCCTGCCCCAGTACTTCATGGAGGGGCAGATCAACCGCGACTTCCCGCCGCCCATCACCCATCCCGAGCACTTCTACGGCTTCGTCGGCGTGGCCCTGGCGTGGCAGTTCGTGTTCCTGACGATTGCACGCGACCCGGTTCGCTACCGCCCCCTCATGCTGGTCGCCATCCTCGAAAAGGTGAGCTTCGGCTTCGCGGCCCTCGTGCTGTTCTGGCTGGGCCGGATCACCCTGATCGTGCTGGCGCCGGCGCTCGTCGATCTCGCACTCGCCACGGCGTTTGCGGTGGCCTATCGGTCCACGCGGACCTGAAGGCCACGCGCATGTGATCTCCCGCCGGCCATGTCCACTCGCACGCCGAAGCGCTGGTCCCAGCACGTCACCGAAACCAGCCACGCGCTGGACCTCGAGCCCGGTGTGTTCACCCTGGACGATCCGCGGGCCATCGCACGCGCTCTCAAGCGCGCGGCCGAGCAGAGCGAGCGCCGCAAGGCCGAGCCGTTCCGCTCAGCCATGTCGCTGCTCGTCTTCTACATCAACCGGGCGGGCCGCGTGCTCCCCGCCGCCCGTCGCAAGACGCTCGAGGCCGCCAAGGACGAACTGCGCGCCCTCTTCGGAAGGCCCCGCCAGCGAGCCACGCGCACCCGCACCCGCCCGCCCGCACCTGGTCGCACCTGATCGCACCCGCCAATGCCCTACCGCCTCCTCGCCGACGCCACCGTTCTCCTCCACGCGGGCTTCGTCGCCTTCGTGGTCCTCGGCGGGTTGCTCGTCCTGCGGTGGCCACGGCTCGCGTGGGTGCACGTGCCGGTCGCGGCCTGGGGCGCGTGGGTGGAGTTCGCGGGAATCGTCTGCCCGCTGACGCCCCTCGAGAACTGGTTTCGCGCGCGGGGCGGGCAGGCCGCCTACACCAGCGACTTCATCGAGCACTACCTGATGCCCGTGCTCTATCCCGCGTCGCTGTCGCGCGAAGTGCAGTGGGCGCTCGGTGCTCTCGTGCTCGTCGTCAATACCGTCGTGTATCTCGTGCTGCTCCGTCGTCACCGGCGGGGGCGGATAGCGTAGGAAGACGGCCGGGATCCATATCGCGGGAGCTCAACGCTTCTCGAGCAGCCGCTCGAGTCGCGCCAGCCGCGCGCGTAGATCGTCGTTCTCACGCGTCAGGGCCGCAAGCTGCTCACGGAGCGCACTGTCATCGCCGCTGAGCTCGCGCGTGCGCACCTCGAGCGCCTTCACGGCGGCGAGCGCGATGCCGTCTGCGTCGACGGTCCCGATGCGACGGGGGTCGATGCCGAGACCGAACGCGGCGTGGAAGTCCTGCGCGGTCGGACCCACGTGACGAATTGCGGCATCCTGGGCCTTGTAGTTCCACTCCCGCACGGGCATCTGCGCGATTCGCGCCAGCACCTCCTCGCCTGCGAGCTCCTTGAAGTTCTCCTTGGAGTTGACGTCCGAGAGCGACGACCAGAACGAGTCGCCTGAGTAGAGGATGACGCCCGGACTGGTCGGATAGGTCGTGCCGGACGTGGACCAGAACGCGGCGCCTCCGGCGGCGCGCACCAGGAACTGATTGGGTGAGATCGATCTGACGGCTGGGGAGGGGGTCCCGACGGTTGACCGGTCTCCATAGACGAACGATCCCGGAGCACTGGCGGCAACCTCCGCATAGGTCCCCATGGCGGTGCTGCCCAGGCCAGCCGCGACCGTCTGGATGCCGGTTGCCGTGCTCGAGACGCCGGTGGCGGTGGCCCTGAATCCCATCGCGGTGCTGAAGTTGCCGCTGGCTGTCGCCTCCCAGCCCATCGCCGTGCTGCCCGCGCCGCTGGCTGTCGTGCCGAGGCCCATGGCCGTGCTTTCCTCGCCGCTGGCCGTCGTGCCGTCACCGAGCGCAGTACTCATGTTTCCGCTGGCGGTCGTGTCGTGACCCATCGCGGTACTCCAGTAACCGCTGGCGGTTGAGCTGCCCATCGCGACCGCTGCCTGACCGCTGGCGACGGAGTCGGAGCCGAACGCCACGCTGTACTGCCCAATCGACGCGTCGTCCCACTGCGCCCCGTGGACAGTTCCCGCTCGAAACGCCGACTTCCGTGGATGCCACATCATGCGCGTGCCAGGGCCGGTTGCGGGCAGGACCCCGACGTCGAATGTTCCGCCGGCCAGGAACCCACCATCGGTGAACAGGGAGATCGCTCTCGGAATACCCGGCGGCGCAGGGCGCGGGTTGCCGCCGGTGCTGGCGCCAAAGGCGAGCGTGCCGCTGTTGCCCGCGCTGTCTTCCCAGGAGCCACCGAGCGTGGCCAGTGAGAGGCGCGCATCGATCTGGACGCCGCGGCCGCCGGGTGCCGTCACCACGTTCAGCCCCAGGCCAATGGTGCCGTCGGGATTCGGTGTGGCCAGTCCGACCAGGGGCGCCCGCTGTTCCGCGCCACACTGGTCGTCGTAGCCATCCAGCGTGTAGACCGCGCCCTGCTGTGCGACGTTCACCGTCACCACATTGCAGAACGGCTGCAACTGCCAGCGGAATGTGCCGAGGGATTGCGCTTCTGCCACAGACGTGACCAGCAACACGGCGGCGAGCGCGAGAGCGGAAGACACACATCGAAAGGTCATCGGCGTCCTCAACGCTTGTCGAGAAGGGATTCGAGGCGCGCCAGCCGCGCGCGCAGCTCGTCGTTCTCGCGCGTGAGCCTCTCGTTCAGCTCGCGCGTGCGCATCTCGAGCGCCTTCACCGCGGCGAGGGCCACGCCGTCCGCGTCGATGGTGTTGATCCGCAGGTTGCTCTCGCCGAGGCCGAACGCGGCGTGGAAGTCCTGTGCGGTCGGGCCCATGTGCCGGATCGAGGCGTCCTGCGTCTTGTAGTTCCATTCGCGCACGGGCATCCTGGCGATGCCGCTCAGCACGTCCTCCGCGGCCCAATCGCGGAAGTGCTCCTTCACGTTGACGTCCGATACGACGGACCAGCCTCCACCGCCGGGCGCCAGCTCCACCCCCACATTGGCCGCGGTGTTCGTATAGAAGCCGGTCCCGCCGACCGCGCGCACGATGAACTGGTTGGGCGCGTAGCCGACGACGGGTGTGGACGTGGACTGATCGCCGAAGATGAACGTCCCGTACGCGGCGGCCAGGGCCGTGGCGTAGGAGCCGAGCACGATGCTGCCGCCACCCCCCGCGTTCACGTTGAGGCCAAGCGCCGCCGAGTACGCGCCGTTGGTGAAGGCCTGGTATCCGGACGCGATGCTGCTGGGGCCAGCCGCGATGGTGTTCGAACCGAAGGCCGCACTGGCGAGCCCGGTCGCGGACGTGTAGTAGCCGGCCGCCAGGCTGTAATTGCCAAGGGCGGTGGTGTTCCTGCTCAACGCCACGCTGTTGAGACCGGACGCGGTCGCGTTCAGTCCGAACGCCAGGCTCTGAGCGCCTGAGGCCACCGTGGACCGCCCGAAGGCGGAGCTTTGAGCACCCGAGGCCTGGGTCGCTTCCCCGAAGGCCGTGCTGGACATCCCAAGGGCGGCCGACTCCTGCCCGGTGGCGAAGCTGTACGCCCCCGCCGCGAGCGTGTTGAGGCCGAACGCCGCGCTGTACAGGCCGATGTTCACGTCGTCCCAGACGGGAATCGTGACGCGGCCAGCCCGGAACGCCGCCTTGGCGGGATGCCACATCATCCGCGTGCCCGCATTCGACGCGGGAATGTCTCCGGTGCCGAATGTGCCGCGCGCCAGGAACCCACCATCGTTCAGCAGCGCAAACGTGCTGGGAATCGTCGATCCCCCTGACACGGCCGGCCGCGGGCTCCCGCCGGTGTTGGCGCCAAACGCGAACGTGCCCGAGTTCCCCGCGCTGTCGGTCCAGGGGCCGCCAAGCCCGGCCAGCGTGATCCGCGCGTCGATTTGCACGCCGCGACCGCCGGGCACGGTGACCACGTTGAGCCCGAGGCCGATCGTGCCGTCGGGATTGGGCGTGGCGGTGCCGACGAGCGGCGCCCGTTGGCCCGCGCCGCACTGGTCGTCGTAGCCATCCATGGTGTACACCGCGCCCTGCTGGTTCACGTTCACCGTGATCACGTTGCAGTACGGTTGCAGTTGCCAGCTGAACGTGCCCAGCGGCTGGGCATCCGCGCGAACGGCAGTCCCCATGGCGGCCGTCAGGACAATCAGGGCAGGGAGCAGTCGCAGTCGGGTCATGGGATCCTCCGAGGGCCCGCAGCGGGCCCTACTAAGGGATCGCAAACCGACGGCCGATCCGGACACGTCGCGCGCGATAGCGCTCGAGGAGCCGGGCGACGCCCATCTCCTTCTCCTGGGAGAAGAACGAGAGATGCGAGGCCGCCATCGGCCGGTAGATGACGTTCTGCCGCCCCAGGCGCCGCGGAATCGTCACGCTCAGCTCCTCCTCGTCGTCATCGCCCATCGCCTTCTCCTGGGAGAAGAACGAGAGATGCGAGGCCGCCATCGGCCGGTAGATGACGTTCTGCCGCCCCAGGCGCCGCGGAATCGTCACGCTCAGCTCCTCCTCGTCGTCATCGCCAATCGCCGACATCTCGTCGAGATCCGCCCCGAGATAACTGACGCAGTTGATGCTCAGGCGATCCGGCGCGACGTCGGTGCCCTCGGTACGGAAGCGGTCGGGATCGTCCAGGAAGAAGTCGTGGAGGCGCTCGGCCAGGTCCGCGCGTTCCCACAGCCTGCCGCAGAATCCGCGCTCGGGATACGGCAGTTCCATCAGCGCCGCTGGGATCACGCCCTGCTGCTGCTGGAAGTACGCGCAGACGCCGTTGTTGACGACGTTCGCCGAGACCAGGAAGTACTCGGGATGGGCGGCACGGAACGCCACGAAATCCGCGAGGCGGTCCAGGTCGAGATAGACGATGTCGTCGTCCAGCTTGAGGAAGACGGTGTCTCGATGCTCGTCCCGCCGATAGTGCCGGTAGTGCTCCCCGTAGTGGCTGACGTGACGCGGCGGCGTGAGCACCCGGATCGCAGGATGCCGCGAGGGCAGCCCGTGCAGCCAGCGCCGATCGTCGGGAGTCCGCGCGTAATCCCAGACGTGATACTCCGTCACCGTGCCGGCGCCCAGCGCGTCGAGCACGTACTCGACGAGGATCTCCATCCGATCCCGTCGTCCGCCAAACGTCGTGGCGATGACTGTTGGTAACATGTGTCGCCTGTCCGGGCGAGGGGCCCGGAATTGTCGGATAGAGTACCGCATGGTCATCGGGTGCGTGGTTCCTTCCTGCCGCGAAGAGCAGGCGGTGGCCTTCGTCCGCGAGTGGATGCCCGAGTTAGGTGGGCAGGGCGCTCGCCTGTATGTCGTGGAGGACGGGCCCTCCCGCAGCTTTCACCTCGGTCCTCACGGCAGCGACGACCTGGCGCACCTGTGCTGGGCGGATGCGCCTGCAGGCATGCTGGACTGCATCACCGTGCGCTCGCCCGGATGCCGGCAGATCGGGCTTTGGCAGGCGTACCGGGACGGCTGCGACATCATCGTGACGCTGGACGACGATGTCCGCCCGATGGCGGGTGAGCGGCTGGTCGAGCGCTTCGCCGGGATCCTGTCGGCGGGGCTCGCCGTCTGGGTCGATCCACTCGAGAACTACCGGTCGCGTGGGTATCCGTACCGCAACACGGGCCGCATGCCAGTGGCGTTTCACGTCGGCACATTTTTCGGTCTCCCCGATGTCGATGGCGAAACGCAGCTCAGGCATCAGGCCGAATTCGCGGGCCGGCCGCCCGAGTACGTGCGCCGTCCGACCATCGTCCCGCCGGGGCAGCTCGTGCCGGTCAACGGCGGCATCTGCGGCTGGCAACGAGCCCTGACACCCTACGTGCACTACACGCTGTGGGACCCGGACCTCGGCTACCGACGGTTCGACGACATCTGGATGGGAATCATCCTGAAGCACATGTTGGATCTGGCGGGACTTCGCATGAGTTACGGGCCGCCCGGCGCGGTTCACGACAGGGCCTCGGACGCCCGGCGCAATGCCGTGCTCGAATGCGACGCCAGGGAATGGAACGAGCAGTTCTGGGAGGTGCTGGCCAACGCGGTGGACCGGTGTCGCCCGGCGGGCCGGCTGGCGCTCGACGACGCCTGGGCCGCGGTGATCGAGGCGCTCGAGCGAACGGGCAACGCCTGGGCCGCGCGCGAGGCGGCGGCGATGCGCGCGTGGAGGACGTTCTTCTAAGTGTGGTTCGAGGCCTGGCGGACCCGGAACCGTCGGCGGGCCATCTTCACGGTGGTCCGCGACGAGGCGGTGTTCCTGCCCATCTGGCTGCGGTACTACTCGCGGCATTTCTCGGCGCGCGACATCTTCATCTTCGACCACGGCAGCACCGACGGCAGCGTGGATGCCGCGCGATCACGCTTCCGCTTCCAGTCCTCACGGGTGGATCACCCGGTCTTCAACGATTTCCCGTGGTACACCGGGTTCGTCCAGGATCGTCAACGGGAGCTGCTCCAGTCGTATGACGTGGTGGCGTTCGCCGAGGCGGACGAGATCCTCTGGCATCCATCGGGCCTCGGGCGGTATCTGACGTACTTCAGACGAGACGCGATCCGCGCCACGGGCTGGAACCTGTGGCACGACCGATCCGAGGAGCCGGACCTGGACCTCGGTCGAAGCATCCTGAGCCAGCGCCGCTACTGGTTTCGCAATCCCGAGTACGACAAGCCGCTCGTTGCGCGCGTGCCGCTTCGCTACGAGTTCGGGTTCCACGAGTGCGCCGAGTGCCAGGACACCGATCCCGACCTGCTGCTCCTCCACCTGCACACGATGGACTACCAGGTCGGGCTGCGGAAGCACGAGCGCACGCGCGCGTACCGCGACTACGCCAGCGAGAGCATCGACACCGGGTTGGGGGTCCAGGGACGATTCGTCGCGGACGAGTACGCCGCCTGGTTCGACCAGCAGGGCGTCGGGGACCGCAGGCAGGCTGTCCCGCAGGGGCTCGCAAAGGCGCGGCCCATCTAGAAGGGCCGACGCCGTGCGCATCCTCGTCGCCCTGACCTACTATCGGCCGCACATCTCCGGCCTGACGACCTACGCGCAGCGGCTGGCCGAGGGCCTGGCGGCCAGGGGGCACCATGTGACGGTGCTCACCTCGCACTACGACGACAGCCTGCCGCTCGAGGAGGACCGGAACGGAGTGCGGGTGGTGCGCGTCGGCGTGCTGGCGCGAGTCGGCAAGGGCGTGCTGATGCCGGCGTACGCGCGTCGGGCGCGGGCGCTGACCGCCGCCCATGACGTGATCCTCGTGAACTACCCCATCACGCCCCTGGAGTCCGACGCCCTCGTGCGGGCGGCTCGCGCGTTGACGGTCCCGGTGGTCGCCGCGTATCAGTGCGACCTCGAGCTGCCTGGCTCGGCGTGGAGCCGCGCCGTCCAGTTCGCCGTCGAGGCGGCCGGTCGCCGCCTGCTGGGTGAGGCGGCCCGCGTGCTCGTGCTCTCGATGGATTACGCGCGCACCAGCCGCCTGCTGCAGCCGCACCTCGCGAAGTGCGTCGTGCACGCGCCCCCGGTGTTGCTTCACCCGGCCGACGCCCAGGAGATTGCCCGGTTCCGGGCCCGGCACGCGCCTGGCGCGGACGTGGTCATCGGCGTCGCGGCACGCATCGCCGCGGAGAAGGGCATCGAGTATCTCCTCGCGGCCAGGGAGCCGCTCGGCCGCGCCCTGGGACGCGTGCAGTTGATCCTCACGGGGGAGCCGGGCGGGGCGCTGGGCGAGGCGCCCTACTGGGCGCGCGTGGCGCCGTTGTTCGACGCGTGGGCGGACCGGGCGTCGTTCGTCGGACAGCTGCCGGACAGCCAGATGGCGGCGTTCTTCGGCGCCTGCGACGTCACCTGCCTGCCGAGCGTGAACCGGACGGAGAGCTTCGGGCTCGTGCAGGTCGAGAGCATGCTGTGCGGCACGCCGGTCGTCGCCACCGACCTTCCCGGCATCCGCGACCCGATCGCGCGAAGCGGCATGGGTCGGCTCGTGCCACCCTGCGACGCCGCCGCGCTGGCCACGGCGATTGGTGAGGTCGTGCGCGAGCGCGCCGGTCTCGTTCGGCCGCGCGAGCAGATCTGCGGCATGTTCGGCACGGATGGATTCGTGGACGACTGCGAACGCCTGCTGACGACGTGCGCGGGAGCCGGGCGCCCCGCGCCGCCGCCCACCGACGACCTCGAGCGCCTGATGCGGCTGCACACCTGGAGCGTCCCGCCGTTTCGCGCGCTGGTGCGCGCGGTGGAGTCGTCGCTCATCCGCCGCCACGCGCCGGTGGCTGGCCCCGTGCTCGACCTGGGATGCGGCGACGGGCACTTTGCCGCCCTCGCGCTGGCTACGCCCGTGGCGTATGGGCTCGACCCGGACCAGGCCTCGATCGACCGCGCGCGCCGGGCCGGCGTGTTCGAGCGCGTGATCCGCGCGCCCGCCGATCGCATCCCGCTGCCGGACGGATCGTGCGGCCTGGTGCTGGCCAACAGCGTCCTGGAGCACATCCCCGAGCTGGACCGGCCGCTGGCCGAGGCCCGCCGCGTGCTGGCGAGCAGGGGATGGCTCGTGGTCACGGCGCCCAGCCACCGCTTCACGGAAGGCTTCGGCGTCGCGGTCGGTCTCGAGCGGCTGGGACTGGCGCGATTGGCGCACCGCTACCGGGACTGGTTCAACCGCCTCTCGCGGCATCATCACCTGGACAGTGCGGAGACATGGCGGGCCAGGCTCGAAGCCGCCGGCTTCGGCGTGGTGCGGCACGAGTACTATCTCTCCCGGTCGGCCATGTTCTGGTTCGACCTGTTCCACTACCTCAGTGGGCCGAGCGTGCTGGCCTGGAAGTGCCTCGGCAGGTGGCACTGGATGGGCCGCCCGGTGTTCGCCCCGGCGTGGACCGCCGTGCTCACCAGGCTCGCGCGGCGCGTGCCCGACAGCGAGGGTGCCTATGTCTTCCTCCTGGCTCAGAAGAAGTAGCGCACCACAGGTGGCGGGGCTGGCGATGCTCGTCGCGGCGTCGCTCGGCCTTCGGCTGCGCGGCATCGGCTTCGGGCTGCCGCTGCTGTCGAACTACTACATCCGGCCGGATGAATCGCTCGTCGTCCTTCCGGCGGTCGAGCTTCCCTCGCGGCTGGGGAATCCCGGGCACGTGAACTACCCGGCGGCATTGATGGACGTCCTTGCGGTCCTGTATCGCGCCCTTCACGCGCTGCTGGCGATGGCGGGCGACGCCTATCCGTCATTCCTGGAGGATGTCGGGGCCAACCCGTCGCGGTACTTTCTCGCGGGGCGCGTCGTCTCGGCGGTCTGCGGTGCGGTGCTCGCCGTTGTCGTGTACCGCAGCGCGCTTCGCTTCGCGTCGCCACTCGCGGCTGCCGTCGCGGCCGCGTGGTATGCCGTGTCACCACTGGCGGTCCGGGAAGCGCACTTCGCCGTCACCGACACGGCGATGAGCCTGCTGGTCGGATGCGCCGTGCTCGCGGCCCTCCGCGTCTTCGAATCGCCCGCCACGCCCCGGCGCCGCGCCCTGATCGTGTGCGGCCTGGCAGCCGGCGCGGCGGTGGCGACGAAGTACACCGCCGTCGTGGCGGTGGCCGCGCTGGCGGCCGCGCTGCTGTGGCCGCGCCACGAGCTGCGCCTTCCCTCCCGAGCCAAGGACGTCGGGCTGTGGCTCGTCGTGGCGGCCGCGGCTTTCGCGGTCCTGAATCCGTGGCTGATGACACACCCCGAGCCGCTGGTCGCGTGGATGCGGCAGTTGTTCAGCGCGATCTACACCGAACGCCCGGCCCTGGCGGCTGACCCGGGTATGACCCATGGCTGGGCACGGGTTGCCGACTACGCCGGGCTGATGCCGGGCGGGCTGGTCGGCGCCGCCTGCGCCGCGGCGGGAGTTGTGGCTGCCACCGCACGATGCCGCGTCGCGGACGGGAGGATACTCGCGCCGCTGCTCACGGCGTTGGCGTTCGTGGCGCTGTTCGCCCCGGCCCACACGCTTCCCTTCCGCTACCTCGCCCCGCTGCTGCCGCTGTCGGCCATCCTGTCCGCCGTGGCGCTCGACGCCGCCGGACGCAGGCTGCGCCGCCAATCGGGCGCGGCGGTGCTCGCCGTCGCCGGTTTCGCGGGAATCGTGAGCACGGCGCCGGCGACCCTTCATCTCGTCAACAGCCTCGCCCTCGAGGACACCAGGTCGGAGGCGGGCCGCTGGATTCGCGCCAACGTGCCGGCATCGGTGCCCATCGTGTGGCTCGGCATGCCCGAAAGCGAGCCGCAGATCCGCGAGACGCCGGCGTCGATCCAGCGCCGCGTCGAGTACGTCGACCGGACGTACGGTCCAGTGGCCGCCAGGGTCATCGACCGCGTCTACCTGCTCGCGATGCGCGCTCCCACGGCGGGCGATCCACACGCCTACGAGGTGTTCCGCAACCCGCGACCCCAGGACGTGTCGGCTCGTCTCATCGGTGTCGTCCAGGCGGCGTATCCGTCTCCCACCGTGGTCACCGATCCCGGGACGCTCGCCGAGTGGACCCGGGGCCGTATCCTGGGCACCGAACGGATCGGGCGCCCGCTGCCGCCAGGACGTCATCTGCTGGAGCCGTGGGACGCGTTCTTCCTGCCGATCAACCTCGACCGCCCGACACAGCCCGGGCCCGAGTTCGTCATCTCCCTCGTGGAGCGCGAGTGATGCTCACCCAATCCGCACGCCTGGCCATGGCACGGCTGCACGTCGTGCAGGCCGACACGAGGTCGTTCATCGTCCACGCGCAGTCCCGGCGGCTCGCGTTCAACGCCCACGACGACACCGAAGAAACCATGCGGACGCTCAACGGCGGGTCGCTGGGACGAGCCTGGGACTACTGGGCGGTGTCGGCCATCGTCAATCGGCTGAAGTGTTCCATCCTCGGGTGCGCGCACCACGTCATCCCCATCCGGCCCGAGGATCACCAGGACCGCCACGTGACGTGGGGCAAGATCCGCGTGCTGCTGGACTTCATGCGCGCGCACCCCGAGGCCGAGGTGGTGGCCTTCCTCGACTCGGATGCGTTCATCCGCGACGAGGTCGCGTTCCTCGCGCTGGCCGACGCGCTGAGGGCCGCGCCCGGCCGGCACGGCGCGCTCTCCCGCGACCCGCTCATGCCGAAGAACACCTTCATCAACACCGGCTGCATGATCCTCAGGAACACGGACTTCTCGCGGCGGTTCCTGGAATCGGTCTGGAACGACGTGGTGGAGCGCCCGCAGTACCGATTCGACTGGCCGCATGAGCAGCACTCCGCCAGCCAGTTCGTCCAGGGCCACCGCGAGGCCTTCTACGTGTGCAGGACCGCGGTCCTCAACACGCCCTGCGGGGAGATCGTGCGGCACACGTGGTGGAAGCACCAGTTCGCGGAGATCGCGGAGGACGAGCTCAAGTCCACCATCGCGAAGGTGTACTGCCCGGATCTCGCCGCGCCGGCGTCCCCGCCGGCCTTCGATCTGGCGGCGCTGCTGGACGACTGACGCCGGCAGCGATTCATCCCAGCGCCGTCGCCGAGGCGCTCTGTCGCCAGGCGCGCGACGATGCCAGTGCCGCAGGCGAGGTCCAGCACCCGCCTGAAGGTGCTGTGACCAGACCGATGCGACCGCGGTGCTGGCACCGGGAAATGGCGATCTGGTAGATGATGCACGGATGAGCCAGAATCCTTCCCCCGAACGAATCCTGCAGACCGGCCTGGCCTTCTGGGCCTCGAAGGCGCTGTTGAGCGCCATTGAGATGGGCGTGTTCACCGAATTGGCGCACGGCCCCGAACGGTTCGACGCCCTCAGCGGACGCCTCGGCCTCCACCCGCGTTCGGCACGCGACTTCCTCGACACGCTCACCGCGCTCGGGTTCCTCCAGCGCACGGGCGATACCTACGGCAACACCCCCGAGACGGACCTCTTTCTCGACCGAAAGAAGCCCTCGTACGTGGGCGGCATCCTCGAGATGGCAAACCATCGCCTCTATCCCTTCTGGGGCCACCTGACGGAAGCGCTTCGCACGGGCCTTCCCCAGAACGAGGTCAAGGGCGGAGGCCCCGGTCTCTTCGAGACGCTCTATGCCGACCCGGCCCGGCTGAAGGAGTTCCTGGCGGCGATGACCGGGATCAGTCACGGCGCCAACATGGCCATCGCCCGCCAGTTCCCCTGGAAGGACTACCGTACCTTCGTGGACGTGGGCACCGCCCAGGGAGATCTGGCCACCCAGGTCGCACTGGCCAACCCGCACCTGAGCGGATATGGGTTCGACCTGCCGGAAGTGGCGCCAATCTTCGAGGAATACGTCGCCGGGGCAGGCGTGGCAGAGCGGCTCTCGTTCGTGGCGGGCAGCTTCTTCGAGCACGACCTGCCGAAGGCCGACGTGGTGATGATGGGGCACATCCTGCACGACTGGGACCTGCCGACCAAGAAGTTGCTGATCGGAAAGGCGTTCGACGCCCTTCCCGCCGGTGGCGCCTTCATCGTGTACGAGGCCATCATCGACGACGACCGGTCGAAGAACGCCTTTGGACTGATGATGAGCCTCAACATGCTCATCGAGACGCCCGGCGGATTCGATTACACCGGCGCGGACTGCGCGGGCTGGATGACGGAGGCGGGGTTCTCATCCACTCGTGTCGAGCCGCTGATCGGGCCCGACTCGATGGTGATCGGCATCAAGTAGGGCGCCGTCGTGAGGGTGATGCTGCTGGACCGTCCGGGCAGCCCGCTGCGGCTGACCGACATCCCGCGACCTGTGCCGGGCCCGGGCGAGGTGCTCCTGCAGGTGAAGGCGTGTGCCGTCTGCCGCACCGACCTGCACGTCGTCGACGGCGAGCTGCCCGATCCCCTGCTGCCGCTCGTCCCAGGCCACGAGATCGTCGGCGTCGTCATCGAGGCTGGCCCCGGTGCCACGCGCTTCGCGCCCGGGACGCGCGTGGGCGTGCCGTGGCTCGGGTGGACCTGCGGCACGTGCAGGTTCTGCCGCGCGGGAGCCGAGAACCTGTGCGCGGCCGCGCGCTTCACTGGATACACCAGGCACGGCGGCTACGCCGAGTTCACCGTGGCGGACGAGCGCTTCTGCTTCGCGCTGCCCTCCTCGTATGACGACGTGCATGCGGCGCCGCTGCTGTGCGCGGGCCTCATCGGCCACCGCGCGTATCGGATGGCCACCGAGCATGCCTTCGGGGGCGGTGTGATGCGGCTCGGGCTCTACGGCTTCGGCGCGGCGGCGCACCTGCTGGCGCAGGTGGCCGTGAGCGAGGGCCGGAGCGTGTATGCCTTCACGCGCCCGAACGATGCGCCGGCGCAGGCGCACGCCCGAGGGCTTGGCGCCGTGTGGGCAGGTGGGTCGGACCATCTGCCCCCCGAGCCGCTGGACGCCGCCATCCTCTTCGCGCCCGTCGGCGCGCTCGTGCCCGCGGCGCTCCGCGTGGTCCGGCCGGGAGGTGTCGTGGTGTGCGCGGGCATCCACATGAGCGACATCCCGGCCTTCCCGTATTCGCTGCTCTGGCAGGAGCGCGTGGTGCGATCGGTGGCGAACCTCACGCGCGAGGATGGCGAGGCCTTTCTCGCGCACGCGGCGCGCACGCCCCTGCGCGTGGACGCGGTGCCTTATCGCCTCGAGGACGCGAACACGGCCCTTGCGGACCTCCGCGCCGGGCGCGTGCAGGGCGCCGCGGTGCTGGTGCCGGGGCTCTGACCCCGGCCGTGTCACCGCGGGCGAGAACCAATGAGCTGGAGCGCGAGGTCCGGCGATGGCGTCGGATCCCACGGCTGAGCTCGTGTTACGATTCGCGGGATAGCGCCGCCAGAAGTCCCCCCGGCGGCTCATCACCAACCCGTGAGATCGATGAATCGTCGAGTTCGTGCGTGGATCTTTTTCGCGGCCTGCCTCTTCGCGCTGCCCGCCGTGTCCGCCGCCCAGTCCAGCCGCGAGCGCCCGTCGATCCGGGCCGTCGCGACCAGTGAACCGCCCAGCATCGACGGCGTCCTCGACGAGGCCGCGTGGCAGACGGCCGACGTGGTGGACACCTTCGTGCAGCAGGAGCCGCGCGAGGGGCAGCCCGCTACGGACCGCACCGAGGTGCGCGTGCTCTACGACAAGGGGCATCTCTACATCGGCGTCCGCGCCTTTGCGTCCGAGCCCGTCGTCGCCACCGAGATGCGACGCGACGCGGACCGGCTGTTCGACGAGGACAACTTCCAGGTGGTCGTGGACACCTTCCACGACTCGCGAAACGGCTACATGTTCCTCACCACGCCGCTTGGCGCGAAGCTCGAGCAGCAGCTCTTCGACGAGGGCGAGGGCGGCGGCCGCGGCACCACGTCCAACGTCAACCGCAACTGGGACGGCGTCTGGGACGCGGCGTCGCGCATCGACGACCAGGGATGGATCACCGAGATTTCCATTCCGTTCACCACTGTGCGCTTCACGCCCACCGACGAGCAGGTGTGGGGCGTGAACTTCCAGCGGCACGTCCGGCGCAAGAATGAAATCCTCTACTGGTCGCCCATTCCCAGGGCGTACAGCCTCACGCGCGTCAGCCTGGCGGGTGAGCTGCGGGGGCTGACGGGCATCAGCCGCGGTCTCGACCTCCGATTGAAGCCGTTCCTCGTGGGCGGCGTGCGCAACCTCGAGAACTCGCGGACCGACCGCAGCACGAATGCGGTGCGCGACGTCGGCCTCGACGCGCGTTACGGCGTCACCGCCGGGCTCAATCTCGACGTCACGCTCAACACCGACTTCGCGCAGGTCGAGGTGGACGAGCAGCAGGTGAATCTCACACGCTTCGGGTTGTTCTTCCCCGAGAAGCGCGATTTCTTCCTCGAGAACGCCAACTTCTTCACCATGGGGACGGGCAGCTCGTTCACCTCGACACAGGTGCAGACCGATCTGTTCTTCAGCCGGCGCATCGGCCTCTCCGAGACCGGGCAGCCCGTGCCCATCATCGGCGGCGCGCGCCTGGCGGGGAAGTCGGGGAAGAACAACGTCGGCGTGCTCGACATCCAGACCGACTCGGCCTTCAGCCGCCCCGGCGACAACTTCTTCGTCGGCCGCTACAGCCGAGACATCCTCCGCCGCTCGCGCGTGGGAGCGCTGTTCGTCAACAAGCAGTCGATGGACGGCAGCACGCACTTCAACCGGACGATGGGCGTGGACGCCAACCTGGCGATCGGGCGCAGCATGCAGATCTCGTCGTTCCTGGCCAAGACCGAGACGCCTGGGATGGATGGCAAGGACATGTCCTTCTACGGGCGCATCGCGTACCGCGACCCGAAGTGGAACCTGTGGCTCAACTACCTCGACGTCCAGGACAACTTCAACGCCGAAGCCGGCTTCGTGCAGCGCACCGGCGTTCGCACGACCAAGGCGTACTTCGGCCCGACGCCGCGGCCCAAGTGGGGCAACATCAAGATGATGGAGCCGATGTACGTGCTCACGTACATCACCGACCAGACCAACCGCATGGTGGGCCGGCAGCACCACTACATGCTGGGCACCACGCTCCGAGACGACTCGTTCATCAACGTCGTCTTCAATCAGACGCTGGACGTGCTGGATGCGCCGTTCCGCATCCGGCCCAACGTGACCATCCCTGCGGGCAGCTACCAGATGAACGAGTGGATGTTCACCTACAACACCAGCCCGGGCCGGCGCCTCTACGAGCGGTTCACGGTCTCGCCGGTGGAGTTCTACGACGGCACGCGCCTGAGCCTGTCGGCGGCGGCTGGCGTGCGTGTCTCGAGCCGCCTGTCGGCCGAGGCGCAGTACAACCGAAACGACGTGAAGATGCCGTGGGGGAACTTCCTGGTGAACCTGTCCTCGCTGCGCGTGGACTACACATTCTCGCCGCGGATGACGGTCCGCAGCCTCACGCAGTACAACACCAGCACGCACGAGCTCTCGAACAACATCCGCTTCAACTTCATCTACCGCCCCGGCAGCGACATCTACATCGTCTACAACGACCTGTCGCAGACGGGCCTGCCGGCGGACATCTTCGGCCGGAAGGATCGGCAGTTCGTGGTGAAGATGACCTACCTGCTGCAGCGGTAGGGTGGCCGAGCCCATGAGCGACGCTCCCCGCGAACCCGCGCCGGCCGCGCCGTGGCACGTGCTGCTGGCGCCCCTGCCCGCGGACGCGGCCGTGCAGCGAAGGCCAGTCGGCACTCCCGAGCTGCTGGCCTCTCCGGAGGGCGCGGCGATCGCGGGTTGGGAGAGCCTCACGGTGGAGATGTCGGCCGGTGTCGCCGGGCTGCGCCACGTGATGGTCACGCTGGACGCGTCCGGTCTCCCGATCAGCGCGGGTGACACCGTCGTGTACTGCGCTGGCAAGGACATCCGCCACGAGAACATCGGCGGCCGCCTCGAATCGGACGGTACGTTCCGAGGCACGAGATGGACCAGCGTCGGTGTCGCTCCAGAGGATGGAGACGCCGAGCCCGAGCTCCAATCGACGCCGTCCCAGCCAAGCGCGGCGGAGGTCCTTGGTCTCAAAGCGCTCGTCGCCGAGGTGATGCGCCGCCTGGTCTGAGCGACACACGTGGCCCAATCCCGCGCGGACACATCGGTGGACTCCTCAACCTTCGACGCTGCCGGCCTTGTGGATGGCCCCGCCATCGTGCTGGTCCACGGCTCCGTGGTCACGCGGAAGATGTGGCTCCCGCAGTTGCGCGGGCTGTCGGATGCCTACCGGGTGATTGCGCCGGACCTCCCGGGACACGGCGCCTTGGCGGACATGCCGTTCTCGTTCGAGGCCTCGGCGCGCGAGCTGGCCGCGCTCATCGAACGCGAGGTCCGTGGCAAGGCGGTGGTCGTCGGCTTGTCCCTGGGCGGCTACGCGGCCATCGAGTTCGTGGGCCGGCGGCCCGAGCTGGTGAGCGGCCTCGTGCTCTCGGGATGCAGCCGCAACTTCCGCGGCGCCCTGGGTGTCTACCTCAAGGGCATCAGCGCGCTGATGCGCCGGGGCTGGTTGACCCAGAGCCGCGCGACCGCCGAGGCGAAGACGCGACGGCTCTTTCCGCCGGAGCTGGCCGACGTGGCCGATGCGCAGCTCGCCGCGGGCGTGTATCCGGGGCCGCTCGGGGCTGCCTTTGGAGAGATGGCCGGCCGCGACTTCAGCGGCAGGCTCGCGCGCTTTGCCGGCCCGGTGCTCATCCTCAACGGCGAGAAGGACTCGGTCGCGCGAAAGGGGGAGCAGGCGTTCGCCGCCGCCTGCCGCGATGCGCGTATCGTGGTGCTGCCGGGCGCGGGGCACGCCTGCAGTCTCCACCAGCCGGCGGCGTTCAACGCAACGGTTCGCGAGTTCGCGGCGCGCATGTAAGCTTCCTCCGCGCGTTCAACCTGGAGGCTCACGATGGGCTATACGGTCGAGACGTCCACTCCGCCCCGCACGCCAACACCGATCGGGCCCTACAACCACATCGCGAAGGTGGGGCCGTTCCTCAGCATCGGCGGCACGGCCGGGGTGGACCCGGCCACCGGCCAGCTGGCCGGAGACAGCGCCTACGCGCAGGCGGCCCGGATCCTGGACTCGTTCGCCGTCATGCTGGCATCGGTCGGATCGGACCTCGCCCACGTGCTGCACGTGAACGTGTTCCTGAAGGACATGCGCGACTTCGACGAGATGAACCGCGCGTACGTGGAGAAGATGGGCAGCCACCTGCCGGCACGGACCGTGATCGGCGTGAACGAGCTGCCGAAGCCGGGCATCCGGCTGACCATGAACCTGACGGCGGTGACGCGGGAGTAACCTGTGGGGGGCCGCGCAGGCGCCAGGGAGCCCGTCATGACCTCCAGATACACTGCCATTCTTCTGCTCTGCCTGACCCTGGCGGCGCCGACGGCGGCCGGCCAGGCCGCGCCGAGCCAGGCGCCCACGCGCGAGCAGGTCGTGTCCGCGGCGCGGGCCATCATCGGCAAGGCGCGCTACGCCACGTTCGTGACGCTGGACGCCAGTGGCCACCCGCAGGCGCGCATCGTCGATCCGTTCGAGCCGGAGGGCGACCTCGCCATCTGGGTGGCCACCACCGCGCGGTCCCGTAAGGTGGGGCAGGTGGCGGCCAGCTCGAAGGCCACGCTGCTGTACTTCGACCCGGCGAGCCAGAGCTACGTGACGGTGATCGGGACCGCGACCCTCGTGCGCGACGCGGCGGAGAAGGCGAAGCGGTGGAAGGAGGAGTGGGCGGCGTTCTACAAGGACAGGAACAAGGGCGACGACTACGTGCTCATCCGCATCGCGCCCACGCGCCTCGAGGTGGTGAGCGAGGCGCTGGGGATGAGGAACGATCCGGAGACCTGGCGGCCGGTGATCCTGGAGCTCAAGTAGGTGATAGACGAGTTCCTGGTCGCCTGCGAGCTTCACTCGGTCGAGCGCCTGCGGGCCGTGCTCGATGCGGGCCTGGATCCGAGCGCCCCGATCCGCGGGAAGCGTCCCGTGGACTGGCTGCTCGAGATGTACACGCGCTCGGACCGACTGTCCGGTTGCGTGCGCCTCCTGCAGGACCGCGGCGCCGTGCTTGACGATGCGACGGTGGCGCCGGTGCTGCTGGACGATGGCCAGGCGCTGGAGGCGGCGATTCGGGCTGACCGGTCGGTTCTCGAGCATCGCGTGTCGCTCATCTCGGCCTTCACGCCGCTCGTGGGCGCGACGCTCCTGCACGTGGCGGCGGAGTATGGCCACGTGAACGCCGCGCGGGTGCTCGTCGCGGAGGGCGCGGACGTGAACGCGCGGGCCGCGGTGGACGACCATGGGCTGGGCGGTCACACGCCCATCTTCCACACGGTGAACTCGCACGCGAACCGCTCCGCGCCCGTCATGCGGCTGCTGCTGGCCGCCGGCGCGTCGGCCGATGTTCGCCTCGCGGGCCTCACCTGGGGACGGGGCTTCGAGTGGGAGACGACGCTCTTCGACGTGACGCCGGTCTCCTACGCGCAGGCCGGGCTGCTGCCCCAGATGCATCGCGACGAGCGGGACGTGTACGATAACGTGCGCGCGCTGCTCCAGGCGGCCGGGCGGGCAGTGCCGCCGATGGCGAACGTGCCGAATCGCTACCTGGGCGGCGCGCGGCGTCCTTCGGCGGGACGCTGATCCCGACGCTGTTGGACAGGGCGCTGGCTATCTGGCCAAGCCGGGTCGAGCGCCTCGTCAGAGTGCACGCAAGGCCGCTCTCGCTTGAGCAGGCACGCCAGGTACGCAGCAGCGGCGATGTCGTAGGTGAGGCAGAACTGCGGCCACCAACTGGGAACGCCTGGATTGGCAATGAATTTGCCGTGGACGAGATCGAGGAGTCCGTGTGCGATGAGCGCAAGCACGACCATCCATAGCGACGATTTGAATCCCCAGATGAGGCTGCGGTGAACGCTGGCGCAACCAGTGACTCAACCAGCAGCACCGGCGTGGAACCGCCGATGACCGCGAACAGGGCATAGGACGACGCGATCACGATCGTGACCGTCGGATAGAAAGCGCGATCACGGTCCAAACCGGAGCCCGTGGCCAATAACCCGACTGATATCGCTAACGTTGCTCCGACTAGAAGCGCCACGCTGCCTCCCGCTCAGTGTCGGCCAAGTCTGGGTGACGCCGCATCAGGCTCGATGCCAAGGCGAGTTGGCCTCTGCGTCCGGTTGCGCCAGCGGTGGCGGACGTCGAGCGCCGGACGTGATTCCAAGCAGGCAGGCGATCGGGAACACCCCGAACATGACGATCTTGAACCACATCGTGTACGGCAATGCGGTCAGGTTGAAGATGAGCGCCCACGCGAGCAGCAGCGCGACGACGATTCCGGCGAGTCGATTGCCGACTCGTGATGCGACCCACGTGGCGGCCGTGGACGTCGCACCCCACGCCAGCACGACAACGCCCAGGATCCAATGCGGGTACCTGCGTACATGCGCGGGTATGTTCCCCTCAAGATCGGCGGGAATCGGATAGACGACCGCGACTGAACAGCTCGACGCCGACGACGAGCGCCAGCGCGAGTGCCATTCCGAGCACGACCGCCAGCAGCGTGGCCACCGCGGACCTCATGCAACACCTCAGTGACTGACACTCGTCGATTCCGAGTCGCGAATTCGAGCGCCCTTCGACCGGAGGCAGCCTATCACCGCCAGCCCGCAGGCGACGCCGCAAGAAACGCCGATATGTCGACCAACTGGCCCGGCCGTAGCTGGAACGCCAGATCGGCGTTACTCAGGAGAATGCGGACACTGCCAAGGGGTCTCCGGCGCTCGCGTCGATTCCCCAGAGCCGCCGGCCCCTATCGCGCGGGCTTGTCGCCCATTAAGAATCCCCGGGCGTGAATCTCCAACAGCGCCATCGCCGGAAGTGATGCCGACACAAACTCCCCTGAAACCGGCCGCGACAATTTGACGAGGGCTTCCATCGATCGAATGCCGTGTTCGAACTTCGGCGCATCGAGAAACGCGTCGGAGACCCACAAGCGTAGAACATCCGGAGTTCAGAACTCGGCTCGGTCGTGGGACACCACGGCTACGGCATCGCTGCAATCGGTGTCGGATCAGGCCGTTCAAGGCCAACTTGACAATGCCCTCGCCGTGCATCTTGATTACGTCGTGGGAAATCCCCTCATGAAGCGCCGCTGGTGGAAAGAAGCCGTCGTCTATCAGATCTACCCACGCAGCTTCTTGGACAGCAATGGTGACGGCGTCGGCGACCTGCGAGGGATCATCGCCAAGCTCGACTACTTGAAGCAGTTGGGCGTCGACGTCGTCTGGCTGTCTCCCGTCTACCCGTCCGCCGGCGACGACGGGGGTTACGACGTCAGCGATTACTACACGATTGACGCAGCGTTTGGCACCATGACCGACTGGGAAGAACTGCTGCAGCAGATGCACACGCGCGGCATTCGTCTGCTGATGGACCTGGTCGTCAACCACACCTCTGACGAGCATCCCTGGTTCAGCGCCTCGCGGATGTCGCGCGAGGATCCGTACCGCGACTACTACATCTGGCAATCCGGCAAAGATGGACGCGAGCCCAACAACTGGGCGTCGCACTTCGGCGGCTCGGCCTGGGAGTATGACCCGGTCACCACCGAGTACTACCTCCATCTCTTTTCCAAGAAGCAGCCCGACCTGAACTGGGAAAACCCGCGCGTTCGAAACGAAATCTACCGAATCATGACGTGGTGGCTGGAGAAAGGCGTCGACGGATTCCGACTGGACGTGATCAACATGATTTCGAAGGTGCCAGGTTTTCCCGACGCCCCAGTTGCCTCGGACGAGCGCTATCAATGGGCCGGACAGTATTATCTCCACGGGCCGCGGCTTGGAGAGTACCTGCGCGAGATGAAAGAGAAGGTCCTCTCGAAGTACGACGTCTTCACGGTTGGTGAGATGCCCGGCGTGACCACCGAGCATGCTGTCGATCTGGCCCACGAGGAAACCGGCTCACTGGACATGCTCTTTCAGTTCGAGCACATGGACCTGGCGCCACGGGACACGCTGGCGAAAGTCGGCAAGTGGCATGTCGGCCCCTGGGACCTCCTGGAGCTCAAACAGGTCATGACTCGCTGGCAAAAGGACCTGGAAGGAAAGAGTTGGAACAGCTTCTACCTGTCCAATCATGACCAGCCGCGGTCGGTCTCTCGGTTTGGCGACGAGGGGCGATACCGAATCGAGTCCGCCAAGATGCTCGCGACCTTCCTCCACATGCTGCACGGCACGCCGTACGTGTACCAGGGAGAGGAGATCGGCATGACGAACGTGCGCTTCGAGTCGATCGACGAGTATCGTGATATCGAAACCCTCCACCTCTACCATGAGTGGGTCGGCCAGCGGAGGTCCGATCCCCGCGACGTCATGGCCGCGATCCACGCCAAGGGGCGTGACAACGCCCGGACGCCGATGCAGTGGGATACGCGCGCCCATGCCGGTTTCACCACGGGTACGCCATGGATCAAGGTCAATCCGAACTACGACCACATCAACGTCGAGCAGGCGCAGGCTGATCCGAACTCGATCTTCCACTACTACCGTCGGCTGATTGATCTCCGGCGGCAGTATCCCATCATGGTGTATGGCTCGTACGAGTTGCTCCTGGAGGCTCACGAGCAGATCTACGCCTTCCTGAGGCGCCTGCACGATGAGCGATGGCTGGTGATCCTGAACTTCACGGCGGACGTGCCGGTGTTCGCCCTTCCCTCCACCATCAGATTTTCGCAACACGAGCTGATCGTCGGCAATTACCCAACGGACCCGCGGGCGGATCCACGCCTGTTCAGGTTGCAGCCGTACGAAGCGCGCGTCTACCAGCTTGGCAGGGCACGTCCCCGGGCACGGCGGAGGACGAGTGCTGAGCGCGGAGTGGCACCATGATCTCGGAGCGGCCGTGGTGGCAGCAGGCCGTCTTCTACGAGGTCTGGGTGCGCTCGTTCTTCGATTCGAACGGTGATGGCGTCGGGGACCTTCAAGGACTCCTCACCAAGCTCGATCACGTGGACACACTCGGGGCCGAGGCTGTCTGGCTATCCCCCATCTTTCCGTCGCCCTGGGCCGACGCTGGCTATGACATCAGCGACTTTCGTGGTGTCGATCCACGACTTGGTACGCTGGAGCACTTTGACCGCCTCGTGGAGGAGGCCCATCGACGAGGCATTCGAATCGTCCTCGATTGGCCCATCAATCACACGTCGGATCAGCACCGCTGGTTTGAAGAGGCTCGCTCGGGTCGCGACGCGCGCTATCGAGACTGGTACGTCTGGGCCGATCCGAAACCCGACGGAGCTCCGCCCAACAACTGGCTGAGCGTGTTCGGGGGCAGCGCCTGGACGCTCGATGAGGAGACCGGGCAGTACTATTTCCACGCGTTTCTTCCCCAGCAACCGGATCTGAACTGGCGCAACCCCGCCGTCCGTACGGCGATGCACGACGCCATGCGCTTCTGGCTGGCGCGCGGCGTGGACGGCTTTCGTGTGGATGCCGTCGACATGCTGCTCGAAAACCCCGACCTGCCGGACAACCCGCCCAATCCTCGCTTCGAACCAGGTGGCCCACCCGATGCCGCCGTCTTCCAGGCCCACAACCGCAGTCAGCCCGGTCTTCATGAGCACATTGCCGCACTGCGCCGCATCTGCGACGAGTTTGGCGACCGCGTGTTGATCGGTGAAGTGTATACAAGCCTCGACAACCTGGTTTCATACTACGGCACGTCGGCACGGCCGGAATTGCATCTCCCGCTCAATCCAGAGCTGCTCTTGAGGCAGCAGTGGAACGCCGAGGAGGTTGCTCGGACTATTGCACGATACCTGGACGTCGTCTCGTCGCACGGGTGGCCCAGCTGGGCCTGGACCAATCATGATTTCCATCGGCTCGGGAGTCGGGCCACGCCCGATGAGCTCCGAGTAGCGGCGATGCTGCTCCTGACACTACGCGGCACACCGTTCATCTACTACGGCGAAGAACTCGGCATGCGTGACGTCTGGGTGCCGCCGGAGTTGGTCGAAGATCCCCAGGGAAGAACGCAGCCCAGCAGAAACCGAGACTCGGCCAGAACGCCGATGCAGTGGAACGACCGCTCACAGGCCGGTTTCACGAACGGAACCCCCTACTTCCCTGTAGCTGACGACTACCGTCGGATCAACGTGGCCTCGCAGGAACGAGACCCGCGGTCGCTCCTCATCCTGCATCGTCGACTGATCACGCTTCGAAGAGCCGAGCCGGCGCTCCGCGAGGGGCTTCAGACACAGCTCCAGCGTCGAGGCGAACTGCTCTTCTTTCGTCGGGAGCTCCAGGACCGCTGTCTGGTGGTGCTCAACATGTCCGGCGGCGATCAACTGTTCACGTTCCGCGAGCTCGGCTCAGACGCTCGTGTCCTGCTGTCAACCTCCCTGGACAGGGACGACGAGTGTTGCCGCCAAGAGGTTCGCCTTCGAGGTCATGAAGGGCTCATCATGAGGCTTACGTGACGCGTGGCGATCTCGTAGGCGAACAAGCCTCCGGCCGACATCCTCACCTTCTTAGCGGATGAAGGCGCAGGCCTACGAGCTGACCGCCCTGCCGCAGCGCAACCGCCCGCGCTCGGTCGACCAGTTCAACCTACTGTCGGTCATCGACACGGATCTGGTTCGCCTCGACTTCAGCAGCAACGGCGACATCGCCGAATCCGAGGTGGACGAGGAAACCTACATCGCCCGCTACAACGCCCTACACGAGGCGAACGCGGCGTTCTTCGAATCGCTGAACAAGCGGTTCTACAACGAGCTGCTGCATCATCGCGAGCTGGTCGGTCAGTCCCCAGTGCTCGCGCGCCCGCCCGTCCTCGCCGAACCGGATGATGTCGATGAGCTTCACCTCGATCCGCCTGCTGGTCGGGGCCATTCCCATGAACGGGCCCTTGTGCGTCCCGGTCACGACCACGCGCGCCACGACCTTGTCGCCGCACCCCATCACGTCTTCCGGCACCATGCGCAGGTCCGGGAACGCGGCGAGGAGCATGCGGAAGTACTCGAGGACGCCGGCCTTGGTCGGCGGGAAGCCGGGCAACTCTTCGCGCTCGACGAAATCGTCGGCGAGCTCGTGGCCGAAGCCGTCGATATCTCCGGCGTTTACGAGGTCGTAGAAGCGCCGCATCGCGGTCGCGTGGTCCATGTCCCCTCCGGGGCGCACATGGTCTCCGTTGGCGCCTGCCAATGGAAGGACTACGCCGAGTTGCTACCTTCTCGGTTCATACCGCATCGCCACCGCCCCCGA
>Ga0209705_10000093_pt1 | contig 44719 bp, 39 predicted proteins | sample PPLLaktember2015_5_FD_187262 | JGI IMG/M metagenome (GOLD analysis project Ga0209705, IMG submission 187262) | Freshwater sediment microbial communities from Prairie Pothole Lake near Jamestown, North Dakota, USA - PPLs Lake P8 Core (1) Depth... | ecosystem: Environmental > Aquatic > Freshwater... | reverse complement strand
CTACGAGATGCACGTGGGCACGGTGGGTCGTGCCCCGGACGCCACCGCGCCCGCGACGTTCGCCGATGCGGTCCGCGTGCTCGATCACCTCGTGAAGCTCGGGGTCACCGCCGTGCAGCTGATGCCGGTGGCCGAGTTCTCGGGCGACCAGTCGTAGGGCTACAACCCCGCCTGTCCCTTCGCCGTGGAACAGTCTTACGGGGGGCCCGAGGGCTTCAGGGTCTTCGTGAAAGAGGCGCACGCCCGGGGCCTGGGCGTCATCCTCGATGTCGTCTACAACCACTTCGGCCCCGACGATCTGCACCTGTGGCGGTTCGATGGCTGGTCGGAGCACGACGGCGGCGGGATCTACTTCTACAACGATCACCGGGCGTCGACGCCGTGGGGCCGCACGCGGCCCGACTACGGGCGGCCGGAAGTACGCGCCTTCATCCGCGACAACGCGCTGATGTGGCTCGAGGAGCATCACGTCGACGGGCTCCGCTTCGACATGACGCTCTACATGCGCACCGTGGACGGAGAAGGCTCGGAGTCGCTCCCCGACGGCTGGTCGCTCGCGCAGTGGGTGAACGACGAGGTGCAGCGCGTGCGGCCCGGCGCCCTGACCATCGCGGAAGACCTGCAGGACAACGACTGGCTGACCAGGCCCACCGCCGAGGGCGGCGCGGGCTTCGGCGCGCAGTGGGACGCCCGGTTCGTCCATCCCGTCCGGCAGGCCGTCATTGCCGCCGACGATGACCATCGGTCGATGCACGCGGTGGCGGGGGCGCTGAAGCCGGCAGCAGGTGACGCGTTCCGTCGCGTCATCTACTCGGAGTCGCACGACGAAGTGGCCAACGGCAAGGCGCGCGTGCCGCACGAGATTGCGGGCGGCGCCGTGGCGGACTGGTTCGCGCAGAAGCGCTCGACGCTGGCCGCCGCGCTGGTCTTCACGGCGCCGGGGATTCCGATGATTTTCCAGGGCCAGGAGTTCCTCCAGGGCGGCTGGTGCCCCAGGTTGACGACCACGACAACGGCGTCCTGCCGGTCCTTGCTGGTGCCAGTCGAGCGCGGAGTCGTCGCGGAACCCAGCGGCTCGAGGACTACGCCATCGGCTTTCCGCCCACGCGCCTGCCATCGGTCCGGCTCAACACCGATTCGGCCCATTACAGCGAGGCCTTCCAGGGTGAGGGCCCGGCGCGAGCCGTGGCGATCGACACGCCCGGTGACGGATTGCCGGCCAGCGCCGTTCTGACGCTGCCCGCGTATTCCGTGCTCATCCTGTCGCCCGAGAGCGTCTGACCCGCGGGTGTCAGCGGCTGGCCGCGGACTGGAAGTAGAAGTCGAGCATCGCGGTCAGCGGCGCGGCATTCCCCCGCAGCCGGCTCCGAAGCGCGGCACCTTCCCAGCAGTCGACCAGCAGGTTGGCCATGCGCCGCGGATTCGAATCGGCCGGGATGTCGCCGCGTTTCCGAGCCTTTTCCAGGCAGGCGGCGAGACGCTCGGCGATCTCGGAGAAGCACCGCTCGATCCTGCGTCGGAACACGTCGTTCACGCCCGACAGCTCCTGTCCGAGTCCGCCCAGCAGGCAGCCCATGTAGCCCTCTTTCCGGTAGCTCTGCTGCGTCAACTCGAAGAACCGGCGCACCCGCTCGAGCGGAGGACGGCCCTCGTCGCCCAGGCACGCCTCGAGGCCCTCGTGGACCTGCCCCATGTACTGATCGATGACCTGGAGCGCGAAGTCCTCCTTGTCCTTGAAATGATGGTAGAAGGAGCCCTTCGGGGTACCCGTCGCGGCCAGCAGCGCCTGGATGCCCAGGTCGTTGTAGCCATGCTCGAGCAGCATGGCCAACCCCGCATCGAGCAGGCGCTGCTTGGTCGGATGCGCCGGCTGCACTAGCCCTTGACCTTCTCGATCATGTGGTTGATGACGTGGGTGTGCTCGCGCTGGGGACTGAACATGACGATCTCCGCGTCGGCGTCGACCTTCACGTTGTGCCCGGGCGGCCAGTAGAACAGATCGTTCGCATTCACGGTTTCCTGCGCGCCGTTCGCATCGGTGGTCGTGATCTGGCCGCGCAGGACGAATCCCCAGTGGGGGCACTGGCAGCGGTCGCCTTCCAGCCCCAGGAAGAGCGGCGTGGTGTCGACGCCCGCCGAGAGGGTGAAATACTCGCCGCTGATCCTGCCGTATCCGCTGGCGTCGCCAAAATCCGTTCGCTGACGGATGACGGCACCGGGAATCTCCATCCTGACGTCCACGTTGTCCTTGGCCACGCGCATGGTCGTGTCTCCTTCTCTGCCGGGGGTTCGCCGTTGAGTAGACCAATCGGTCTAGTTCCACCGCAGGATACACCCGTCACCGGTGCTGTCAACAGCGCGTTGAATCGCTCAGGAGGCCAGCTGAGCGCGGTGCGCCGCGGCCTTGTCGGGCTTGCCCCACGCGTCATAGAGCTGCACGAGGCGCGCGATGGTGGCCTTCATCTCGGGCTTGCGGGGCGCGGGCATCGCCTCCAGGTCCCGGCGAGCCTCGAGCAGCACCGCCTCGGCCTCGTCGTAGCGCCCAAGGCCCGTCAGCGCGGCGCCGAGCAGGCTCTTCGTGGCACCGACACTCCAGTCGTCTTCGGAGAGGATGCGTCGACGGTTCGGGACCACCTCGGGCGACAAGGCCCGAATCCGGAGGCCTTCCCTGAGCAGCGCCTCGGCGGCAGCGGGTTCCCTTCGCGCCAGGTACACGGACGCGAGGTTGATGGTGTAGATCGCCACCAGTTGATGGTCGCCGCCGAGCACCGGGACTGCGATGTCCAATGCCTCCCGCAGCGCGGACGCCGCCGCGGCGTGCTTCCCCTGCGCGAGCCACACGTGTGAGAGGCTGTTGAGCGACGTGGCCACCACGGGGTGCTTGTCGCCGAGCGACTTCCGCTGGATGTCCATGGCTTGTTGAAACAACGATTCGGCGGACGCGAAGTCGGCCCTGCCTGCGGCGACCAGTCCGAGGTCGTGCAGGGTCATGGCCGTGTTCGGGTGATCGTCCCCGCGCGTCTTGCGGTTCAACTCCAGGCACTGGCGAAGAAACGACTCGGCGCCGGAGAGATCGCCATTCAGCCGCAGCACCGACGCGACGTCGCTCAGGCTCACGGCCGTTTCCCGATCATCCTCCCCGAGTACCTTTCGCCTGATCGCCAGGGCTTCGCGGTGAAGCGGCTCGGCGCGCGCGTTGAGCCCCTGGTCCTGGTAGACGCGCCCGAGCTCGGCAAGCGTCACGGCGACATCGCGGTGCTCCGGCCCATGGATCCTGCGCCGCATGCTGAGCGCCTCTTCGAGGCTGCTTCCTGCCGTGGCGTAGGCCCCCTTCTCCGCCAGCAGCGCGCCGAGATCGTTGAGCGTCAGGGCCAGGCGCGGGTGCTCGGTCCCGTACACTGCCCGTCCGCTGGCAAGCGCCTGTTCAAGCAGGGCCTGCGCCTTGTCGAAGGCGCCAAACCGGCGATAGAGCCGTCCCATCACCGTCAGGATCTCGGCCTGCGCCTCGGGCTGACCCTCGAGCTCCTTCTGCATCTGCGCGGCGCCCGCGTCGAGCAGCCCCCGGACGGTCAGTCCTTCGCCCGTCGCACGGTTTGCGATGGGATCGGCGCCCGTGAGCAGGCCGGTCAGCGCCTCGCTGATCCTGGCCGCCTTCGCAGCTTCCTTCTGCGCGCGGTCGCGCTCGGCCGAGAGCCGGATCGTGTAGATCGCGGTCATCCCGACAATCAGCACGACCACGGCGACGGAGGCAGCGACCCCGCGGACGTGGCGCTGGACGAACCGGACGGTCCGATACCGCAGCGTGTCCGGTAGCGCGCCGATCGGTTCGTGGCGCAGGGAGCGACCGAGGTCGTCCGCCATGGCCGTGACCGAGGCGTAACGCTCCGACGCGTCCTTCTTCAACGCCTTCGCCACGATGGTATCGAGATCGCCACGCAGGGCCCGGCTCAACCTGCCTGGTGTCGTCCGGCACTGCGTGGCATGGTGCGCGAGCGCCTCTTGCGGCTCGTCCTGGCTCACCACCGCGTCGGACACGCGCGGCGGGTCGGTCTCGACAATCGCGCGGATGAGCGTGGCCGGCGTGTGGAGGGCACGGCCCGCGGGATGCTGACCGCTCAGCAGCACGTAGAGGAGCACGCCGAGCGCATACACGTCGGTCGCCGTCGTGACGTCTCCTCCGGACAGCTGCTCGGGCGCGGCAAACTCCGGCGTCAGCGCCGCGCCGCCCTCGCGCGTGAGCGCACTCTGTCCAGCCGACGACGTGGCGTCCCACTCGGCATTCCGCTCGATGAGCTTCGCGATGCCGAAATCCAGCAGCTTGACCTGGCCATCGACGCTGACCAGGACGTTGGCCGGCTTGATGTCACGGTGCACGACCAGGTTCGCATGGGCGTGGGCCACGGCCTCCAGTACGTCGAGGAACAGGCGCAGCCGCGCGTCGACGCCGAGCGCGTGCTCGTCGCAGTACTGGTCGATGCGCTGGCCGTCCACGTATTCGAGGACCAGGTACGGCTGGCCCGTCGGCGAGACGCCGGCGTCGATGAGGTGCGCGATGCGCGGATGCCTCACACGGGCGAGGATGGTGCCCTCGCGCGTAAATCGCTCTTCGCCGGCGCGGCCGATGAGCGCGGTGTTCAGCAGCTTGACGGCGGCCCGGCCCTCGAAGCGGCCGTCGCAGCGCTCGGCCAGCCAGACGCTGCCCATGCCGCCCTGGCCAATGGGTGACACCAGCCGGTAAGCGCCCAGTACCTGCCCTTCGAGCGATGGCATGGGCGCCAGCCCCGGGGCGAGCGCCGCGCCCTCCATGAATCCCGACTCGTGGACCAGGTCCTGCTCGACGAGCATGGCTCGCAGGTCCGCGGCAAGGTCCGCGTCGCGCGCGCCCACGGACGCCAGCCATGCCGCCCGGTCCGCGGTCGGCAGCTCCAGCGCCTCGTCCAGGTACGGACTGAGGGCGCGCCAGCGATCAGGGTTGAGTGACGGCATGGATGCCCATGGCGGCCGGTTGCGCGGCGATCGCATGGTGCAGGTAGAGGCGGCCCTTCTCCCAGTTGCGCTGAATCGTCCGCTCCGAGACGCCGCGCATGGCCGCGATCTCGATGAAGGAGAAGCCGCAGAAGAACTTCAGGTCGACGATCTCGGCCAGGTCCGGCTCGACGGTGGCGAGCTCATCGAGCGCGTCGCCGATCTGCGTCAAGGCCTCGGGGTTGGCCACACTGTAGGCGTGGTCGGTGCCGAGCGCCGTGAGCGCGAAGAGGCCGCCGCGCTTCGCCGACCGCCGGCGCCGCACATCATCGATGATCAGCCCGCGCATCACCCGGGCAGCGTACGCCAGGAACCGCGCGTGATCGACGAACACGGTGCCTTCGGTGCCGGACATCGAAAGGTAGGCCTCGTGCAGGACGGTCGTCACCCCGAGGCCGGACACGGACCCTCGCCGGTGCACCTCCCGTCGTGCGAGGCGATGGAGCTCGGCGTACAGGGTGTTGAACAGGCCATCAGCGACAACGGGCTCATCGACGACGGCGCCGGGCGCTTCGAGTGTTGTATTCATGACGTCCCAAGGTCCCCCAGAACCGTTAATCGGAAAGGGCGGGCAGAAGCCGCCACAGCCCGCGCCGGGCGAAACAAAGGAGAATCCGGGCTCGTGTCGATGCTGCCCGAGTATACGGCGCATGCGAGGGGCCACGGGCTGCGCTATAGTCTGCGCAATCCGCTATAGTCTGGCGATCGACCGATCGTGGCCCTCCGGCCACTTACCGTGCTGGCGAGGTGATGGATATGTCTCAGCAGACGGTGTCCCGTCGCAACTTCATCAAGGGCGTCATCGGCGGGAGCGTGGCGGTGTCGTCCGCCGCCTACCTCTTCCGCAGCAGCCCGCTGCTCTCCGGCCAGGCTGCCAGGACCGGCAGCGTCGAGCGGCTCCTCACGCTCAGCGTCAACGGTCAGACCAGGCGCGTGGACGTCGCCCCACAGGAAACGCTGGCCACCACGCTGCGCTATAAACTCGGGCTCACCGGGACGAAGCTCGGTTGCGACCGCGCCGAGTGCGGCGCCTGCACCGTGCTCGTGGACGATGTGCCGCGCTATTCGTGCTCGGTGCTCACCCACGCGGTGCGGGCGAAGAAGATCCAGACCATCGAGGGGCTCGCGGCCGCCGACGGCACCCTGCACCCCGTGCAGCAGGGCGTCGTGGACGAGCAGGGCTTCCAGTGCGCCTTCTGCATGTCGGGCTTCATCATGGCCACGGTCGGCTACCTGAAGAAGCACCCGAACCCGACGCGCGAGCAGCTGGCGCACGGCATCTCCGGGAACCTGTGCCGGTGCCAGGACTACGACAAGATCCTCACGGCGCTCGAACGCGGCGCGGCCCTGTCGAGGGAGGTGGCCCGTGGCTGACACGAAGCTCGTCGGTCAGAACTACGTCACGCCGGACCTGGTCGCGAAGGTGACGGGCCGGGCCAAGTACGCGGAGGACTTCCGCGCCGAGGGGATGCTGTTCACCAAGCTCCTGCTGAGCCCCGTCCCGCACGCGCGTGTCAGGAGCATCGACACCAGCGCCGCCGAGGCGATGCCCGGCGTGAGGGCCATCCTGAGGGCCGACGAACTGCCGGCGCCCGCCGACACCGTCACGGATCTGGGCGAGACGATTCGCGCGAACCCGAAGGCCGAGCGCGCGTTGACCAACGAGCCCGTCTACGCGGGGGAGCCGGTCCTCGCCGTCGCCGCCGTGGACGAGGAGACGGCCGCCGCGGCCATCGAAGCCATCCGCGTGGACTTCGAGCCGCTGCCCTTCGTGGTGGATCCGCTCGAGAGCCTGCGGCCCGGAGGCGCGAACCCGCGCCTCGAGGGCAACGTCTGGGGCCGCCCACCGGCCGCGGCCGGGTCGCCGCCGGGGCCCCTGGACATCCAGGAGATGAAGTGGACCGAGGCGGACTTCGCGGAGTACGACCAGGGCAAGCTGCCCATGGGCAAGCCGCAGGTCGAGTGGTCGTACGGCGACGTGGAGGCGGGCTTCACGAACGCGGCGCTGGTGCTGGACGAGACGTTCACGATGGCCAACAACCAGCACCACGTGCTCGAGCCCCGCTCGGCGCTGGCCTACTGGCAGAACGGCAAGCTCTACGTGCACACGGGCACGCAGAGCGCCGTGCAGACCGTCGCCTCCATCGCACGGTGGATGCGGCTCGAGCCCTCCGAGATCGTGCTCATCACCGAGTACACCGGCGGGGGCTTCGGCAGCCGCGCCACGGGCACCGTGTCGTGCATGATTCCGGCGCTGCTCTCGAAGAAGGCCGGGGCGCCCGTCCTGATGCGCATCACGCGCGAAGAGGAGCAGTACATCGGCGGCATCCGCCCGGCCGTGCACGGCCGCGTCAAGATCGGCTTCGCCAGGGACGGGCGGATTCTCGCGGTCGACATGTACACGGTCGGTGAGAACAGCGCGTACGAGGCGCAGGGCGACGCGGCCAGTGGCGCCCGCTTCGTCTCCCTGCTCTATCAGCCGGAGGCGATGCGTTCCCGGTCCGTCACCGTGCTCACGAACACGCCTCCACGACGCGCGCAGAGCCAGCCGGGCGGCCTGCAAGCGATCATGATCGTCGAGCCGGTCATCGCGAAGGCCGCGCGCAAGCTGGGCGTGGACCAGGTGGCGATCCGCCGGATCAACGCCCCGGAGGGCAAGGCGAAGCTCGGGCCGGCCAACGCCCAGGGCCAGCGTGCCTACGCCACCAGCGCGTTCCTCAAGGAGGCCCTGGATCGCGGCAAGGATCTGTTCGGCTGGGATGAGCGGAAGGCCAGGTCAGGCCAGCGGCAGGGATCGAAGGTCCGCGGCGTCGGTGTCGCCGTCAGCACGTTCGTCGCCGGCTCGACCGGCTTCGACGGGCTGTTCGTGATCAAGCCGGACGGGAAGATGTACGTCCAGTCAGGGGTCGGCAACCTGGGCACGGAGTCGGTCTTCGACGTGCACCGCGTGGCCGCCGACATGATGGGCGTGCCGTGGGAGAAGGTCGCGATCGCCTGGGGCGACACCTCGAAGCACCTGCCGTGGACCTGCGTGTCGGGCGGCAGCCAGACCACCCACGCCATGACGCGCGCGGCCCACGCCGCGGCATCGGACGCCATCGCCAAGGCGAGGGAGATCGCCGCGAAGACGCTGGGCGGCAGCCCCGAGTCGTACCAGGTGTCCGGCGAGCGGGTGTTCAGCGGCGGGCGCAGCATGACGCTGGCCCAGGTCGCCCAGCGCGCCATCGAGATGGGCGGCAAATACGACGGACACGAGCTGCCGGAGAACATCAACAAGTTCACGGTCACCTCGGCCACCGCGCTGGCCGGCCAGGGGCTGATGGGCGTGGCACGCGACACCTATCCGCGTGACGGCGGCAGCTTCTCGTTCGTCGCCGGGTTCGCGGAAGTGGAAGTGGACGTCGAAACGGGCCAATACAGCGTGCTGGACTACACGGCCGTCGCCGACTCCGGCACCATCGTCCATCCGCGGGCGTTCGGCGGACAGGTGCTGGGGCGCTCGGTCCTCGGGATGAGTCACGCGCTCGCGCTGAAGACGGTCTACGACAAGCACTACGGCTTGTCGCTCACGCAGCGCTTCTACCAGAGTCGGCCGCCGACCATCCTCGACGTGCCACGGAACATGAAGTGGGAGGCGGTGAACATCCCCGACCCCGAGACGCCCGTCGGCGCGCGCGGCATCGGCGAGCCGCCGGTGGCCGCGGGCGCCTGCGCCATCCTCAACGCGATCTCCGACGCGCTCGGCGACGAGGTCTATCGGCGCGCGCCGGTGACGCTCGACAGCATCCTGATGGCGCTCGAACATGGGCGGCCGATGCAGGATCCGCTGACCGCTCACATCTAGGGGACGAGGAGAAACGCCATGGCAATCGTTCACGACGTGATTCCGCCGTTCCAGTTGTTCCAGCCCGCCAGCGTCGACGAAGCGCTGGACCTACTGGACGCCCGCGGCGAGGAAGCCTGGGTGCTGGCCGGAGGCATGGACTCGTTCGACTGGCTGAAGGACCGAACCAAGCGCACCAGCGTGGTGGTCGAACTGAGCCAGGTGGCCGAGCTGCAGGGTATTCGCGAAAGCGGCGGGGGCCTGGAGATCGGCGCCATGACGACGCTGACCGACGTGGCCGAGCATGCGGCGCTCCGCGAGCGATTCAGCGTGCTCGCCGAGGCCGCCGAGCTGGTGGCCTCGCCGCAGATCCGGAACCAGGGCACCCTTGGCGGCAACGTGTCGCAGGACGCGCGCTGCTGGTATTACCGCCGCGGCTGGCACTGCTACCGGGCCGGCGGCAACATCTGCTACGCCGACACGCCGACGGCCGTGAACCGCGAGCACGCCATCCTGCAGGCGGACCGGTGCGTGGCGGTGAGCCCCTCGGACACGGCGCCGGCCCTCATCGCGCTGGACGCGCAGATGGTGATCCGCCGCCGCGGCGGCGAGCGGGTCGTCGATGCCGCCGACTACTTCAGGGGACCGGATATCGACATCACCCGGATGACGGTCCTCGAGCCGCGCGAGCTGCTCACGGCCATCCGCATCCCGGCCACGTGGGCGGGCGCGCGCTTCTACTTCGAGAAGGTGCGCGACCGGCAGGTCTGGGACTTCCCGCTGGTGAACGTGGCCTCGGCCATCAAGGCGGATGGGGGCCGGATTCTGGAGGCTCGCCTCGCGGTCGGCGCCGTGGCCGCGCGGCCCCTTCGACTGCGGGCGGTCGAGCAGGCCATCGCGGGCAAGCCGATGAACGACGAGACCGCCACGATGGCGGGCCAGATGGCCATCGAGGGCGCCGTGCCGCTGGGCCACAACGCGTACAAGGTGCCGCTGATGCGGAACCTGGTGCGCCGCGCGGTGCGGGGCGGCATTCCGGCAACCACGTAGGGTCTTGGGTCTTGGGTCTTGGGTCTTGGGGTATTGAGGTCTTGACGGCCCGGCCGGCGGTACGAGCGCGAACGCAGGCCCTCGTCTTCGCGGCCCTCGTTCCCATCTCGGCGGGCTGCCAGGCGCCATCGCCGCCGGTCGCGCAAGCGGCGCCAGCGGTTGCGGCCGCGTGGCACCCGCTCGGTACCTGGTCGGGGAACGGCAACCGGCAGACCGAGTCGTTCGACGTCACGACCGGCGCGCTGCGGCTCAGATGGGAGACCCGAGGCAGCGGCGAGCCCGGCGCCGGCCGGTTCCACGTGTCGTTGCACAGCGCCATCAGCGGCCGTCCCCTCCAGACGTTCGTGGAGCACGCGGGCGCGGGGACCGGCACGGCGTACGCCGCGGACGAACCACGCGTGTCGCATCTCGTAATCGAGTCGGACCAGGTGGAATGGACCGCCACGCTGGAAGAAGCCGTGCCGGCGACGGCCGGCTCCCGCGCACCCTAGCCAGGCACGAAAGCTGGCCTCCTACCGGTTGGCCGGCGCCACCCCCTGAATTTGTCGATATCCGCCTCCCCCGTTCGTCGTCTGGAATAGAGGCCGGAAATCCCCGGCCCGGCCCAACCCGGGCGATGCCTTCCGGCGAAAGGGAGTCAGACGATGGACACCACCGCGCAAAGCCATATATTCAGAGACGTTAGGGGCCGCGACGTCGGCTCGAGGAGCACGCTCTGGGCCGGAAGGGCCCTCAGCTCTGTCGCCATCCTGTTCCTGGTCTTCGACAGCGTCGGCAAGCTGCTCCAGGTCGAGCCAGTGGTCGCCGGAACCATATCGCTCGGCTACCCGGCGAGCGTCGTGTTCGGCCTCGGCGTCACCCTCTTCCTGTGCGTCGTGGCGTATGTGATTCCGGAGACCTCAGTCCTGGGCGCGGTGCTGCTGACGGGCTATCTCGGCGGGGCCGTGGCCGCGCACGTCAGGGTGGGCAGCCCCCTCTTCAGCCACATACTCTTTCCCACTTATGTCGCCGCGCTCGTGTGGGGTGGCCTGCTGCTGCGCGACCCTCGCCTGCGTGCGCTCGTGCCGCTGCGGGGCCGGCGCGACCAGGATGTGCAGGCAGGACATCGAGGACACGCCATGTCACACGTCATCTCACGGGACGGAACGGCGATTGCGTACGATCGATTCGGGTCCGGGCCGGCGCTCATCCTCGTGGACGGTGCGCTGTGCAGCCGCTCGTTCGGCCCCTCGGCCAGCCTCGCGCCACTGTTGGCGCCGCACTTCACCGTCTACAAGTACGACCGCCGCGGGCGTGGGCAAAGCGGCGACCTGCCGCCCTATGCCACGGCGCGTGAGGTGGAGGACATCGACGCGCTCATCCGTGAAGCGGGCGAGCCGGTCTTCCTGCTCGGGCTGTCGTCCGGCGGCGCCCTCGCGCTGGAGGCCGCGGCCAGCGGGCTCGCCATCCGGAAGGTCGTCGCATACGAGCCGCCGTACGTGAACGACGGTGGACGCGCGGCGGGCGCCGATCACGAGCGTCGCCTCCAGGAGCTCGTGGACGCCGGCAACCGCGGCGGCGCGGTGGCCTACTTCATGCGATCCATGGTGCAGGTGCCGGCGCCCTTCGTGGTCATGATGCGGCTGATGCCGTGGATCTGGCGCAAGCTCAAGGCCGTCGCCGACACGCTCCCGTACGACGCCGCGGTCATGACCGAATTCAAGGTGCCCAGGGCGCGCCTGCGCTCCATCGGGATTCCGGTCCTGGCCATGCACGGCTCGAAGACCGACCCCAGGTTGCAGAGGGCGACACGGGGTGTCGCCGAGGCCATCCCCGGCGCCGCGCACCGCGTGCTCGCAGGACAGACGCATAACGTGAAGCCCGGCGTGCTCGTGCCGGCGGTCGTGGAGTTCTTCACCGCCTGACCCGGTCACACACCGGTTGGAGATGACCGCGTGCGATTCATGATCATGCACAAGACGAACGCCCACTGGGAGGCGGGCGCGACTCCGACCCCGGAGCTCGTCGCCCGGGTGGGATCGCTCCTCGGCGAGCTGGCAAAGGCCGGTGCCCTGCACAGCGGGGAAGGCCTTCGCCCCAGCGCGGAGGGCGTGCGCCTTACGTTCAGCGGAGGGACGCGCACCATCACCAGGGGGCCGCTCACGGGTGACCGCGAGCTGCCCGCGGGCTTCAGCATCCTGCGCGTGGCATCGCTCGACGAAGCGATCGAGTGGGCCACAAGCGCCGCGAAGGCGATGGGAGACGGAGAGATCGACGTCCGTCCGGTCACCGAGGCCTGGGACATCGGCATGGCGCCCAGGCCTGCGCATCTGGCCACGCGACGATACATGGCACTGAGGAAGGCGACCGCCGTATCGGAGGCGGGAACGCCGCTCTCGCAGGACAGGCAGGCGGAGATGGACCGTCTCGTCGAGGACACCACGCGCACCGGCGTCCACCTCACGACCGAGAACCTGCGCCCCAGCGCGCGGGGACGGCGCTACAAGAACGCGCAGGGCGGCGTGCGCGTGATGGACGGGCCGTTCACCGAGTCGAAGGAGATGATTGGGGGCTACGTCATCGTGTCGGCGGCGTCGCTCGACGAGGCCGACCGCTGGGCCAGGCGCTACATCGACGTCGTGGCTGCCGAGGAAGTGGACGTGCGGGAGCTGGAGGGATAGCACGAGGGTTCAAAGCACGAGGGTTCACAGCACGGGGGTTCACAGCACGGAGGTTCACAGCACGGTGCTTCAGGGGGGCGTGACGGCCTCGTCGAGGGCGGCGTGCAGCCGCTCGATGTCGGCGTCGCTCACGTGCAGGTGCGGAGCGAACCGGAGCGAGCTGCCCCGCTGGCTGATGTAGACGTTCCTCGCCTTCAGCTCACCGAGGACCCGTGCCGTGTCGCCATCCGGCAGACTGGCACCGACGATGTGCGGGCAGCGCGCCGCGACATCCGGCAGCGCAACGCCGAGCCGAGCCAGGTGCGCCGCAATCCGGGTGTTGATCCCGGCAAGCGTCTCCGCGATGTTGCCGATCCCCCACGACCGGATCTGCTCGAGCGCGGCGATGGCGCCGGGCAGAAGGGCCGTGCACTTCTCGCCGACGTCGAAGCGGCGCGCGCCGGGCATGTACACGTCCGAGTACTCGACGAGCCGGGCGAAGTCCCGCGCATTCTCGCGGGCCTGCCACGTCTCCTCGAGCGGACGGGCGTCCCGCCATCGCGGGGACGCGTAGAAGAGGCTGACACCGTACGGGAACAACAGCCACTTGTAGCCGGCAGCCACGAGGAAGTCGGGCTCGACATCCGCCAGCGGAGACGGCATCGCGCCGAGCGACTGCGTGGCGTCGACGACGAGAACGCCACCCACGTCCCGGCAGGCTTGCGCGATGGGCAGGAGGTCGATGAGGGCGCCGTTCGTCCAGTGGCAGGTCGAGATGGAGACGACCTTGACGCTTCGATCGATGCGGTCCAGGACCGACCGGGTCCAGTTGCCATCCTCCCGAAGGGGAACGGTGACGAGCATCGCTCCCGTCTCCCGCACCGTCCTCCTCCACGCGAAGACGTTGCTGGGGAACTCCTCGGCAATGACCAGGACCGAGTCACCGGGCCCGAGCTGCGGCTCGATGGCCCTGGCCGCCGCGCTCAAGCCATAGCTGGCGGCCGGCACGACCGCATAGCCATCGCGGTCGCCACCGAACAGCTCCGAGGCCAGAGCGCGGATGGTCTCCGCGTCCTCGAAGTAGCTCCCGGGCGTGCGCTCCCACGGACGGCCTTTCGCGCGGGCGCCCGACACCAGCCTGTCGGTTGATGCTTTCAGCTGCGGGGCGTTGGACGCGCAGTTGAAATAGGCGACATCGTCGGGGATGTCGAAGAGGTGGCGCTGCGACGGAATGGTGGCCATCGAGTCTCAGCATAGTGCGCGCGAGCCGCTGGCGCTCATCAAGCCGTGCCCCTGATTTCCTTGACGCCCATGTCGAGCCGGCGCCGCAGCAGGGTGCGGAGCGTGACGCCGTCGGCATATCCCACGCGCGCGGCGATATCGTCCACGCTCGAGGCCGTGGTCTTCAGCAGGTGCACCGCGCGCTCCACCCGCACCTTCTGGACGTGCGCCAACGGTGAAGTCCCCAGCACGTCCTGGACCCGGCGTGCCAGCGTCCGCTTGCTGGCCCCCACCGCCCGCGCCGCGTCGTCCAGCGAAAACCCTCTCGACAACCTCGCACGCACCCACGCATCGAAGCGCAGGACGACGGGATCGGAATGGACCAGGTGATCGGTCAGCGCATAGACGGACTGCGATGGCCGGGAATCGACGATGAGGTAGCGCGCGGTGAGCGACGCGAGATGGGGGCTGACTCTCCTCACCAGCCACAGCGCGAGGTCCATGTGGCTGAGCGCCGCCCCGGCCGTCACGAAGCGGCCGGACGTCACGATCATGTGGGAGTCCTCGAGGCGCACGTCGGGATAGCGCCGGCGGAACAGCGGCGCCAGCCACCAGGTGGTGGTGGCACGCTGGTGATCCAGCAGGCCCGATTCGGCCATCACGAAGGTGCCGATGCAGGCGGCGCTCATCGTGGCGCCGCGCCTGGCCCAGTGGCGGAGCGCGTCGGCGGCATCCCGGACGTCGGGCCTGGCCAGGGCCGATTCCAGCGGGCCTGGCATCTTGAAGCCAATGGCGGGAACCACGACGCAGTCGGGGGCCCGTGTGCCGGCCGGCTGGACCGGAACGCCGAGGCCCTGCGCGGTCCTGACGGTCTTCCGCACGCCGACCGTCCTCACGTCGAATCGATCCACCGCCAGCCCTGACGCCTCGATGAGCTCGTTGGCCGTTTGAAACGCGTCGAGCACGGCCGACAAGCCCAGGTCGAATACGCCGTCCAGGGCGAGGACGTCTACCCGCATGGCAATAACAATACTAAATGTGTCGTTCCTGCCTATAGCTCCGGGGACACCCTGGCCCTAAGCTCGAAGCATGAACGAGAGGCCGCGGAGCATCCTGGACCACATCGGCAACACCCGGATGCTGGTGTTGCGCCGCATCGTGCCCGGCAACGGCTCACGCCTCCTGCTGAAGCTGGAGAGCGAGAATCCCACGGGCAGCATGAAAGACCGGATGGCGCTGGCCATGATCGAGGCCGCAGCAGCCGACGGCCGCCTCGCGCCCCAGGCATCCGTCGTCGAGTACACGGGCGGCAGCACGGGCGTCTCGCTCTCGCTCGTCTGCGCGGTGAAGGGACATGCCCTGCACATCGTGACATCCGACGCCTTCTCGAAGGAGAAGCTCGATCACATGCGGCTCCTCGGGGCAACGATGCAGATCGTGCCGAGTGACAGCGGCCGCATGACCGAGAAGCTGACGAGGGACATGATCGAGGCCGCCCGGGTCGTCGCCGCGGACACGGGCGCGTTCTGGACCGATCAGATGAAGAACCGCGACCAGCTCGCGGCCTACCATGCGATGGCGGACGAAATCTGGGCGCAGACGGGCGGGCGGATGGACGGCTTCGTCCAGAGCGTGGGCACCGCCGCGTCGCTGCGGGGCGTGGCCGACGGTTTGCGCCGCCACGACCGCCGCGTCGGCATCGTGGCCGTGGAGCCCGCCGAATCGCCGGTCCTGTCTGGCGGCCAGCCGGGCGCGCACAAGATCGACGGCGTTGGCGCGGGCTTCGTCGTCCCGCTCTGGCAGGACGGCATCGCCGATCAGGTCGAGCGCGTCTCCACGGACGACGCCAGGGGCATGGCCCTTCGACTGGCACGGGAGGAAGGCCTGTTTGCGGGCACGTCCACGGGCGCGAACGTCATCGCCGCCCTGCGACTCGCTGAACGGCTCGGCTCAGGCGCAACGGTCGTGACCGTGATGTGCGACACAGGGATGAAGTACCTGAAGACGTTCGGCGGATAGAACGTCCACTGCGCGCGGCGGTTGAAGCCGAGGGAACAGTTTCCCCTCGGGTCACCGCGCGTCGTGGAAGATGACCCCGAGCGTGTGGCGACGGCCCGAACGGAGCCGACTCACGCCGTGCCGGAGGTTCACGCGGTACGCCCCGCGCGCGCCCCGGACCGGCCGGTGCCTGACGGCGAAGATGACGCCGTCGCCCTTTCCGAGCGGCACCACTTCGGCCCGCGACTGCATCCGGGGCCGTTGCTCGGTGAGCACGAACTCGCCGCCCGTGAAATCCTCTCCGGGCTCGGAGAGCAGGATGGCCACCTGCAGCGGGAAGACGTGGTCGCCGTACAGGTCCTGGTGGAGGGCGTTGAAGTCGCCCTCGCCGTACTGCAGCAGCAGCGGCGTGGGGCGGGTCTGCCCCGCCTCGTGGCACCGCGCGAGGAAGTCCTCGTGCGCCTCCGGATAGCGCGCCTGGATTCCCATCGCCTCGTTCCACCGATTCCCAATGGGGGCGAGGCGCGGATAGAGGGAGGACCGGAGCGCCGCCACAGGCTCGGGCAGCGGGTAGGCAAAGTACTTGTATTCCCCTCGTCCAAACCCGTGCCGCGCCATGATCACGTGACTGCGGAAGCGGCGGTCGTCGGCGTACATGCCGGCGATGGCATCGCACTCGCCTCGCGGGAGAAGGCCGTCGAGCATCGCCCAGCCATGAGCGTCGAGGTGCGCGGTCGCAGCGGCCCAATCGACTCCGTCGAGCCGGGCATCGATATCCGCCGGGGTGGAGGCCAGGGCCAGGGCGGTGGTCATGAGCGAAGCGTGACACACCCCAGCGCGGCGCGTACTCCGCGTCTTGCGATCGAAGTGGCGCCAATCGCGCTACTTCTCACTTCTCACTTCTGACTTCTCACTTCTCACTTTTCCGAGAGGAACTTCACCATCCCCGACGCCGAGAGGAACGCGTCCTCGCGCAGCACCGTGCCCGTGTGGTCGAGCACCAGGATGGTCGGGATGCCCGTGACGCCGTAACGCTCGGGGACCACGCCGTTCTTGTCGGTATCGATGAGCAGGGGCACGTACCCGTCCGCGATCGCTCGGGCCACCTCGGGATCGGGCCACACGTCGTGCTTCATCGCGATGCAGGGCGGACACCAGTCGGCGCTGAAGTCCACCAGCACGCGCTTCCCCTCGCGACGGGCCTCGCCCAGGGCGGCGTCGAAGTCCGTGCGCCACTCGATGGCGGTGGCTGGCGCGGGGACGTCGGCGACCTTGTAGTAATAGCCCTTCAGCATGGGCCACCGCATGAACAGGACGATGGCGAAGACGCCGATCCAAATCCACCGATCGTGGCGACCCACGAACGCGCGGAGGCTCTTCAGGACTCCCGGTGCCGGGGGATCCGGAAGGGTGTCGCGCGTGGGTTCGACAGCAGGCTCTTCCATGGGCTTCGCGTCTTTAATCAACTAATCAACTATACAGTAGTTTAATGCCGCTCTGGGGGTTGACCACCTTGACCTTTGGGCTCGTGACGGTGCGTTCCTCGACTGTGGCACACTGTGGCCCCGGAACCCGGCGGAGGGAGACATGGACCGTCGAACGATACGCGTAGTCGCCACCGTGGCCACGCTGGCAGCAGGCTCGGCCTGGCCGTTCCCGTCGGCCCTGGCACAAGCGCCCGCGAGCGTGGCCAAACCCTGGGTGATGCCGCGCTCGCCGGACGGCAAACCCGATCTGCAGGGGAACTGGAGCAACGCCACCTTGACGCCACTCGAGCGGTCCGCGGGCCAGGACCTGATCCTCACCGACGAGCAGGCGGCGGCCATCGAGAACCGCACACGCGTGGTCAACGAGTTCCGCGAGCAGCCGAGCGATCCCAACCGGCCCGCGCCGGCCAAGGGCGGCGAGGAACGCGAGCTGCCGCCCGGCGATCCCACGTTCATCGAGCGCATCTCCGCGGCCGCCGGTGGCCGGGTGGGCGGCTACAACAGCTTCTGGCTCGATCCGGGCGAGCGCGTGCTCGTCGTGGACGGCCGTCCCCGCAGCTCCATCGTCATCGACCCGCCGGACGGGCGCGTGCCGGCGCTGACCGCTGATGCCCGCAAGCGCATGGCCGAGGCAGCAGCGGCGGCGAAGAAGTTCGGCCAGTTCGATCATCCGGAGTTACGCAGCCTGGGCGAGCGGTGCCTGACGTCGTTCGGCTCGAACCTGGGCCCCCCGATGCTGACGAACTACTTCTACAACAACAACTACCAGATCGTGCAGACGAAGGACCACGTGATGGTCATGACCGAGATGGTGCACGACGCGCGCATCATCCGGATGGGCGGACAGCACGCGCCGAAGACCGTGCGCCCGTGGTTCGGTGACTCCATCGGCCGTTGGGAAGGCGATACGCTCGTCGTCGAGACGACCAACTTCCATCCGTTGCAGGTATACCGCGGCGCCTCGGAGAACCTGACGGTGACCGAACGCTTCACGCGCACGGGCCCCGACACCATCCTCTACCGCTTCACGATCGAGGATCCCACCACCTTCACCGCGCCGTGGACGGGGGAACTGGTGTTCAACCGCTTCAACGAGATGATCTACGAGTACGCGTGCCACGAGGCCAACTACGCGCTCTCGAACATCCTCGGCGGCGAGCGCGCGCTGGAGCGGCAGGCGGCGGAGCAGCAGAAGAAACCGCAATAGTGCATCGCCGGCCATCGATCCCCTCACGCGCGGCGGCCACTTCCGGCACAAGGAGAGTGACATGAGCGGACAGAGAGACAGACGGGCGAGCCTGAGCTTCGCGCTGGCTGCCCTGGGGTTGGCGCTGTGGGGCGGTGCGGCTCCTGCCGCCGCGCAGTCGTTGGGTACGTTCCGCTGGCAGTTGCAGCCGTTCTGCAACGTGGTGACCGTCGCGGTCACGCAGAACGGCGGAGTGTACCGCCTCGAGGGAACCGACAACCAGTGCGGCGGGGCGACGCAGGCATCGGTCGTCGGGACGGCTTTCCTCAACCCGAACGGGTCCATCGGCCTCGGCTTCACGGTCGTGACCACGCCGGGAGCGGCGCCGCTGGCGGTGGAAGTCAGCATCTCGCCCTCGACGCTGCAGGGCGCGTGGCGCGACAGTGGGGGGCGTGCCGGCGCGTTCGTGCCCACGCCAGGCCCGGCGACGAGTGGCGTGCCGAGACCGGCGCCGGGCGTCCAGTTCCGCGTACAGGGCCACGGCACCCAGTCGATTCCGGATGTGTCGCCAACCCCCATCACGAGCTGGTCGACGGTGATCTACAACGACGGAGGCGGCACATGGTCGCCGGCGATCGGCACGTACGCGGTACCGGTTACGGGCGTCTATATAGTGAGCGCCACGGTCTACTGGTCGTCGTTCACCACTGCAGAGGGTCAGGGCATCACCCTCCTGCGCAACGGTTCGGAGTGGATCGCGGGCGTGTACGCCGGATCGAACGCCACGCAATCCGGCAACGGCACGGTGCAGCACGTGTCGGGCGTCCAGAAGCTCGTGGCGGGCGACGCTGTGACCGTATCGGCGTTTCAGGGGTCTGGCGCGACCCGCTCTATCAACTCGACTGCGGTGTCGTCGAACTTCACGGTGACGCTGATCCGTTGAGGCCGCAAGTCGAAGGGCATCGCATCCAGGCACGCGCCGCACTGCCGGTCCCGCCACCGTCGATCGACCGCGATCCCCGCGGGCAAGCTCGCGCCGGGCGTCCTGTTCCCGGCGGGAGGTTAAACTTCCCGTCGCCCGGATTCGTCAAAGCCCTCGATACGTCTGCCAGCCACCCCGTGTTTTCAGGGAGACGCGCATGAGCTCGGTCCTGGGCCACGTCCGCTTCGGTGTCCGCATGCTCGTCAGGCGGCCGGGCCTCAGTCTCTCGGCCATTGTCGCGCTGGCCCTCGGGATTGGCCTCACCACGACGATGTTCAGCATCGTGTACGTCGCGGTGCTGAAAGGGCTGCCGTTCGAGGATGCGGACGAGCTGGTGGCGCTTTTCCGCAACCGGCCGGCGCTGGGCGTCCAGTTCATGGGCGTCAGCATCCACGACTTCCAGGATTGGCGGCGGCAGCAGGCCAGCTTCGAGGACATCGCCGCCTACTACGCCGAGACCGTCAATGTTGGAGGAACCGAGGGGCAGCCGATTCGCTACCTCGGGGCCTATGCCAGCGCCCACCTCTTCGACGTCCTCCGGGTCCGGCCCATCCTCGGGCGCACGTTCCGACCAGAAGAGGACCACCCCTCGACTCCACCGGTCATGATCCTCAGCTATCGCGCCTGGCAGGATCGGTTCCAGGGGGATCCCGCCATCGTCGGACGAACCGTCCGGGCCAATGCCCAGGTCACGACCATCGTCGGGGTGATGCCGGAGAAGTTCGGGTTCCCGCAGCAGATGGATGCCTGGCTGCCACTGCGCATCGACCCGATGGCCTACTCGCGCAGCGGCGGCCCCGCGCTCGAGGGGACACAGGTCCAGGCCATTGGCCGGCTGAAGGACGGCGTGACGCTGGAACAGGCGCAGGCGGAGATGTCGGCCATCGCGGGGCGCCTGGCCGCCGAATACCCGGCGTCGAACCAGGGCATTGGCGTGACGCTGATGCGACAGGTGGACACCTTCATCGGCCCGCCGGCGGTCGCGATGCTCTACACGATGCTCGGCGCGGTGTTCGGCGTGCTGCTGATCGCGTGCGCGAATGTCGCCAACCTCCTGCTGGCGCGCACGGTCGTCCGCAGCAAGGAAGTGGCGATCCGCACGGCACTGGGGGCCAGCCGGTTCCGCACCATCACGCAGCTCCTGGCCGAAACGCTCGTGCTGGCCGTGGCCGGAGCCGTCGTCGGGCTGGTCGTCGCGAAGGTCGGGATGGACTTCTTCAACGCGAGCCTGGCCACCCAGGAAATGCCGTTGTGGTTCGTGGCCCGGTTGGACCCGGCCGTCATCACCTTCGTCGTCGGCCTCACGCTCGTGTGCACGCTGGCGGCGGGCACGATTCCCGCCCTCCGCGCGTCGAAGGCGAACGTGGCCGAGGTCATGAACGACGAGTCCCGTGGGTCGTCGAGCATGCGCATGGGCCGGATCAGCAGGGCGCTGGTCGTGGCCCAGCTCGCCGTGTCGTGCGGCCTTCTGGTCGCCGCGGGCCTTATGGTCCGCACCGTGGTCAACGTCACGCGGTTCGACTACGGCTTCAATACGTCGAACATCTTCACCGCCCGAGTGGGCCTGTTCGAGAAGGACTACCCGACCGCGGAGTCGCAGCTGAGGTTCTACGAAGGGCTGGTCGAGCGGCTCGAGGGACGTCCGGGCATCCGCTCGGTAGCATGGACCTCGGACCTGCCCGCGCGCGGCGGCCAGATGCACCCGCTCACCGTGGACGGCGTGGCCTACCCCACCGACCAGGACCACCCGCTCGCCAGGCGCATCGTCATCTCACCCGCGTACTTCGACATCGTCGGCGTGAGGCCCATTCGCGGCCGGACGTTCGCCAGGACGGATAGTCCCGATGCCCAACCGGTCGCCATCGTCAACGAGCGCTTCGTCGCGCTGTTCTTCGCCGACCGGGATCCGCTGGGGGCCCGCATCAAGCTCGGACAGGACGATGCGCCGTGGCGGACGATTGTCGGGGTCGTCCCTGACCTGCATCTGGGCGGCGCCATCGGCGCGATCAATCCCCAACACGAGGGCGTCTACATCCCGCTCGCGCAGAACGTGATCAACTTCATGAGCCTGGCCGTCGCAACCGAGCAGGCGGCGATGGCCTACACCGCAACCATCCAGGACGAAGTGAATCAGATCGACGCCGCGCTTCCGCTCTACTGGGTGAGGTCCCTCTCCGATCAGTACGCGCTCGACACCTGGTTCTACCGCGCGTTCGGCACGCTGTTCGTGGCGTTCGGCATCGCGGCCCTCGCGATGGCCACGATCGGGCTCTACGGCATCATGTCGTTCTCGGCGGGGAACCGGACGCGGGAGATAGGCGTGCGGATGGCCCTGGGCGCCGAGAGCAGCAGCGTGATGATGCTGATCCTGCGACAGGGCGCCTGGCAGCTCGTCGCCGGGCTCGCGCTCGGGTTGGCGCTGGCCGCCCTGCTCTCGCAGGGGCTCGGCATCCTGCTCTTCGGGGTGAAGCCGTGGGATCCGGCCGTCTTCGCCGCCGTCATCCTCACGTTGACCGTCGCAGGCCTCGTCGCCTGCATCATCCCGGCGCGACGGGCCACGCGCATCGATCCGGTGCAGGCGCTGCGCTACGACTGACGACCGGACGCTATAATCGCGGCGTGGAGCCCGCCCTGGAGCAGCGAATCGTGGACGTCTTCGCGATGCACGAAGGGGTGGTCGCGGTGTACCTCTTTGGTTCCGTGGCTCGCGGCACCGCGACGCCTGGCAGCGATGTCGATGTCGCCGCCCTGTTCACCTCGGCTCCGCCACTGCGGCTCGATGGGCCGCGGCTCGTCATCGAAGGCGAGCTCGAGCGCGCGCTCGGACGAACGGTGGACCTCGTCGTGCTGAACGATGCGCCCGTCGACCTGCGCATCAGGGTGCTGCGTGACGGTCGCCTGCTGATCGACCGCGATCGGGCGGCCCGCATCGTTTTCGAGGTGCAGACGCGGAATGAGGCGTTCGATCTCGAACCGGTGCTGACCCGCTATCGAACCGCCAGGGAAGGGCAGGCATGACGGACCCTGCCCTCGTCGCCAAGAAGCTGGCGCTCGTCGAGACATGCCTCTCGGAGCTCCCGCAGCTGGCGAGACCCGAGGCTCTGACGATCGACGTCCGCGAGCAGCGGTTCGTCGAACACACCCTGCAGATCGCCATCCAGGCCGCGCTCGACGTGGCGTCTCACATCGTGTCGGACCGGCGCCTTGGCGAACCGCGCACGAACCGGGAACTGTTCGACCTGCTGCAGCAGGACGGCTGGCTCGACGAGGGGCTTGCCGGCACGCTCCGCAACATGGCGGGCTTCCGGAACGTCCTGGTCTACGGCTATGACGATGTCGATGCTGCTCACGCCTCGCTTCGCATGGCCTCGGTGGGATCGATTGTCGTGGCACGACGCGCCGGGAGCGCGCTGGCCGCGGCCGCCACGGCCAGCAGCACCACGGACACGACGACAAACGTGAGCGGGTCGGTCGGCGTCACCCCGTAGAGCAGGGACCCCAGCGCGCGCGTCAGACCGACCGCCCCGGCCAGTCCGAGCAGGAGGCCCACGGCAGCCAGGCCGAGGCCATCGGCGACGACCGAGCGCCACAACCTCGCGGGCGCCGCACCAAGGGCCATTCGGACGCCGAGTTCGCGCGTTCGCCGCGCCACGCTGTAGCTGAGCACGCCGTGAACACCCGCCGCGGCCAGCGCGAGCGCCATGGCCGCGAAGACCGCGAGCAGCAGCATGGCGAACCGCTGCTCGCCAATCGACCGCGACAGGGTGTCGGTGAGTGGCTCCACACCGAAGACCGCCAGCTGCGGATCGACTTCGTGAATCACCCGCGTCGCGGATGTCGCCAGCGTTTCGGGACCACGCGCGGTCCTCAACAGCAACACGCCCGTGCCGGTCGTGGATGGCGCCTGGCTGAGCGGCACGTAGACGGCAATGGGCGCCGGGGCAGTGACGCCGAGGAAGCGCTCGTCCTGCGTCACGCCGACGATGGTCCGGCGCGCGCCCCAGAACGATATCTGCGCGCCAAGGGGATTGCGGCTGCCGAACAGTTGCTCGCGGGCGGTTTCGTTGACGAGGGCCACGGACGGCGCCGTCGTGGAGTCGGCATCCGTCAGCAGCCGGCCGCTCGCAAGGGCGAGACCCACCGTCTCGAAGTAGCCGGGCGTCACCCGCCGTACCGAGATCTCCGGATGGCGCTCGTCCTCCCGTCCCACGATGCTGAAGGAGTTGGTGAAGCCGGGATCCAGGGGATGGTTGCCGGCAACGGCCGCGGCGGTGACACCGGGCAGGGCGCGGCTGCGCTCGAGGAGGCTGCGCGTGAAGGCGTGCTGCTCCTTGAAGTCGGGGAACTGGCGGAAGTCCATCGGATAGCGTGACCGGGGCAGCTGGTACTCCGCCTTGATGACACCCTTGACGGCGAAGCCGGGATCGACCTGCTGAATCCGCCAGAGCGTCTGGATGAGCAGGCCCGCGCCCACCACCAGGATCACGGCCAGCGCCATCTCGGTTACCACCAGCGCTGCACGGGTCCGATGCGCCGCGCGCCCGCCGGTGGCCCGGCCACCCCCTTCTGCCTTGAGTGACGATAGCGGGTCGCCCCCGATGGCCTGCAGCGTGGGGACGAGGCCGAAGACCAGCCCGGCCATGAGTGCAACGAGGGCGGTGAGGCCCAGCGCGCGGACGTCCATCGACACCGTCTCGAGTCGTGGAAGGTTGGCGGGCGCCTGCGCGAGCAGCAGGCGCAGCACCCCGAAGGCGATGGCCACGCCGATCAGGGCGCCCACCCCCGTCAACACAGAGGTCTCGACGAGGAGCTGGCGCGCCAGGCGGCCGGCGCCGGACCCGAGCGAGATGCGGATCGCGAATTCGCGACTGCGGGCCGCCCCGCGGGCGAGCAGGAGGTTCGCCACGTTCACGCACGCCACGAGGAGCACCAGACCGACGGCGGCCCAGAGCACGAGCAGCGCGGGGCGGACCGGACCGAAGACGACGGATTCGAGCGGCTCGATGAAGACCCCGCGACCGGCGTTCTCGGGGAACGTGCGTTCCAGTTCCGCAGCGATGGCGGCCAGCTCGGTCTCGGCGGCGATCGGCGTGGCGCCTGGCGCCAGCCGACCCACCACGAAGATCGGGTGCGTGCTCCGGGGCAGGGCCTCGACATCGGCCACCAGCGGCGTCCACACATCCACGCGGACCCGAATTCCGCGGTCCGCAAACGACCTGGCGTACGCGGCCGACCCGAGCACCTGCAGGATGCCGAAGTCCGACGTGTCCGGCACGACGCCAACAATCTCGTGCGGCAGATCGTCCAGGTGCATGACCTGCCCGACAACGTCTGGACGCCGTTCGAACAATCGGGTCCACAGGGCCTCACTGACGAGCGCCACGCGGCCGGCTCCGGCGGCTTCGTCCCGCTCATCCAAGACGCGGCCGAGCACCGGCGTGACACCCAGCAGCGGCAGAAACGACGCAGAGGACTGGAGGGAGGCCAGCCGAACCGGCTCACCAGTCGGGGGCGTGAGGTTCCGTTCGGCCGCCATCACGGCGGCGAGCGATCGGAAGGTGCGGGCCCGCTCGCGGAAGTCGAGGTAGTCGGGCAGGGAGGCCGGCTCGCGGGTCGTGCCCGAGTTGCGATCGGTCTCCCAGACCATCATCACGCGGTCGAGGGCCTCGATGGGCGCACGTCGCAGCAGCACCCCGTCCACGACACTGAAGACGGCCGCGTTCAAGCCGACGCCAAGGCCGAGGCTGAGAATCGCCGCCAGGGCGAACATGGGTTGCGCGCGTAGCTGCCGGAGCGCAAACCGCACGTCCGAGGCCAGTCCGCTCATGGTGACACCCCCGGCCGTTGGACGGCGCCGACCCGTCGGGGGTTGTCAGCGTGCCACGTCAGGCCTCCTCCCGCCGTGGCGCGGGCCCGCCGTGCCGTCAACGAGCCCCGCGGCCCACGGGCGCGCGGCGACCGCCAGGGGTCGCGGGGTTCAGGGCACGAGCCGGCGAATGACGCCGTCGCCCTTGTTCAGCAGGAACACCTGGTTGTCGTGGCCCATCGACAACCGCAGGTCGGCGCGCGTGGCGGGCTTCTTGCCCTGCGCCGCGTTCTTCTCCTGGATCACCTGCAGCACCGTCCGGTCCGCCCCGTTCGAGCGAAGCAGGACGCGGCGAATCGGGTCCTGACCGCCCTGGGGCAGCTTGTCTGCGCTGAAGTAGAAGATCTCACCGCTCGGCATGTCGGTGAAGAGCACGAGGTTCGCGATCGGCTTGATCTGGCTTCCGCGGTACACGATCACGCCGTTGGCGGCCGCCTGCGACTGCAGCAACGGATCCACCTGCCCGTACTCCACCACCGGATAGGTGACCTTCGGATCGCCGCGCCGGCCCTCGGCGGCCACCGCCGACCGGCTGATGAAGCGGTAGCTGCCTTCCCAGACGTTCCACCCGAGATTCGCGCCCGCCGTCACGAGCGACACCTTCTCGATGATGTTCTGTCCGATGTCGGCCAGGAACATGTTGCCGTTCTTCGGATCCCACGCGAAGCGCTGCGTGTTGCGAATGCCGTAGGCGTAGATCTCTGGCAGCGCGCCCGGGGTGTTGACGAACGGGTTGTTCGCGGGAACGCCGTACTGCTTGTTGCGGCTGTTGGTGCCGAGCGGGTCGATGCGGAACAGCTTGCCGAACGCGGACCCGAGGTTCTGCGCCATGTTGAATGGGTCGCCGCCGCTTCCGCCATCGGCCACGCCGACGTACAGCAGCCCGGACTCGGGGCTGCCGGGCGAAGCCAGCGGGTTGAACGCGATGTGACCGGCGTTGTGGTTGGCAAAGGGCTGCCGCATCCGGAACAGCACCTTCGGCGCGCCACCATCGTAGGTGCCCGCGGCCGGCGTCTTCGCCGTCCACTCGAGGAGCACCGTGTCGTGCGTGGGCTTGTCGCCGCCCGACGGCAGGAAGTCGGGCGTCGCCGTCATGTTGGTGGTATCGAGGTACGTGTAGAACTTGCCGAAACCCGGGGTGCCCGCCTGTCCGAACTGCGGGTGGAAGGTGAAGCTCTGGAAGCCGCGCTCGCGCCCGGTCGACTGCACGGGATAGCCCCACGCGGGTGCGTTCACGTCGAGGTAGAGCGTCACCGCCTTGCCGTCGTAGCTGACGCTGTAGAGCGGACCTCGCATGTCGTTGACGAACAGGCGCTTCGTGCCCGGTTCGTCCACCAGGTTCATCATGCGCGCGGCTACACCGTCGATGTCGGGGAGCGAGGCGAACTCCGCGACATTCACCCGGATGACGCCCTCGGTGGCGGGGATGGGCCCGGGAAACGGATCGTTCGTCTGACCGGGCGCCAGCGGGGGAGGCGGCTGGCCGGGCCCGGGCGCTCGCGGCGCCTGCGTCGGGGATGGCGCCGGAGCCTGTGCAAGGACGGCCGGCGTCAGCAGGAGCGCCGCGACGACGATGTGAGTGGTGCGTGAGCCCATGCGCCGAATTCTACCGTGCCCACACGGCAGCCTGTCAGCGCCCGGTACTCAGCGCCGAACCAGCTGGATGTCGAAATGGGTGTCGCCGGCAACCACTACTATGCGCTGGCCGGTTCCGTCAGGGAAGGTGCGAGTCGGGTCGACGACCGCATAGCCGTCCTTCCTCACGAGGATGGGTGTGGCCCCGGCCAGCACCTCGGGGAAGAAATAGAAACCATCGGCGTTGGTTTCCGCCCACGTGTGGCCGCCCTCCCCACAGATATCGCAGTAGACCGAAACGTTCTCGACCGCCGCCAGCCCGGTCTGGTTCACCTCGAACACCACCCCGGAGAGGGTGTACGTCCCATCCCTGACAATCTGCAGGTCGACGCCCATGTCGCCCGCGACCGTCACGTTGCTGACAACGGTGGCATGGCCCCATTTCATCGCCCTGATGGAGGTGTTGCCAGCCGGCACCCCCGAAAGGCGGTAGAAACCCTGGCCGTCGGTCATCGCGGACTGCCCACACCGACCCGGCACGCAGCCGTTGGCCACCTCCACCCGGACGCCTTCGACGGGCGCAATGCTGTCGCCACTCGCCCTCGAGACTATGCCCGTGAGCGTGTAGGAGGCCAGTGGCGCCGATGGCCCTATCGGGGTGGCCGAGGTCGGGAGGGAAGACGAGTGGCAGCCGACCGCCCCGATTGCCATCGCAACGACGACGATCCAGGACTTGCGCGTCATCGGTGGAGTATGATCGGCCCCCCGGCACGAGTCTCAGGCAACCCGCAGGGATTTCGCAGGTTCTTCCCAGGGAGGCCGTTGTGATTGTTCGCTTCGGCCCGTTCACGCTCGATCGCGAGACCCGACAGCTGACGCAGGACGACCGCGAGCTTCACCTGTCGCCGAAGGCCTTCGAGCTGCTGCTCGCGCTTGCCGACGCGCGCCCGAAGGTGGTATCCAAGGCCGATCTCCAGCAGCGCCTCTGGCCCGAGACCTTCGTGGCCGAGGCCAATCTCTCGAACCTGGTCGCCGAGATTCGCGAGACACTGGGCGATCGCGCCCGCGACCCCCTCTTCATCAGGACCGTGCATGGGTTCGGCTACGCGTTCTGCGGAGACGCAGCAGAACGCCGCCAGCCCGAACGGGAATCGGCGCAGGCCTCGTGCTGGCTGGAATGGGGCGGGCGGCGCTTTCCTCTCTCGGAGGGCGAACACGTCATCGGGCGGGATCCTGCCGCCGCCATCCGGCTCGACGATTCGACGGTGTCGCGCCATCATGCGACGCTGCTGGTGACCACTGACGGAGCCACCATCCAGGACTGCGGAAGCAAGAACGGCACGTTTCGCGAAGGTGAGCGCCTCACCTCACCGGTCCGGCTCTCGGATGGCGACGCCATTCGCATCGGGGCGCTGCTCGTGATCTTCCACCTGCTCGATGCGTCGGAGGCCACCCTCACGCAAATGGTGGGTCCGCCCTAGGCGGCGGTCAGGCGCGGCCCGCCAGCGAGAAGAACCGCTCGAGCTCGGGCACGGACGGGCGCCCCGTCACACGATCGGCCATGTACTCGCCCACCACCGGTCCGTGCTTGAAGCCGTGGCCCGATCCCCCGCCGGCAATCCACACGTTGTCGTGCCCCGTGTGCCGATCGAGCACGAAGTGGCTGTCGGGCGACGCGTCCGACTGGCACACGCGACTGGCCACGATGGGCTCCTTCAGCTTTGGGAACCGCACGCGCACGTACTCGTGGATGCGGTTGATCTGCCACGCCGAGACGATGCGCTCGTCGCGGTCGAGGTCCATGGGAAGTCGCGGGCCGCCGCGCGCGATCTTGAGGCCGGCATCGATGTCGGACTGGGTGTAGGACACCTCGCCCGGCGCGCCGGGGAACGTGCCTTCCTCCGAGAGGTTCGGCAGGATGCCCTGGCGATAGCTGGAATCACCCGCCGGCGAGCCGATGTAGGCGATCTCGATGCGCGCGGTGGTGATCACCTTGCCGAGCAGGTCGGGAAACACGTGGCGCAGCCAGGGCCCGCACGCGAAGACGAACGCGCCCGCGGAGAGCGTGCCGCCGCCCTCGAGCGTGACGTTCTGCAGCGTGCGCCCCGCGGCCGAGCCGGGCATCGCGCGCGCGAGCCGGATGGCGCCCCCCTTCCGCTCGAACGTCTCGGTGATGGCCATGATGGCCTCGCGCGCCTTCAGCAGCCCCGCGTTGATGTCGAGGAACCCCACGCCCACGCCCTCGAAGCCGACCTGCGGATAGCGCTTCGTCATCTCCTCGGGCTTCAGCACCTCGTACGGCAGCTTCAACCGATCGAAGATGGCCTTTTGATCTTCCAGTTCCTTGTTCCACGCCCGCCGCATCACCAGGCGACCGCCCGGGAACAGGAGCTTCCGGCCGAACTCCTCCTGCCGCTTCTTCCACAGCTGCAACGCGTTCATCGCCGAGCGCGAATAGACCTCGCGATCGCCATAGCTCATGCGGATCTGCCGCACCTCGTCGCACGAGGTCGCGCGCGGATGGCCGGGGCCGTACGCGTCGAGCAACGTGACCGTCGCGCCGCGCTCGCGCAGCGCCAACGCGGTCCATGCACCGAAGGCGCCGGCGCCGACCACGACGACGTCGGGCAGGTTGGCGGCAATGGCGGGGGCGGACTGGTCCGCGGAATGCGCGAGGGTGCCGGCCAGCGCGCTGGCGGCGGGCGCCACGGCGGCGGCGACGCTGGTGCCGAGGAAGGTGCGACGGGAGATGGAGGTCATTGAGAACGCCCCTGTTGGCGTATACTGTATACAACATCGGCGGCTCTCACCATGCCAAAGCCAGCGACCCCGACCGACGTGCTGACGATTCGCATCCCCCGCGACATTGCCCGACGCCTCGCCCGCGAGGCTCGCAGGCAGCGCCGAACGAGAAGCGAGGTGGCGCGCGACATCTTGTCGGCGGGCCTGGGCGAGGCGATCGACGACCCGCTGGCCGAGGCTCGAAGGCAGTCGCTGCTCGTCCGCGAGCGGGAGTCTGAAGGCGAAGCCATGCGGTTCATCACCGACACCGCCGACCTCCGAGGCTGGACGTGAACCGCGGCGACATCGTCGTCGTGGCCAGCCGGGGCGCGTACCCGAGCAAGCCACGACCGGCTCTGGTGGTCCAGGCCGACGCGTACAACCCGACGCATGCAAGTGTGACGCTGTGCCCCATCACATCGGACTGCGTGGACGCGCCGCTGTTTCGCATTTCCCTGCCGGCGGGGCCACGCACGGGCCTCGACGTGTCGTCGCAGGTGATGATCGACAAAGTCGTGAGCGTGCCGCGCGAGGCCATCGGTCGCGCGATTGGACGCTGCGAATCGAGCGAGCTCGAGGTCGTGGGCGCCGCCCTGCGCGGCTGGTTGTCCCTCTGATCGTCAGCGGCGGGCCCGTCGTTTCGCCAGCGCTCGCAGCGCCGCGGCGAGCTGGTGAATGCCGCGCCTGATCTCCTTCGCGTCCACGGCCGCGAACCCCAGGATCACTCCGGGCCACTGCTCGCGCCCGCGCCAGTATCGCGAAAGCGAGAGCACCTCCACGCCGCGCTCGGCGGCTGCCTCGACAGCGGCGGCGCTGGTCATCCCCTTCAGCAACCGCGCTGAGGTCTGCAGCCCCGCCTCGATGCCGGGCAGCTCGAGCCACTCTGCCAGCTCGGTACGCGCGCCTTCCTGCAATGCGTCGCGCCGCTTGGCATAGACCTCCCGCATCCGGCGGAGGTGGCGCCCGAAGTGTCCGGCCGCCATGAAATCGCTGAGCACCGCCTGCTCGAGCAGCGGCGCGTGGCGGCTGGTCACGGACTTCAGCGCCCCCAGCCGATCGACGAGATCCATCGGTACTACGAGGTACCCCAGGCGGAGGGACGGAAACAGCACCTTGCTGAAGCTCCCGACGTAGAGGACGACGCCGTGGCGATCCAGGCCCTGCAATGCGGACACGGGGCGGCCGTGATAGCGGAACTCGCTGTCGTAGTCGTCCTCGACGACGAGCGCGCCGGTGGCGTGGGCCCACTCGAGCAGCTCGAAACGCCGGGGCAGGCTCATCGTGACGCCGAGCGGGAACTGGTGCCCCGGCGTGACGTAGACGAGCCGAAGCCGCCCCAGACGATGCGGTCGCGCGCAGCCCTCTTCGTCCACGCGCAGGGGCGTGACGGTGGCGCCCAGAGCCTGGAACGCTGCGACCGCGCCCGGGTAACCGGGATTCTCCACGCCCACGTCATCGCCCGGCTCGAGCACTAGACGTCCAATCAGGTCCAGCCCTTCCTGCGCGCCAGAGGTGATGGCCACCTGGTCGGCCGAGCAGCGCACGCCGCGCGACGCGTTGATGTAGTCGGCGATGGCCTCCCTCAGCGGCCGGTACCCCAGCGCAGGGCACCCGAGCAGCAGCCCCTGCGTGGCGCGCCGATATCGGCGAGCGGCCACCTGGGCCCACAACGTGGTCGGAAACAGATCGAGCGCCGGCTGGTTGGCCCGGAACGCGCGCGCAGGGCCCTGGTCCTCGCTGGCAAACGGGAGCACTTCGGCCGAGGCGCGTGGCAGGCGGCGGGCGGGACGAGGCGCCCGTGGCCCGCGCGCGTATGCCGCCTGGGGCACCTGCAGCAGGTCGTCGGGCAGGGTCCGGGTGACGTAGGTCCCCGATCCTCGGCGCCCGTCCAGGTACCCTTCCGCGCGCAACTGGTCGAAGGCGGCAACGATGGTGCCCCGGGCCAGGCCGTGCTGGCGCGCGAGGTCGCGTGTGGCGGGCAGGCGCGCGCCCGGCCTCAGGCGCCCATCGAGGATGGCGTCGCGCAGGGCAGTCCACAGCCAGCGGTGCACCGGGGCGTGCGGATCCTGCGGGGGCAGCGTCAGCGAGAGGGCGGACGGGCGGCGAGGCACGAAGTGGACCAGTCGAAATATCATATCTGGCCCTTCGTCAAGGTCCACTATTTGTCTATCCTCCGGGCATGCCTGTCAGCGGCGCCTTCGTCGAACGCTATGCCCGCCTCGCGCTGGGCGCGGCGTTCCTGTCGGCGGTGGCCGGCCGGTTCGGCCTGTGGACGGGCGCGCCCTGGGCCGAGGCCTTCGCGCGGTTCGTCGACTACACGGCGGAGGTCAACTCGTTCATGCCGGCGGGCACCATCCCGTGGCTGGCGTGGGCAGCTACGGCGGCCGAGGTGACCCTCGGGACGGCGCTGGTGGCGGGATTCCGCGTGCGCGAGGCCGCGCTCGGAAGCGCCGTGCTGCTGGCCGTCTTCGGCACGGCCATGGCCATCTCGTTCGGGCTGAAGTCTCCCCTCGACTATTCGGTCTTCTCCGCGTCGGCTGGCGCGCTGCTGCTGGCCTCGCGGCAGCCGCGCTCGCCGGACGCAGGCAGGTGAATCAGCAATGGATACACGTTTCGACTACGGCACGGCGGCGCCGGGCGTCTACAACGCGATGGATGCCCTGGAGAACTACCTCGAGGGTTGCGGGCTCGAGCCCACCCTGCTGCACATGGTGAAGCTGCGCGCCTCGCAGCTGAACGGGTGCGCCTACTGCATCGACATGCACTGGAAGGACCTGCGGGCGCTGGGCGAAAACGAACAGCGGCTCTATTCCCTCGATGCCTGGCGCGAGTGCCCGTACTACACGGATCGCGAGCGAGCCGCGCTGGCCTGGGCCGAGGCGGTGACCTTCGTGGCGCAGGGGCACGTGCCGGACGAGGTGTACGAGGAGTGCCGGCGGCACTTCGACGACCGTGAGCTGTCGAACCTCACGCTGCTGGTCGCCACCATCAATGCGTGGAACCGGCTGTCGATTGCGGCGCGGCTGGCGCCCGGCCCTTACGTGTCCCGGCTGGTGGCGGCACGATGAGCGGGGTGACCGTGCGCGCGATCGCGCCGGCGGACGTGGACGACTGGCACCGGCTCTGGGGCGGATACCTGGAGTTCTACCGGACCACTCTGCCCGACGAGATGTTTCGCCTCACGTGGCAGCGGCTGCTCGATCCTTCCGAGCCCATGTGGGGAGCGCTGGCCGTTGTGGATGGTGATACGGCCGGGCTGGTGCACTACCTCGAACACCGCAGCTGCTGGACCTCGGGGAACTACATGTACCTGCAGGACCTGTTCGTGGACGAGGCCGCGCGGAGCCGCGGCGTCGGTCGCGCGCTCATCGAGCATGTGTACGCCGAGGCTGCCGCCCGGGGCTGCTCGCGCGTGTGGTGGCTGACGCACGAGACGAACACGACCGCCGCGCACCTGTACGAGAAGGTGGCCGAGCGCAGCGGATTCACCCAGTATCGCCACCTGCTCGCGCCCAGGTGACGACAGGAGCATAATTCGGCCTTCCGCGCTGCAGGAGGGCCGCCCATGACTGCCTTTCGTGCCTGGATCAGGGAATCTCACCCCGGACTGCACCTGTGGCGCCTCGTGCAGGGCGGGCAGTCTTCGGAACTCCAGTTCGATCGCCAGCCGGTTGGCGCCGATGCAGACGGGTTCCGTGTGTTCCAGGTGGAGCTCAACCACCAGGTCCATGAGCCGCTGGGCTTCAAGCTGTTTGCCGAGAAGCAGGGCGCCCTCACCTGGGAGAGCGACGCCCACAACCGATTCCTCCCGCGCCTCGAGCAGTACCGCTTCCCCGACGATGTCTGGTTCGTGCACGGCGTGCGGCGCGCGGTGCTGGCGAATCCATGCACCGCGGCGCGCGACCAGGTGCGCGTTCATGTCATCACCGCTCAAAAATACCGCGGCGGCAGACTCTACGTGTGGCTGCCCGGGGACTCCGGCCGGTTCGTCGAGGCCTCTGGCGACGAGCCCGAGGGCGTGTTCTTCGACGTTCGGCTGGCAGGCGCCGAGCGACACCTGTGCGCGTTCAAGGTAGTGACACAGAACGGCGTCTTCGAGGCCGACTCGGCGAACCGTCTCTGGACCTCGCACGACGGCGCAGAGATCTGGACGCACGCCGACACCGATGCGGTGGTCAGCGAGCACCCCGAGCAGCGCGTGCTGACGGTGCACTACCGGCAGGGCATCGGCCTGGACCGTGCGCCGACGATGCACCTCTGGGGCTCGGCTTCCGATTTCGTCGAGGACGTCCCGGGCACGCCGCAGCCCGACGGCGAGTGGTCGTTCCTCACGCCGGGGCTCTACACGGGTCACGAGTATCGCTTCACGTTCTTCCATCCCGATCATCCGGACGAGGCCAGGCGGTGGGAGCACGGCGAAGCCGAGCGGCGAGTCGTGCCGGAGCCCTCCCGGAACATCGAGATCTGGACCCTGGAGGGGGATCACGAGCTCTTCATCGAGCGGCCCGCTCGCGATCGCACGCTCTCCATCGAGGTGGTGGATCGGCCACCGTCCTGCCCGCTCGTCGATCCGCTGGTGCTGGACGTCTGGGTGAACCGCGCGCGTGGGTTACTGCATCGAGGAGTGACGCCCGGCGCGCAGGGACGCTTCGTGTTCGACACCTACCCGGAACTCGTGACCGCGTTCCGATTCCGGTCGGGTGACGCCACAGAGCACCTCGAGCGCCACACGCACAAGGTCCCGGCCACGGCAGCCGGAACAACCGAGCTTTTCGCGGTCCTCGAACGTCACGACCCCCTCGAGCGACGGCCGGATGCTCCCCTTTTCCGGGACCCACCCTCGGCCGGCTGGATCGAACGGCCAGGTGCCTGGCATCGGGACGGCCGCATCCGCTTCGCCGTGCATGCGCCGACTGCGGCACGCGTGCAGGTGATTGGCGAATGGACCGACTGGCGCGCGCGGCCGGTGCATATGCACTCGACCAGCGATGGCAGCTACTGGTGGGCGGAGGTGCCCGCGTCCGCCATCCATGGGGGCGACTTCCACGGCGCGCTGTACAAGTTCCTGATCAGCAACGTGCGCGAGCAGCAGGACCCGGCTGCCGACTGGGTGGAAAGCTCCAATCCACAGCACGCGTCGAAGCTGGTGGACCACGCGCGATACGCCTGGCGCAGCCAGGGATGGCGCACGCCGGGCAAGGACTACCTCATCGTCTATCAATTGCATCCGAAGCGGTTCACCAACAGGTTCGCGCCGCCTGGCGTCGCGCCGCTCGAGCAGGCAGCCGAAGAGATCCGGAGCGACAGCGGATACCTGCGCAGCCTCGGGATCACCGCCATCCTGCTGATGCCGGTGAACGAGTTCGCCGGCGACGACAGCTGGGGCTACAATCCGGCCTTCTTCTATGCCGTCGAGTCCGCCTATGGAGGGCCCGAGGCGCTCAAGCGGTTCGTGGACGCCTGCCACGAGCATGGCATCGCCGTGCTCCTCGACGTGGTGTTCAACCACGCGGGGACGTCGGACAACGCACTGTGGTCCCTGGCACGCGACAGCTTCTTCAAGGGCGACACAGCGTGGGGCGCGCTCATCAACTTCGCCCACCCGCAGGTCGGGCACTTCTTCGAGCAGAACCTGCGGTTCCTCGCCAGGCACTACCGCGTGGACGGATTCCGGCTGGATCACACGTGGACCATCCGCTACAGCGATCAGGTGGGCGCGTATGTCACATCGGCTGGCAGTCACGGAGGCTGGGAGTTCCTGCACAAGCTGCGACGCGCGGCGCACGCGGAGAATCCCGGGGCGATCCTCATGGCGGAGCACCTGCCCAACGAGTGGGATCTCACCAACGTCGGCGGCCCGATGGACAGCCAGTGGTGTGATGACTTCCACGATCGGCTCGAGGACGCGTGCCGCGGGCACCTCGTGATGCCGAGGCTGGCCGACGCGCTGAAGCTGACGCACTCGGCGTGCGACGACTGGTACAAGGCCACGAACTACCCGGAGAGCCACGACGAGGTGGGCAACGAGAACGACCGGATCGCGCAGGTCGGGCGGTTCGGGCAGGGTCTGCGGCAGAATAAGGTGGCCGCGGCCGTGACGCTCCTGTCGCGAGGCATCCCGATGTGGTTCATGGGCGCGGAGGCTGGCGAGCACCGGCAGTTCCTCTTCAACCGCAACGACGCGCTCGACCTCGCGCACTACGACAGCGACCCGCAGGCGCGGCGCATGCGCGCGTGGTGGAAGGCGCTCACCGATCTGCGTCGCCACAACCCGAGGATCCAGGGCCCCGCGCCGCTGGCCGTGACCTACGCGCAGGACCAGCTGCTCGCGTTCTCGCGCGGGAACGCCGGCGACTACATCGTCGTTGCCAACTTCGGAGACTGGAGTGGCTGGAAGCCGCTCGCCGAGCTCAACGTGCCCGATGGTCAGTACACGGAGCGCCTGAACTCCACCTGGGAGGCGTTTCGCGTGGAACAGGAGGACGAACACGCCAGCGGCCACGGACGCGTGGGCCGCGGCGACTGGCTGCACGTGCCGGATCACGGGGTGGTGGTGCTGGAACGGGATTGAGTGAACCGGCGGGCCGGTTGTCCCGTCTAATGCGATCGTATATAACGTCGCATTATGCCGAAGCGAGCGCTGCCGTCGCTGACCCATCTCCAGTTCCTCGTGCTCGGCGTGCTGCGGGCCGATGAACAGCCGGGGCGCGTGCTGCGAGAGGCCCTGGCCAGCCACGGCGTGCGCCGGAGCGGCCCAGCCTTCTACCAGCTCATGGCCCGCCTCGAGCGGGCCAACCTCGTCGAGGGGTGGTACGAGCAGGTAACCGTCGGGGACCAGGCGGTCACCGAACGCCGGTATCGCATCACGGCCGAGGGCGCCAGGCGGTGGGCACGAGCGAAGTCCTTCTACGACGAGGTTTCGGCGCTGTCCTCCGCCGTCCGGTGGTCAGATGCCTAGGACCTGGGTCGAGCGCCTCGGCGACTGGCTCCCGGAGAAGGCGCGGCGCGACCTGTTCGTGCCGTCGCTCGCGGACCTGACCTACGAGCGGCTCGTGCGCGAACGCACCTCATGCTCGGCCCTCGCCCGAGTCCGCGTGCGGCTCTGGCACGCCTCCGCCGCCCTCATGTTGCTCGCCGGGTGCCTGCGCCTTCACGCCGTGGACCGTGTGCGCGCGCGCATATCCAGGCCCGCACGCGCCGCCGATCCCCCTCGAAAGGAGCTGATCGTTATGTTCGCTCGCGACGTTCGCCACGCTCTCCGCATGTTCCGGCGCGAGCCGGCGTTCACGGCGGCCGCGGTCGTGACGCTCATGCTCGGCATCGGCGTCAACACCGCCCTCTTCGCCGTGGTCGAGGCGGTGCTCTTGCGTCCCCTGCCGTTTGGCGACGCCGAGCGCCTCGTGCTCGTGAAGCATCGCGACGTCGCGACGGGGCTGTCGAAGCAGGATATCGCCATCGGCGACTTCATCGACCTGGCGGCGCGCCAGCAGTCGTTCGACGCGCTGGGCGGTTACGGCGGCTTTGCGTCGACGCTCACTGGCGCAGGCGAGGCGGTGCGCATCGAGGGTGTGGCCCTGACGCCAGAGGCGTTCGCCCTGCTGGGCGTTCAGCCTGCGATGGGTCGCTTCTTCACCGCTGACGACGTCGCCGAAGGTGCGCCGCCGGTCGTGGTGGTCAGCAACGAGCTCTGGCGCACACAGCTGGGGTCCGACCCGCAGATCCTCACGCGATCCATTCAGCTCGGCACGACCAGGCGCATGGTCGTCGGCGTCGCGCCGCCGGGCTTTCGCTTCCCGCTGGCCAATCCCACCAACGTCATCGTCCCCGCGCGCGTGCCGCCGGCCGCTCCTGCCAATCGCAAGGCGAGCTGGGTCTACGGCGTCGGCCGCCTGAAGCCGGGAGTCGGCATCGAGCAGGCCGAGGCCGAGTTCGCGGCGCTCTCGCAGCAATTCGAACAGGAGTTCCCGCAGCAGAATCATGGCTCGCTGTACTACACGGAATCGCTCCGCGACGGGTTGGTCGGCGAGGCGAAGCGTCCGCTGCTCATGCTGCTGGCCGCGGTGGGATTCGTGCTCCTCATCGCCTGCGTCAACGTGGGCAACCTCCTGCTGGCACGGTCGCTCGCCCGCCAGCACGAGCTGGCCACGCGGCTCGCGCTTGGCGCCGGCCGCGGGCGGCTGGTCGCGCAGATTCTCACCGAGGCCCTGGTGCTCGCGCTGGCGGGAGGCGTGGCCGGGGTGTTCGTCGCCTGGCGCCTGGGGCCGGCGCTGGCGGCAATGGTTCCGCAGGCGGAGCGGATTCCGGGGCTCGATTCGGTGGGATTGAACGTCTGGGTCCTCGCCTTCTCCCTGGGGGTCTCCCTTGTCGCGGCGCTCGGGTTCGGCGCCGTGGCTTCTATCGGCCTCGTGCGCGAGAGCGCGCGCCATGCCCTGGCCGGCCAACGCCGCACGACGATGACCACGGGCGCCAGGCGCGCGGCATCGTCGCTCGTGGCAGCGGAGATAGCCCTGGCGACGGTGTTGCTGATTGGCGCGGGCCTCACGCTGCGCAGCTTCGCCAACCTGATCTCGGTGGACCCCGGCTTCACCGCGGACGGTGTGCTGACCGTCCAGGTTCTCCTGCCGCCCGGGCGCTACCCCGAGCAGGCCGCCCGATCGGCCGCATATCAACGTCTCTTCGAGGCGATCGACGCGCTGCCCGAGGTCGAGACGGCCGGGGCCGCCGCGGTCACGCCCCTCACGGGCAACAACTGGACGGCAGCCCTCGTGCGGCCCGAGCAACCGCTCGCCGCCGGGGAGCGTCCGCCCGAGGTCGGGTGGCAATCGGCGTCGGCCGGCTACTTCCGCGCGCTCGGCATTCCGCTGCGCGAAGGGCGGCTCTTCAACGCCGGGGACACGATCGACGGGCCTCCGGTGGTCATCGTCAGCGACGCCATCGCCCAGCGGTTCTTCCCGGGACAGAGCCCGGTGGGCAAGCGCATTGTCCTGGGCGACGACACCGCGGAGATCGTCGGCCGGGTCGGCGACATCCGTCGAGCGTCGCTCAGTGATGCCCCCAGAGGCGACCTCTATTTCCCGTTCGAACGGACGAACGGGCCTGGCACGACGATGTTCCTGCGGACGGCCGGAGATCCGCTGGCCGCGCTGCCGTCCATCCGTACGACCATTCGACGGATCGAGCCAGACGCCACGCTCTTCGAGACCCGGACGATGGCCGACATCGCCGCGGCGTCGGCCGCGGTCTCCCGGCTGGCCATGCGCCTGCTCGCGGGGTTTGCCCTGATTGCGCTGGTGCTGGCGGCCGTTGGCATCTACGGCGTGATGGCCTACAGCGTACGACGCCGCGGGCGCGAGCTGGGGACGCGACTGGCTCTCGGCGCCAGTCGAGCCGACATCGTGGGGCTGGTGATGCGACAGGCCGCGACGGTTGCCATCGCGGGACTGGTCGTCGGCGTGGTGACGGGCCTGTCGGTGGCGCGCGCGCTGTCTTCCATGCTCTACGGGGTGCCCCCCTGGGATCCGCTCGCGCTCGGCACCGCCTGCCTCGTCCTGACGGCCACGGCCCTGGGCGCGAGCTACCTGCCTGCGCGCCAGGCGGCCCGAGTTGACCCGGTGAGTACGCTCGCCGCGGAATAGGCGTCCTCACTCGCCGGGTCGGGCGGGGTCAGCCGCTTCGGCACCGTGACATAGGTCCAGCCACCCTTCCCTGGGATGCGGTCCAGGGTGGTCGTGAACGGGCCGCGCCGCTTTGGCTTCATCCTGTCAGTCCCTCCCCTCCGATAGCGACAAAATTTCTCGTCGGATCCGATGTCGAGAACCGGCCCCGGGCTCCGACTTGCTCATGAAGGCGGGGAGATCACCCTGCCGACACCAGGGAGTGACCGATGCCGACCATTACGCCGTTCCTGTGGTTCGATACCCAGGCCGAGGAGGCCATGAACCTCTACACCTCCATCTTCAATCGCTCGAAGGTGATGGCCGTGAACCGGGCGCAGGGGAAAGTGATGTCCGTGGAGTTCGAGCTCGAGGGCCAGAAGTTCATGGGGCTCAACGCCGGCCCCTTGTACAAGTTCAACGAGGCCGTCTCGTTCTTCGTGGCCTGCGAGACGCAGCAGGAAATCGACGAGCTGTGGGCGAAGCTCACGGCCGGGGGCGGCGAGCCCGGCCGGTGTGGCTGGCTGAAGGACAGGTTCGGGCTGTCGTGGCAGGTGATCCCGACCGCGCTCAGCCGGATGCTGGGCGACCAGGACGCCGCAAAAGCCGGCCGGGTGATGCAGGCGATGCTGCAGATGAACAGGCTGGACCTGGGAACACTCCAGCGGGCCTACGACGGCGCGTAATCGACAGGCACCAGGCGAGGGTCGGGCTTCAGCCGGGAACCCACTATGCTGTAGCTAGTGGGAAGGAGCCGCCCTTGGGTTCGATGAGCTGGAGACTCGGCACGCTCGCGGGAATCGCGGTGTACATGCACCCGACGTTCCTGTTGCTGCTCGTGTTCGTCGGATGGCAGCACTGGCTGCTCGGGAAGACGGTGGCGGCCGTGGTCGGGGGCGTCGTGTTCATGACGGCCCTCTTCGGCTGCGTCGTCCTCCACGAGTTGGGGCACGCGCTCACGGCCCGGCGCTATGGGATCAGGACGAAGGACATCACTCTCCTCCCGATTGGCGGCGTCGCCAGGCTCGAGCGGATGCCGAGCGACCCGATCCAGGAGCTGTGGGTGGCGCTGGCCGGCCCCGCCGTCAACGTGGTGATTGCGTCCGCGCTGTACGCCTGGCTGTGGACGACCTCCGGCTTCACGCCCATCGAGGAGGTGAGCGTCGTTCAGGGGCCGTTCCTCGAACGGCTGATGATGGTCAACGCCTTCCTGGTCGGCTTCAACCTGCTGCCGGCCTTTCCCATGGACGGCGGCCGCGTGGTCCGGGCGCTGCTGGCGACGCGCATGGAATACACGCGGGCCACGCAGGTGGCGGCAGCCCTGGGCCAGAGCATGGCGTTTCTCTTCGGGTTCCTGGGGCTCACCTCGGGAAACCCGTTTCTCATCTTCATCGCGCTGTTCGTGTGGGTGGGCGCCGCGCAGGAGGCCAGCGTGGTGCAGATCAAGTCGGCTCTGGGCGGCATCCCCGTCAGCCGCGCGATGATCACCGAGTTCCACACGCTGTCGCCGGGCGAGCCGCTGAGCCGCGCCGTCGAGCTCCTGCTGAGCGGCACGCAGCAGGACTTCCCGGTGATGTCCGACGGCCAGATCGTGGGCGTGCTGACGCTGCGCGACCTGCAGACCGCACTCGGCCGTCAGGGGGAGACGGTGGCGGTGGGCGAGGTGATGCGCCGCGACGTGCCGGTGGTGGACCCGCACGACATGATGGAGACCGTGTTCCAGACGCTGCAGACCACCGGCGCGCGCATCGGCGCCGTCGTGCGCGACGGCCGCGTGGTCGGTCTCGTCACGCCCGACAACGTCGGCGAGTTCGTGATGGTGCAGTCGTCGCTGGCCGCGCACCTCGGTCGGCGTGAGGGTGCGGGCCCGGGCGCGCCCCACTGAGGCTCTGACGGGACACGCCCGCCCGCACCTGATCGCACCCACCTTCGCTCACTGAGACGGCCCGAGCTGCGGCGGGCACGCCCGCGCGCACCCGTTATCTGACCGTGGTCCGCTCCACCGGCTCGAGCCGCAGCACCGGCGTCGGCTTGCCGTCGCGGTCCTCGATGACCAGGTAGATGAAGCCGTCCAGTCCCTGGCGCACGTCGCGGATGCGGCCCATCCCCTGCACCATCGTCTCCACGTTGACAACGTTCTGGCCCTTCATGGTGAGCCGAGCCAGTTGCTGGCCCGCCATGCCGGCCGTGAAGATGTTGCCGCGCCACTGCGGGAAGCGGTCGCCCGTGTAGATCATCAGCCCCGAGATGCCGATGGAGGGGACCCAGATGTTCGCGGGCTGCTCCATCCCCTCGCGGTGCGTGCCCTCGTGGATGGCCTTGCCGGTGGTGTAGTTCACGCCGAAGCCAACGACCGGCCAGCCGTAGTTCTTGCCCGGCTGGATTCGGTTCAGCTCGTCGCCGCCCTGCGGTCCGTGCTCAGTGGCCCACACGTCGCCCGTCGCCTGATCGATGGCAATGCCCTGGACGTTGCGGTGGCCATAGCTCCAGATCTCCGGCTTCGCGCCCGCGCGGTTCACGAAGGGGTTGTCCGCGGGCACGCGCCCGTCGTCGTGCAGGCGCACGATCGTGCCGTGGTGGTTCGTCAGGTCCTGCGCGGGGTGCCCCGCGAGGTCGCCCTCCGGCGGCACCTGTCGGTCGCCGAGCGTAAGGAAGAGGAAGCCGTTCTTGTCGAACGCGATCTTGCCACCGTAGTGCCCGCGGCCCTTCGACACCGACTCGAAGAGCTGCTGCACGTCGGAGAGCCGGTCGTTCTCGAACCGGCCACGCACCAGGGCCGTCGTCGACAGCTTCTCTCCCTGCGGCTTGGAGTAGGTGAGGTAGAGCATCCGGTTCGTGGCGAAATTCGGATGCGGCGCCACCTCGAGCAGGCCGCCCTGCCCCACGTTGAAGACCTGCGGCACGCCTTCGACGGCGTTGGGGAGCAGCTTCCCCTGCCGGACGATGCGCAGTCGTCCCGGCCGCTCGGTGATGAGCGCGTCGCCGCCGGGCAGGCATGCGATGGACCACGGCTGCACGAGGCCTTCCGCGAACGTGACCACGCGGAAGTCGTGCAGGGCAGAGCGGAACACCTGCTGTCCGGACACGAGCGTCCCTGCAGAGAAGACGACGGCAAGCGCAAGCATTCTCACCATGGGTCGGGCCATGTCGTTCTCCTCGAAACCGTCATTATCGCCGGAAAACGGGCCGCGAAGGCAGGAAGGGGGGGCTTCGTGTCCTTCGTGCTCCGGTGTCAGACCAGCTTCTGCCGTGACAGCGGCAGCTCGCGCACGCGCTTGCCGGTGGCCGCGAAGATGGCGTTGCCGAGCGCCGCGAGCACGGGCGGCAGGCCGGGCTCACCCACGCCGCCGGGGGCGGCATCGCTGTCGATGATGTGCACGTCCACCTGGTGGGGCGCATCGCCGATGCGCGCCACTGGGAAGTTGTTGAAGTTCCCCTGGACGATGCGCCCGTTGGTGGCGGTGATCTCGCCGGTGCGGGCCAGGCCCACCGCCATGACCGCCGCGCCCTCGAACTGCGCGCGCGCGCGGTCGGGGTTCACGACGACGCCGGCATCGAGAACCTGGTGCACGCGCGGCACGCGCACCTGGCCCTTGCCATCCACTTCCACTTCCACCACGGACGCCACGTAGCAATTGAAGCTGCGGTGCGCGGCGAGGCCCATGCCCCATCCGTTGCCGGGCTTCCGCTTGCCCCATCCGGCCTTCTCGGCCGCCACTTCGAGCACCCTGCGGAGCCGGCGCGTGTCGTACGGGAGCGTGTCATACGACGCGCCGTAGTTCTGGTACGCAAGGCCCAGGGCCTTGAAATCGATGATCTTGCCGGGCCCGAGCAGATCGAGCTGGAACTCCAGCGGGTCGCGTCCGGCGGCGTGCGCCATCTCGTCGGCGAAGCACTGCGCGGCAAACGCGTGGTAGTTGTTGGCCACGGCGCGGAACCATCCGATGCGCACATGTGCCTCGGCGGCGCCGTTCTCCATGCGCAGGTTGGGCACGTCGTACGGAAGGTCCACGAGGCCGAGCTCGAGCTCGTCGGGCATCCCGTGCTGCGCGCTGGCGTCGAACATCGCGGCGATGGGCGGGAACACCGACCGCTGCAGCCAGGCGGTGGGACGCCCGCGCCCGTCCACGGCGGCCTTCTCGTACACGGCCGCGGTGCTGTGGTAGTAGTCGAACCTGATGTCGTCCTCGCGCGTCCAGACGACCTTCACCGGCTTGCCGAGCTGCTTGGACAGGATCGCGGCTTCGGCGCAGTAGTCGGGTTTCGACTTGCGCCCGAACCCGCCGCCGAGCAAGGTGACATGGCAGGTCACGTCCTTCTTGTCGATCCCCACGGCCTCGGCCACGGTCTCCTGCACGGCCTGCGGGTTCTGCGTGGGCGCCCACACCGTGACCTTGCCGTCCTGGAACTCGGCCACCGCGGCGGGCGGCTCCATCGACGCGTGGGCGGCCAGCGGCGTGTAATACATCGCCTCGAGGACCTTCCCCCCCGTTGCGAACTCGGCGTCGACGTTGCCGACGTTGTGCGCGACCTTCGCGGCCTGGCGCGCCGTCGCCATCATCTGCTTCTTGAAGGCCTCGGACTCGAAGCTCGCGTGCGGACCGTCCTGCCATTGCACCTTCAGGCCCTTGCGGCCCTGCAGCGCGGCCCACGTGTTGCTGGCGATGACGGCCACGCCGCCCAGCGGCTTGAACATATACGGGGGCGTGAACGTGTCGAGCCTCACCGTCTGCGTCACGCCGCGAACGGCCAGCGCGGCCTTGTCGTCCACGGACGCAATCGTCCCGCCCATCACCGGCGGGTGCTCGATGGAGGCGTGCACCATCCCTTCGCGGAACACGTCGAGCCCGAACTGCGCCTTGCCCGTGACGATGTCCTGCGCGTCGTAGATGGTGGTGTCCTTGCCGATGTAGCGGAACGCGCTCTTCGGCTTGAGCTGGACGTCGTCGGCCTTCGGCACCGGCAGCTTCGCCGCCGCCGAAGCCAGCGCGCCGTAGCCGATCGTGCGGCCGCTCGGCGTGTGGACCACCTCGTGGTTCCGCGCCGCGCACTCGGACGCCGGGACGCTCCACTGTGCCGCCGCGGCGCTCACCAGCATGGTGCGCGCGGTGGCGCCCGCCAGGCGGAACACGCCGTAGAAGTCGCGGATGGAGCGCGACCCGTCGGTGTTCTGGTCGCCGTAGCGCGGGTCGCCGATGCCCTGCTCGATGGTCACGCGGGCCCAGTCGGCGTCCAGTTCGTCGGCCGCCACCAGCGGCAGCGACGTGCGGATGCCGGTGCCCATCTCGGAGCGGTGCGTCACGATGAACACGCGCCCGTCTGGCTGGATGCCGATGAAGACGCTGGGGTTGAACGTGGCCGACTCGGCGGCGGTGCGGAACGGCACCACCTGGGCCGCGTCCGCCACGAGCGAGTCGGGCAGGCAGCGTGCGG
>Ga0209705_10000092_pt1 | contig 44998 bp, 39 predicted proteins | sample PPLLaktember2015_5_FD_187262 | JGI IMG/M metagenome (GOLD analysis project Ga0209705, IMG submission 187262) | Freshwater sediment microbial communities from Prairie Pothole Lake near Jamestown, North Dakota, USA - PPLs Lake P8 Core (1) Depth... | ecosystem: Environmental > Aquatic > Freshwater... | reverse complement strand
CGCTGGGCAGGTGGTACCACCACTCCTTCTTGATGCCGGGCGAGCCGTTGCGGTTGAAGACGTAGTCGGCCCACTGCTCGTCGGTGCAGGTGTCCGGGTCAGGCATGGGGCGCACTTCGCCGGCGTAGGCGAACTCCGACACCGGGCGGGGGCCGTTGATCGGGCAGGTCATTATTTTCATTCTGGTACTACTTCAGTCGACTACTTCTCAACCCAAATGCCCAAAGTCCGCAAAGGGCGCAAAGGAAACGCAGTTCAGTGAAGCCATACGGTCACTGCCGTGCCTGCGAGCAGTACACACCTGGTCACGCATCCCGGCAGCACGGCACAACAGTGCCCGCCTGAGTGGCTCAGCGGGTCGCTCTGGGGCTGGATCGAGAAGCACCCTTCGTTTGTCTACACCTCACCCCCCGCCTCCGGCAAGGGAAAGGGCGCCTCGCCTGCCAGGCTTCCGGCTAATGGAAGCGCCGATCGCTTTCCTTTGCGGACCTCTGCACCTCTGCATTGAGATCTTTCTGTTTTCTCTTTGCGCCCTTTGCGTCCTTTGCGCCTCTGCGTTGAGGTGTAAACGCTGTCAGGCAGCATCGGGCACGCGATTCATTCCAGCGAGCGGCACGCCGGTGGCGCGCGCAGTCGCGATCGTGATCGAGCGCAGGTCCTCCGGCTCCAGGTTCTGCACGTTCGTTTTGCCCGTGCACCGGGCCATGATCGAGCACTCCTCCCGCAGCGCGCGCAGGTAGGAGGCCGCGCGGTCGCGGCGCTCCTCGTCATCGACGTCGGAGTAGAACTGCAGGCCATCGCCTTCCACCACACCGCCTACGGCAAAACCCATCCCGGCGCCGACTACGACCGCCTTGCAGCCGAGGCTGACGACCTTGGCCACATCGGTGCCGGAACGGATGCCGCCGAAGTAGAGCAGGTCGATATCCTCCTCGCGGTTCATCCGGCGCAGGATCCTTACGGCGTCGCGCATCACCGAGAGATCGGGATGGCCGCCAAGCTCGCCCCACGGCTCGTCCATCCGGCCCGACCCGGAAAGCACCAGCAGGTCGAGCTTGTGCTCGAGCGCGAACGGAATCGCGCGCTCGAGATCGTCGGGCCTTGCGACCAGGCCACAGAGTTGTGCAGCGCGTGCCCGCTGCGGGTCGAAGCTGCGGAAGTCGCCGGGCGTGACATGCACCACGCCCAACGCATCCGGATCGGGCGAGTCCTCGCCCGCCACAGCCAGCTGGATCCAAGGCGTGGCGGCATCCGGGCAACTGCGGCCCAGGTAGGCCACGCCGGTCTCGCGCACACCGTGCTCGACTGCCTCGCGCACCTGCTCGGGGACATCGTCGAAGCCGGTGACCAGATAGGGAAGCTCGAGCTTGACGCGATCCGCGAGTGTGACTGACACCGTGCAAGCGTCCCGATACGGGTCGATCACCAGACGCGACAGGTTGGCCGGCAGGAAGACCAGATCGTCGAGCGTCGGTGGCCGGCCTTCGGGGAACGGGTTGGGCCGCTTCTTGAGGCGTTTGTGCAGCATCGCAGTCTGGGTCGCCGCGTCGAGCGAGTTGGTGCGCGCCATCACGAAGATGTCCTCGCGCGTGCGCACATCGTAGTTGGCGGTGCCGGTCTCGGCGTCGCAGCGGTAGCAGCGTGCGGCCTCCGCGCGTGCTTCCGCTTCGCCGTAGGTCGACTCGATCTCCGGGAACTGCACCGGGTTCTTGCCCAGTCCGTGGAAGGGCTGGTGCTGGCGGTTGATCACCTCCCACTCCGGGTCCTGCGCGGGTGCCACCCGACGCGTGCGGTAGGGAGTGCGATAGGGCACCGGCTCCTTGCGTCCGTCGAGAAACGCCTTGATGTAGTAGGCCACGCGATGCCCGTGCTGCATGGCCATCACGATGGTCGAGCCGCCGAAGGCGCCGTCGCCCGCGGCGAATACCTTGGGATCCGACGTGCGCATGCTGCTCCACTGCGTGCGCACACGGTCGACGTTCATCAGCCCGCGGCTGTCCAGTTCCTCGCACTCCGCCTTCTGGCCGACCGCCAGGATCACCAGGCCGCAATGCAGGTCGTGCTCGCTGCCTAGGATGTTTTCGGCCTGACGGCGGCCATCCTTCCCTGGCGCACCAAGCTGGGTCAGCATGCAGCGCAGCGCATAGCCCCGATCGGTGTCGAGGGCGGCGATGGGCTGGGTGTTGTAGATGAACTCGATGCCTTCCTTGAGCGCACCCTCCAACTCATCGCGGCGCGCGGGGATCTCCTTCGGACCACGGCGGTAAGCCACCGTGACATGCTTGCAGCCGGGCAGACGCCGCGCTGCACGGCAGGCATCCATCGCTACGTCACCGCCGCCGACCACGATGACCTTCTCGGGCATGTGCGGCCGCTCGCCGGCATTGATCCGGCGCAGGAAGCCTACGCCATCCACCACACGGGGATCGTCGGCGCCCTGCATGTCCATGGACTTGCCCCACCAGGAGCCGATCGCCAGCAGCACTGCATCGTGGCGCGATTTCAGCTCGTCCAGGGTCACATCCCGGCCCAGTGCGGTGTTGAGGTGCACCTTGATGCCCGGGCAGTGGTTGAGCATGCGCTGGGTGTCTTCCTCGATGATGCCGGGCGGAAGGCGGAAGGCGGGAATGCCCCATACCATCATGCCGCCGAGGCGGTCGGTCATCTCGTAGACGTGGACCTGGAACCCTGCTTCGGCCAGATCCTGCGCGGCGGTGAGTCCCGCCGGGCCGGACCCGACGATGCCGATGGTCTCCTTGCGCGTCACCGGCACCGGCGGCACGTGATAGCTCTTGCCGAGCTTGTCCATCACGTATCGCTTCAGGTTGCGGATGGCGATCGGGCCGTCGCTGTCGGTGCGCCGGCAGGCCGGCTCGCAGGGCGCGTCGCACACCCGCCCGCAGATCGAGCTGAACGGATTGGTGGCGGTGATCGCCTCGAAGGCCTTTTCGATCTGGCCTTCCCAGATGTACGCGATATAGGACGGTGCGTCGGTGCCGATCGGGCAGGCGACCTGGCAGGGTGCCGGGACGAAGTTGACGTCGTCGATGTCTTCGCTGAACCCCTCGGGGGTGGGGCCCGGGTCGATGCGGTGGATGTCGTAAACGGAGCTCATTCGAGTGCCAGTAGCGCAGAAACCCCTAACCTCTCACCACGAAGGCACGAAGACACGAAGGAAAGACACTAATAATAAGAAGAGCGCGTTCCTCGATTAGGAGCCGCGAGCGCGACACCGATCGTATTGTTCTCCCACGTTTGACTTCCACCGTGTCCTCCTTGGTCTAGCTTTTGTTACTGAGGTTTTCTTCGTGTCTTCGTGGTGAGAGGTAGGGGTAGCTCCTCGCCTTAGGAAGCCTTCCGGTAGGGCGCCTGCTCGCGCAGCTCGGGGGCGTAAGGCAGACGCGTGATCGCAGCGGCTTCGGGCGTCAGAGCAACCAAGTCGTCGCGGCTCAGCTGGTGCACGTCCGCATGGCCTAGTGCGTGGGTGATCGCGGCGAGCTGCCAGCGCACCGACTCGAGGTAGCGATGGATGTTCTGCGCCTCGACCGGCACGTTGTAGCGCTTCTCGTGCTCGGGATCCTGGGTGGCGATGCCCACCACGCACTGGCCGACGTGGCACTGCAGGCAGGCGATGCATCCGCCGGCGATAATCGCGCCCGTGCCGAGCGCCACGGCATGCGCGCCCAACGCGATGGCCTTCGCCGCATCAACGCCGTCCTTGATGCCACCCATCAGGAGAATCGGCATCTTGCCGGTCGCGCCCAGCTCGGCCAGCGCGTCCATCGCCTCCTGGATGGCGGCCAGCGTAGGAATGCCCACGTACTCCAGCACTTCGTGCGAGGCCGCTCCGGTCGAGCCCTGCAGGCCGTCCAGCTCGACGAAATCGAAGCCGTCCTTGTAGGCGATCTTGATGTCGTCACGCACCCTGCCCGCACCCAGTTTCACCGACACCGGGATGCGATAGCTGGTGGCCTCGCGGAACTCCTCGACCTTGATCACCAGGTCATCTGCGCCCAGCACGTCGGGGTGACGTGAGGGCGAGCGCAGGTCGATGCCCTCGGGAATGCCCCGGATGCGGGCGATCTCCTTGGTCACCTTCTTGGCCATGAGCTGACCGCCCAGCCCCGGCTTGGCCCCCTGCGAGATGTAGATCTCCAGCCCGTTCGCGCGACGCATGTCGTGGATGTTCCACCCCAGGCGGCCGGACAGGCACTGGTAGATGATCTGATCGGCCTCGCGGCGCTGCTCGTCCGACATCCCGCCCTCGCCCGTGTTCTCGGAAACGCCGGATAAGCGTGAAGCGATGGCGAGCGCGATCTTGGTGGACTTGGACAGCGCCCCGTAGCTCATCGGCGCGATCGTCACCGGCATGCTCAACCGCAGTGGGACGGCACCGGTGCGGCCGCCGACCTCGGTCTTGAGGTTGACCTTGGCAACGACGTCCCGGTCGAGCTGGATTCCGGAGAGGTCCTTGCGGAAGGCGATATCGGTGAGATGTGGCAGGGCGCGCGACGCGCCGTAGCCGCGGATTCGGTAGCGCCCGATGCGCGAGCGGATGAAGATGTCCTCCTGGACCTTCGGGTTCCAGTAGCCGGACTGGCTGCCGGAGGCCATGAAGAAGGGGCCCTGGCGTACGCGCGGTTCGGTGCGCGGGTAGCGCAGCTTCTTCCCGGCGTTGACGATTTTCTGGAACGACCCGCTGTAGGAGATGTTGTAGCGGTCCAGGAACGCAAGCAGATCGTCCCGTTCGGCCGCCGGCAGGTCGATGAGCTGGGCATCGGTGCCGAGCGAGTTCACCTTGCCGCCGACGTAGATCGTGCCGCCGGTCATGTCCTGGCCGACCTGCGCGCCGGACTCGCCGAGGATCACGATGCGCCCGCCGTACATCATGTAGCCGGCCATGAAGTTGGCGTTGCCGCAGCACAGCAGGGTGCCTTCTTTCATCACCTGGCCGGCGCGTGAGCCGATGTTGCCCTTGACGACCACCTCGGCGCCGCGGATGGCCACACCGGCGATGGCGCCGGCATTGCCGTTGACCACGATCGAGCCCTTGAGCATGTTGTCGGCCAAGCCCCAGCCGACATTGGCATCGACCTCGAAGCGCGGCCCGTCGGTCAGCCCGGCGCAGAAGTAGCCCGCCGAGCCGCGGATGCGGACCTGGATGGGATGGACGAGTCCGACCCCGATGTGGTGGCGCGCGTCGGGATTGAGAATCTCGACGTCCTCGCCATCCTCGCCGTAGCGGCGAAGCAGCTCGTTGGCCTCGCGTACCGGCAGTTGGGCTAGATCGATCGACGCCATGTGCGGTAGGTCCCTGGCGGAGGTTCGGTGGTGTTGAGGGCCTGGCCCGGGAACAGACGGTTGAGCGACACCTCCTCGGAGGCGATCGCGATGAGATCGTCGGTCTCCACCATCACCATGGGCTTGGCCGCCAGGTGATCCTTGGCGAAGCCGATCTCGTCCTTGGTCGACACGAGGAAGGAGAAAGTGCCGTCGAGGTCCTCGATGGAGTCCTTGAGCGCCTGCTCCAGCGTGCAGCCCTGGGACAGCTTGTCGGCCAGGTAGACTGCGATCAGCTCGCTGTCGTTGCTGGTGTTGAAGGCGAAGCCGCGCTTTTCCAGCCGGCGGCGCATCTTGTAGTAGTTGGTGATCTGGCCGTTGTGCACGATCGCCACGTCGGAGAAGCCGGTTGCCCAGAACGGGTGCGAGGCATCGGCGGTCACGTCGGATTCGGTGGCAAGCCGCACGTGGCCGATGCCGTGCGTGCCGTGGAAGTCGCGCACGTGGTAAGCGTCGTCGACGTCGTGCGCGCCGCCGAGGTCCTTGACGATGTCCAGGCTCTCGCCGATGGAGAACAGCTTGGCGGCGCGCTCCATGTCGTAGGAGAGCTTCTGCACGTCGCCGTCGAAGTGGACGTTCACACTGTAGCTGGTTCCCGCGCGCTCCTCCTTGAGGATATGCGCGCGATGCTCTGCCAGCTTGGCGTGGATCTTCTCGATGGCCGCGTCAGCCTCCTCGCGCGTGCCGACGAAGAAGCGCAGGCGCATCTCGCCGGGATGCGTCTCGTGGTAGAGCGCGAAGCCGGTCGAGTCCGGCCCGCGATGCTGGCAGCCGTCCAGCATGCTGATGAGCGCCTTGCCCACCTGCGCCTGCGCGCCGTTGCGCTTGTACATGATGCCCGCTATGCCGCACATGTTTCCCTCGCTCGTCTACTACTGCTACTTCCAGAAGCGCTCAACGCCAAGGACGCCAAGGAAAGCAAGATCATTTCCGTGTACGACCTGCCGCGCTCCCTCGCGTTGCGAATGGTGCTGCGGCCCCCTGCGACGTGCTCCGGGGTTGCGCGCCGCGCCGAGGCTGCCCCTTGCCTCTCCATTGAGCTTTGCTTTCCTTGGCGTCCTTGGCGTCCTTGGCGTTGAGCGGTGAAGTCTTGCGCTTTAATTCAGTGCCCCACCGACGCCGCGCCCTTCTCTCCCGTCAGCTCGTAGCGTGCAAAGCGAGACAGCGAGAACGCCCGGATCAGCGGATGGTCCTCGTCCTTGGCCAGGGTATGGCTCATGGTCTTGCCGCACACCGGCGTGGCCTTGAAGCCCCACGTGCCCCACCCGGAGTCGAGGTAGAAGCCCTCGATCGGCGTCTTGCCCATGATCGGCGCGAAGTCCGGGGTCATGTCCGCCATGCCCGCCCACTGGCGGTTGACCTTGGCGGTGGACAGGAACGGGAACATGTCGAGAATATGCGCCGAGAGCCCCTCTGCGAAGTCCAGCGTCGAGCGCGTGGATTGCACCTCGTAGGGATCCAGCGAAGCGCCCATCACGAGCTCGCCGCGCGCCGACTGGCTGACGTACACGTGCAGGCTGCCCGACACGAAGATCTGGTCGAGCCATGGCTTCATGGGTTCGCTCACCATGGCCTGGAGGGGATGTACGTAGATCGGCGAGCGCAGCCCGACCATGTCGAGGATCCGAGGCGTGAAGCCCGCTACCGCGCACAACACCTTGGGCGTGGATATGGTCCCGCGGCTGGTGCGCACCCCTGCGACCTTGCCACCCCGGACCTCGATACCGGTAACTTCGGTCTGCTGGTGGATCTCCACGCCGCGACGATCGGCGCCGCGGCCGTAGCCCCAGGCCACAGCGTCGTGCCGGGCGATGGCGCCGGGCGCGTGGTAGAGGGCGCCCAAGATCGGGGCATGTCCGCCGCAGGTGATATCGATCTGCGGGCACGATCGCTTGATGAACTCCGGCCCGACCAACTCGCTGTTCACGCCCAGGTGCTTGTTCACCTCCGCGCGCCAGCGCATTGTGCGGACCGCGGAATCAGTATGCGCAAGCGTGAAGTGGCCGCGGGTGGAGTAGAACAGATTGAGATCGAAGTCCTCCGCCAGATCCTGGTACAACCTCACGCTCTCGTCGTAGAAGGCCACGCCCTCCGGCGTCAGGTAGTTCGAGCGGATGATGGTAGTGTTGCGACCGGTGTTACCGCCGCCCAGATACCCTTTCTCCAGCACCGCTACGTTGGTCATCCCGTGGTCGCGCGCCAGGTAGTAGGCCGCGGCCAGCCCATGGCCGCCCGCGCCGATGATCACCGCGTCGTAGGCCGGCTTGAGCCGGTCGTGGACACGGAACATCCGCGGCTCGGGATACTCCCGGCTCAGGGCGAAACGAAGCAACCCCAGGGGCATGCGACGGTCTGACGTAAGGAACTGAACGGCCTATATTTTCGGGTTTCGCCGAGCCTGCTGTCAAGAACGGTGGGAAACATTTTTTCCCTTGAGGAAACAACGCGAAGCCTGCGGCTGTCTCGCAGGAGCACTCTTTCAGTCGGTATCCCTGACATACGTCATTGTTTACAATCCCTCCCTGACCCACTCGCTGACAGGCCTCCCATGATCGCCGCCGAACTGTCCTCCGGGCTGAGCGGGCCGCTGCTGCAACTGGAGCAGCAGATCCTCCGCAGCCAGCAGCCCATCGAGCACTGGCTGCGCACGCACTGGCTGGAGCACGAGACGCCCTTCTATGCCTCGGTGGATCTGCGCAACAGCGGCTTCAAGCTTGCCCCGGTGGACACCAACCTGTTCCCCGGCGGATTCAACAACCTGAAGCCCGACTTCCTGCCGCTCTGCGTGCAGGCCGTGATGGCTGCAGTGCAGAAGCTCTGCCCCGACGCGAAAGGAGTGCTGCTCGTCCCGGAGAGCCACACGCGCAATCAGTTCTACCTCCAGAACGTGGTCCAGCTGCAGACCATCCTGCGCATGGCCGGGATGAAGGTGCGGGTGGGCACTTTGATCCCCGAGATCACGGCGCCCACGCAGCTCGATCTGGCGAGCGGCGCCAAGCTCACCCTCGAACCGCTGGTCCGTCGCGGCAACCGCATCGGGCTGCAGGACTTCGACCCCTGCGTTGCCCTGCTCAACAACGACCTGTCGGCCGGGATCCCCGAGATACTGGAGAACCTGGAGCAGCGGGTCATTCCGCCGTTGTTCGCCGGCTGGGCCACGCGGCGCAAGTCGCGCCACTTCGGAGCATACAGCCGCGTCGCGGCCGACTTCGCCCGGCTGGTCGACATCGATCCCTGGCTGATCGATCCCTATTTCGGCGTATGCGGAGAGATCAACTTCCAGGAGCGCACCGGCGAGGAATGCCTGGCCGGCTGGGTCGATGTGATCCTCGGAAAAGTGCGCGCCAAGTATAAGGAGTACGGCATCGACCGCGAGCCCTTCGCGATCGTGAAGGCCGACGCGGGCACCTACGGCATGGGCATCATGACCGTGAAGGACCCAGCCGACGTGCGCGACCTGAACCGCAAGCAGCGCACCAAGATGGCGGTGGTCAAGGAAGGCCTGAGCGTCACCGACGTGCTGGTGCAGGAGGGGGTCTATACGTTCGAGACGGTGAAGGACGCCGTGGCCGAGCCGGTGATCTATATGATCGACCAGTTCGTGGTAGGCGGCTTCTATCGGGTGCACACCGGGCGCGGCCCGGACGAGAACCTGAACGCGCCCGGCATGCACTTCGAGCCCATGCCCTTCGACACCTGTTGCCTGCTGCCCGACCCGGAGGCGAGCCCCGACTGCGCAGTGAATCGGATGTATGCCTATGGCGTCATTGCGCGCCTGGCCTTGGCCGCTGCCAGTCTCGAATTGGAAGAGATGGCGGTGGAGTACGAGGCGCAGGCGGAGCGGATGCGTAAGCTGGCTTAGTTCTCGACACCAGACCTCAACGCAAAGACGCGAAGGACGCAAAGGGCGCAAGTAAGATCCCTTGCGACTGCCCGCCTGCGGATAGCACAAGGCCGGTCCATACCCCGAATTGCTTTGTCAGGCAAACGGAGGTCACCGGATCAAGTGGTTAGACTCGACCGACACGAAATCCTTGTTCCGTTTTTCTTTGCGTTCTTTGCGCCTTTGCGTTGAGGTTTTGCCTGCATCATGAAGCTTGCCTTCGTCCTCGACCCGCTCGATTCGATCAAGACCTACAAGGACTCCTCCTACGCCATGATGGAGGAGGCGGGGCGGCGCGGACATGAGCTGGCGGTGCTGCACCAGGAGCACATCCTCTTCCGTGAGGGCCGGGTGCTGGGCCGCGCTGCGCCGATCACACTCACGGGCGACAAGCACGCCTGGTACAAGCTGGGCGAGGAAACCGAGCTGCCGCTGTCCGCGTTCGATGCGGTCCTCATGCGCAAGGACCCGCCGTTCGACATGGAGTACGTCTACAGCACCTACCTGCTGGAGCTCGCCGAGACGCAGGGCGCGCGCATCGTCAACCGGGCGCGCAGCCTGCGCGACTACAACGAGAAGTTCTCCGTCACCCGGTTCAACCAGCTCACCGTGCCCACGCTCGTGACCCGGCTGGAAAGCGAGATCCGCGCTTTCCTCGACACCCACGGTGACATCGTGCTCAAGCCGCTCGACGGCATGGGCGGGGCCTCCGTGTTCCGGCTGCACCGGCAGGATCCCAACATCGGCGTGGTCATCGAGACGCTAACCCATTACGGGCGCCGCACTGTCATGGCCCAGCGCTACATCCTGGAGATCAGCAAGGGCGACAAGCGCATCCTGCTGGTGGACGGCAAGGCAGCGCCCTACGCGCTCGCGCGCATCCCGAAGCCCGGCGAGACGCGCGGCAACCTCGCTGCCGGCGCCCGCGGTGTAGCTCAACCGCTGTCGGACCGGGACCGGGAGATCGCGGAAGCCGTAGGCCCTACCGTGGCCGCAGATGGCCTGGTTCTCGTTGGGCTCGACGTGATCGGGGACTATCTCACCGAGATCAACGTCACCAGCCCGACCGGCATGCGCGAGATCCAGGACCAGACCGGGTTCAGCGTGGCGGGGATGATGATCGATGCGCTGGAGCGGCTGGCCGGCCGCTAGTACTTCAACCCATTGATTCCACCTCTCACCACGAAGGCACGAAGACACGAAGAAAACCGAAAGGAGGAAGACAGGTGCGCCTTGCCGATGTTCCACGTCTGCCAGGCGATGTTTCGTAGCTACCGTGTCGCTGTATAGCTGCCCCCAAAGGCAGGAACGCAAAGGACGCAAAGAACAACGACGTAGCGGATCCCGCCCGCTGACAGACAGCTGGGGTCAAACCGGCACCTTGCCAGTGGAATGAGCTCCGATTTGCTTCGCGGATTCTCCTTCGCGTACCTTGGCGTCCTTCGCGCTGAAGGGTCGCGCGGGGCTCTGGTCTCGCGCCTCGCTCCTGCGGGCAGGGTAGAATCAGCAGCATCGAATCTCTGCAAACCACTTCCGCATGGTCGGTATCCTCATCGTCGCCCACGGTACCCTGGGAGAGAGCCTCATCCACTGCGCCAGCCAAATGCTGGGCACCCGGCCGCTCAATCTCATGCAGGTCGGGGTGACCATCCACGACGATCCGCAGCAGATGCTGCCTCAGGCCGTCAAGCTCGTGCGCCAGCTGGACCAGGGCGACGGCGTGCTCGTGCTGACCGACGTGTATGGCGCCACGCCGTCCAACCTCGCCTCGAAACTCCTGATCCCGGGCCGGGTGGAAGGCGTGGCGGGCGTGAATCTGCCGATGCTGGTGAGGGCCCTCACCTACCGCAAGGAACCGCTCGATGTTGTGGTCCGCAAGGCCGTGTCGGGCGGCATCGAAGGGGTGACGCAGATGCCGGTGGCGAGCCGCGGAAATGCAGCAGCGGGAAGTTGAGATCATCAACAAGCTCGGCCTGCACGCGCGCGCGTCGGCCAAGCTTACCCAGCTCGCCGGCCAGCATCAGTGCGAGGTATGGCTGTCGCGCAACGGTCGGCGGGTCAACGCCAAGAGCATAATGGGCGTGATGATGCTCGCCGCCGCAAAGGGTTCCAGGGTCATTATCGAGACCAGTGGAGCGGACGAAGGAGCGGCGATGAACGCCATCGTACAGTTGATTGCGGAGAAGTTCGGAGAAAGCGAGTGAGCGAGTGAGGCGTGAGGCGTACGGTGCAGTCCCATGGAGTGCCGTGACCCGAAGCTGAACCCTCGCCCTTCTCGGCCCACGCCTCACGCCTAACGCCTCACGCCTCACGCACATGTCCTTCACCATCCACGGCATCGGCGTCTCCGGCGGCATCGCCATCGGCCGCGCACACCTGCTGACCAACACCCGGTTGGAGGTCACGCACTACGACCTCGCCGAGAGCGAGGTGCATGCGGAGATGGACCGCTTCGACAGCGCGATCGCGACGGCGCGCAGCGAGCTGGCCGCGCTGGTGGAGCATATCCCGGAGAATGCCCCGCCGGAGTTCGAAGCGTTCCTCAACCTGCACCACATGATCCTGGGGGACAGCACCCTGTCCGAGGCTCCCAAGGAGATCATCGCGAAGCAGCGCTCCAACGCCGAATGGGCGCTCACGCAGCAGGCCGAGGCGCTGCTCAGCCAGTTCGACCGTATGGAGGACGCCTACCTGCGCGAGCGCAAGGCCGATGTCGTGCAGGTCGTCGAGCGCGTGCTCAAGGCACTTACCGGGCAGCCGCGCACCATTCCCGCGCCACGCCACCCCGAGGAAGACAGCATCCTGGTCGCACACGATCTGTCGCCCGCGGATGTGATCCTGTTCAAGCAACACCGTTTCGCCAGCTTCGTCACCGACCTGGGCGGAGCCACATCGCACACCGCGATCCTCGCGCGCAGCCTGAACATTCCCTCCATCGTCGCACTCCACCACGCCCGCCAGCTCATCCGGGAGAGCGAGCTGCTGATCGTCGACGGCAGCAGCGGCGTAGTGATCGTCAACCCGGATGCCAACGTACTGATGGAGTACGAGCTGCGCCGGGAGCAGTGGCAGCTCGAGCGCGAGAAGCTCAAGCGCCTGAAGACCACCCGTGCCGCCACGCTGGACGGCACCCGGGTCGAGCTGCAGGCCAACATCGAGCTGCCCGAGGACGTCGACCAGGCCAAGGACAACGCGGCCGCCGGGATCGGCCTGTTCCGCAGCGAGTTCCTGTTCTTGAGCCGCACGGACCTGCCCTCGGAGGACGAGCAGTTCGAAGCCTACCGCAAGGTGGCGGTGGAGATGGACGGGCTCCCGGTCACCATCCGAACCCTCGACCTGGGCGCCGACAAGCACCTCAATGGAGTCCAGCGCTTCTCGCCCAACCCGGCGCTCGGGCTGCGCGCCATACGCTTGTGCCTGGCCGAGCCGCAGCTTTTTCATCGCCAGCTACGGGCAATCCTGCGTGCCTCGCACTACGGGAAGATCAAGATCCTGGTGCCGATGCTCTCTACGGTGCACGAGCTCAACCAGACCCTGCATCTGATCGGCGAAGCCAAGCGCAGCCTGGACGAGGACGGCATCGCCTACGGCAGCGAGACCCCCGTCGGCGGGATGATCGAGGTTCCCGCAGCGGCACTGTCGCTGGGCGCGTTCGTCAAGAGGCTGGACTTCGTCTCTATCGGCACCAACGACCTGATCCAGTACACGCTCGCCATCGATCGCACCGACGACGCGGTCGCGCATCTGTATGACCCGCTGCACCCGGCCGTGCTGACCCTGGTGGCGCAGATCATCCGCGGTGCGCAGAAGGCGGGCAAGCCGGTGGCGGTGTGCGGCGAGATGGCCGGTGACGTCAAGCTTACCCGGGTCCTCCTCGGATTCGGACTGCGGCAGTTCTCGATGCACCCCGCGCATCTGCTGAGCATCAAGCAACAGGTGCTGCGCTCCGACCTGGAGGAAGTTACCCAGCTCGCCAACAGGATGCTGAAGACCGAGGAGCCGGACAAGCTGCAGGGCCTGCTGGAGAAGATGAATGCCTGAAAGCGAGAACGGCGGACCTAGGACGTGGGACGTAGGACATCGCGGCGGCGGGCACGTGCCGGCGCGCCCGGGCGGACGCCGCCGGCGCGACAGATGAGCGGCGCCGGAGAGATTCTCCACCTCCCACGTCCAAGGTCCTCGGTTTTCCCATGCTGCGTGAGACCGGGAGAAGGCTGCGAAGTACGTTTTCCGCGCACACAGGAGCCGCTTCTGACAGCATGATGCAAAATGCGAGATCTCACTCCGACCATGCCGCTGAACCAATGCATGCGAACGCTCAATCAAGGAGTTGCTGCGCGGGTGCGCGCCGGAGCGTGGAGGAGGGGCCCCGCTTGCGGGGATCCGACCGTGGAGGCGCGCATGGAGACGCGGTGATTGCGGCGCGCTCGATCCGCTGCGGGGTCGCATCCACCGGCCAAGGCCGGCGGAACCTGCTCCGCCCTCCACGGATCCCACCAGAAAGCCCGGAGGCGCGCCGCGAAGCCACTCTTGCAGCAGCCCGCTAATGCGCATCGACTCGGAGCAGCTCGGCCAGCACCTCAGGCGCGCACTGAAGCCGCTGTACACGGTCTACGGTGACGAGACGCTGCTGGCGCTGGAGGCGGCCGACCGCATCCGCGCGCAGGCACGCGCAGCCGGGCACTCGGAGCGCGAAGTGCTGACAGTGGAGTCGGGATTCGACTGGTCGCTGCTGGCGATGAGCGGCAACAGCCTGTCCCTGTTCGGCACGCGCCGCATCCTCGAGCTGCGCATCCCCAATGGCAAGCCCGGCGCCGAGGGTGCCGAAGCCATCAAGCGGTTGGCCGCCGATCTGCCGCCGGACACGATTACGCTGGTCCTCTTGCCCAAGCTCGACAAGGCTACGCTCGCAACCGCCTGGTTCGAGGCGCTGGATGCGGCAGGTGTCACCGTGGCAACGAACCCTGTGTCGCCCGCCCGCCTGCCCGAATGGCTGGCGGGCCGCCTTGAGCAGCAGGGCCAGCAGGCCGACCCGCAGACGCTGCAATTCCTGGCGGACATGGTCGAGGGCAACCTGCTCGCCGCGCAGCAGGAGGTGCACAAGCTCGCACTGCTGTTCCCGCCCGGAATGCTCACCCTGGAAGCAGTGGAGCCGGCGATCGCAGACGTGGCACGCTACGACGTGTTCAAGCTCGGCGAGGCGCTGCTGTCGGCGGATCGCGCGCGCTTCGTGCGCATGCTCGACGGGCTGAAGGGCGAAGGCGTGGCCCCGCCCCTGGTCCTGTGGGCGATCTCCGAGGAGATCCGGGCGCTGCTGAGGGTGTCCACCGCCGTATCGCAGCGGCGTCCCATGCAGGTTGCATTGCGCGAGGCGCGGGTCTGGGGTGCGCGCGCCGAGCTGCTGCCGCGGGCGCTGCAGCGTATGCAGGCCAGCGAGCTCGAGGACGCTCTGCTGGAGGCCGCGGCCGCTGACCGCATGAGCAAGGGTCTGGTGCGGGGCGACGTCTGGGACGCGCTGCTGCGCCTCGGGCTGCGTCTCATGCCGGCGCCCGCCGCGAGGCCCGCCAGAGGGAATCGCGGTAGAATCGCTCGATAGTCGGTCGCAATCCGCACATGGACATCCAATCCTACATGCATGGCGTCGGGCGCGAGGCACGCCGGGCCGCGCGCGAGATGGCGCGCGCGCAGACGCAGGCCAAGGACGCCGCATTGCTTTCGATGGCGGCAGCCATCGAGCGCGACGGCGCCCGGTTGCTCGACGCCAACCGCCAGGACGTCGATGCGGCGCGCGCCAAGGGCATCGAGGCGGCGATGCTCGACCGGCTGACCCTCACGCACAAGAGCGTCGCTGCCATGGCGGAGGGTTTGCGCCAGATCGCGCAGCTGCGCGACCCGGTAGGCGAGATCACCGATTTGGCCTATCGGCCAACCGGTATCCAGGTTGGACGCATGCGCGTGCCGCTCGGAGTCGTGGCCATCATCTACGAGGCACGCCCGAACGTCACCGCCGATGCCGCGGGCCTGTGCTTGAAGGCGGGCAACGCCGCCATCCTGCGCGGCGGATCCGAGGCGATCCGCTCCAACCAGGCCGTCGCGTCCTGCGTGCGCGAGGGGCTCGCCAGCGCCGGGCTGCCCGAGACCGCGGTGCAGGTCATCGAAACCACCGATCGAGCCGCAGTCGGCGAGCTGATCACCATGAAGGACTACGTCGACATCATCGTCCCCCGCGGGGGCAAGGGTCTCATCGAGCGCGTGTCCAGCGAGGCGCGCATCCCCGTGCTCAAGCACCTGGACGGCGTCTGCCACGTCTACATCGACGACCGCGCGGACCCGGACAAGGCCGTCCGCATTGCCGACAACGCCAAGACGCAACGCTACGGCACCTGCAACACCATGGAAACGCTGCTGGTGCATCGGGACATTGCCCCTGCGGTCCTGCCGTCGCTGGCGAAGATCTATGCGGAGAAGGGCGTGGAGCTGCGTGGGTGCGCCCGCTCACGCGAGATCGTGCCGCAGATGAAGGAAGCCACCGAAGAGGACTGGTTCACCGAGTACCTCGCGCCGATCCTGAGCGTACGGGTGGTGGACGGGCTGGACCAGGCCATGGAGCACATCGCCACCTACGGCTCCCAGCACACCGACGCGATCGTCACCGAGGACTACACGCGCGCCCGCCGTTTCCTGCGCGAAGTGGACTCCAGCTCGGTGCTGGTGAACGCCTCCACGCGCTTCGCCGACGGCTTCGAGTATGGACTGGGCGCCGAGATCGGGATCTCCACCGACAAGCTGCACGCGCGCGGCCCGGTCGGGCTGGAAGGGCTCACCTCGCAGAAGTACATCGTGCTGGGCGACGGCCAAATCCGCTCGTAGCCATACCCGCTCGCCGCGGGCAGGCATGACAACCAGAACAAACAGATCGGGCCATGAGCAACGTCATCGAGGTCAAGGTCCCCGACATCGGGGACTTCAAGGACATCCCCGTCATCGAGTTGCTGGTCAAACCCGGCGATCGTGTCGAAAAGGAAACGTCCCTGCTCACGCTGGAATCGGACAAGGCCACCATGGACGTGCCCTCGCCCGAGGCCGGACTGGTGCAGGAGCTCAAGGTGAAGGTCGGCGACAAGGTCTCCGAGGGCACGGTGATCCTGACGCTGGAGGCAGCGGGCGCAGGTGCGGCCGCACCTGCGCCCGCTGCTGAGGCCGCCGCCGTCAAGGTTGCGCCAGCAGCGCCCTCCACACCCCCGACCGCCCTGGCGCCCGCCCCTCAAGCCTCAGCCGTTGCCACCGGCGGCTTTCATGCCGACGTCCTGGTACTGGGCTCCGGGCCCGGCGGCTACACCGCCGCGTTCCGCGCGGCCGATCTCGGCAAGAAGGTCGTGCTGGTCGAGCGCTACGCCACGCTCGGCGGCGTGTGTCTCAACGTCGGCTGCATCCCCTCAAAAGCGCTTCTGCACGCCGCCCGCGTCATCTCGGAAGCCGAGGAGATGTCGCACTTCGGCCTACAGTTCGGCAGCCCCAGCATCGATTTGGGCAAGCTGCGCGATTGGAAGGACAGTGTCGTCGCACGATCGACCAGGGGCCTGGCGGGACTCGCCAAGCAGCGCAAAGTGCAGGTCGTTACGGGCGTGGCCAAGTTCACCGGCCCGCATGCGGTCGAGGTCGAAACGGCAGACGGCAGGAAGAGTTTCTCCTTCGACTACTGCATCATCGCCGCCGGCTCGCAGGCAGCCCGGATCCCCGGCTTTCCCTACGACGACCCGCGCCTGATGGACTCGACCAGCGCGCTGGAGCTCGCGGACATCCCCAAGCGCATGCTGGTTATCGGCGGCGGCATCATCGGCCTGGAGATGGCCACGGTGTACGACGCGTTGGGCTCGAGGATCACTGTAGTCGAGCTGCTCGACGGCCTGATTCCCGGGGCGGACCGGGACATCGTCAGGCCGCTGCACAAGCGCATCGAAAAGCATTACGAAGCCATCCTGCTCAAAACCAAGGTTACCCGCATCGAGGCGCTGCCGGAGGGGTTGCGCGCCACATTCGAGGGCGAAGGCGCCCCGGCTCCGCAAGTTTTCGACCGCATCCTGCTGTCGGTGGGGCGCCGCCCCAACGGCAAGGCGGTCAATGCCGAGGCCGCGGGGGTGCAGGTCAACGAGCGCGGGTTCATCCCTGTGAACAATCAGATGCGCACCAATGTGCCCCACATCTATGCCATCGGCGACATCGTCGGGGAGCCGATGCTGGCGCACAAGGCGACTCACGAAGGCAAGCTCGCTGCGGAGGTGATTGCCGGGCACAAGGCGGCGTTCGACGCACGCACCATCCCCTCGGTAGCCTACACCGATCCGGAGGTGGCATGGATGGGTCTCACCGAGACGATGGCGAAGGCCCAGGGCCTGGAGATCGAAAAAGGTGTGTTCCCGTGGGCCGCCAGCGGCCGGGCGCGCGCCACCGCGCGCGACGAGGGCATCACCAAGCTGCTGTTCGACAAGAGCACGCGCCGGCTGCTGGGTGCGGCCATGGTCGGCCCCAACGCCGGCGAGCTGATTGCCGAGACGGTGCTGGCGCTGGAGATGGGAGCAGAGGTGCAGGACATCGGACTGACCATCCATCCGCATCCGACGTTGTCCGAGACGGTCTTCTTCGCGGCGGAGATCGCCGACGGCAGCATCACCGATCTGTACATGCCAAAGCGGTGAGACGCCGAGCCGCAGCGGACGCAGGAGGACGCGGGGAATCCGGCATGGCAGATCTGTTCATCCCTCTGATCGTCCCGCCGGCATCGATCGCTGAGCCGGCCCTTTGGTTCGCGTTCCAGGGCAACCAGGTTTTGGTGCGTCGCGAGGAAACGCGCGCGCAGTTGCCGGTCGGTACCCATATTCGCGAGATCGGCGTCGAGCCGATCCGTGTCCAGTACATCGGCCAGTATGCCGGACAGCACTGCTTTTCGTGCGAGGTTGCCGCTGACGTGCCGGCGCCGGGAGGGCTGAGCTGGGCCGGGCTGCGCAGCCTGTTCGGCGCCATCGACGACAGGTTGTTCGCGGTGATCGGCCGGGCCATCCAGATCATGGATTGGGACCGCTCGCACCAGTTCTGCGGGCGCTGCGGCACTCCTACGGTGATGAAGACCGGGGAGCTCGCGCGGCAGTGCCCAGGTTGCGGGCAGACTCACTACCCGCGCATCGCACCCGCCGTGATGGCGCTGGTGCGCAGGGGCGACCGGCTCCTGCTGGCGCGCTCGCCGCACTTCCCGCCCGGCATGCATAGCGCGTTGGCCGGCTTCGTCGAGCCGGGCGAGAGCCTCGAGCAGTGCCTTCGCCGCGAGGTGCGGGAAGAGGTGGGCCTGGAAGTGACCGACCTGCGCTACTTCTCCAGCCAGCCCTGGCCCTTCCCGCATTCCCTGATGATCGCATTCACCTGCGAGTACGCAGGCGGCGAGATCGTGCCCGAGCCGGGCGAGATCGAGGCGGCGGCATGGTTCGACCTGGACAACCTGCCCGTGCTGCCCAACAGAATCAGCATTGCGCGCCGGCTGATCGACGCGACCATCGCACAGATCCGGTCCGAGAAGGCTGTGACCAACTAGCTCGCTTTCCTACAGGAGGGGCCATGCTCAAGATCTGGGGACGCAACAACTCGGTCAATGTCCAGAAGGTGCTGTGGTGCTGCGATGAAATGGGGGTGAAGTACGAGCGCATCGACGCGGGTGGGCAGTTCGGCGTGGTCAACACGCCGCAGTACCGGGCGCTCAACCCCAACGGGCTGGTCCCCACCATCGAGGACGGGCCCTTCGTCCTGTGGGAGTCCAACACCATCGTGCGCTACCTCACCGCGAAGCACAGCTCCGGCAAGCTGTGGCCGGAAGATCTGAAGATCCGGGGAGTGGCCGACAAGTGGATGGACTTCATGCTCACCACGTTCTGGCCGGCCTTCCGGCCGCTGTTCTGGAACCTGGTGCGCACCCCGGTCGACCAGCGCAATGCAGAGGCGATGGAAGAGTCCCGCCTGAAGAGCGCCGAGGTGCTGGGCTATCTCGACGCGCACCTGAAGAACCGCACCTACGTTGCGGGCGACGACCTGACGATGGGCGACATTCCGATGGGCTGTGCCGCCTGGCGCTGGTACGGGCTGCAGTTCGACCGGCCGGAGCTGCCCAACCTGCAGCGCTGGTTCGACAACCTCAGGCAGCGACCGGCCTATCAGAACATCGTGCTCCTGCCGCTGACGTGAGTGCCAGGTGGCCGAGATGGAAAGGACTACCCATGCGTCGCTTGCCCAGTCCTGGTCTTGCATAGGATTGGATCGAGATGCCACTGCGCATGGATTCGGTAAGGAAGGCATGGCTGACCGCCGGGTGGATCGGGATCGTGCTGGTCGTGTATCTATCCCTCACCCCGACCCCGCCCGATTTGGACCTCGGCGCCCACACCGACAAGTGGGAGCACATGACCGCGTACGCGGTGCTCATGTGGTGGTTCTGCCAGCTGCGGACCTCGCTTCCCGACCGATTACAGACAGCCGCCTCGCTCGTTGCGCTCGGCATCGCCCTCGAGTTCGGCCAGCGGACCACGGGATTCCGCAGCTTCGAGGTCGCGGACATGGTCGCAGGGAGCATGGGAGTGGCGTTGGGCTGGCTGCTCGCCCCCCCGCGGACGCCTGACCTGCTCGGCTGGTGCGAGCGTCGGCGGGCGCGGGCAGCGGAGGAGCCGGGCACGCGTTAACCGGGGCGGCACCGCCATCGCACTACGGCGTGCCGCGTCGTTGCAAGCCGAGGGGGGCCAGCGTCAAGCGGGAACCGCTTCGGCTAGCTAGGCTCCAGGGCATCTGCCCGGTGAGCCACGACCTGCATGACCGCATCTTCCCTGACTCCGCGCCCGCCCTGGACTGCATAGTCTCGCGCCGCACCAGCCAGCAGCGCAGCACTCCCCTCCGCCCCCAGGCGGCAGGCGGCCGGAACCCTCTCCACAGCCTCCCTGCCTAAGGCGATATGAGGTTCCGCAGGTTTACGCCGGTCGCCTGGTCTGGCACAAGTGATGCTCGAAATCGATCGAGCGCGCGCTGTCGCGGCAGAATGTAAACGGAGGTCGAAATGAAAGACGACACGCCCCATGGAAGTGTGTTCGGCGGCTACGGGTTCTTTTCGTACGCCGCGATGCGCAACCGCCCGTCCGCGGGCAACAATCCGCCGCCTTCCCCGCGATCGTCCGGCCGCCCCGGCTTGCGTCTGCGCTTGTTGCAGCGCGGTGCCAGCGCACTGCTCGCTCGTTGGACCCGCAACTGATGACGTGTAAGACCTACACCACTCCTGCGCTTAGCCTGCGCACAAGTGCGCGGGGCGAGACAGGCCGCGTGGTTCTGGGGGAAGTATCGGATCGCTGAACGGACCGATGCTGTCGCAGTGACCTGATCATGGTGCTCCGCGTTGCCATGATTTCGTTTCAGCCGAACCAATTGTCCAGCGTTTGCTTTGCGTTCCTCTGCGTCTCTGCGCCTCTGCGGTTACAGGGTGTTGCGCTAGATCAACGCCCATCCCGTCTACGCCCGCTAAGGTGCACCCTCGACGTCTCATCCGAGGTGCGCCATGGTCGATCGTCGCCAATTTATTGGCATGCTCCTGATTCCCGCCGCGCTCGCCAACGCGCGCGCGGCCCAGTCGATTCCGCTCCCGCCGCCACAGCTCGATGACCCGGCCCCGCTGATGCAGGCGCTGAGAGCGCGGCGTTCGACCCGCGCGTTCGCTCAGCGCCCTCTGCCGGCGCAGGTGCTGTCCAGCCTCTTGTGGGCAACCCTCGGCGTCAACCGCCCGGAGACCGGTGGGCGAACCGCGCCCTCGGCGCATAACCGGCAGGAGATCGATGTCTATGTGGCCCTCGCGGAAGGCGCGTATCTCTACGACGCCAAGGCCCATGCGCTGTCGCTCATAGTCGCCGAGGACCTACGCGCCCAGACGGGGATGCAAGACTTCGCCGGCAGCGCGCCCGTCAATCTGGTGTACGTGGCCGACCTCGGGAAGGTCGGCGCGGCCGGAGGCGAGTTCTATGCTGCCACCGACACCGGCTTCGTATCGCAGAATGCCTACCTCTACTGCGCGGCGGCCGGGCTGGCCACTGTCGTGCGCGGCTGGGTCGATCGCGACGCACTGGGCCGGTCGTTGAAGCTGCGGCGCGACCAGCGTGTGATGCTGGCTCAGACCGTGGGGTATCCGAGGTAGCCGCGCCTGTCGCCTGCGGCTTCCGCGGCGGGCGACAAAGCGGGGTCATCGCGCACCGGGCACCGGCAGCCCGTCCGCGCGCGCCTTGAAGTAGGCGTAGATCGCCGCTGCATTCTCCGCTACGCGCGGAACCGAGCGGTAGGCCGGCATCCCCCGCTCCGGGTTTCCATCCAGCAAGCCGCGCAGGAACTCCTCACGCGTGCGGCTGCGGGCTGCCTCCACCAGCGACGGACCCACGCTGCCCTCGAAGTTTCCGCCGTGGCAACGCGCACAGTCGAACTGGCGGATCGTGCGCCAGCCCGCCTCCATTGCATCGATGCTTTGGCCGTCCTGCGCGGCGCTCGATGCCATGGACACGACGAACGTTGCGACGGCAACAACGAGCACGACTCTACGTGCGATGGCGCTGCCGGCGTGGTCGGCCCAACGAGGTCCGCGCCGGGCCGATCGGCGGGCTTTCTTCTCCGCTGAGTCTTGTTCCGGCCCCAAGACGACAAGGCCCACCTCAGGGTGGGCCTGGCGCGCGCCGCGGACCAGGCGCTTACTGGCCTGCCGGCGTGAGGCCGAGCGAGGCGGCGATCTCCATCGCCTTGGCTTTGATGGCATTTCCAGCCTCGACTGCCCTAGCCAAGTCCTCGCCCGCCGCCGTCTTGGCCTCCTCGAACTGCTTGGCTGCCTCGTCGTATGCACTTTGCAGCTCGGCGAGCTTTTCCTTGGTCATGTCTGCGGGCAGCTTCTTGGCCTGCGCCAGAATATCGAGCCGGCTTTTCAGCGCCTCCATCATCTGCGGTATGCCGGCCTGCAGCTCGTCCCAGCTTGCAGTCAACTCGGCCTTCTTGTCTGCCGCAGCCTTGGCCACTTCCTGCGCCTTGGCAGCCAGCCCGCCCGCCGCCTCCAGCGCCTGCTTGTATTCCTTTTTCGCGAACGCGTCCTGCGCCGCCTTGAGCTGCCCCTCGAGCTGAGCGAACTGTTCGCTGGCGAACTTCGAGGCGTCGCCACGGATCTGCTCGACGGCAGCGGCGCCCTGCTTGAGGGCTTCCTCGGCCGGACCCTTGTCGGGCGAGCACGCAACGAGTGCTATTGCGAGGGCGAGAACTGCGAGGTGCTTCCAGAGCTTCATGGGGTCTCCATTCGTGTGGGAAAAGCGCGTGGTTCAGGGAATGCGAAGCTTCTGACCGACCTTGATCAGGTCCGGGTCTTTCAGGATGTTCTTGTTCGCTTCGAAGATCTTCATGTACAGGCTGGCATCGCCGTAGTATTTCTTTGCGATCTTGGACAACGTATCGCCCGCCACAACCTCGTGCCATTGCTCGAACTTGTAGCCGGCGGGCGTTGCGGGCTTGTCATCCGTACTCATGGGTTCCTCCGGGATGGGTTGACGGGGCGCCTCCCCGTGAGCGGGCGCTTATTCTACAGACAGTTTCGTGGCCCGTGCCACCCCGGACGGGAGCGGCAGGTTCACGGAGCTTGCTCGGGGATGCGTTCCACGTCGGCCAGCCAGGCAGTCGCCTCGCTATCGCTGGGGGCGCGGTAGTCGCTGCGCGGGGAGAGCGACCCGCCCGAGCCGACCTTCGGCGCATTGGGGATGGCGCTGCGCTTGTATTGGGCAAACTGGAAGAAGCGCCGCACGAACACGCGCAGCCACTTCTTGACGTCGCCGATCGCGTACTCGCGGCGGCGGTCCTCGGGTATCCCGGGCCACTCGCCCACGGTGCGGTCGCGCCAGGTACACCAGGACATGAAGGCGACCTTGGTGGGCAGATAGCCGAAGCGCAGGATGTAGTACAGGTGGAAGTCCTGCAGCTCGTAGGGCCCCACCACGGCCTCGGTGCTCTGGCCCGGCTCGAGCTCGCTTTTGCCCGGCACCAGCTCGGGGCTGATCGGAGTGTCGAGCACGTCCCGCAGCACGGCGCCCACCGCTGCACCGAGCTGACTGGTGCTCGCCACGTAGTGGATCAGATACTGGATCAGCGTCTTGGGCACGCTGGCGTTCACGTGATAGTGCGCCATGTGGTCGCCCACGCCATAGGTGCACCAGCCGAGCGCCAGCTCGGACAGGTCGCTGGTCCCGACAACCGGCGCGTTGTGCACGTTGGCGAGCCGGAACAGATGACTGGTACGCTCGCCGGCCTGCACGTTTTCGAAGGTGACGTCGTGCACCGGCTTGCCTTGCGCGAAAGGATGTCCGATGTCCTTGAGCATCTGCATGCAGCTCGGCCGGATGTCTATCTCGTTGGCCGTGCATCCCACCGCGGCCATCAGCCGGCGCGACTGGTCCAGCGTGCGTTCGCTGGTGGCGAAGCCCGGCATGGTATAGCCGAGGATGTTCTTGCGCGGCAGCCCCATCACATCCATGGCTCGCGCGCAGACGATGAGCGCGTGCGTCGAATCCAGGCCACCGGAGATTCCGATCACGACCCGGTCAACGTGCATCGCACGCAGGCGCTTGACCAGCCCCTGGACCTGGATCTCGAAGATCTCGTGGCATCGCTCGTCGCGTGTGAGCGGGTCTGCCGGCACATAGGGGAAGCGCTCGTAGGTCCGCAGCAGCTTGAGCTGCTCGCCGGAAGGCATGGGCAGCGAGAAGCGCACTGTACGAAACTGTCGCGCCGCGTCCTGGTAGCGGGCCAACGCCTGCCCGAAGCTGTTGGTGCGCATGCGGTCCTGCGCGATGCGGTCGAGATCGAGGTCGCCGGTGACCAAGTGGGGCTCGTAGGTGAAGCGTGCCGTCTCCGCCACTCGCGAGCCGTTCTCGTAGATCATGCCGTGGCCGTCCCAGGCCAGGTCGGTGGTGGACTCGCCGTAGCCGGCTGCGCAATAGAGGTACGCGCCGATGCAGCGGGCCGACTGGTTCGACACGAGCTGGCGCCGGTATTCGTCCTTGCCGACCGTGATATTGGATGCGGACACGTTGATCAACACCGCCGCGCCGGCGAGCGCGGCCAGAGAAGAGGGCGGTACCGGCGTCCACAGGTCCTCGCAGATCTCCACGAAGAACGTGAACAGCGGCTGCTCCTCTACCTGGAACAGCAGGCGCGTGCCGAATGGCACGTCGGGCTGGCCGCACAGATCGATCGTCTCCCGGGTGGCGTAGTCGCCGGGAGTGAACTGGCGCAGCTCGTAGAACTCGCGGTAGTTGGGCAGATAGGTCTTTGGCGCGACGCCAAGGATCTTGCCGCGCGAGATGACCGCGGCACAGTTGTATAGCAGGCTGTCGACCTGTAGTGGCACGCCCACCACCGCAACGATGGGCAGATGGCGCGTAGCGTCCAGCACCTTGCCCAACGCGGCCACCGCCGCATCCAGCAGTGCCTGCTGGTGGAACAGATCCTCGCAGGAGTACGCCGACAGCCCGAGCTCCGGGAGGACGACGAGCACAGCGCGCGCGTCGGCAGCCTGCGAAATGAGAGCAGCGGTCTGCGTCGCGTTGAACTCCGGGTCGGCCACCCGCACCTCGGGAATGGCGACCGCAGCGCGGACGAAGTTGTGGTTGTACAGGTTGAAGAAGGACACCGTTCCCCGTCGGGTTGGTCGTGTATGACGCGATTGTGCCTGAAGCCGGCTGCCCGCTCAAAGCCGGGCCGATGGGCCAACCGGCGCTTCGTCCGGTTGGAGCTGCCAGCTAGCGGATGACTTCGTCCACGGTACCTCCGCTCTTGCAGGTCATCGGCAACGCGACGAGACCAGGGCGCGCCTCCAGGGCCGGTTGGGGCGACAGGCTGAGCAACCGCGGCTCGCCGTCGGCGATCGCCCGCAGGGCCTCGCGCAGCAGCGTCGATCGGGTGCAACCCCCACCAATCCAGCCGTGCACGTCACCGGATGCGGTCACCAGCGCAGTATCGCCGACGTGCGCCGAACTGGGTGGCTCCCTTCTGACTACGGTAGCCAGGGCGAACCCTTCCCCGCGCGCCGCAAGCCCGGAGGCGAGCTCCAGCAATTCAGGCCGCATCGCCAGCTCCCAACCTGGATAACTCACGAGGGACTCGGGATGATGGCGAGCCAAGTTCCAAGCCGGATACGAAGGGTGATTCCTCAAACCATCCGTGAGGCTATTCTAAGCGTTCTGCGACGGAATGCAGGACGCAGACGGGATGAGAACGGGATAGCGGCCTGGCGCCGGCGACTTGCTGCCGGCCGGTCCGTTTCACGAGAATCGAGCTGATCTGGGCCAAGGTCCATCCTGTCCTTCGCTCAACCGGCTGCGCATCCCCTAGTCTAGAATGGGTTCTGGAGTTTGATTGGCAACGGGCGGCAACCGTGAATAGCAAAGACGATCGAACGCACGAGAGCACGAGCAACATCGTGCTGCTCGAGCACGTCAATGTCACCGTCCCAGACCAGCGCGTAGCCACGCTGTTCTACGTGTCGGGCCTCGGCTTCACGCGCGACCCCTACCTGATGGTCGGCGTGGAGAACATGTGGATCAACATTGGCCGCAGCCAGATGCATCTGCCGACCAGCCGCCCGCAGCGGCTCAGGGGCACGATCGGCCTGGTAGTTCCGGATCTGTCGTTGCTCAAGGAACGCTTGCGGCGGGTCGCGCCGGATCTGGCTGCAACCGAGTTCGCCTTCGCCGACCACGGCACCTTCGTCGCCGTGACCTGCCCCTGGGGCAACCGCTTCCGCTGCCACGCACCCGCCGCGGAGTTCGGAAGCGCCGAGCTGGCAATGCCCTACGTCGAGCTCGACGTCCCTGCCGGGACCGCGGCCGGGATTGCCCGCTTCTACTCGGCGATCCTGCGTGCGAACACAGAGGTCCTCACGCGGGCGGGGATGCCCGCGGCCTGCGTATATGCGGGTGAGCATCAGCGCCTGTGGTTCCGGGAGAACGCCGACGCGATTCCGCCCTACGACGGTCATCACGTCCAGATCTACATCGCCGATTTCGCGGGCCCCTACGGTCTCTTGCTGGAGCGCAAGCTCATCACACGGCAGCCCAATGAGCACGAGTGGCGCTTCCGGGACATCGTCGACCTCGACACCGGCCGGCTGCTGTTCACCATCGAGCACGAAGTACGCAGCCTCGACAATCCGCTCTACGCGCGGCCGCTGGCCAACCGCAACCCGGCGCAGACCAACGTCGCCTACGTGCCGGGGCGGGATGCGTTCTCCGGGAGCTACTGATAAACGCGTCAACCGCGGAGGACGCAGAGGACGCGGAGCAAAGACGATTACCGTCGTGGGCTTGGCACTCGCAGGAGGACGTCCGCGCGAACCGGTCGCCTCTCCCCCTGGCGGGAGAAGCTAGTACAGCGACACATTGGTTTCGAAACATCGGACGGTAAAGCCGGCGAGCGCCGGAAGCGCTTTTGGCCCCTCGTTCCGGTTTTCTTCGTGCCTTCGTGTCTTCGTGGTGAGAGGTGGAAGTTTGGTGTGTTGCAGTACCAGAGGTGAGGGGGCTGGCTTGGCTGAAGGCTCAGGCGGCCGATGACTACCGCGTCGCACGGTGTCGACATCGCCTCGCAATGGACCGACGAGCTGGACCTGGAGGCGCTGCGCTTCGTGGTTTCGCCGAAGATCCCCAAGCGCGTCGCAATGGACCTCGGATGCGGCCTCGGCACGCAAGGCATCCGCTTCGCGGTGCTCGGCTGTCGCTCCTTCCTCTACGACATCGTCGACATCGGTGAGCGGATCGAGCGGATCAGACAGGCATTGGACATCACGGCGCTCGAGTTCAGGAAGCTCGACCTGCGGCAGGCCACACCCGAGGACTTTCCCGCCGACGCTGGTGTGGCCTACTCGCAGAGGTTCATTCACTATCTTAGGTTCGACGAGGCGTCTCGCCTACTGCGATCGCTGGCAGGCCGGCTGTGCGCGAAGGCCCGGCTGTTCCTCTCCGCCTCCGGCCTGGGCAGCGAGCTCGGGAGCGGATATGCCGACGCCACAGTGCCAATGGAGGATCGGTTTGCGCCGCTTGCGAGCGCGATGCAGGCGAAACACGGAGTCCGCGAGCCGGTGTGCCTGTACACGAAGGAGGAGTTGGAGCGGCTGGTCGTCGCACACGGCTTCGCAGCGGTCAGGACCTGGACCACGCCGTTCGGCAACGTCAAGGGCGTGTTCGAGCGTCAATCGACAGGATGATCAGGATTCTCCAGGATTGACAGGATTCGCTTCTCGGCGGGGACCCGGGAGGGTATGGAAACGAAGCTCCCCCTCCGTCTCGCCTGCAGGACGCGGGCGAGGCGGAAGAGCTGAGAGCGCAAGCTTCCGGAAAGACTAGGCCTCCATGATGCTGTACTCTTGCCGGCGACCAGACGGCACACCTTCCGCACATCGCTCATGAACCCAGCCACCTCTGCCGCCGCCGGCGAGCCCCTTCTCGCCGGGCTCACTGTCCTCGATTTCACGCGCGTTCTGGCCGGCCCGTACTGCACGCGCCTGCTCGCAGACCTCGGCGCACGTGTGATCAAGGTGGAGCGGCCTGGGGAAGGCGACGAAGTGCGCTACACGGTGCTGCAACTGGAGCCCGGTCGCACCGATCAGAGCAGCTACTTCGTGCGCCTGAACGTCGGCAAGCAGGGGATCGCGATCGACCTCGCACATCCGCAGGGCCGCGAAGTGGCGCTCGACCTGGTGCGCATGGCGGATGTCGTCGTCGAGAACTTCTCGCCCGGCGTGATGGCACGCTATGGCCTGGACGAGACAACGCTGCGGGAAGTGCGTCCCGACCTCGTGTACTGCGCGATCTCGGGCTTCGGCCAGACCGGCCCGCTCAGCTCGATGCAGGCGTACGCTCACTTGATCAACGCGGTGTCCGGGATCATGGACCTCGAGCGGGGCGGTGGAACTCAGCCGCGCGTGTCGTACCTGCAGGCCGCCGATGTGCTCGCCGGCGCGCATGCCTTCGGGTCGATCTGTGCCGCGCTCGTGCGCCGCGCTCGCACCGGCCGCGGAGCCTTTCTCGACGTCTCGATGCTCGAGTGCCTGGTGTGTGCCGACGACATCACCTACACTGCGGCGCTCAATGGCGCGGCTGTCCAGCGCCAGCCTCGTGTCGGCATGGTGGTGCATCCGATCGGAGACGGTTATGTCGCTCTGCAGACGGCCGGCGCCCCGCATCTGTGGTCCCGTCTCGTGGCCCTGATCGGCAGACCCGAGCTGGCATCCGACGCACGCTTCGCGACCCCGATCGCCAGGCGTGCGAACTGGGGAGACCTGCTGGAAATCCTGCGCCAATGGCTCAACGGCTTCGAGAGCGTCGGCCAGGCCGTCGCTGCAATCTCGGCGGGCCGGGTACCCTGCGTGCCGATGCTGTCGCCCGAGGAACTGATCGATCACCCTCACATGACCGCGCGAGCCGCGTTTCCGCAGGTCAGCCACCCGGCGCGCGGCAGCGTGCGCGTGACGGCCACACCGTTTCATGTCGATGGGCAGCCGGTCGGGCCCGCGGGTCCGGCGCCACATCTGGTGGGAGAGCACACCCGGCAGGTACTCACCGATCTGCTCGGCTACACCGAGGAGCGGGTGATGGAACTGACGCAGGCGGAGGCCGTAGCTAACGGACAGCAATGCCGCCGGCCTCTGGCGTGAATCAGAGAGGAGACAGCAGAATGACAGAGCGACCGCTTCCGGCCATCACACCGGAAACCCGGCACTTCTGGGACGGAACCCGAGCCGGGGAGCTGCGGCTGCAAAGATGCGCGACCTGCAGCCACGTCTACTTCCCGCCGCGGCCATTCTGCCCGCAGTGCGCATCCCAGAAGGTCGGCGTGTTCCGCGCCAGCGGCCGGGCCACGCTGTACAGCTATGTGATCCATCATCGTGCGGCGCCGGGCTTCGTGCCGCCCTACTCGATCGCCGTGGTGCAGCTCGAGGAGGGTCCGCGGATGATGACCAACATCGTGGAGGTCGAGCAGACGCCCGAAGCGCTGCAGCTCGACATGCCGCTCGAAGTGGTCTTTCAGCGGATGAGCGACGAGATCTCCCTGCCGCTGTTCCGCCCCGCGGGGAGCGCCGCATGAAGCCCGGCAGCATCGCAATCGTCGGCGCCGCCGAGACGACCGAGCTCGGCGTGATCCCGAGCATGTCGCAGATTCAGCTGCACGCGGATGCGGCGTTGAACGCCTTGCGCGATGCGGGGCTGAAGCCGTCCGATATCGACGGCGTTGCCTGCGCCGGCGAGGTGCCGACCAACGTCGCCCACTACCTCGGTCTCGTGCCGAAGTGGGTCGACGGCACCGCGGTCGGCGGCTGCTCATTCATGTTGCACGTGCGGCACGCGACAGCCGCGATCAGCGCCGGCTTGTGCAAGACGGTGCTGATCACACACGGCGAGAGCGGCCGCTCGCGCATCGGTGCCCTGCCCCGGACCATTCCCCCCGCAACCCTGCAGGGACAGTTCGAAGCGCCCTTCGGCATAATGGGCCCGCCCACGATGTTCACCATTCCGGTCCTGCGCTACCTGAAGACCTACGGGATCACCCAGGAGCAGCTCGCGATGGTGGCTGTGGTGCAGCGCGAATGGGCGGCGCGCAACCCGCGCGCCATGATGAAAGATCCGATCACCGTCGACGACGTGCTCGGGTCCAGGATGATTGCCTACCCGTTCAGGCTTTTCATGTGCTGCCTGGTCACCGACGGCGGCGGCGCGCTGATCCTGACCTCCGCCGATCGCGCGAAGGACTTCCCGCAGAAGCCGGTGTACATCCTCGGGAGCGGCGAAAGCGTCGAGACCCCGATGATCAGCCAGATGGCGGACTTCACCTCATCGCGCGCGTTCCGAGTCGCTGGCAAAGAGGCGTTCGACAGCGCCGGCATCCGCCATGCCGACGTCGATCACCTGATGATCTACGACGCGTTTGCGCACTTGCCGTTGTACGGGCTCGAAGACCTCGGCTTCGTCGGCCGCGGCGAGGCGGCGGCGTTCATCGCCGAGCGCAACACCGCGCCCGGCGGCAAGCTGCCGCTGAATACCAACGGCGGAGGTTTGAGCTACACCCATACCGGCATGTACGGCATGTTCGCGCTGCAGGAGAGCGTGCGGCAGGTGCGCGGCACTGCACCCGCGCAGGTAAAGGACGTACACGTCGCGGTCTGCCACGGTGTGGGTGGCATGTTTGCCGCGAGTGGAACTGTCGTGATGGCGGACCGGCAGCCTTGAACGGCAGGCTGGCCGAGTGTGCCGTGTAAGCGGCGCGTCGCAGTATCGAAAAGGGGGACGCATGGGACAACTCGACGGCAAGGTGGCAATCGTGACCGGCTCCGGCCGCGGCATCGGACAGCAGATCGCGCTGCGGCTGGCGCGCGACGGCGCCAGTGTGGTGGTCAACGACCTGGACGAGGGCCCAGCAAAGGAGACCGTCGCAATGATCGAGGCGCTCGGCGGACGCGCGGCAGCATGCAACGGCGACGTCACCGCGGCCGACTTCGGGGAGCGCATCGTCAAGACCGCCGTCGACAGCTTCGGCGGCTGCCACATCCTGGTGAACAACGCCGGCTACACCTGGGACAACGTGATCCAGAAGATGAGCGACGAGCAGTGGTATGCCATCCTCGAGGTGCATCTCACTGCGCCCTTCCGCATCCTGCGCGCCTTCGTCAACCACCTGCGACCGGCGGTCGAAGCCGAGCAGAAGTCAGGCAAGCGCGTGGTGCGCAAGGTCGTCAACATCTCGTCCGTCTCCGGCGTCAACGGCAATCCCGGCCAGGTGAACTACTCGGCGGCCAAGGCCGGCATCATGGGCTTGACCAAGACGCTGGCCAAGGAGTGGGGGCGCTACAACGTAACGGTCAATGCGGTCGCCTTCGGCTTAATCCAGACCCGGCTCACGCAACCGCTGCAGGCGGGCGAGTCGGGAACCATCGACGTGCAGGGCCGAACTGTGAAAGTCGGCGTGCAGGGCGAACGGCTGGCAGTGCTGAACCAGATGATCCCGCTCGGCCGCGGCGGCACGCCGGAGGAGGCGGCCGGCGCGGTGTATTTGTTCTGCGGTCCGGATAGCGACTACGTAAGTGGGCAGACGCTGGTGGTGAACGGCGGGATGTGATGATCGGAAACCAGTCGCAGGCGGTATCACCGGCTAGTTCCGCCGGACTGCAATGTCCAACTCGGCTCAAGGGCGCGGGTAGGGCGAGTCGGCCAGGGAACAGACAATGACACGAGGAGCACATGCCTTGCTGGCCCTCGCTGCGGTCTTGTTGACTACACCGGAGTGGCCGGCCGAGAGCAGTGCGCAGGTAAAGCCTCAACGCGTCGGAATCGTATCCAATCTTGAAAGTGATCCGACGTTCGCGGTTTTCGAGCGGGCGCTCGCCGATCACGGCTGGGTCAAGGGCAAGAGCATAACGCTCGAGTACCGCATCACCGGCGGAGATGCGGCGCAAATTGCCCAAGCCACCGCAGAGATGGTACGGCTCAACGTTGCTGTGATGTACTCCACGGGTGCGCCAGCGCTTCGCGAGGCCTACTCGGCAACGCGCGCGATTCCAATCGTTGCCCTGGACCTCACGACAGACCCCGTCGCAGCCGGCTATGCCGACAGCTACAATCGGCCCGGCCGCAACGTCACGGGCGTTTTTCTGGATGCACCCGAGTTTGCCGCGAAGTGGCTCGAGTTCCTCAAGACCATCGTGCCGGGACTCGCACGCGTCGCCGTCGTGTGGGATCCCGCCCCGGGCGCGATACATCTGCGAGCAGTCCAGGGTGCCGCCCGGTCCCTCGGAGTAGAAGTGCAGGTCGTGGAAGTACGTAAACCGGAAGAGATCGACAAGGCTTTCTCTGCGTTCCGCCCACGACCTCAGGCCGTCATCGTGCTGCCTTCGCCAATGATGTACGTGAACAAGAAACGAATCGCCGAACTCGCGATGAGGCAGCGACTGCCTACGACTTCTATCTTCAGGGATTTCGCCGAAGCAGGTGGCGCGGTCAGTTATGGCCCCGACCTGGCCGCCATGGCCGAGCGTTGTGGTGTGCTTGTTGCAAGGATCCTAAGCGGCACCCAGCCGGGCGACCTGCCGATCGAACGGCCCACCAAGTTCGAGTTCATCGTCAACCTGAAGACCATGAAAGCGCTGGGACTGTCCGTCCCGAATTCGGTGCTGCTGCGCGCGGACGAGGTGATCCGGTGACGCCTCCGCTATCACCAAGCTCATCCGAGGCGGACGGGGAAAGACCATGACGCATAGAGTTCGTGGTCCGCTGGTCCTGACCGCGGCCCTGCTGGGAACGCTCCAGTGGGGACCTGAAGCGTGGGCGCAAACCAAGCTTCCACGCATTGGAGTCGTGGCCAACCTCAAGAATGATCCGATGTTCGAAGTCTTCGAGCGGGCGCTCGCCAGCCGCGGCTGGATCAAGGGCAAGACCGTTGCCCTCGAATACCGCGTCACCGGTGGCGATGCGGCGCAGATTGCCAAGGCCACCGAAGAGCTGGTGCAGCTCGACAGCGATGTCATCTATTGCTGGAGTGCGCCGGCTCTCCGCGCAGCATACGCGGCAACGCGCGCCGTTCCGATCGTCGCCATGGACCTCACCACGGACCCGGTCGCGGCTGGCTATGTCGAAAGCTACAGCCGTCCAGGTCGCAACGTCACCGGGGTATTCCTGGATGCACCCGAGTTCGCCGCCAAATGGTTGGAGTGGATGAAGATCATCGTCCCGGGACTGTCGCGGATCGCGGTGCTCTGGGATCCCGGCCCGGGGACAGCGCACCTGCGAGCAGTCCAAGGTGCCGCCCGGTCTTTCGGAGTTCAGGTCCAGGTTCTAGAAGTGCGGACGCCGGAGGACATGAACAGGGCCTTTTCTGAGTTTCGCGGACGCCCGCAGGCCGTCATCCTGTTGCCATCGCCAATCATGTACGCGAATAACAAGCGCATCGCGGAGCTTGTGATGAAGCACCGGCTGCCTGCCATTTCGATCTTCCGTGAGTTCGCCGAATCGGGTGGCACGCTGAGCTACGGCCCCAGCCAGGCCGAAACCATCGAGCGGGGCGCCGCGCTGGTGGCGAGCATTCTGCGCGGCGCCAAGCCCGGCGACCTCCCGATCGACCGACCCAACAAGTTCGAGTTCATCGTCAACCTCAAGGCGCTCAAGGCGCTGGGGCTGTCGGTCCCGGATTCCGTCTTGCTGCGCGCCGACGAGGTGATCCGGTAAGGGGCGCTTGCCAATGTAATCGCACTTGCCACCATCGACAGGCGCCACGGCTTTGTTCCTGAGCGCTACCCCCGCTGCGGTTGCTCCGGATTCAGCAGCGGACGCGCGCGCTCGGCGCCGGCTCCCCCTCGCGCCACCAGGCGTGCGGCATCGACGCGGTCCCGTGAGCAACGCCGATATCACCTGCGCGCGACAACAGGATGAAGCCGGCCTCCGCGCCGACGCCGGCCGCCATTTCCCGCAGAAGCGATTCGGATGCGGCCTGGGGATGCTCCCCGCGCGCGACGCGATCGCACAGGTCCTTGGCTGCCACGACGCGCATCATCAGCTCGCCGTGCCCGGTTGCCGAGCACGCTGCGGCCGTGTGCGCATAGTTTCCGGCACCCAGGATGGGCGAATCGCCCACGCGGCCCGGAAGCTTGAGTGTCACGCCGCCAGTGGAGGTTGCTGCGGCGAGGTGCCCATGGCGGTCGAGCGCGACTGCCCCGACTGTTCCCGCCGGCGGTGTGCGCTTGCGCAGCCACGCCTCGCGTGCGCGCTGGGTGAACGGATCGTAGTCGACGAAACCCTCGGCGCGAGCAAACTGCAGCGCACCTTCGCCTACAAGCATCACGTGCGGCGTGCGCTCCATCACATACCGCGCCGCCAGAACGGGATTGCGCACGCGCCGCAAGCCCGCCACCGCGCCGCAGCGCAGATCGTGACCGCACATGACGGAAGCGTCCATCTCGACATCCCCGTCTCGGTTGAGCGCTGCCCCCGTGCCGGCGTTGAACAATGGATCGTCCTCGAGTACGACCACGGCCGCCACCGCCGCGTCCAGCGCGCTGCCGCCTCTCGCGAGGATATCCGCCGCGGTGCGTACTGCGGCGGTCACGCCCGCGATCGCTGCCGCCTCGTCCTTCGGCTGCCATTCGCCCGCGCCGCCATGTATCAGGATCGCCCACTGCATAGCGCTATCCTATCCCGGTTCGCCGCACCTGCTGATCGACGACGCTCCTCGACGCTTGCGGGTGAAGGCTCGTCCGAGCCGACGAACGCAACTTCAGCTCGGCGTGTGCGAGAATCCGCGAGGCGGCATGTTTCGCGCGCTTGAGCCGGACGGCCTGGCAGGGGAGAACGGGATGGAGCTGAGCTTGAACGCATCGGCAGCTTTCGCGAGCACACTGCCCCGACCGCTTAGCGCCCAGGAGATCGCCGACTACCGCGAAGGCGGCGCGGTGGTCATCCGCGCAATCCTGCCGCTCGAATGGGTGGAAAGAATGGGGCGTGCGGTCGACCGGATCCTGGCGAACCCCGGCAGTGCCTCGGTCGAATACACGCCCAAAGAGAAGCAAGGCCGCTACTACGGCGATTTCTTCGTCTGGCTGCGCGATCCCGACTTCAAGGCGCTGATGATGGACTCGCCGCTGCCGGAGCTGGCGGCCCAGCTCATGGGCGCCAGACAGGTGTCGTTCTTCTACGATCAGCTCCTGGTCAAGGAGCCCGGCACGCAAGAGCCGACACCTCTGCATCAGGACCTGCCCTACTGGCCGGTCAAGGGCGAGCACATCATGTCGGTTTGGGTGCCGTTCGATCCGGTGCGCTTCGATTCCGGCGTGGTCCAGTACGTATACGGCTCGCACAAGTGGGGCAAGCTTTTCGCACCCAAGGCCTTCGGTCAAAACACCGGCTTTGGCGACATGTATGCGAAGTCCGGCTTCGAGCAGATGCCGCCCGAGGAGCAGTTGCTCCAGGGCCAGAGGATCCTAAAGTGGGAGACGGAGCCGGGCGACGTGATCGTCCACCATCCCCGCACGCTGCATTTCTCGGAGGGCAATACACGCCGCGATCTGCGCCGGCGCGCCGTGGCGCTGCGCTATCTCGGGGACGACGCCTGGTTCGACGCGCGCCCGGGGACCTTCATGGAGAACCCCAAGGTGCGCGCCCTGCTCCGCCCCGAATCGCTCGCCTTCGGGGATGGCGATCGCATGATCAACGATGAGTTCCCGCTTGTGTGGCCGCGTAGGTGAAAAGGCGCTGACAGCCCACGGCATGCCCTGGCGTGCTGACGCTCAACCCCCAAGCTCAGCGGCTCCCGCGCGCCTCCCCAAGACAGCGAACATGCGCGACAACGCATCGAGCTTCGCGTCGTCGGTGGCCAACGTATCGGAGAGGGATATGGCCCATTGCCACTGATCCAGCGACGCCGCGACTGCAATGGCACGCACCAAGTCCTGATCGGAGACGGCCTGTGCTCCCGAACGTTGCCGCATCGCGGCCACGTCCTCTAGCGCGGCTTCGGCTCGACTGCGGTCCCCCACCTTCCAGGCGGTCTCCGCAAGCGCGACCCCGGCGTGGGACTTGGCGGGGTCGCTTCCGATCCTGGCGGCCTCCTGCGCCGCTTTGCTCAACAAGGTCTGCGCCTGGGCCGGGTCACCCAGTTTCGCAGCGACCTCGGCAACGGCAAGGAAGAGAGCGGCTCGCTCTGCCTCGCCGCGGCTTTTTTCTGCCGCTGCCAACACGCCCTCCAATATCGCACGCCCCTGCGCGGGGTCAGCGAGCTTCCCGGCTGTCTGGGCGACACTGATGAGCACGCGAGGTCTCAGCGAGGCGTCTGCAACCTTGTCCGTCTCCTGCAGCACCCGATACATCAGGCTCCTCGCCTCGACCGGATCGCCTAGCTTTGCGCCAGCCCAGGCAACGCTCTCGAGTACCCGGATTCTGCCAAAGTCGCTACCCACAGCCTCGGCCGAGCGCAGGGCATGCTCCGCCAGGTCTCGAACCCGCGCGGCGTCTCCCAGCTTGACTCCGGCTTCGACCAGTGCGACCAGGAGCCAGCGGTCCTTGGCGAATTCACTGCCGATCTTGTCCGCAGCCTCGAAGACCGCCGAGAGCACCGCGCGACCCTGAGCAGGATCCCGCAGGTCCGCTGCGGCTCCGGAGACACTGGCAAGGACTCGTGCCTTCCCGAGATCGCTCGCCACGTTGTCCGTCACCCCGATGATGCTTTCCAGGACCACGCGCCCTTGCGCGGGATCGCCGAGCCTCGCTGCACCCTGGGCGACAACGCCGAGGACACGAGCCCTGGCCAGGTCGTCATCCATCTGGTCCGCAGCCTGCAACGCACCGACCAGGAGCCCGCGCCCCTGCTCTGTGTCGCCGAGCGTGGCGGCGACCTGCGCAAGCTGGGTGAGGGCCAGGGCCTTCGTCGAGTCCGCCGCGATCCTGTCTGCCGCATCCAGCGCCTGGTTCAGCAAAGTGCTCCCCTGAGCGCCATCGCCCACCTTGCCGGCGGTTTCAGCCAGGCTGCCAAGTACGCTTGCTTTCGACGATTCCTCGGAGATCCTGCCGATGGCGTGCCGTGCCCGGGTAAGCAGATCGCGCGCCTTGGCCGGATCGCCCAGCGTAACGGCAGCCGCTGCACCGGCGGCCAGAACGCGTGCTTTGCCGGTGTCGCTCCCGACCTTGCCTGCGGCATTCAGCACCTGGTCCAGCACGGCATGCGCCTGGAGCCGATCCAGCAGCTCCCTTGCTTTGTTCAGTATCGCGACCAGCGTGTTGACTCTGCTTTGCTCATTGCCGATCTGGCTCGCGAACTTCAGGCTGAACTGCCAATCTCCCGTCGCGAGAATGGCCTGAACGGGTTGCGGCACTGCGTCGGGGCTCTTCTCCGGCGGCGGCCCCAGAGTCGGCGCGAGCGCCAGAAGCCGACGCTCGAGCTGGAGCGCTTGATCCTCGGGACTCGCCGCCCGACCGCTCATGGTGAGCACAAGGCACAGCAGCCCAGGGATCGCGGCGCTTACCTCGTGCCGCCGGGTCTGTTTGACGCGATTCGTCGCACACATGGCGATCAACGTTTCCCGATCGTGATGACAAGGGCTACCGGCAGCGTGACCGGGAACAGGCAGTACCTGTCGTCACAGGCCTGGTATCGCAGCGTCCCCTTCAAGGTCACCGGCTCGCCAGCCGTCGCGTTGGGCGCAACCTTGATCGGGAGGGCGATGGCGAAGGTGCCGTCGTACACCACCAGATCCTGGCTGTCCCCGCGGAGCCGCATGCGCTTGGCAGCCGGGTAGACCGGTTCCCCAACGGACACGCTTCCCGCCGCATCGATCTTGAGCGTGAGCGGGATCAGGTCCGGGTTCTCCACGGGATTTGCCTGCACGTGGTAGCCGGCCTTGACCACGACCTGAAGCACGACGTGGGTGTCCGCTCCGGGCTGCACCACGACATTGGATGGCGGCAGCACCGTAACAACCTCGATCGCGCGCGCATTGATCGGCGTGGCACCGAGCGCCGTGAGGACGGCGAGCACTGCGAGATGCCGGGGCATCTACTGGCTCGGGAGCAACCCGTCCAGCGTTGCGCGCAGCTTGGTCAGCCTGGCATCGAAACTGGTGACGTCCTCGTTGAGCGCGAGGAAGCGGATTGTGCCTCCAGGGTCGATGATCATGAACGAGGCGATCATCACTTCTTCGCGCTTGAGGTCGGGCACGAAGTCCGGCGGCGGAGCATAGCTGGTGGTCACCTCTCCCGTGCCATCGAGCAGTACCGGGCAGCTCAGCTTGTGCCTCTTGACCCAGCCGGAAACGATGTCGGGATTCTCCGAGACGTCGACAATGATTGCCTTGACGCCGCGCTTGCCATAGTCCTGGGTGAGCTTCTCGAAGTGCGGGGCGGCGGCGTTGCAGAATGGGCACCAGGTGGTCATGAAGCTCACCACCACCCACTGACCCTTGAGGTCAGCGGAGCGGTAGGTGGTGCCGTCCAGGGACTCGAGCTGGAATTGCGGAGCGGGTTCGCCGATGCGGTAGTTCCAGCCCGCGGCTGCCGGGTTAGGCTGTCCAAGGAGGGTAGCGAACAGGATCACTGCCAGATGGGCAGGTCGCGGCATAAGGTCTCCTTATCCGGCTCTCTATCGGCATCGGGGGACGCGGTCTCCCAACCGACTAGCCATGATGCGCCCGATGATCTGCGGCTGCAACGGGGAGACCTCGGCAGAGCCCGGCACCCCTGCGCGGCTGCCGATCGAGTGCATCGCGATGGCGCGAGACCGAGAAAGACGTCAACACAAGGAGCCGCCGATCCGGTCCGGTGGCTGATTGCGACAGCAACAGCAGGCGCGGCGGCATTGGCGGCCTCACATCAGCTCGATGACGATGTTCTCGCCCGTGTCGAGCCCGGCACGCCAGCCGGGTGGAATGACGCAGGTGGCGTCGTACTCTTCGACGATGACCGGCCCAGAGCGTGGGGTCGACAGTTCCGACCTGCGGAGCACCGGCGCTTGCATCCAACCCTTCTGCGCTCCGAAGTAGGCTAGCCGCGGCGGAGGAGGCGGCGGCTCCGATCGACTCGAATTCACGCGTTCGTGGATGCCCGCGCCGGTACCGATCCCCTGGCCCACGACTTGAATCGTGACCAGCTCGACCGGCTCATCGGGGCCTGCTCGATGGCCGTAGGTCCTCTCGTGCTCCCGGCCGAATGCTTCCTCGAGGTACGCAACCATCGCCTGATCGACGGGGCCTTCGGGCACAGGCACGGTCAGCTCGTAGGTCTGCCCTTGATAGTGAAGCGCCGCGTTGCGACGCAATCGGGCGCGCGCTCCGGTGAAGCCCTCGGCCGCGAGCTGCTCGGTCGCCTGCCGAGCCAACATTGCCCATGCGCGCTCGACCGCAGCGAGGTCGCACCTGCGCAGCAAGCGGCGGAAAGTTCTCCCGTAGTGGTGCTCGACATCGGCGTACAGGAGACCGAAGGACGAGAACAGCCCAGCGCACGGCGGGACAACCACGCGGCTCATGCCCAGTGCCTCCGCCATGCCGCAGGCGAACAGCGGGCCGTTCCCGCCGAACGCGAACAGCGCGAACTCGCGGGCGTCGCGGCCGCGTTCGGTCGACACGGCCTTGATGGCACGGATCATGTTGGAGGCCGCGATTAGATGCGCCCCGTGCGCTGCCCGTTCGATCGACATTCCCATTGGCCGGGCAATAGCCTGCTCGAAGACGGCCCGCGCCTTCTCCGCATTGAGCTTCACTGCGCCACCGATCAGGTAGTGCGGATTGAGGTAACCGAGCAGGACGTTCGCGTCCGTGACTGTCGGTGTAGTGCCGCCCAAGTCGTAGCAGACCGGACCGGGATTGGCGCCAGCGCTCTCGGGGCCGATCTGAAGGCTTCCACCCGGATCGATCCACACGTGCGAGCCGCCTCCGGCACCGACCTCGGCGAGGTCGATCGCGGGCACCTTGAGCGTGTAGCCTGCACCGGTGAGCAGGCGGGAGCCGATCATGATCCCGGCGCCGACCGAGTACTCGGCAGCACGAGTGACTTCACCCTTCTCGACGACGGAGGCCTTGGCGGTCGTTCCGCCCATGTCGAAGGTGATGACGTTGGGTAGTTGCCTCGCACGCGCGTGCGCCTGTGCGCCCACCACGCCACCCGCCGGTCCGGATTCGATGATGTCCACCGGCCGGCCGGCTGCTGCAGTGTCCGTGGTCAGTCCGCCATTCGACTGCATGAGCAGCAGGCGAGCCGGAACTCCGGCGGCGTCTAGACCCTTGCGCAGTGCAGCCAAGTAAGTCGCGACGACCGGCATGACGTAGGCGTTCATCACCGTCGTGGACGTACGCTCGTACTCCTTGATCTCCGGCAGCACTTCGTACGAGATGCTTACCGGCATGTCCGGTACCCGTCGTTTGATGATGTCGCGGATCGCCAGCTCGTGGACCGGGTTGGCATAGGAGTGGAGCAGGCACACGGCGATGGTTTCGACCCGTTCGGCCAGCAGCGCTGCCACGGCGCGTTCGGCGTCCTGCGGGTCGAGAGCCCGCTCAACGTTGCCATGCGCATCGATGCGCTCGTCGACGACTTGCCGGAGATAGCGTTCGACCAGCGGGACCGGCTTGGTCCAGGTGAGATCGTAGAGCCGGGGCATGCGCAAAGTGCGGATCTCGAGCACATCGCGAAATCCCTTGGTCGTAATGAGCCCGGTGCGCGCGCCCTTGTATTCCAGGATCGCATTCGAGGCGACCGTCGTGCCGTGGCGGATCTCCTCGATGACATCTCCGGCCAGCCCGGTCTCAGCGAAGAGCTCTTTCAGGCCCTCGACGATGGCGCGTGCGTAGTTGTCTACGCTCGAGGAGATCTTCTTGGTGTGAATGGTCCCGTCGGAGCCGAGCAGGACGATGTCGGTGAAGGTGCCGCCGATGTCGACGCCGATGCGGTAGGTGGTCATCTGCGGCATGTTGATCGACGTTGATAATCTGAGCCGGTACGCGAGCGACGTGAGTTCCGCCGCTTGCGTGAACACACTTTGGAATTGCCTGTCCGCCAACCCATCCCCACCCCAGCCCTCCCTTTGAAGGGGAGGGAGCCGCACCCCACGCTTCGCACTACGCGCAGGGTCCCTCCCCTTCAGGGGGAAGGACAGGATGGGGGTGGGTTAGCACTGCTGCCACCCCCATGCTCGGGCCATTACCTTCTCCTCGCCGGGAGCGACATCCCAGGCGGGTCCAACATATCGAGGTCATTTGCTGAGGACTGGCTCGGAAGCCCGCTGCACCGTATCGGATTGCGGCTCCGACATCGGATCGAGCCACTGCACCTTCGGCACCTCGCGCCAGCCCCGCCGGGCGCGAATATCGGCGCGGCGCCGCTCGGTCGCAGCTCGGTCCACCGTCCGCGTTGCTGGGTCGATGACCACACCGTAATCGGCCGCCGCCTTCGCCGGCGACAACAGCTCGTTGCGCACGTCCTTCAACACTGCATCCGGATCGCGCTCCAAGGGATCGCCCCAGCCCCCTGCGCCCGCCAGCACGTGACGGAACACCTCGCCTTTCCTGATCGTCATGGTGAACTTGCCGGGCAGCTCCCGGTTTTCGCTGTCGGGGTTGAGATAGTTCTCCGAGGGCTGCCCCGGGCTGCCGCCGTACAGCCCGAACGGCCGATGCGTGCGGCGGTCGGAGCGTACCTGCAGTACGGCCTCTTCTTCGAGGAACCGGTAATCGCGTCGGAACGGGACCCCACCGCGGTACTTGCCGGCACCGGCCTTGTCCGGAACGAACTCGTAGGCGAGCAGCTGAATGGGCTGCTCGGCCTCGGTCACCTCGACCGAGTGCGAGGCCATGTTCGCGAACATGTGCGAGTTGCCGTCGAGCCCGTCTGCCCAGGGGCGCGCACCCCAGGCACCGCAGGTGAAATCGACGTAGATGAACGGCGAGCGGTCCTGATAGTACCCGCCGATGGAAACTCCGGTGTTCCCACCATCGCCAGCAGCCTTGACCTTGTCGGGAAGCATCATGGCCAGCGCCCCGAACATGCAGTCGGTCATGCGGAAGCCGGTAAGTCCGCGGGCGGCGCAGGCGGCCGGCAGCACCCCGTTGCCTACCGTGCCGGGCGGACAGATCACCTCGATCGCCCGAAACACGCCTTCGTTGTTCGGGATGCCCTGCGGCAGTACCGAACGTACACCCGTATATGAAGCCGCCTTGGTGTACGACAGCGTGTTGTTGATCGCGCCTTTGACCTGCGGATGGGTGCCGGTCCAGTCGACGATCATATGGCCGCCCTTCTTCCTCAGCGTCACGAATAGCCGGATCGGCTGGCCGTAGTCGATGCCGTCGTCGTCGATCCAGTCCTCGAAGCTCCATTCGCCGTCCGGCAGTTTCTCAAGCGCTGCGCGCGTGAGGCGCTCGGCGTAGTCGATGGTCTCCTGCATGTAGAGCCGGGTCTGCTCCGGACCGTACTTCGCCACCAGCTCGCGGAATTGCTTCTCAGCGATGTGGCAAGCCGCCAACTGCGCGCGCAGATCGCCGAAGACCTTGACGGGGAGCCGGACGTTCTTCTCGATGAAGGCGACCAGGGTCTCGTTGCGCTTGCCAGCTTCGAAGAACTTCAGCGGCGGAATGCGCAGGCCCTCGGCGTAGATCTCGGTGGAGTCGGAGGCGTTCGAACCCGCCACGCGACCCCCGACATCGGTGTGATGGCACACGGTACACGCGAACGCGAGACGCTCGCCATCGATGTACAGGGGCTTGAACACGAAGATGTCGGGCAGATGCATGCCCCCGTCGAACGGGTCGTTCATGATGAACACGTCCCCGTCGGCCATGTCGTCGCCGTAGTGCCGCATGATCGATTGCAGCGCCGTGGGCACGGACCCCAGGTGGCCGGGCAGCGTCAGCCCCTGCGCCACCAACCTCCCGCCGGCGTCCGCGAAGCCCGTCGAGTAGTCCATGTTGTCCTTGAGCACGCCGGAATAGGTCGTGCGCATGACGGTAAGGGCCATCTCGTCGGCGATCGAGAAAATGGCGTTCTTGAACAGTTCGAAGGCGATCGGATCGAGATTCGTGGACATCGCGAGGAACTCTCCAGCGGCGGTCTTGGGCGGAGCAAACGGGGATTCTAGCCCGCATTGTCCAGCAGGGTGCGCCTCTGCAAACTCCGGCGCGTCCGCGTCGTCGCCCGCTTGACCGAGCACCGCGGAGAGTCGCGAGGGCCGATCTGACCGTGCTGCTGCGCGGCCACGCGATCAACTACGTCACACACGGGCAGGATGCGTCCGGGCTGTCCTTCGGCGGGCGGAAGCAGACCAACCCGCCGGAACTGGGCCAGGACGTCGTCAAACTGATCGACAAAGGTGTGGCCGTGTCCCTGGTGGAGGAGGACGCGGTGGAGCGCAACGTCGAACCGTCCGCGCTCATCAGCCGGGTGCGGACGATCCCACGCAGCAAGCTGCCCGGCTTGTTCGCCCAGTTCGATCAGATCTGGCATTGGTAGCGCTGAGGTGTCCGCTGCCGTCCGGCTCGTGGATGAGCGAAGGCCTCTTGATGGTCGACCAGCCCATCTGGCGCGCCGTCTTCACGTCGTTCCCCACGATGTCGCGGCAGAGTCGCCAGTCAACGCACTCGTCGACCAGTACCTTCACGAGGCGGCAGCGACCAGACGGTCCGTCGCTTGCTCGAGGAACTTGATGACTTGCTCTCGAGTCACCGAAGGGAAGCCGCCGAGAAAGTCGTCGATGGACTCTCCAGCTTCTAGGTGGTCGAGCAACGTCTGAACCGGCACCCGAGTGCCGGCAAAACCCGGGGTGCCCCCATCACATCTGGGCTGCAGGACATAACTGGCTTTTCCATAGGTTCAGACTACTCTCAACCCTGTGACTCGCGCAACCTGTGGGTCTAACGCCGGCTCCATAGAAGGTGACGTTCACCGGCGAATGGCTCTGCCCTAGAGGGCGGGGTTTCAGCGCAAGGGTGGGAGTAGCCATACGCGCGCACGGAAGTGACGGCTAACGCAACTTACGAGGCTTACGACAAGTGGCGTCCCTGTCTGGCATGGCAACGGAACGGCTCAGCGCGCCTGCAGCCTCCGGTACGCGTTCAGATGCCGGAGCGCCGCTCGTGTCTGGCCCGCTGCTTCGTACAGCAGGGCGATGTTGTAGTGGCAATCGGCCAGATCGTCTTGCAGCGCCAAGGCCTCCTGGTAGGCCTGCAGCGCCGCCGGCCGCTGCCCCTTCTCGTCCAACAGCACCCCCAGGTTGTAACGCAGCAGAGCCTCCGAAGGACATTGCGCAATGCCCTTCCGGTAGATCACCTCGGCCTCGTGCGGGCGGCCGCGCTCCTGGAGCAGGCGTCCGAGATTGACGTAGGCATCGGCAAACGCGGGATCCGCCTCGATGGCGTGCTCGTAGGCGCCTATGGCCGCGGGATCGGCCTTCTCCTCGAGGTCGCACGCGCGGGCGAACCACTCCTCCGCGGAAGCGCCGGCCGGGCGTGCAGTCGGCAGCACACGCAGCTTGGCCCCTTCTGCGCTGACCGAGAAGTCGAGCAGGTACTGTCCGCTGCCGGCCTCCCACTGCCTGGTGCCATCCTGGACGACGACGCGGTCCCCAACCGCACGAACGCGCAATGCACCGAACGGCAGATCCTCGGGCAGCTGCGCCCGCAGTCGCTTCAGGGTCCGGGAAACGCGGCGAGCAGGGACCTTGGCCGCGAGCAGGTCGTGCGCGGTGCGCATGACCACCAGGTCGCTGAAGCTGAAGCGGTAGGCGCGCCGCGGCCCGATCTTGGGCGTGACATACCGGGACTCGATCAATCCCCGGATCATGCTGCGCGACAGGCCGAGCGTCCGCTGCACGTCGCGGATCGAATAGTCGCTCACGGCGGCTGCTGTCGGCGAGGCGTCTACTTCCTCGCGACCTTGGCCTTCTGCGAGGGCTTCGCCTGCTCGGCACGCTTGGCGGGCTTGCGCTCGGCCACGGCCGGCTGCTGCCGCGCGGGCGCCTGCTTGCCGCCCTTTTCCAGGCTGGCGCGCAGCGCCTCCATCAGGTCGATGATCTGCGCGCCGCCCTGGCCCGCTTCCTCGGAGACGGCGATCTGCTCGCCTTCGATCTTCTTCTGGATCGCCGCTTCGATGCGCTGCTTCTCCTCGTCGACGTAGGCGGTCGGGTCGAACTTCTCGGAGGAGATCTGCTCGATGAGCTGCATCGCCAGCTTCAGCTCCG
>Ga0209705_10000091_pt1 | contig 45059 bp, 22 predicted proteins | sample PPLLaktember2015_5_FD_187262 | JGI IMG/M metagenome (GOLD analysis project Ga0209705, IMG submission 187262) | Freshwater sediment microbial communities from Prairie Pothole Lake near Jamestown, North Dakota, USA - PPLs Lake P8 Core (1) Depth... | ecosystem: Environmental > Aquatic > Freshwater... | reverse complement strand
AGCCGCCCCAGTGGTTCCTTGTAAGCGCGCACCAGTTCGCCGAGCCGGCGCACCAGCTCGCCGCGCCTGGGAGCCGGCACGCTGCGCCAGGCGCGGAACGCGGGCTCGGCGCGCATCGCCTTGTCGACGATGGCAACGTTCGCGTCCACCGGAACACCGCCGATGCGTGAGCCGTCGATCGGGCTGCGGACCGCCAAGCCGTGCACAGAATCCGCATCGGCCGCACCGATGGATCTGAGCAGTGATTGCACTTCGTTGTGCAGCTCCATCCTCGCCTCCTTGTCGCAAGAAGCTCCCTCTCCTGCGAGGGGAGAGGGACCGCAGTGGCTAAGCCGCCGCGGCCGCTTCGTAGGCCTGACCGAACCGATTGTCGAGGAACTCCCGGAGCGGCACCTGCTCCTGGCGGATGAAGCCGGCGCGGGGAAGTCTGCCCTGGACGAACAGATCGACCGCGGCACAGGCCCCGCTGGCCGTGGTGATCTGGATCGCGGTCATCGGCTGGCCGGCCCAGGTCTGCGCGTATACCTTGCGTGCAAACGACACCTGCGTGCGTTGGCCGCCGCGCAGTCCCGAGGCCGTGACGAACACCACGACCACGTCCTGCTCGGTGGTGGGGATGGCCGTCTGCAGCATGTCCTTCATCACCTCCCGCTTGCCGGCCAGCCCGAAATCCTGCAGCAACAGCTTAGCGATATCGCGGTGCCCGGGATAGCGGATGGTCTTGTAGTCCAGGTACTGCACCTTGCCTTCCAGCGTCTCCGCCAGGGTGCCCAGGCCGCCGGAGGTATTGAAGGACTCGTAGTGCACCCCGTCCAGGGCGAAGATCTCGTAGCCTTCGAGCGGCGGCAGCTCCATCCTGCGCCCGGCCACGATCGCTTCGCAGGGATGCACGTATTCGTTGATGAGCCCGTCCACCGACCAGGTCAGGTTGTACTTGAGCGCGTTGGCCGGGTATTGCGGCAGCGCGCCCACGCGCATGTGCAGCCGCTCCAGGGTGTCGAAGCCCTGAGATAACTCGTAGCCGGCGATGCCGATGAAACCGGGCGCGAGGCCGCACTGCGGCATGAAGGCCGTCGGGGCGCCTGCGGCGAGCTCACGGATGGCCCGAGTCGCGGCGAGATCCTCGGTAAGGTCGAAGTAGTGCGTGGCGGCCTTGGCCGCGGCCTGTGCCACGCAGCCGGCCAGATGAAAGGGCAGCGCATTCACCACCAGATCGAAGCCGTCGAGCAGACGCGTGAGGCTGGCCGGGCTGGCGTCGAACTCGGCCCACCGGCCGAACCGGCCGCGCACATCGGCGGCCACGTGACGATCGGCAACGGTGACCTGGAACGCGGGGGGCCCGTCGGCGCTGGAAAGCAGGTGTGCGATGGCCCGGCCGATGTGGCCGGTGCCCAGAACGAGGACCTTGGCGGTCATGGGTGGACCCTCCGTGCGGACGCGGCCCAGCCTTGTGAGCCGAGCGCGCATGGAACGGGTGCCGCCGGAACCCGATGGCGCGGCGGCGAGCACCGTTCCTAGCCTTACTCGAGGACCGGCAGCAGAAAGCGTGCCGAAAAAGACGCCTGGCGGCGCATCTTCACCCCGTCGCCTACAACACGCGCAGCACCGAGCCCCCCGGCTCCGGACGGCCTCCAGGTGCGCAACGCCAGTCAGATCGGCGACACGAGCTTCTCGAGCTGCTCGGTAAGCTTCATGTTCTCGCGGTAGTCGACCGGGCAGTCGACAATGGTGACCGTGTTCTCGGCGAGCGCCTGTCTCAGGGTCGGCACGAGGTCGGCGGTGCGGTCCACCCGATAGCCCTTGGCCCCGAAGCTCTCGGCGTACTTGACGAAGTCCGGATTGTTGAACGCGACATGGCTGGTGCGCCCGAAATGCCGCAGCTGGTGCCAGGTGATCAGCCCGTACTCGGAATCGTTCCAGATCAGCGCCACGAACGGCGCCTTGACCCGCAATGCCGTCTCGATCTCCTGCGAGTTCATCAGAAAGCCGGCATCACCGGTGACCGCGACGACTTTGCGCTCCGGATAGGCAAGCTTGGCTGCGATCGCACCCGGGACGGCCAGACCCATCGCCGCGAACCCGTTGGAGATGATGCAGGTGTTGGGCTGCTCGGCGCGGTAGTTGCGCGCCGTCCACATCTTGTGCGCACCCACGTCGGAGATCACGATGTCCTCGGGCGCGAGCACCTCGCGCAGGTCCCAGAGGATTTTCTGGGGCTTCACCGGGAACTCTCGATCGTCGGCGTAGCGGGCGCGGTCGGCCAGGATCGCGGCGCGCAGCGCCTTGAGCGGCGTGCCCGAATGCGGTTTCGCGCGCACCGCAATGCCGCGCAGGGCCTCGCCGATCTCGCCCAGCACGCCGACCGCAACGATGTAGCGCTCGTCGACCTCGGCGGGAAGCGCATCGACGTGCACGATGACCTTGTCGCCCGAAGGATTCCACATCTCGGGGTGGTACTCGACCATGTCGTAGCCCACGCAGATCACCACATCGGCCCGGGCAAAGGCGAACCAGGGGAAGTCGCGTGCCTTGAGCCCGATAGTGCCCAGCGACAGGTCGCTCGAGAACGGCATCACGCCCTTGGCCATGAAGGTGTTGGCCACGGGGATGCGCAGCAGCTCAGCGAAGCTCGCCAGCGAATCGGTCGCGCCCTGGCGAATGACGCCATTACCGGCCAGAATCACCGGGCATTTGGCTCGCGAGATCAGGCGCGCTGCCTCCTCGACCTTGTGCTCGGGCGCGACCGAGGTGTAGGCGCGCTGCACCTCGATCGGGGACTTGTCGACGCTGCTCTCGGCGATGTTCTCGGGAAAGTCGATGAAGGCCGCACCCGGCTTCTCGGTCTGCGCCACCTTGAAGGCCTTCCGGACGATCTCGGGGACAATCTCCGGTTCGCGGATCTGCGCCGTGTACTTGGTGATCGGGTGGAACAGGCTGGTGAGGTCGAGGATCTGATGGCTCTCCTTGTGCAGCCGCGTAGTCGCACCCTGCCCGGCGATCGCCACGACCGGAGCGCGGTCCATGTTCGCGTCCGCGACGCCGGTGATGAGGTTGGTCGCCCCCGGTCCGAGGGTGGACAGGCACACTCCCGCCTTGCCGGTAAGCCGGCCGTAGACGTCGGCCATGAAGGCCGCACCCTGCTCGTGGCGCGTGGTGATGAAGCGCATGCGGCTGTCGAGCAGCGCATCCATGACGTCGATGTTCTCTTCGCCCGGGAGCCCGAAGATGAAATCGACCTCTTCGTTCTCGAGGCATCTCACCAGCAGCTCGGCGGCTTTCATGCAGGCTCCTCCGACACCTGCACCAACAGCTTGCCGATATTCCCGCCCTCGTACATCCGCTGCATGGCCGCGATCGCGTTTTCCAACCCGTGGACGATGTCCACGCGATACTTGATGCGGCCTTCCTTCAGCCATTGCGCCAGCGGCTTCATCGCCTCCGCTGCGCGGTGGCGGAAGTCCGCAGTCAGGAACCCTTCCATGCGTGCGCGCCTGTACACCAGGTACATCAGGTTCGACGGTCCTTGCGGTTTGCCTGCGGCGTTGTACTGCGAAATCGCCCCGCACAGCGCAACGCGCGCGTGCAACCGCAGGCGCGCGAGGGCGGCGTCGAGTATCTCGCCGCCTACATTATCGAAATAGACATCGATCCCGTCCGGGCACAAGTGGTCGAGCGCCGCACCCACATCCCCGGTACGGTAGTTGATCGCGCGGTCGAAGCCCAGCTCCTGCGTGATCCAGCGGCACTTCTCGTCGCTGCCGGCAATGCCGATAACCCGGCAGTCGACGATCTTGCCGATCTGACCCACCAGCGAGCCGACCGCGCCGGCTGCACCCGATACCACCAGGGTCTCGCCGGCCTTGGCCTGACCCACTTCCAGCAACCCGAAGTACGCCGTGATCCCGATATGGCCGAAGACGGCGAGCGCAGCCTGCAGCGGCACTCCTGGCGGCAACAGGTTCACCCCCTCCCCATTGCTGACGGCGTAGTCCTGCATGCCGAACAGGCCGCTGACCGCGGCCCCGGCCGGGTACCTCGCGTTGCGCGACTGCTCGACCACGCCAGCCGCGATCCCGCGCATCACCTCCCCGAGCGGGATCGGCGGCATGTAGCTCGCCTCCTCCCGCGCCCACAGGCGCTGGGTGGGATCGATGGACAGATAGACGTTGCGCACGAGGATCTGCCCATCCTGCAGGGTCGGGACGGCGCCGTCCGCAAGCTCGAAGTCCGACGGCTGCACCACACCCGCCGGCCGGCGCCTCAGGCGCCACTGCCGGTTGCGGGCTGCGCTCATCGCCAGCCTCTTACTTGCCTATGATCCCGCCGAACAGCTTCCACTCCTTGCCGTCGAAGCGGGCCAGCTGTCCGGACTCGATGAGAAAGAAGTCGGTGGGGCTGGTGTTCCACTTGATGCCGGGCAGCATCATCGGCATCTGCAGGTCGCGGATCGAGGTCATCTGCTTCATCACGTTCTCGCGCGAGAGGTCGTCACCGCAGGCCTTCAGCACCTGCACGACGCCGCGTGCGATCAGATATCCGGACACGTTGAAGACGTCTCTGATGTCGCCCTGCGGATAGTACTTCTCGAACCAGGCCTGGTACTCCTTGAACGCGGGATCGTTTTGAAACTGCGGATCTGCGGGGTCGACCAGGTAGAGGGCGGTGATCAAGCCTACCGACTTGTCCAGCCCGGCCGGCGTGAGCACCGCGCCGACGGATGCCGAGACGTTGTTGAGGATATGCAGCGGGCGCCAGCCGATGTCGTACGCCTTGCGGATCGCCTGGGCGGCGAACTTCGGGGTGGTGACGTTGTAGAACGTGTCGGCCCCCGACGCCTGCAAGGTGACGATCTGCGAGTCGACGGTCGGGTCGGTGACCTCATAGCTCACCTCGGCGACGATCATCTTCTTCGCCTTGTCGCCGAGCCCGTCCTTCAGCCCCTTCACGTAGTCTTTGCCGTAGTCGTCGTTCTGATAGAGGATGCCGATCTTCGCGTCCGGCTTGTTCTTGAGCAGGTAATTCGCGTAGATGTCGCCTTCGGCCCCGTAGTTCAGGTTGAAGCCCATGGACCACGGGAAGTTCTTCGGGTCGCCCCACTTGACGGCGCCGGTGTTCACGAAGATGTGCGGCACCTTCTTGGCGTTGACGTACTTGTGGATGGCCGTGTTGGTGGGGGTGCCCAGCGTGCCGGCGAGGAGCAGCACCTGCTCCACTTCGACCAGCTTGCGGATCTGCTCCACCGTGCGCGGCGGGCTGTAGCCGTCGTCGAGGCTGATGAAGTTGATCTTGCGGCCGTTGATGCCGCCCTGGTCGTTGATCATCTTGAAATAGGCGGCTTCGGCGCGCCCGATCGTGCCGTAGGCCGATGCCGGCCCGCTGTAGGGGTTGGTACTGCCGATCTTGATCTCGCTGTCGGTCACACCAGGACCGTATTTCTTCTGCGCGAGCGCGGTTCCAGCGATAGAAAGCAGGCAAGCTGCGGCGGCGAGAGCAAGCACCCTCGCCCGAGGCAACTGTCGCATGGTGGTCTCCTCCTTTGTGGTTGAACCCGTGCACGCTAGGCACGGATCCTGAGAGTCTAACGCGCTGGCGCCGAGGGCGCTGACATGCTCTGCCCAGAGGCCCGCCCGGCGGGCTTTGCAGCAGCCCCCGACCGCAGCCGCATGCCGTGATTGCCGCAGCCGGCGGGCTCGGCTAGCATGCCGCGCTGCAAGAACAACTCCACTGCTCCGGATGCCCGCGCACCAGCCGCCCACCGTCGCCGCCTCGCCCCGCCGCTGGATCGGCCTGGCCGGGATCGGCACCGGCATCTTCATGTTCACGCTCGACGGCAGCATCGTGAACGTCGCGCTGCCCACGCTGGTCACCGAGCTGAGCACCGGCTTCGCCACCGTGCAATGGATCCCGCTGGCCTATCTGCTGGTGGTTTCCTCGCTGGTGCTGGGCGCCGCCCGCATGGGCGACCTGTACGGCAAGAAGCGCATCTACCTGACGGGGATGGCGGTCTTTACCGCAGCTTCGCTGGGTTGCGCACTGTCACCGGATGTGCGCTGGCTGATCGGAATGCGTGCCGTCCAGGGTCTGGGCGGGGTATTCGTAGCTGCACTGGGCGCGGCGATCATCGCCGAGATCTTCCCGCCCAGAGAGCGCGGGCGCGCGCTCGGTTTCATCGGCACGAGCGTCCTTCTCGGCGTGGCGCTCGGACCGTCGCTCGGCGGCTTGATCCTGCACTACGCGAGCTGGCACTGGATGTTCCTGGTGAACATCCCCGTGGGCTTGGTGGCGATTACGGTTCTGGGTCGGGTGCTGCCCGTCATTCCGCGCTCCCACGGGCGGGCGAAGTTCGATTGGCCCGGCACGGTTCTGCTGGCCGGCGGCCTGGTGAGTCTCGGGCTCGCGCTCACGTTCGGGCAGCGACATGGGTTCGGCACCGGGCCAGTGCTCGCGCTCTTTGCGCTGGCGGCCACGGGCATCGTCGCTTTTCTGGTGGTGCAGAAGCAGTCGGCCTCGCCGCTGGTCGACCTGCGGTTGTTCACCAACAGCCGCTTCGCCGGCGGGCTGGGCGCCTGCGCCCTGACCTTCGTCGTGATCGGCGGGATCTCCTTCATCCTTCCGTTCTTTCTGCAGCTGGTCGGCGGCTTCTCCGCCGCCCAGGTGGGGCTGTTGCTCGCCATCTCACCCGTAGTGGGCGGCATCACCGCTCCGATGGCTGGGCACCTCGCGGATCGGATCGGCTCGCGCTGGGTGACGGCATTGGGCACCTGCTCCATCGCGCTGGGCTGCTTTCTGCTCGCCACCCTCGACGAGAACGTGACTGCCCTGTCGTTCGGCCTGCGCGCAGCCTTCATCGGGCTCGGGACAGGCACGTTCAATGCCGCCAACAATTCGAGCGTGCTGAACTCTGTCGATCGCGAGCACCTGGGCGTGGCCTCCGGGCTGCTCTCGCTCATGCGCACGCTGGGCCAGTCCACCGGGGTTCCGTTGGCGGCCACGATCTTCGGGCTGCTCGCGCTCGGCCACGCCGGCACCAGGGACGCTCTCGTCCTGCTCGATCTCCCGCCGGCGTCCCTGGTGCACGGCACGCGTTGGGTGTTCCTCGCGGCGGGTCTGGTCGCGCTGGCCGCCGCCGTCGTGACGACGGCAGCCAAGCGCGGCGAGCAGGGGTCGAAGTCCGCCTAATCGTCGGGTTTGCTAGGAATCCCCCTGTTAGCGTGGCTTTCCGCCCGCGGCCAACGCCGGATCCGGATAAGGTCTGACGAGGCTCAGCTGCCCGGGCACCGAGCCGGTGCGGAACTGCCGCTCGTAGAGCCGAGCGTACAGCCCACCCTCGGCCAGCAGCTGTGCGTGCGACCCGACTTGGACGATACGGCCCTGATCCATCACGACGATCCGGTCGGCGTGCAGGATGGTGGACAGGCGGTGCGCGATGACCACGCTGGTACGGTAGCGCATGAGCTGACGAAGTGCATCCTGGATAAGGTGCTCGCTCTCGCTGTCCAGTGCGCTGGTGGCTTCGTCCAGGATCAGGATGCGTGGATCGCGTAGAAATGCGCGCGCGATCGCGATGCGCTGGCGCTGCCCTCCCGAGAGCTTGGCCCCGCGCTCCCCCAGCAGGGTGTCGTAGCCCTCGGGGAGCTGCGCGATGAACTCCTCGGCGTGGGCGGCGCGGGCAACCCGGCGCAGGGCCTCGTCGCTGGCGTCGGGCATGCTGTACACGATGTTCTCGCGCACGCTGCCGGAGAGCAGGACCGTGTCCTGCGCGACGATGCCGATTTGACTGCGCAGCGAGCGCAGGGTCACGTCGCGCAGGTCATGGCCGTCGACCGTGACGCGCCCCACGTTGGGGTCGAAGAAGCGCGGGATGAGCTGCACCAGCGTGGTCTTGCCTGCACCGCTGGGACCGACCAGTGCAACCATTTCGCCAGCACGCATGTGCAGGTCCACCTCTCGCAGGCTGAGCTGACCCGCTCCGTAGCCGAAGGACACGCGTTCGAAGCGTATGTCCCCCGACAGTCTGGGCAACCGCAGCGCGCCGGGCCGCTCGCGCACCTCCGGCTGTGTATCGAATACTTCAAAGATGCGGTCGATAGCGGCGAGCGAGTTGTGCAGCACCGTATTCATCTCGCTGATGCGGTTGACCGGGAAGTAGAGCTGCCGCAACAGGTGGATGAAGGCCACCACTTCGCCGATGCTGGCCTGACCCCTGAAAATCAGATAGCCGCCGTACCAGATCAGCGCCAGGGTGGCCATTTCGGTCAGCCACTGCACGAGCGTGCTGGACAGGTTGGTGATGCGCACGTTGTCCATCACCAGCTCGTGCAAGCCGCGGGCACGAGCGAAGAAGCCGCGCACTTCGCGCTGCTCGGCGCCGAAGCTCTTCACCAGGGTATAGCCCCCGATGCGCTCCTGCATGTCGCCGGAGAACTCCTCCATCGCCTCCTGCACCTGCTTGGAGGTGCGCTTGGACGCCGCTCCGTAGATGCGCATGCAAGCGATGTAGAGCGGGAACACCGCCAGAGCAGCGATGGTGAGCTGGACGTTCATGGCCAGCAGCAGCGCCAGGTAGAACAGGCAGGCCACCACATCCATCCAGATGTTGGTCATCGCGGCGCCGACGAAATTCTGCGCTAGGGCGATGTCGGCGGTCAGGCGCGAGACGATGCCACCGGACTGGCGCGAGAGGAAGAACGAATGGCTCAGGCGCTGGATGTGCTGGAACAGGTCGGTGCGCAAGTCCAACATCACGCGATGCCCGGCGAGCTGTGCCCAGTAGCTGCGGTAGTACATGGCCACGCCCCAGACGGAGTAAACCGCCAGCAGCGTTCCGGCCAGGATATTGAACTGCCCCCAGGTGGTCTGTGCGTCCCACGCGGCCGGCAGATGCGCCGCCACCCAGCCCAGGTAGTCCTCAGTCGCCCTGAACACCGGGTCGGTGGGCACCGGCGCCTGCCCGAACTGCGGCACCAGCCGGTCGGTCATGAAGCGCAGCGCGATCGCAAAGGCCGCCGGGAGCGTGAACTTGAGGATGCCGCACAGCGTCGCGCCGACGATGAGCAGCCAGTACGGTTCGACGTAACGCAGAAACCGGCGCAGCGCGCTGGCCGGAGGCTCGGGGACGGACGACATGCAGGGAAACTGCCTCATGTAGCGGACTTTTGGCCCGCGAGTGCGGCTTCAGGCCGCCGTCCCTGCGGTCGGCCGGGATGGGGCGACTGCGATGGCCGCGTAACTGCATTATCGCAGAAGAGGCCGGCCGACTTTAGCCGTCCCGCGTGGCTGCTCGACGCTGGCGCAGACAGATCGCGTCGCAGCCAGCCGCGCCACGCCGGAAGGTGTCGGGGTGAGGCCCCGGCCAGGCAGCGAGCAGGTACGCGCTCGGCGCGACTCGGTCAGGCGGCTACTGCGGGATGCTCGCCTTATACATGCTGTTCTTCGGCTGCGAGAACAACCGGCGCACCATCGGCTCGAAGAACTCCAGCGGGAGGCACTCCATCCCGGCATCGAAAGCAGGATTGTCGTACAGGTCTACGAAGCGAGCGGTGCGTTCGAAGTGCGGATGGCCGCGGAACTGCTCGCGCATGTTCCGATCCATGTTGATGTGCTGGAAGAAGTTGTGCCCCTGAAAGATGCCATGCTTCTCCACCATCCAGTGGTTGGCCTCCGACACGAAGGGCTTGAGGATCGCAGCGGACACTTCCGGATGGTTCCAGGAGCCCAGCAGGTCGCCCACGTCGTGCAGCAACGCGCAGACGACGTACTCCTCGTCCTCGCCCCCCTTGTGCGCAAGGGTTGCGCTCAACAGCAAGTGGTGCAGCCGGTTGACAGCGTATCCGCCACCGTCGCCTCCCAGCATCCTGAGCTGCGCGAGCACGCGATCCGGCAACTGGGCAGCGAAGGGCATGTGATGGGCGATGATGATGTCCCAGTCGGTCTTGTTGCTCTCCTTGATCGTCTTGAAGGTTGCGCGGCGCGCGAGCAGGTTTTCCATAGGCCTTCTCCCAACGACTGCTGTCGTTGGGAGTATAGCTCGATGAAGAACGGGGATTGCGGCTAGTGCCTCTCAGCACTGGAGCCCCAGGGATACCTTCGAGCAGGTTGCCCGGTGGGCCGTGCGGAAGGCTTGGCTCCCTCCCCTTCACCGGAGAAGGCAGGCCGAGGCGGGATTGTTGGTTGAAAACGCAGAGACCCCTCCTCGGTCGGGGTCACCCTTGCGGCCTTTGCAGCCTCTGCGTTCTTTGCGCCCCCGGATCGGAGTCCGGGGCAGGTTTTGCGTTGAGGTGCAAGAAAGCCGGAGTTTGGAGGCGCTACGCCGCGTGCATCGCCAGCAACCCCTGGTTCATCGCCAGTGCCTGATCGTGCCGCAGGGCGCGGTTGCGGCCTGCGGCCTTGGCTGCATACAGCGCCTGGTCCGCCTGCTTGATGAGCTCGGCCAGCGTAGTAGCGCCGTGCTGGATTGAAGCGATTCCGAAGCTTGCGGTGAGCCGTACATTCTCACCGGGAATGATCGACGGACCGCAACCGGTTTCGATCTGCCTGCGCACCCGCTCGGCCAGCTCCTGGGCCTGGCTCACTTCGATGCCGGCCAGCAGCAGACAGAACTCCTCGCCACCGTAGCGACACACGACATCGCCGGCACGCACTGCGCCCTCGAGCGTGTTGGCCACGTGCTGGATGGCCTGGTCGCCGACCAGGTGACCGTAGCGGTCGTTGATCGACTTGAAGTGGTCGATGTCCACCATCACGACGCACACGTTGGAGCGCTGTGAGGCCGCCTCGAGGAAGGCCTGTTGCGCCTGCTCCAGGAACGCGCGGCGCGTAAGGCTGCCGGTGAGCTGATCGTGGTCAGCCAGCCGCTTGAGCTCCACGTTCTGCATCTCGATCTTGTGCTTCGCGACCTCGAGCTGCGCCACCGAATCGAGCAGCGCCTGATTCATGTGCTCCACCATCGACATGTCGTCGAACGTGAGCAGACAACCGCGCACGGTTTCACGGTCGTCGACGATCGGCGCGACGTTGACCACGATCTTGACCGGGTCCCCGTCGTCCTGCGGGATCTTGATGCTCTCGCCGGTCACCGCCGTGCGTTCCAGCATGGCGCGGGTCCACGGTGGCGGTCCGTCTCCGCAAGCGCTCGTCAGCCACGTGAGATCCTTGATGCGCTTGCCGGTCAGCTCCCCGCCAGCGGAAGGATGCAGAGCTCGGAACGCGCGGTTGGCGAGGAGCACGTGGCCTTGCTTGTCGATCACCAGGACTCCTTCCGAGAGCGCGTCGAAGGCCGTGCGCACTCGATCGGGAATGGCGGCGTTGGGATCCAGACGCTGCAGGATGCGTTTCAGGTAGAGGTAAAACGCCCCGAAGCCCACTGTCAGCATCAGCAGGGTCAGGGCGACACCCGGGTATCTCAGCCATCCCAGCAGGGTCTGTGGCGTGGTCGGCCGATAGGCCACCTCTAGGCGGCCCCAGGTTTCCGTCCCGGACTCGATGGGCACGAGCACGCTGGTGAGCGTCGACTTGTTGTTGGCTGGAGGACTGAAGTGGTTGGCATGGTTGCCAGTCTCGGCCACGACCTCGCCGGTGCTGCGGCGCACGGCGATGGACAGGACCTCCGGGTCCCGCGAGATCACCGCGTGCATCGTCCGCCGCAGCGCCTCCCAGGCCTCGGTCTGGACCAGCGCCGTGATCTGGACCGCGAGCGCCTCGCTGGTGCGCTTGCGCACGTGCTTGGCCACATCGGCTTCATCGGGGAGCAGACCGAAGATCAGGTCGGCCACCAGCAGCAGGAAGGCCGCCAGGGAGATCAGTCCCATGCTGATCCGCGAAACAGGTCCGAGACGCATGGCTTTGTCCTAGTTCAGTTACCCGGCTCGGAGTGGGCGTGCGCCCCCTCGAGCACGTTGGCAATCGCCAGCTCGTTTGCGTCGGCGTCGCGATCGTCCGGGTCGTACCACTTCTTCTCCTCGTCCTCATCACGGCCCACCACCGGCAGCGGATCGATGTGCCGCCACGCCGGGGCCGAGGCCAGCAGGCTGCCCAGCAGGCCGCTGATGCGGCTGGCCCACCACACCACACCCACCGACAGGGCCATGCCGCCCAGCTCGACCTGCTCCAGCAGCACCTCGATCCGGCTGCGCTCGGGCTCCTCGCCGTCCGGGAAGGCCGTCTGGGTCGTCCAGTCCGCCGGCACCGACGGTAGGTACTGGAGGTTGGCCGGTAGCACCGCAAGCAGTTGCAGCGTTGGGTCGATGCGCGCCGCAGGCTCGAACGTGTTCGGTGTAGCCGCTGTCTGCACAATCCGCACCGGAGCTAACGCGGGAGCCAGCCCGGCGGGGACGGTGCCGTCGCCCGCCGGCGTCTCCGGCCTTCCCGGCGAGAACACGGCGGGGGCCCGGCCTGGGCGCGCCGGCGGAGCCGTAGTCGCGTCCTCGGCCGGGGCCGGCTCGACAGCCGGCGGCGCTGGAGGGGTCACGACTGGGACGGGTGCGGGTTCGGGCACCGGCGGCAGGATCGGCACGATCACGACCGGGGGGGCCTGATTGAACAGAACGCTCGCCGCGAAGGGGCCATCGGTGAGCGCTCCATCGTCCACCTGTAGATCGTAGGCCGGGGCACTGCTGCTCCCATCGTGCACGAACACCACCTGGCCTGCCGCCACCTCGGCCTGGGTGAAGGCGATGACGGCCACCCCTGGAGCGCCGACCAGCTCGAACTGGCCGTTGCTGACGTTGCTCACAGCAAAATTCAGCACGCCAGCCGCCGTGTCCACGTCGCTCGCGCTCAGGTTGGCCACCGAGAGAATCACCGACTGGCCCTGATCGACGGTCAGGGCATTGGCCCCCAGCACCGGGGCGTCGTTGACCGCGGCAACTGTGATGGTGAAGATCTGCGCGGGCGTGGCGTCGACCCCGCCGTTGGCTGTTCCGCCGTTGTCGCTGACAAGCACGGTGACGTTGGCCACGCCGTTGGCGTTGGCCGCCGTGGTGTAGGTCAGGTTGCCCGCCGCGTCGATGCTTGGCTGCACGCTGAACAGGGCGTTGTTGTCGTTGCTTACGGTATAGCTCAGCAGCTGCCCCGCTTCGTCGGCCCCGCCGCCGGGCGCGCCGCTGGCAAAGCCCGGGACAATCTGTCCGCCGGCGTCTTCGTCGACGTTCTGGTTGCCCGCCTGGGTAAAGCTGGGCGCATCGTTGATGGGGGTGACGTCAATGGTGATGGTGTTCATGGCCAGGGCATCGGCCGTGCCGTCGTTGACCCGGAAGTCGAAGCTGGCGTAGCCCACGCCGCTGCTATCAGGCGCCGGGGTATAGACCAGCTCGCCCAGGATGATGTCGGCTGCGGAGATCAGTTGCCCGGCGCCCACCGCCCCCCCGCTCAAGATCAGGCTGCCCTGCCCCGGCACGTTGACGATGCGCACCGCCTGCAGGCTGTCGCTTGCGTCCACGTCGGCGAAGCCAAAATCGGCGGTGGTGAAGATGTAGCTGCTGTCCTCGTCGATGCTGATGCCGGCATCTGCCCCGGTGGGCGCATCGTTGACCGAGGTCGACACCACCGTGGTGGTGTTATCAGTCACCGCAGCACTGCCATCGTCGACGCTGATGGTGAAGGTGGTGGTCTCGGTCGATCCGGGCGCCACCCGGTTGTCGGCGGGATCGAACACCAGGCCATGGATCGCGGTGGTGGCGGCTGCAGCCGTGCCGCTGAAGGTGTACACGCCACCACCGGCGTCGGTGAAGCCGTTGAGCGTGGAGAACACACCCTTGGCCGCCGTGTCCAGGGTGACCGACACGGTCAGCGTCTGCGCCGGGTTGTCCACATCGCCGATGCTCACCCCCGCAAACGGATTGATCGTGCCGGTGTCGTTGACCGCCTGACCGGCTTGTGTGCCGGTAATGGTCGGTGCGTCGTTGATCGCGCTTACCACGATCGAAGCGCTGGCGTTCTGGCTGGAGTAGGCGCTGCTGCCGCCCCCGGCACCGGGGTTGACGGTGCTGGGGCTGCCGTTGGCTGAAGCTGTCCCGGTGGTCTGGTCCCAGGCCTTGAAACCGAAAGTAGCCGTCTCGCCGTTCTGGCCATCGGGCACGTAGCGCACCTGGCTAGCCGAGTCCAGCAGCAGGGCCGAGCCGCCCGACACCGAGCCGAAGTTGGTCCAGGTGATGCCATCGGTGGAGTACTGCCAGGTGCCGTTGCCGGTGACTGCCGTGACGGCGATGCCCTTTAGCGCGCCGCTGTCCACGTCGGCCCAGCTCGCCCCCGTGAGGATGGTGTTTACAGTCGTGCCAGACGAGGTGGTGTCTTCGTTGGTACCCGTCAGGCTCACCGTCGCAGCGTTCGTGATGGTCGGTGCATCGTTGACGGCGGTCACTGATGTCCCAAGCGCGACCGTCGCCGAAGACCAGTTACCCGTACCGCCTATCGCGGCGCTGATGTTGCTCGAAGGGTTGAAGGCGATCGCCCCCGCCGAGCTGTCCGAAAGCCGAACCGTCAGACTGCCCGGCGTGCCGTTGTAGTCGGCCGCGGGCACGAAGCGCAGGTAGTAGCTCGCCGGCAACACGAGCGCCGTGGCGTTAGCGAGACCCGCGGTCGGCACGTTGCTCCAGGTGCTGCCGTCCGAGGAGTACTGCCACGCACCCTGCCCAGCCGTGGCGGCGTCACCGATGATGGCCACACCCGACAATGCCGTCGCATTCCCTGCGTCTGTGGCATCGCTATAGTTGCCGCCAAACAGGGCGGACACGGTGGCGCCCGCTGGGTTTGCAGTGTTCTCCGCAACGGCCGCCAGAGTAGCACTGCCCGAAGCCACAGGCGCATCGTTCACCGGGTTGACCGTGATGGTCGCCGTCCTGACTGCAGAGGACGACGTCCCGTCGAAAGCATGATAGGTAAAAGTGTCCGTGCCGAAGAAGTTGGCGTTCGGCGTGTAAGTGAACGAACCGTTCGAGCTGAGCGTCAGCGCACCGTTCGTGGTCGTGGTATCCAGGACTGCGGTCAGCGTCTGTCCGTCGACATCGAAATCGTTGCTCAGGACCCCGGCCTGGGTAACCTGTGCACCGTACGTACCGATGAGCGTATCGTTGGCCGACGCATACTCGGCCGACACCCAGTTGTTCGAGCGCGTGCTCGTCGAGATTCTCACTTCGTCCAGGGCGCCATCGTAGTAGCGCTGGGGAGCGCCTGGTGCTCCCAAGCGCATATCTGTGTCCCAGTTAGTCCGCTGCGTGCGTGCCGTTGTGCCCGTGTCACTGCCCACCAGAGCGCCATCGAGGTACATCTCAGCCGATGGAGCGATCCCCAGATTCGACACGTTCACGACGACGTGATGCCACCCCGCCGTGTCGCTGAATGCGGTACTAATAGCGAGAACGTTGGGATCGTCTGCCTGATCGGTATCGCCGAGGTTGAAGCTCAGCATGTTGCTTTCGCTTACCCCCGTCGGGGAGATCCCGCCAAGCGATAGGCTCATCTCCTGAGGGCGTGGAATGGGCTCGCCAAACCCGTTACCCGTGCCATCTCCTTGCCACAACAGGTGGTGAGCGAAATCGGTTGCATCGGCGTTAAACCACAGGCTTATGCTGAAGCTGTTGGCCGTCTTAAGGATACTGCTGGTTGTCTGAACGTAATCATCGATGCCGTCGAAGTCCTGACCCGGCGCAAACTTCCCAGCGATGTCATTGTTGCCGCTCTGACTTCCGTTGCTGGCGCCAGACGTTACGTCAACATGCGTTGCGGTATTCGCCTCGTCCGTAACGACTTCGTCCAGATGCCAGACATCCTGATACTGCGCGTCCCACACTCCGGCAGAGTTCTGGGCGTCGGTAGCACTGGGATTGCCGTAAGCCATCCAGATGAAATCCGTACTCGAGCTTGCATCGATCTGCGGCACCTTGACCCAGACGTAGGAGGTGCCGCCAGGAGTCCACGACTCGATCTCGTAGGCGAGCGCGCTGCCGTCGGGGTCATAAAAGCGCAGGTCTGCGCCGTTGGCTTGAGTGGCAGCATAGTCGATGCGAGTGTTGTCCAGCTTCACCAGCACCGGCATGTTGACCAGATTCTCCGGCCGCGACGCATTGTTGAAGGTGAGCTTCTCTCTGAACTGCCACGCCTGGGTGTTGGCGTCGAGCGTCGCGTCCTCGTTGACCGTGTATGAATCGTTGGCAGCGGTGGGTGCGGCCAGTGTTCCGCGCCAGTCGAGCTGCGCGGAGATGCTTACGATCACGCCGGTGCCGACCTCTCCGACCTGGTACTCTAGAATCCAGTCCCCGCCCTGCTGCGTTGTACCTGTCGGGTCGACGCTAGCGGCCACGTCGGCACCGGTTAGCCGTGCCAGCGCATCCACCAGTGACTTGCCCTCTGTGCTGCCCGCCACATCGCAGCCGTAGATCAGCAGATCCGCATCCACTGTGAGCGCCTGGCCCCAGCCTTTGATCTGCTTGGCATTCTGGAGCAGAGAATCGAAGTTCAGCAGCGACGAGCCCAACTGCACCGACCCCTCGGCGCCGTGAGAGATCAGGTGCATCGCGCTGATGTCGCGGCGGCCAGCCAGCGTCTGGCTGATCTGCTCGATGCCGTCACGCTCGACATCCAGCAGCACGACTTCGATATCAGCGTCGCCGTCCTGGGCGCGAATGTCGTCGATCAGCTTCTGGTAGTCGGGAGTGGCCGGATCGACGAAGACGATGTCGTGACGGCGGGACTGGGTGTCCTGAGTGGAAGCCTGGATGAACTCCCCGCTGGGCTCCAGGGTGCGCTGCTCTGCCTCGGGCACGAACGCGGCGGCGTCGGCCAGCGCCGGCGCGAAGTCGGCGGAATACAGAATCCTCGGCTCGATTTCCTCGAGCACGGCTCGGCGCTTCTTCTCCGATTTCGCTTTCATCGCTTGCCTCACCTTCGTCTCGGGCTTGTCTAGACGCCCTCGTATTCACCTGATTTCACAGATTCTCACTGGCACTGCATGCGCGGTGGGCGCAGGTAACGAACCCTGCGATGCAAGGAACTTGCCTGTGACGCTGGCATGACGGTGCCCAGCGAGCGCGAAGACGAGGCGTTGTGCAGCCGCAGCGAGGTGGGAATGTCAACCCTCCGAGCGGAGGGTGAAGAATGCAAAAGGGCGGGTCGCCCCGCCCTGTGTCGATCCGTAGAAAGCAGCCCGCCCGGCAAGTCGCGCCCGGGGGCTACTTGGTCGGCGCCACCGCCACTGACGCTTTGGTCGCAGGCCTGCGCGCCGGGTTCTCCGGGATGGGCTTGGTGGCAGCATCCTTGGCCGGCATCGGCTTGGCCGCGGTGCTGTCGGGAGCAGGCATCGCCTCGAAGTCCACCTTGCAGCGCAGCCCTGGCGGCAGTGCGTTGTCCGGGTTGGGCAACTCGAGGCGCACGCGGAAGCTGTTGCTCGCGGCGTCGATCACACGGTCGACGACGATGACCGTGGCCGTGCGCGGATCTGCCTCGGCCATGTCGGGTTTCACCGTCCCAACCATTCCTGGCTTGATCCTGCTGAAGTAGGTTGCCGGCACTATCACTTCGACCCGCAGGGGATCGATGGCGGCCACCTTCACGACCGGTTTCTCCTCGACCCGCTCGCCCTCGGACAGGTAACGCTCCACAACTACGCCGGACAGCGGACTGCGGATCGTGCGCTGAGCCATCTGTGCGCTCGCCAGCGCCAACTCGTGCTTCGCCTGACGCTGCGACTCGCGCGCTTGCTTCAGCCGCATCTCCGCAACCTCCGCTTCGGTGATCGCCTGGTCTTTGACCTGCTGCGAGACGAAGTTTTTCCGGTAGAGATCCTGGGTGCGGACGCGCTTCTTCTGCGCGAAGTCGTGGTTGGACGCAGCCGCCTGCAGCTCAGCGTAGGACTCGGCGCGCACCTTGGCAGACGCGACTGCGGCCCGCTCCACGTCGGAGTTCAACTGGGCAAGCGGTTGACCTTTCTTGACGAAATCGCCGCGCTCCACCATCACGCTGTCGAGCACGCCCACGACCTGAGTGCCGACTTCGGCTTCCTGGAACGGTTGGATCAGGCAGCCCAGCGGCTCGGCGCGGACGAGGGCGGCGCTGCACATCACTGCGCCGGCGGTCCAAAGCATGATCAGTCGTGCCATTGTCACTTTCCTTTTACCTTCCGATTGCTCGGTTTTCCTCTGCGCGTCACTATGCAAGGACCGGGCCGAGACTTGCCGCCCAATATGGAAGGCCTGAACCACGGAGGACACGGTGGACACGGAGGAGCAAGAACGTTGGTGCCAATTGATGGCGCCCACCATCCTTGCCCGAATGCTGGGCGTTCGATTTTTTCGAGCGCCCGCTTTTCCACCGTGTCCTCCGTGTCCTCCGTGGTTCAGCTGTGACAGACCGCTGCGCGCCGCTCGATCTCTCGAGCACGCGCTTTTCTACCGTGTCCTCCGTGGTTCGGTCCTGTGAGAACTAGGCCGCCTGCGGCAGGCTTCTGCGCACGAGCTGCGCGAACTGCTCCGCCGGAGCCGGGCGGCTGCAGAAATAGCCCTGGAACTCGTTGCAGCGGCGCTGCGCGAGGAACTGCAGTTGCTCTTTGGTCTCGACGCCCTCGGCCACCACGTTCATGCCCAGCTCCCGGCCCAGCACGAGGATGGCGCCGACGATGGCGGCGTTCTGCCTCTCGCCGGGCAGTCCGCGCACGAAGGTGCGATCGATCTTCAGCTCATCGATCGGAAACCGGCTCAGGTAGGTGAGCGACGAGTAACCGGTGCCGAAGTCGTCCACCGACAGCCGCACGCCCATTTCCTTGATCTCGCGCAGGATGGAGATGGTCTCTTCGCCGTCGTCCATCAACATGCTCTCGGTCAGCTCCAGCGCCAGCAGCTGCGGCGGAATCCTGCTGCGCTCCACGGCGCCGCGCACGGCGTGCCAGATGGTGCCGCTCTTGAACTGCGGCACCGCGACGTTCACCGAGACGGACAGGCGGGGCAGGCCCTGCTGATGCCAGGCTGCGACCTGAGCGCACGCGGTTCGCAGAACCCATTGGCCGATCTCGACAATCAGGCCGGTCTCCTCGGCGATGGGAACGAACTTCTCGGGCGAGAGAATCCCCAGTTCCGGATGCCGCCAGCGCAGCAGCGCCTCCGCGCCCGTGATGCGGCGGCTGGCGATCTCCACCTTCGGCTGGTAGAACAGCACGAACTCGCCCTGATCGACCGCCTTGCGCATCTGCCCTTCCAGCGTCATGCGCTCGGCGGCATGAGCGTTCATCTCGTTGGAGAAGAACGTGTAGGTCTTTCTCCCGCGCTGCTTGGACTGGTACATGGCCACTTCGGCGTTCTTGAGCAGTGTGTCGGCGTCCTCGCCGTCGCCGGGCGATACGGCGATGCCGATGCTGGCGCTCACACGCAGCTTGTGACCGTCCACCTCGAACGGCTCGGACAGTGCGTTCTGGATCCGCCTAGCCATGGCCGTCGCGTCGTCCACCTTAGCCAGGTTGTGCAGGTCGGGAAGCAGCGCCCCGAAACCGTTGCCGCCGATGCGGGCGAACGCGACCGACACGTCGCGTCCGGTCGATTGCGAAGGTTTGAACGAGGAGAACACCGGCTCGAGGACCGTGGCAACGGCGCACAGCAGGCGGTCGCCGACACGGTGGCCGAGCGAGTCGTTCACCTGCTTGAAGCGGTCCAGGTCGATGTGCAGCAGCGTGCACGCACGCGACGACTGTGCGGCACTCCTTGCGAGCGCTGCCTCCACCTCGGCCCGGAACTTCTTGCGGTTGGGTAGCCCGGTCAGCGGATCGGAGTCGACCAGGCGATCCTGGTAGGCCTTGAACGCGAGTGCATTACGCAGCCGCAGCCGCAGCTCGCTGGGATCGACCGGCTTGGTGAGCAGGTCGGTGGCCCCCAGCTCCAGGGCCTTGAGCTTGGCGGCGGGATCGCTCTCCGCTGTCAGAATGATCACCGGTGTGTAGCGCAGCTCTTCGTGTCCACGCACCTCCGCGAGGATGTCAAAGCCAGTCACCTCCGGCATCATCAGATCCAGCAGCAGGATGTCCGGGCGATGCTGGACGAACAGGGCCATGGCCTCTTTCGGCTGGCTGGTAGTGATGAAGCTCACATAGCCTGCTTCTTCCAGGTAGGTCTGCACCACCTCCAGCATCAGCGGGTCGTCGTCCACCATCATGACGGTGGACGTTCGCAGCGCCGTGAAGCCAGTGCGGGTTCCCGCGGTCGCGGCCGGCGCAGCCATCTGGGCGGCCACTCTGGGCGGAATGCTTTCTGCGTTGTTCATACGGTGTGTCCCTTGGCAGGGTCGCTCATGCCGCGGCCTCCTCAGACTTCATAGCAGTGCAACGATCTGCGCGTCGCCCGCGGGCGGCATTCGCTTGGCCGTCGATCCCCGCAAGCGGGGCGCGCCGGAGTGCCGAGGAGAGTTCCCTGCTGGATCCAACGCTGGAAGCCCGCGCGGGAGGGGATCCGATGCGCGCCCCTTGGCCTACTCCGCGGTCGCATCCCCATGAATGGGGCCCCTGCTCCTCGCTGCGTAGTCCCCCTCTCCAGGTAGCTCATGCCGCCGCCTCCTCTTCCGGCGCCACCATGCGTTCGACAATCTGACGCAGCTCCGCTACCGCCGCAGGTGTCCGCTGCTCGTCTCTGGCCTTGGCGAACTGCTCGAGCGCTCTTGCCGGCGCTGTAAAAGCGTCGTAGCCGGTGGTCCCGCCCGATCCCTTGAGCCAGTGCGCCAGCGAGGCGAGCGTATCGAAATCGCGCGCTTCCCAGGCCTGCTCGATGGCCCGCATCTTGTCGGGCATCTGCTCCGCGAACTTGCGCACGACCGGCCGCAGGCGCGGATGGTTGGCCAGCCGCGATACGACCGGCAGACCCGCAGCCACGCTCGACACCGTCGGCGGAAGCCCTTCGCCCTCGGTAGGACCGGCAACCGCCTGGCTGCGTGCTACCGTGCCCTCAACCTTGCGTCCGCCGAGCAGCTCGCCCAGCGTCTGCAGCAGGAGGTCGATGTCCACCGGCTTGGTGAGGTACCCGGTGCAGCCGGCATCCAGCACTTCGCGCTCGAAGCCGTTCATGGCATTGGCCGTCAGCGCGAAGATCGGCAGCTTCATGCCCTGCTGCCGCAGTGTCCGCGTGGCGGTGAAGCCATCCATTACCGGCATCTGCATATCCATCAGAATCACGTCGAAGCGCTCGCGGCTTGCCATGTCCACGCCGACCTGGCCGTTCTCGGCCCCGGCCACGCTGAGCCCCACCTCCTCCAGCACAAGCCGGACCAGCTCGCGGTTGGCTTCGCCGTCGTCTACCACCAACACCCGCTTCGGCGGGAATTGCCAGGTGGTGCCGGCCACCGGACCCGCGTCCGTGGCGCCAGCAGTGGCCTCCTCCGGGGTCAGCATGCGCACACCTCCCAACGGACCGGGGTCCAGCGTGATGCTGAACACGCTGCCCTTGCCTATTTCGCTGTGCGCGACGATGTCGCCACCCAGTCCGCGGGCGAACTTGCGGCTGATAGTCAATCCCAGACCTGTGCCGCCGAAGCGACGCGTGGTGGACCCTTCGGCCTGGGTGAACGGCTCGAACACCGCCTCCAGGCGGTCGGCGGGAATGCCGATCCCGGTGTCGACCACGTCGATGCCCAGGAGCCGCACGTCACCGCCCGGGCGCAGGCTCAGGACCACGGTCACGCCGCCGGTTTCGGTGAACTTGAGCGCGTTGCCGACGAGGTTGGTCACCATCTGCCGCACGCGGCCGGGATCGGTGAGGACGGACTCCGGGACCGGCCCGTCGCAGTCGAAGCGCAGCCACAGGCCCTTCTCCTGCGCCCGCACAGTCAGGATCTCCACCACCTCGCGGATAGTCGCGTGCACCGCGCACGGGATGCGCTCCATCTCCATGCGGCCGGACTCGACCTTGGCCAGATCGAGAATGTCGTTGATCAGCTCGAGCAGGTGCTTGCCGCTCGAGTGGATGGTGTTCAGGTGCTTCATCATCTGCGTCTGGTTCTTGTGGAACCCGCGGCGCAGGACATCGGTGAAGCCGAGAATCGCGTTCATCGGCGTGCGGATCTCGTGGCTCATGTTGGCCAGGAAGTCGCTCTTGGCGCGGTTGGCCTCTTCCGCGTCCTCCTTCGCCTGGCGCAGCTCGACCTCTTTCTCCTGCAGCTCGGTGATATCCTCGAAGCTGATCAACACGCCCTGCGGCTTCTTGCCGCCGCCCTGGACTGCCGAGCAATTGACCAGGAACGAGCGCGTCTTCCCGGTGCTGTCCTCCAGGCGCACGAAGCCGTTGCGCAGCGGCGTGCCGTCGCGCAGCGTCTCGCTCCAGGGGCAGGCATCGCCCTTGAGTTGCGTGCCGTCGGCCGCGGTCCAGGCGAATGCGGAAGCCTGCTTGCCGATCAGGGCGTCGGCGTCCTGACCGACGACGCGGGAGAACGCTTGGTTGGCCAGAACGATATAGCCGCGCGGGTCGGCCACCAGCAGGCCTTCCGCCAGCGTGTCCAGGGCCGCGCGCACGCGCCCGGGAATGGCGCGCGAAGGATCGAGCTGGCGCAGGACCCGCCCGAGATAGAAGTAGAACGCAACCAGGCTCACCAGCATGACGAAGCCGACCATCCGCACCCGTGGCTCGCGGACGTAGCCCATGATGCCGGGCTGCTGCAGCGGCTTGAAGCGCAGCTCGAGGCGCCCCCACCGCTCGCCGGCGGAAAGAATCGGCACCTGGATCTGCGCATCGGTGGAGACCCCGCCGTCGAGCGGCTTCCAGCGCGTGTGATCGCCGATCGTCACCACCGCCTCGCCGTCCGCCTTGATCACCGCCACCGAGTCCAGCTCGGCGTTGCGCTTGACGATGAACTCCAGGACCGCCTTCGCGCTCTCGACATCCGACTGGCCGATCAGGGTCGAGGTGCTCACCGCGATGGTCTCGGCCAGCGTGCCGCGCGCATTGCGGATGGTGGCATGGTGATCGGGGATGAACCCGAGGTACATCGCCAGCAGCATGACGCTGGCGAGCAGCGACACCAGGCCCATGGAGACGAAGAAGCGGGCGTTCAGGCGCCTCATGTGCTGACCTCCGTGGCTTGCGCGTCAGCCGGCAGGCTGGCGGGTTTGGGCGCCGGGGCCGCGGGCGTGGCCTCGCGCGCCCCCAATAGTGCGTCGTGCGCCTTGCCGAACAGCTTCTCCAGGGGATCGGCTTCGGCTCCTTCGCCCTCGTCGGCATCCTCGCCGCGCGCCAGGACCGGCATCGGGTCGACCGCGTGCCAGGCCGGCAGCGAGGACAGCAAGCTGGACAACAGCAGGCCCCCGCGCAACAGCCAGATCACGTAGCCCACCGACAGGCCGCCGCTGACCGCGACGCTCGACACCACCAGCGCGCCCTCGGTCTCGATCTTCTGATCGACCTGCTGGCGCATGTTGTCCAGCTCGCTCGCCCAGTCGCTGTTGCTCAGCGAGCGGGTGAGCGCCTCCGCGGTCATCTGCACGCGCTGTCCGAGGCTGGGCCCCGTGGACAAGGTGATCATGCCCTCGGCCGCCTTGACCGCGGCGGCCGCCGCTCCCGGAGCGCTCTGCTCGCCGCCCAGCGCCGATTGCCCGCCGTTGGTGTCGAACACCGCCCCGGTGAACTCCACCCGCAAGCCGACGCTATCGCCGGCCAGCGCATTGAGGCTGGCGGTCAGCGTAGGAGACTCGGCCGTCAGATCGGCGGCCAGCCCTGCGCTGGCGGAATCGCTTGCGCTTTCGTTACTGCTGTCATCGCTGCTGGAACCGCCAGAGTCCCCGCTCCCGTCGTCGCCCGTGTCGCTCCCACTGCTACCGGGGTCCGGCGCAGGTTCCGGCGCCGGCGCCGGCGCCGGAGCCGGGGGCGGCGGTGGCGGTGGTGGTGGCGGCGGCGGTGGCGGCGGTGGCGGTGGGGGCGCCGTGATGATCACATTCATCGTCGCCGGCCCAAGGCTGCCTCCGGCGCCGTCGGTCACCGTGAAGGTGAACCCATCGCTGCCCGTGGCACTGCCGGTATGCTTATAGCGCACCAGTCCGCTGGCAATGTCGGCCTGCGTGAAGCTCCCGCCCAGCGTCACCGCAGTGCCGCCTACGGACAAGGTTCCGGCGCCCGGCAGGGCGGTAAGCGTGTAGGTGAGCTGCGCCGGGGTCTGTTCCAGGTCGCTTGCCCGCAGCGCCCCGTTGTCGATGGTCAAGGTACCGCCAACCTGCACCGAGCCGCCCGCATTGACGCTCAGCACCGGAGCGTCGTTGATCGGGTTGACGGTGATGGTGGCGGTCACCGGGCTGCCGCCCAAGCCCGCGTCGCTGGCCGAAGTGGATGCTTGGGCCTCGAAGCTGCCGGACGCAGTGCTGTTCGGGGCGGGAGTGAACTTCAGCCCGGCATTGCCTTCTGCGAAGGTGATGAACGCGCCGTTGGCGATCGGTGTCGCGCCGTCGTTGTGGTACAGCGCTCCCCCGCTGATCGCCGTGATCTTGAAGTGCGTGACCTCCACCCCGTCGACCGCGTTGCGGCTGAGCACCAGCCCGGAGGTTGTCTGCATGTCCTCGTCGGTCACGCTGTCGGTCACCGTCGGGGTATCGGCACGCGGCTCGATGCCGACCTGGAAGCTGCGCAGCGTGGTGTTCACGCCGTCCGAAACGCTGAGCGTGATGGTCACCGGGCCGCCGTAGGCATCGGCCGCAGGGGTGATCGTGATAGTCCGGCTGGCTCCGCTGCCGCCCAGCACCAGGTTGGCGTCGGGGATGCGCGAGGTATCGCTCGAACTGGCGGTGACCGTCAGCACGCCGGCGGCGGTCTCGGGATCGCCGATGGTGAATGCTATCGCAGCGCTGCTGGTATCCTCGGCCACGCTCTGGTCGGCGATCGCGCCCACCATCGGCGCTTCGTCGATGTCGATCACGTCGATGGTGAAGGTGTTGTCCACGAACAATCCACCGCTGTCGGTGGCGCGCACCGTGACCACGTAGCTCGGCTTTGCCTCGTAGTCCAGCACGCCGTCATCGATCATCAGCAGGTTGCCGCTGACGAAGAACTTGGCGGCGTCGGCCCCGCCCACCACGCTGTAGGTGAAGCTGTCGCCTGCATCCGGATCGCTGGCGGACAGCACACCCACGTCGTGGCCCCCGCTGGTGTTCAGCCCCTCCGGCTCCGAGTGGCCGGCAAGAGAAAGCAGGGTCGGCGCGTCGTTGGCGCCTAGTACGGTGATGTCCACCGCGTCGGTGTCGCTCTGCGCTCCGCCGCTGCCGCTGTTGCCCGCGTCCTCCACCAGGAGGGTGAGCGTATCGCTCGCCGGCGGCGCATCGGAGCTGTTCAGATAGCTGATCGTTCCGCCCGCCGTACCGGCCAGCAGGTCGTTGATCTGCGCCACCGTGCCGGTCAGGACCACGCTGCTGGTACTCGTTCCCGCGACCAGCACGCCGCTCGTGCCAGCGGTGACGTCGAGCGTGCCGGACAGCACCGAGAGTGTGACGGTGACAGCGGCGCCGCCGGCGTCGACATCGCCGATCGACAGCCCGGTGCCTTCCAGCGCCAGCGCGGTCTGCTCGGTGGCCGAATAGCTCGCGGGGGCGATATCGGCGACGGGCGCATCGTTGATCGAGGACACGACGATGGTCGCGGTGTCCATCGCGACGCTGAAGGCGGTATCCCCGCCGTTGAGCGTCGTGTCGGCGATCCCGCCCGCCATGCCGCTGGTCTGGTCCCAGGCACGGTAGGTGAGATCCGCGGTGGTACCCACTGCGCCGTCGGGGACGAAACGCACCAGGTCGCTCGCGCGCAGCAACAGCGCGGCCATCTCGCTCGGATTCCCCAGTGCGTTCCAGGTCGAGCCATTGTTCAGCGAGTACTGCCAGGTGCCGTCGCCGTGGTCGGCGCCGATGATGGCCACCCCCTGCAGCGCTCCCGGGTCGGCGTCGGTGAGCGAGCCGGCGATGATGGAGGCGATGCTCTGCCCCCCGTTGCCGGTGTCGTCTTCGGTGATCGGCACCAGCGGCGGCGCTGCCGGTGTCAGCACCGGCGCGTCGTTGACCGCCACGACGGTGATGTCGACCACGCTGTTGACAACGCCGGCCGGGCCGGTGCCGCTGTTGCCCTGGTCGTCGGTGGTGATCTGCACGGCCGCCGGCCCGGCATAGTCGGGCGTGGGGTTGAAGCTCATCCCGTTGAGAGCGGCGTTGAGGTCGGCAACCAGACCCGTGACCGTCATCGCCCCGGTGCCGTTGCCGCCGCCGGCAAAGGTCAGTCCGTTGGTCTGCGCCAGGATCAGCACCCCGTTGCTGGCGGTCAGCGTCACCTTCACCGGATTGACCCCGGCGTCGACATCGGCAATCCGTATCTCGTTGCCGGTGCCGACCGACAACACCAGCGGGGTGTCCTCGCTGGTGCTCTGGGGACCCGGCACGGGTTTGCCCGGCGCATCGTTCACCGCCGTCACGTCGATGCGGCGCGTCGCGATGGCACCGTCCGCAATGCCGTCGTTGGCCACGAAGGACACGGTGCGTTGCGCGGTGCTGGGATCCTCGCTCAGGTTGACGTAAGTGACCGAGCGCAGGGCGGCCTGGTAATCGACCGGGCTGGCGGCGCCGGTCAGGGTCAGCGTTCCGGTGCCCGCATCCCACGCCCCGACAATACCGAGCTGATCGGTGAACGCCAGCACATCCTCCCCGGAGACGTAGTTGCCGGTGATGCGCACGCTGGCATGGTCCAGCACCGGATTGTCCGGATCGGCGACGGTCAGGCCGGGATCCACGGGTGTGGCGGGCGCGTTCTCCGTGTACGCCAGGGCGGAACCGGTCGCGGTGATGGCGGGCGCCACGTTCGAAGCGACGCTGATGTTGACGGTCGCGACGGCGTTCTGCGCTCCGCCCGCCCCGGTGTTGCCCTGATCGTCGACCGTGATCTGCAGGCTGGCCGGACCGTTGTAGTTGAAGTCTGGCGTGAAGCGCAGCCCGTCCAGCGCATTGTTGATGTCCGCCAGCGTCGCGTTGAAGCTGACTGCGGCCGAGCCGTCTCCGCTCAGCCCGGACAAACCGGTGACCGCGCCCAGCGTGAGAATGCCGTTGGTCACGCTGAGCGAGACGCTCAGGAGCCCGGCGCCTGCATCGACGTCGGCGACCGTGATCGCGTTGCCCGTTCCGCTCGAGAAAACCAGATCGGTGTTCTGCGGCGTCACCTGGGCTCCGGGCGTGCCGGCGCTCGGGGCGTCGTTGACTGCGGTGAAATCAATCGCCACCGTGCTGCTGGTCGTATGCGGGCCGCCGCTGCCGCTGTTGCCCAGGTCGTTGGTAACGATCTGCAGGCTGGACGCGCCGTTGAAGTTCGCGTTCGGGTCGAAGCGCAAGCCGTCCAGCGCCGCGTTGATGTTGGCGATCGTCCCGGTAAACGTCATCGTGGTGTTGCCGCTGCCGTTGCCGGTCACGAAGCTCAGGCCGGTGGTCTGCGACAACGTCAACCTGCCGTTGACTGCTGTCAGCGTCACTTGCATGGCTGCGGCACCGGCATCCACGTCAGCGATGGAGATCCGGGTGGGGCCGGTGAACACGACCGCGACGTCTTCGCTGCCGGTCTGCGGCCCGGGAACGGTGTTGAGCGGGGCGTCGTTGATCGAGGCCACGCTGATCTGGCGGGTGACCGGTATGCTGGTCTGGGCGCCGTCGGTCGCACCGAAGGTAACGGTGCGGAAGGCGGTGGACGGTTTCTCGCTGGTGTTCTGGTAAGTCACCGAGCGCAGCGCGATCTGGTAGTTCGCCGGGCTGGAAGCACCGGTCAGCGTCAATGTGCCGGTGGCGGCCGACCACACGCCGGTGATGCCGAGCTGGTCGGTGAAGGCCAGCACGTCCTCGCCGTTGACATAGTTCCCGGTGATCGTGACCGTCGCGCCGGCCAGGGTGGCGCTGTCGGGGTCGGCGACGCCCATCCCGGCGTCGACCGCCGCGGGACCGGCGTTCTCGCTGTATGCGTGTGTGGCGATCGTAGTGGTCAGCACCGGCGGGTTGTAGAACGTGAAGGCGCCCACAAAAGCGTCGGTGCCGCCGCCGTACGTGGTGTCGTAGCCGCCGGCTTTGGCGATGCCAGAGGTGGACTTGGTATCTCCGGCAAAGTAGAAACGGCCGTTGCTGTAGACGGCGTTGTTCATGTAGTCGTTCTGGCCGCCGCCGAAATAGGTGCCGTACAGCAGAGCGCCGGCACCGGACACGCTCGGGTCAATCTGCACTACGAACGAATCGTCGAATCCCCCACGACTGGTCTGGTGGGCGCCAGCCGTGAAGGGGAAGTTGTCGGAATCGGTCCACCCCGCAACGTAGATGCGCCCGGACGAGTCCGCGCCGATTCCCAGCCCCGCTTCGTTGTTCTTGCTGCCGCCCAGGTAGGTCGAATAGGCCAGCGACGCCGCCCCGCTGAGGGATGGATCGATGACGGAGACGAACGCATCGGTGTTGCCCGATCGCGAAGTCTGGAACGCGCCGGCGGTGAGGTCGAAGTTGTTGGATTTGGTCTGGCCCGTCAGATAGATCTTGCCGGTACTGCCCAGGGCCAGGTTGTAGGCAATATCGTCGTCGCTGCCGCCCAGGTAGCTGCTGTAGAGAAACGCCGTGCCGGCGCCGTTGAGCTTGGCGACGAAGGCGTCGATGCCGCCACCGTTGGCGCTTTGGAATGCGTTCGCCGTGACCGGCAACGTGATCGACCCCGTCAACCCACCGACCACCGCGCTGCCCGCCGCGTCGACCGCAATGCCGTAGCCGATGTCGCCGCCGCCTCCGCCGATGAAGGTCGAATAGGCCAGGGCGTTGCCGGTGGGGGTCAGCTTGGTGACGTAGGCTTCGCCGCTTTCATAGCTGGAGTCCGCGGCGCCTGCCGTGATCGGGAAGTCGCTCGACGAGGCGTAACCGGTCACGTAGGCACTGCCCGCGGCGTCGACCGCGATGGCCCAGGCCTCGTCGCCGCCGCCGCTGCCGCCCAGGTAAGTGGAGTACGCCAGGGTATTGCCCGCGGCGTTCAGCTTGAACACGAACGCGTCCTGCGCGCCGTTGCGTGTGCTCTGATAGGGGGAGACGAGGGTGAAGTCGTCGGACCGGGTAAGTCCCGTGACGTAGGCATTGCCGCTGCCGTCGACGGCGATGGCAGTGCCGTAGTCGTCGCTGCTGCCCCCCACGTACGTCGAATAGATCACCGAGCCGAGAGTCGCGGAGAACTTGGTGACGAAGACGTTGTTGCCGCCACCCAGCCCCAGCAGACCACCGATCAGGCCGCTCGATTTCGTGTAGCCCGTCACATAGACGTTACCCGCGGCGTCCACCGCCAGGCTGTTGGCGACATCGTAGTTGGTGCCGCCGAAGTAGGTGCCGTACGAGAGCACCGGGTCGATGACCAGGGTGCGGCCGGCGTCGTAGGCCCCCACTGCGAACCCGACCGTGCGGTCTTCGTGAATGACGTAGCGGCTTTCCACCGCTTCGCGTCCGTCGGGGCCATCCTGGTACGAGACCGGCGCTTTCAAGGCGATGGTCTTGCCCGAGCCGAGCGTCACCAGCAGATCGCCGTTGTCGGCGATGGACAGAGCGCTCGCGCCGGCGAAGTCGAGCTTGATGGTGGCGACGTCCGCTCCGGCCGCGACCACGAAGTCGTACTCGAGCTGGCGCTGGTTGCCGTAGTAGCGCAGGTCGATGCCGTCGTAGATGCCCTCGTAGCGCACGCCGGCGTAGTTGGCGACATCGGTGTGCCACTGGTCGGCGTTGCCGAGCAGATAGTTGCTCCTCGCGGCGAGCAGCGACTCGCCAGTGGCTTGTGCGCTCGGGTTGGCGCCCATGACGGTTAGACGCACGACATCGTTGCTGTCACCGTCCTCCAGACCGAGCACCGCGTCGCCGCCGACCAGCGCCACCGTGTAGCCGGTGCCGCGCGCGAGGAAGTCCACTTGCTCGTTGGCCTGACCGACGTTCTGCTCGAAGGCCAGCGGCGCCGTGGCGACGACAGCCGACGGGGTCGCGTCGGCGCCCTCGGCAGGAGCGGGTTCCGCTTCCGGCAGGTTCAGCAGCCCGCCGAAACGGGCTTGATCCTGCACCCCCACGGCAACATCGGTCTCGACCAGCCCGACGTCGAACTCCAGGTCCCAGTCCCCGCCCAGTTCCCGCGCACCGGTGGGATCGTCGCTGGCGGCCACATCGGTACCGGTCAGCCGCGCCAGCAAGTCCACCAGCGATCTGCCCTGCTCGGAAGCGGCGAGATCGCAGCCGTAGAGGAGCAGGTCACCGGTGCCGCTGAAGGCATCGCCCCACGCCCGGATGTTCTCCGCGCGCGCGAGCAGGGTTTCGTAGTCCAGCGTGGTGCTGCCCAGCTGCAGGGCGCCGGCTTCCCCGTGCGACAGCACGTGGACCGCATCGAGATCCTTGCGCGCTGCCAGCGCTTCGCCGATCTGCTCGACGCCGTCGCCTTGCGGGTCGAGCACCACGACCTCGAGCCGCCGCTGGCCCGGCTCCGCCGCGAGATCGCCGATGACAGCATCGAGCTGCGGAATCGCGCCGTCGAGGATCACCAGCTCGTAGCGCTGCGAATGAGTCTCGCTGCCGGCGGTGCTGGAGAATTCACCTCTGCCGTCCAGCGTGCGCTGCTCCGCCGCATCGGCCAGCGGAGACGAGTCGAGGCCGGCCGGCACGAAGTCGGCGGAATACAGGATCCGTGGCTCGATCTCTTCTACGATCGGCCGCCGGCGGCGGGTGGACGGTGCACGTTCCATTCACAGAATCCAAGGCAGATCCCGTGCCGGAGATACATCGTTGACGTTGTTTGACAGCAGAAGAGACTGTCAAAGAACCTCCGGTCCTGAACCCTCGGGGGTCCGTGTCGCCTTGGAGCAACTCTTGCATGCTGCGGTGCACTCGGGACTCTGGATCCCTCCCGGCAGATCATGGCTCCTGAGCAGCGGCTTCGGACCACAAGTGGGGAAGAACTATCGTGCAGGTCATCTGTGGCGCGCGCGCGAGTGCTGGCTTTACGTTGGTGGAAGTTGCGATCATCCTGTTGATCGTCGGGCTTCTGATCCTCAGTGTGGCGAAGGGCCAGCAACTGATCGGTAACGCCCGGGTACGTGAATTCCTCGCGCAGCAGGACGCCGTGGAGCAGGCAGTCCTGGCATTCGAGAGCCCGCTACCGCGCACTCCCGGGCGACTACGCCGAGGCAAGCACCATAATCGCCTGTGACCCCGGCGCGTGTCTCGACGGGAACGGAAACGGACGGGTGGAAGCGGGCACAGGCGGTGCCATCCATGAGGACATTCTGGCCTGGCAGCACCTGGCCGCAGCGGGGTTTCTGCGCGGTGACTATCGGATGCTCCATCCGAGCGTCGCAGTGCCGGCGCCCGACAACACGCCGAGGAACGGCTTCGGGGGCTACCTGCAGATCGCCACCGACAGTGCCTGGGGCTTCAGCACCAACACGGTGGTGCGTCCCAACATCAAGACCGGCAACTACGTGCCGGCCGCAGTGCTGGCGGAAGTAGACCGCAAGGTCGATGACGGCCTGCCGGGTGCGGGGCGGTTGCAGTTCTCGACCTACGCCGGGGCCGGAACACCTCCAGCGGTTGGCGGGGCCGCCGATGGTTGCACCGATGCAGATTCGCCCCAGGCCGCATGGCTCGAGCGCGCCGGATCGGACAACTGCGGCGCGGCCACGCTTCTGCGATGAGCGCGGCGAAACGCGAATGGTACGACTGCTGTACCCGGATCTGACGCGAATCGTCGGATTGGTTTGCCGACGATCCCAGGACCTGCCTGCGCGAAGTTTGCGCTTCAGTCGCGCGTGCGGCTGCGCCGCAGCAGATCCGCGAAGGGTTCCGGGGGCACGGGCCGCGAGCACAGGTAGCCCTGGTAGACCTCGCAGCGCAGGACGCGCAGAAACCTGAGCTGCTCTTCGGTCTCGACCCCCTCCGCCACCACCTTCAGCCCGAGCGCCCTCGCCATGGCCACGATCGCCGCGACGATCGCCATGCTGTCGCGCTCGGCGGGAATGCCTGAAATGAAGGCACGGTCGATTTTCAGCTCGTCGATCGGGAAACGCTTGAGATACGTCAACGAGGAGTAGCCGGTGCCGAAGTCGTCCATCGACAGCTTCACGCCGGTGGCCTTGAGGCGGGTGAGCATCTCGACGTTGGCGCTCGCGCCGTCCATCAGCATGCTCTCGGTCAGCTCCAGGATCAGGCTGTCGGGGGCGGCGCCGCTCGCCTCGAGCGTCTTGCGCACCGTCTCGAGCAGCCGGCGTTGGCGGAACTGCGCGCCGGAGACGTTGACCGACACCGAGATCGGCGGCAAGCCCTGCATGCTCCAGGCCTTGAGCTGGCGGGTTGCCTCGCGCAGCACCCACTCGCCTATCTCCACGATCATCCCGGTGTCCTCGGCCACCGGGATGAAGCGGGTCGGCGGGACCATCCCCAGCTCCGGGTGTCTCCAGCGCAGCAGCGCTTCGGCGCCCACGATCCGGGGCGCCGCCACATCCACTTTGGGCTGGTAGTACAGCACGAACTGATCGCGCTCAAGGGCACGGCGCAGCTGTCCCTCCAGGGACAAACGCTCCAGGGCGCGCGCATTCATCTCTTCCGAGAAGAACTCGAAGGTGTTGCGGCCGCGCTCCTTGGCCTGGTACATGGCCATCTCGGCGTTCTTCAGCAGCGTCTCGGCGTCTTCGGCGTCGTTGGGAAAGAACGCCACGCCGATGCTGCCGGTCATGTACATCTGCTGGCCGCTGACCGAAAAAGGTTCGGCCAGCGCGCTCAGTGTGTTGCGCGCCACCCGGCTGGGGATGTCCGGGCTGACCACCCCCGTGAGCAGAGCCGCGAAGCCGTTGCCGGAGATGCGTGCCAGCGCCAGGCTGGGCTCCAGTTCCTGCGGCCGGCGCCAGTTGGTGGTTGCGACATCCACCAATGCGCTCTGCAGTCTGCGGGTGACTGCGCGCAGCAATGCGTCTCCCACCCGATGGCCCAGGGTATCGTTCACCTGCTTGAAGCGGTCGAGGTCCACGTGCAGCAGCGCACACGTGCTGCCGTTGCGGCGCGCCCGCGCGACGGCGGCCGCCACGTCGGTGACGAAACGCTTGCGGTTGGGGAGATCGGTCAGCGCGTCGTAGTCGGTCAGCCGGTCCTGATAGGCCTTGAACGCGAGCGCGTTGCGCACGCGCAGGCGCAGCTCGCTCGAGTCGACCGGCTTGGTCAGGATCTCGGTCGCTCCCATCTCCAGCAACCGCAGCTTCTTCTCCGGGTCGCTGTCGGCGGTCACGATGATGACCGGGGTGTAGCGCAGGCTCTCCTCCGCACGCACCTGCGCCAGGATGTCGAAGCCGCTCACTTCCGGCATCATCAGATCTAGCAGCAGGATGTCGGGACGGCGTTCGCGCAGCAGGTCCACGGCCTCGACCGGCCGGCTGGTGGCGATGAAGTTCTTGTATCCCGCTTCCTCCAGGTAGGTCTGGATCACCTCCAGCGTCACCGGCTCGTCGTCGACCAGCATGACGGTGAAGTCGCGCAGTCCGACGAAGGGGCCGGCGGGGTCGCCGATGGCTTGATAGCGCCCGGTGATCACACCGGTGTCGCGCTGGCGCATGGCGACGCCTTGCGCTCGCGGCGTGGCAGAGGCGTCCGGTTGCAGCTTCCTGACGGCTTCCATCGTGGTTCGTAGATGTTGGAGGAGCGCCGCGCAGCCGACACGACTTGCGGGCAGCGCATATACCGACTCATGGATCGCTGACTGGTCGATGCAAAGACTACGCCCGCGCCCCTGCACGCCCAGCCGAGTCCGCGCAGCAGGAAACGGGTATTCGAGCGCTAAAGTTTCTCTGCGCGTGGCCGATAAAAATGGGCCCGTGCCTCATCCCATTTTTTGGGGGATGCGGTCGCCCGAGGGAGTAGCGCAGCTTCGCCCGCGCTACTCGCCGCGCCCGGAGAACGACAGCCGTCGCTCGCTCTGCCGGTCCTGCTCGAGCAGCAGCTTGCGCTGCTGGTGCTGGCGCCGCTCCTCGATGGTCTGCGGCAGCCGCGCCAGCAGCTTGCCGAGGTGTGCGGGGAGCACCGGCTTTCCGCCGGCGAGGGCGCCGGCCGCGCGCTTGATCAGCGCGGGCAGCGAGCGCGCCATCATTCCGTCTTCCAGGCTGAGCACGGTCTCCGTGCTGCCCGGGTCCCCTTGCCGTGCGGCCCGCCCCTGCAGCTGGCGATCGATGCGCCGCGAGCTGTTGTGCTGGCAGCAGATCACGTGCAACCCGCCGCGCTCGGCCACGCCCGGCGCGAGCGGGATGTCGGTGCCCCGGCCGGCCATGTTGGTGGTGACCGTGATGCGTCCGGGCTCGCCAGCGCGCGCGACCATAGCGGCTTCCTCGCTGTCCTGGCGAGCGTTGAGCACCTGGTGGTCGACGCGCGCCGCCGCCAGACGGATGCTGAGCTGATCGCTGTCGGCCACCGAGTCGGTGCCGATCAGCACCGGGCGTCCCGCGCGTTGCATTTCCTGCACGCGCTGGATCACCGCCTGCCACTTGTCCTCGCGCCGGAGGAATACGCGCGTGCCGAAGTCGGCTCGCCGGCAAGGTCTGCGCAGCGCAACGCGCGCCACCCGCAGTCCATACACATGCGCCAGCTCGCGCTGCGCTTCGGTCAACGTGCCGCTCATCCCGCACAGGCGCAGGTAACGCGGGAAGAAGCGCTGATAGGTAATCTGCGCGATGGTTTCCATCTCACCGCTGAGCGGGCAGCCCTCCTTTGCTTCCAGCAGCTGCTGCAGACCGCGCGACCACACCCGGCCGGGCGCCACGCGCCCGGTGGTCTGGTCGATCATCAGGATCTTGCGGTCGCGCACCAGGTAATGCTGATCGCGGTACAGCAGGTGATGCGCCACCAACGCCAGCGAGACGATCTCGTCGCGGTGGCGGCGATCCTGCCACAGGCCACCGAGCGTCGTGACGAGCTGCGCCAGCCGCTCGCGGCCCGCCGCCGTGAGATCGGCAACCTGGGCCGAGGGGTCGAGGCGGAAATCGCGGCCCGCCGCCAGATGCACGGCGACGCGCAGGGCCTGCTGGACGTAGGCCTGCTGCTGCGGGTTCACCCTCGGCTGCGATAGGATCAGCGGCGTGCGCGCCTCGTCTATCAGGATGCTGTCGGCCTCGTCCACCAGCGCCATCCACAGGCCGCGTAGGAGCAGGCCGGTCGACTCGGTCCTGCCGCCGTCGAGCTGGCGTACCCGGTCATGCAGGTCGCTCTGCAGATGGCGCCGCACCAGCCGGTCGCGCAGATAATCGAAGGTCAGCTCCTTCGCGGTGCAGTAGGCGAGGTCGCACGCGTAGGCTGCTCGGCGTTGTGCCTGGTCGAGCGGACGCGTGACTGCGCCCACGCTCAAGCCCAGCATCCGATAGACCGGCCCGAGATGCTCGGCATCGCGCGCCACCAGGTAGTCGTTGGAAGTGATCACGTGCACCGGCACACCTGCCAATGCGGCAGTGGCGGCTGCGACTGCGGCAGCCAGCGTCTTGCCTTCGCCGGTGGCCATCTCCGCGAGCTGGTTGTCCAGCATGATGCGGGCGGCCGTGAGCTGGGTGCGGAACTGCTCCATGCCCAGCGTGCGGCGCGTGGCCTCGCGCACCAGGGCGAAGGCCTCGGACAACGGAGCGTCGCTGAACCCTTCGGCGCCAAGCCGCGCGCGGACCTGGCGCACGCGCCCCTGGAACGCGGAGGCGGGAAGCGTGCGCGCGGCGGTCGACTGCGCGTCTACGCTGTCCAGGAAGCGCTGCTGCCTGCGCTGATCCAGCGCCGGTGGAAGCCGCCAACCGGAGAAGCGCGGCGCGCCGCCATCCTTCTCTGCGTCGCGCTCGGGGTACGGGCCCAGCGCCATTCCCGGGATCGGCAAGGCAGCCGGTCGCATCCCATGGCGCTCCTACGCTTGCGGATTGAACTGCTTGAGGAAGAGCTGGAGCAGGCGGCGCTGCCACTGGATCGCCAGCGGGCTTGCGCCGTGATCGAAGCGCACCCACACGCGCCCGCCGACGCGCTGCAGCGGCGTTGCCATGACGCGGACGTCGAACAGGAACACCGGTTCCAGTGTACGCGTCCCCTGCGTATCGGTCGGGTCCGTCACCACCGGCCCTCCGGAACGGTCCCCCAGCGCCGCGGCCGGCAGTACGGCGGTCGCCGCGGGCACCTCGCCTGCGAGCGTTGCGCTCAGGGCCTCGCCGGGCTGGTCCGCCAGGCTCACCTGGACGCCGCGAGTGCTGGCGCGGATGATGCCGGCATCCTGCTGGGGCACGGCGACCTTGACACTGATGTCTTCGCTGCGCAGCACGTGGGCGATCATCGCACCGCGCGGCAGATAGCTGCCGGGCAGGTCCTGGTCGCGCGGCATGACGAGTGTGCCCTCGACCTCGCTGGTCACGTCCAGTGCCGTGATACGACGCTCGATATCCTCGAGCTCCTCGCGAGTGGCTGCGGCATCCTCGGCGATGGATTTCGCACGCCCGGCGTTCACGTCGAGCATGTGGTTGTACTCGATGTCCAGGGCGCGCAGGCGCGCCTGCACGGCGGCCTGCTGGGCCAGGAGATCGGGGTCGCTGAGCGTGAGCAGGCGGTCTCCGGGCTTGACGTATTGACCGTCGCGCGCGTGCACCTCGGTCACGAATCCGCCCGCTTCGGCGCGGATGCGGGCCTTCTCCGGCAGCCAGACCACACCCTGCGCCAGGGTGGAGAACGGCACGGGGACGGCGTAGAGCACCAGGACAGTCGCTGCGGCGACGCCGCCTGCGATAGCGTAGGCGCGCGAGCGGCTGCGGGCAAGCTGCGGTGCGCTGCGCAGGAACCGGACGATGGCATGCAACGGCTTGACCACCATCGTCGCAGCGATGAACAGGCCTGCCGCGACACCCAGCCAGAACGAATAGGCGCCCGCCCAGAGTACGATCAGGATGGAGACGAACCAGCGGTACAGGAACGACAGCACCGCGTAGGACAGCAGGAGCGCGGGCTCGCCCTTCGCGGTGACCGGTGAGGCCGCGTCCTGCACCTTGAGCAGGTACCGTTGCGCCAGGTAGGCCACGTACTGGTTGCTGCGCGGCCCCAGGTTGGGCATATCGAGCACGTCGGAGAGGACGTAGTAGCCATCGAAGCGCAGCAACGGATTGCCGTTGAACAGCACGGTGGAGACCCCGCCGATCACCATGACCACGAAAGCCATCTGGCGCACCAGTCCGTCCCCGACATTCAGCCAGACCAGCAAAGCCAGCGATGCGAGGAACAGCTCCACCATGATCCCTGCCGCACCGACCAGCGCGCGGCGGTACTTTTCCGGGAAGGCCGAGGCCGCCGACGCATCGACAAATGGAACCGGGACCAGCAGAAGCAGGCTGATGCCGGTCTCGCGCACCTCGCCGCCCCAGGCCTTCACTGCCAGTCCGTGGCCCAGCTCGTGAACCGTCTTGACCAGTGGATACAGCACCCACATGAGCAGCAGGAACTCGGGCGTAAGCATGTGGAGCGACGCGAACGCCCGGATCGGCTCCCAGTTCGCGCCGACGGACAACAGCCCGAGCAGCAGCACGACCACCACCCACAACGCGAGCGATGCCGGATGCACCAGCGCGCGCCCCAACGGCGCAAGCCGGTCCAGCAGCTTGTCGGGGTCGAACAGCGGCACGCGGAACGCCAGGGGATTGAGCATGGCGATGCGCCGCTTGCGGTTCTTCTCGAAACGCCGCCGGAACAGCTCGGCGACGTTGGGCGTGATCTCACACTGCAGCAGGTCGTTGTCGCTCAACTGGCACAGGATCTCGATGGTCTCGTCCTGCGTGGGCGTGTTCTCGCCGAGCTTGTTCAGCAGGGAATGCCAGATCTCGTCGGTGGAGCGCTTGCCGTCCATCCGGCCGATGAAGTGGAAGGTGTTCTCGTCGACCCTGTGGTGGCGCCCCGTGCTGGTGTCCTGCAGCAGGTACCACACCTGGCCGCGGTTGACGTGACGCGACACACGCACATGACTCCGCAGGCGCGGGTGGACACCCGCAACGCGGTACCAGCGGGAGCTGAAGAGAGATTCCATAAGGTCAGGCGTGAGGCGCGAGACGTGAGGCGCGAAACGTGAGGCACGAGGCGCGAGGCGCCAGGCGCGAGGCCCTAGAAGCAGTCAAGTCTCGAGCCTCGGGCCTCGTGCCTCGCATCTTGCGCCTGACTCCTCGTGCCTCGCAGCGGCGCTAGCCGATCCACGACCACAGCGTCAGGCGCAGCCAGCCGTACACCCGGTGCGTGAGAATCCACAGCAGCGAACGCGAGCCGGCCTCGATCTTGGCCACGCCCATCAAACCGGGCCGCAGCTCCACATCCTTGACCTTCAGCTTCGCCTCGACCTCGAAGTAGTTGCGCCCCTGGCCTGCCGTGGCGACCGGCGTGATGCGATTGACCTCGAAGGGTCGCGCGTCCCCAGGCAGCGCCGTCAGCGCCAGACTTCCCGGTTGTCCGGTCTTCACGTCGCCGACGTCACGCTCGTCGACCTCGACGATCACGCGGAAGTCGTGCTCGGGAGCCAGGGTCATCAGCGCATCGCCCTTCTTCACCGGCGCGCCCAGCGTCTGGGTGAGGTCCCCGGTGATCACGACGCCATCGAAAGGCGCCACGAGCTTGGTGCGTTGCAGCTGGGTTGCCACCAGGTCGAGCTGCGCACGCGCCGCCTCTAGCTTCGCGAAGATGATGCCGACCTCGGTGCGATCCTGCTTGAGCAGCGCTGCGCCGTAGGAGTTTTCGAGTTGCGCGACTTCGCTCTGCGCCTTGCGTTGCTCCAGGCGCAGATCGTCGTCGGCCAGCTCGGCCAGCGGTTGGCCCGCCTTGACGCGATCTCCGGGCCGCACGTGCGCCTGCTTCAGATAACCGTCGCCGGGCGCCGCCATGATGCGCTGGACTGCGCCTTCCAGGCGCGCCGGCGCACTCACTCTGTAGTCGCCGGGGATGAAGGCAGCAGCGATCAGCGCGACCAGCACCGACGCGACACCGATCTTCAGCGCGCGGTTGCCGGGTCCGAACACTGGTGCGACGGCTTCGCGCAGTGCGGCCAGAATCTTCATCGGCCAGGGCCGGTCACCGGCATGCTTGCGATCGAGCAGCGGACCGAGCAGCGCTCCGATGTTCTCGCACAGCGTGAACTCGCTGCGGGTGAGCTGCTCGGTGCGGTTGCGCTCGAACATCATCGCTCCCACTGCCTTGCCGTTTCTCACCAGCAGCACGGTACAGATCGCCTGCGAGCCGTGGCGCTGGGACAGCGTCGCGTGCGCGCGGTCCACCCGCGGCTGCGCGCCCTCGGGCTGCGGGAACAGGAGCGTGGCGCCCTGCCAGGCGGCCTCTTCCATCGCCGCGCCGATGTCGCGCAGCAGACCCTGGTTGGCCTTGAACTCGGTGCTGTGCGACAGCGCGTGCACCTTGATATGGCGGCGCCCCGAGATGCCGACGCTCACGCGGTCGCAATCGAACATCTCTGCGAGCTCGGTGGCGAAGGCGGTTGCTGCTGCCTTGAACTCGTCGTGCGCCTCGATGGTGGCAAGCAGATGGAGCAGGCGCACCGAACTGGGCGCTGGCAGCTCCTGGGTCTTGTCCGGATCGTTGCGTGCGCCCGAGGGCGCTTTGCTGAGGCTGGCTGCAGACATGGGTACGAGGGCCGGCGCGGGAGCAGATCGTGCCTGGATTTGAGGCGAAGATGCGGTGCGTGCGTAGCCCTGTACCGGCGCGCCGTCGGCCGGCTTTGCCGACGTCATGCTCTTGCGCATGAACGCCTCGAAGCTCTGGGCCCCGTGCTGCAGGCTGGACACCGCCGCCTGCGGCGGCAGCGTCATGTCGGGGCTCAGCAGCACGGCCAGGGCACCGATGGTCTTGCCTTTGACCTGGAGCGGGCAGGAGATCACCGGACCCACCGGTATGGGACGCTCGGCGCCGTTGAGCCGGCCCTGGGAAAGAGGCTGCTGGCGCAGGAACGCCACCTTCGCAGCGTCCTCCAGCTCCTGACCCACACGACCGCCGCGCGGCCAGGAAGCGGCCGACGACAGCCCGCTGCCACCGCCGCGTGGCATGAGCATCACCACGCCGCCGGTGGCGCCGTTGATCTGGCCGCACTGGCCGTCGAGCCAGTCCTGAATGACCGTCTGCTGCATGGGCCGTCGAGTCGAGCTAGCGCTGGATCCCGCGTTCTGCGATGCCGGCTGGCACCGCTTCGGCCCACCACGTCTGCAAGCTTTGTGCCGATGATCGGCACCAGCCGGCTTGACGGTGAATTGACAGTTGACAGCTGTGCTACAGCGTCATCGCACGAAGGGTATTTGACATTCCCGGCGCCCGCTTGCATCGCCGCGCGGGAAAAGGACGACGCGTTGCGTCAGATCACGCTGCGTCGCCCGTGCCCGACTGGAGAGTCCGGAGCCGTCACTGGGCGCACCAGCCGCCGTCCATGAGAACGTCATTCCCGGTCATGAAGCCGGCCGCCTCCGAGCAGATATACAGGGCGAGCGACGCGATCTCCTCCGGCTTGCCCCAGCGATGCATCGGTGTCTGCGCCATCAGAGCGGTGTTCTTGGCGGGGTCCGCGCGCAGCGGCGCGGTCAGGTCGGTGGCGATGAACCCGGGGCTGATGGCCACACACGTGATGCCGTCGTCTACCAGTTCCAGCGCCAGTGCCTTGGTGAGTCCGGCTACCGCGTGCTTGGTCGCGGAGTACACGCCCCGGCCCGTGCTGGTCACATGCGCCATGATCGAGGTAAGATTGATGATGCGGCCATAGCCCTGCCCTCTCATGAGCGGGACCATGTACTTGGACATCAGGAACACGCCGGTGATGTTGGTGTCGGTGAGCGCGCGCCACTCTTCCAGCGAGAAGTCGATCACGTTCTTGCGGATCGCGGTGCCTGCGTTGTTCACCAGGATGTGGACCCTGCCGAAACGGGATTTCACGTCGTCGGCCAGCTTCCTGACCTGCGCTTCGTCGCGCACGTCGCAGATATAGGTCTCGGCCTGTGCGCCTGCCTTGCGGGCGAGCTCGAGCGATTCGGCCAGCATAGCCTTGTCGCGTCCCACCAGCGCCAGCTGCGCGCCTGCTGCACCCACCGCGAGCGCGATCTGGCGCCCGATACCCCGGCTTGCGCCGGTAACCACGGCCACGCGGCCGTTCAGGAACTTGTCGTTCATGTCTACCCCCATTCAGCTAAAGAGAGCACAGAGGTCACAGGAAAACAGAGAGAACAACACGGCCGTGACACAGTTTGCTGCCTGCGACGCACCGGACAGATCGGTATTCATCTCTGTGCCCTCTGTCCTCTCTGTGGGTTCAGACCTGCTCACCGCCTCACCCGCCTGCCCTGCGTGCGACCTTCCCCCAGAGCATGCGCAGGAATCCGGCAACGCCCGTGGGCATCAGGTAGGCGAAAGCGATCATGAAGATGCCGTAGATCGCCCACGGCGCGGCCTTCGAGATCTGATCGGCGAGATTGGGCACGAACTGGATAAACAGGGCGCCCCAGACCGCTCCGGAGATCGACGCCAGACCACCGACGACCACGCCGATCAGGAAATTGATCGACAGCACGCCGGTGAAGCTGTCCGGCGCGACGAACTGCACGATGATCGCGCTCAACGCTCCGGCAATGCCAGTGTAGAGGGCGCTGATCCCGAAGGCCATCGACTTGTAGAAAGCCGTGTTCACCCCCATCGCCTCGGCGGCGATCGGCTGGTCGCGGATCGCCATCAGCGCGCGCCCCACCCGGCTATGGATCAGGTTCCACGCCAGCACGAACATCACGACCGCGATGGCGAGCGTCAGGAAGTACAGCCACTGGTCCTGGCTGATCGGCAGGCCCGCTGGCGGATCGGGCTTGATGATCACGATGCCCTGCACGCCCCCGGTCCACTCCTCGATGAGCTTGTACTTGAGGACCTGCGGCATCGCCACCGCCAGCGCGAACGTGGCGAGCGCCAAATAGTGTCCGTGCAGGCGCAAGGCGGGTAGCCCGAACAGGAAGCCGAACACCAGACATACCGCGCCGCCGATCGGGATCGTCGCCCAATACGGCACGCCGAAATGCTCCATCAGGATGGCGGCGGTGTACGCGCCCACGGCGTAGAAGGCTCCATGCCCAAGCGAGATCTGGCCGTTGTACCCGGTGAGGATGTTCAGCCCCATGAGCACGATCGCATACACCAGCGCCTGCGTGAACTGGAACGTGCGGTAGTCGCTCACGAGCAGCGGCAGCACCGCCGCCGCGGCGATCAGCACCACGATGCCGAGTAGCCGGGGCCAGCGGGTGCCCTGGCCGGCGAGGGGTATGGCGAGATCAGACACAGTGGCCATGGTTCTATGATGCGGTGTGAGGCGTGAGGCGTGAGGTGGCTCGCTCCACCCGTACCCGGCTGACTGCAAACGCGAATCCGGTGTAACGTGTTGGGTTACTCATATATAGACCGCCTCACGCCTTACACCCGTGTAACGAACACCTTGCCGAACAATCCGGTCGGCTTCACGAGCAGCACGACGATGATGACCACGAGCGCGACTGTCAGCTTGAGCTCCGTGCCGATCACGAAGGCGCCCATGACGTTCTCCAGCACGCCGACGATGAAGCCTCCGACCACGGCACCGGCAGGGTTGTCGATGCCGCCCAGCAACGCCGCCGCAAACGCATACAGCAGCACGCCCGACATCATGTTCGGATCCAGATAGATAATCGGTGCGACCATCATGCCGGCGACCGCGCCGATGGCCGCGGCCAGCCCCCAGCCGAGCGCCAGCATCCACCCGACGCGGATTCCTGCCAGCCGGCTCGACACCGGGTTCTGCGCCACTGCGCGCATGGCGAGCCCGAGCGGCGTGAACTGGAAGAACAGGTACAGCAGCACGAGCACCACCAGCGTGACGCCGATGGCTCCCAACTCGTGCGCCGACATCAGCCCGCCGAATACGGCCTGCGCCGGGAAAGGGCTGGGGAAGCTCTTGATCGTGTAGCTGAAGATCCAGCCGGCCACGCTGTTGAGAATCACCAGCAGGCCGATGAACACGATTACGACGGTGAGGATCGGCGCATGCTCCACCGGCCGGATAAGAACCCGCTCGATCAGCATGCCGCCCACGAACGAGGCGGCGACGGTGATGAGGAAGGCGAGCCACCAGCTGATCCCGCCGTCGATGAGCGTCCAGGCGAGATAGGTGGAGAACATCGCCATCTCGCCTTGGGCGAAATTGATGTGGTGGGTGGACTGGTAGATCATCACCAGCGCCAGCGCCAGGCTGGCGTAGATCCCGCCCGTGGCCAGTCCCGACAGTACTTGATGCAGGAACGCTTCCATTCCTTTACTTCACTCCATCAACGACCTACTTCAACTCACTGAACACAGAGAACACAGAGGAAACCCGAAACAGGTGTCCGTGCAATGTCTCGGGCAGGCGGCCGGATTCACTCTCGTCCGTGTCCACTTCCCTGCGCGCACCTTGTTTTTCCTCTGTGTCCCTCTGTGTCTCTGTGGTTCATGTGTTTCGCAGTTCAGATCGCCGGCCGGCGGTCGAACCACGGCCGCGCCTGCTCGATCTGCGCGCTCACGCGCAGCAGCGTCGCCTCGTCCGCATAGCGTCCAATCAGCTGAACGCCGACCGGCAGCCCGTCGGGCGTCCAGTGCAGCGGCACAGTCACAGCTGGATTGCCCGCGACGTTGACGATTGCGGTGAAGGACGTGAAGTAGGCCACTTCGCGCCCATATGCATCCGGATCGTCCGTCATCATGCTGAAGGTGCCGATTCTCTGCGGCGGCTTAGGCAGAGTGGGCGTCAGGACCAGGTCGAATCGCTCGAACAGCTTCGCCACCTGGCGACCGGTGCGATGGACCACACCGACCGCGCGCGCATAGTCGGCGGCGCTCGCTTTGGCACCCGCTTCGAAGAACAGCCAGGTGACTTTCTCGAGGTCGTTGGAGGCCGGCTGGCGGCCGATCTTCGTTGCGTGGGTCTCGATGGCGGCGCGCTGGTTGCCGGCGACGATGACGCGGAAGGCCGGCCCGAACCCCTCCTCGACCGAGGCCAGCGACGTTTCCTCGACCCGGTGCCCCAAACCTTCCATCAACTGGCCGGTGTCGCGTGCGGCACGCTCGCACTCCGGGTCCACCGCTTCACCAGCCGCAGTGCGTGTGACCAAGCCTACGCGCAACTGTCCAGGTGCGGCGCCAGCCTCTTCGACGAAAGGTCGCTGGGGCGGAGGCGCGAAATACGGCGCTCCGAGGTCGGGACCGCAGGTCACATCCAGCAGCGCAGCGCTGTCGCGCACGCTGCGCGCGACGACGTGCTCGGTCGACATGCCCGACCAGCCTTCGCCGCGGTCCGGGCCGTGCGGGTTGCGGGCGCGCGTGGGCTTCAGCCCGAACAGACCGCAGCACGATGCCGGTATCCGGATCGAACCGCCGCCGTCCGAAGCGTGCGCGGCGGGCACGATGCCGGCCGCCACCGCCGCGGCCGCGCCGCCGCTGGAGCCTCCCGCCATGTAGTCGGTATTCCAGGGGTTGCGCGTGGGACCGTGCAGCTGCGGCTCCGTGGTGACCGTCAATCCGAACTCCGGCGTATTGGTCTTGCCGAAGATGTTCAGCCCGCTGCGCTTGTAGCGTGCAACCAGCTCGGTGTCATGATCTGCGCGGTTGCCAGTGAAGAAGCGGCAGCCGTTGCTGGTGACCGTGCCGGCGAGCAGCGCATGCAGGTCCTTCAGGAGAAAAGGCACACCGTGGAACGGGCCCTGCGGCAGGCCGGCGCGGATCGCCGCGCGCGCCTCATCGTAGTGCCGGGCGACCACGGCGTTGATGCGCGGATTGACGGCCTCGGTGCGTGCGATGGCAGCGTCCAGCAACTCTGCTGGAGACACCTGCTTTTCGCGCACCAGCTTCGCGAGCGCCGTCGCGTCGAAGCGATCGTAGTCCTTCATGGCTTCGTTCCTCAGCCGGGTGCGGCGAGAGGCGTGAGGCGAGCTGCGCCTGCCCCAAGCTCAACCCACTTTCCCGGGGACGCGAACATGCTGTAAGTTGATGGGTTACCCAAAATAGAACGCCTCACGCCTCACGCCTCACGCCTCACGCCTCACGCCTCACGGTCAATACCCCA
>Ga0209705_10000089_pt1 | contig 45314 bp, 40 predicted proteins | sample PPLLaktember2015_5_FD_187262 | JGI IMG/M metagenome (GOLD analysis project Ga0209705, IMG submission 187262) | Freshwater sediment microbial communities from Prairie Pothole Lake near Jamestown, North Dakota, USA - PPLs Lake P8 Core (1) Depth... | ecosystem: Environmental > Aquatic > Freshwater... | reverse complement strand
ATCTGGTGCCCACAGCGATGGAAGTGCCCGAGCCGGTGATCGTGCATCTCGAGACGCCGTCCCCCTTCACGCCGCTGGGTGCAAAGGGCGTGGGGGAGGGCAACAACATGAGCACCCCGGCATGCATCGCCAACGCTGTTGCCGACGCGCTGGGCCCGATAGTGAATCCGGAAGCGATCACGCTGCCGCTCACACCGGCGAAGATCCTGGAGCTGCTCGGTATGCCGGATCCCTCGCCTGCTGATAGTGTGGAGAGCCCGAAGGCGGCTAAGGGTCAGCGCGGTGTGCTCTCGCACGTGTCGCGCTGGTTGGGAGGGCGGGATGGCTGAATCCCGGGCGACGGCGTGGTTTGCGCAGGCTCCCACCACCCCGCCCGCTGCGCGGGCACCCAGTCTCTCCCCTCCTTTCCAAGGAGGGGTGGCCCGAAGGGCCGGGGTGGTTGGCGTTCAACCGAAAACGCATCAATGAAACCCTCGCCCTTTAACTACATCCGTGTCGACTCGGCCGACGAAGCAGTCGCGCTCCTCAGCGAGTACGGCGACGACGCCCGCATCCTGGCGGGCGGGCAGTCGCTCATGCCGATCCTCAACATGCGCCTGGCGCAGCCTGATGTGCTGATCGACATCAGCCGTGCGGCTGACGCCGCGGGTGCGGGGGTCGACGATGAACAGCTCTCTATCGGCGCGGCGGTCACGCAGGCGACCGTCGAGCAGCGAGCGCGGATACAGCAAGAAGTGCCGCTGCTCGCGCAAGCCTTGCCGCATCTGGGACACTTTCAAACGCGCAACCGCGGCACGGTCTGCGGGTCGGTGGCGCACGCGGATCCTAGTGCGGAGCTGCCGCTGTGTCTCGCGGCGCTTGGTGGTGAAGTGGTGTTGCGTTCGAGTGCGCGCCGGCGCACCGTGGCCGCAGACGACTTCTTCCGGGGGACCCTGACCACGGCCCGGGAACCCACCGAGTTGGTGGAAGCGGTGAAGTTCCCGCTCGCTCGCCCCGGCACACGCTACGGGTTTACGGAGGTCGCGATGCGTCACGGCGACTTCGCCATCGTGGCCCTGGTCGCCGTGGTGAGCGCGAGCGAGTTTCGTCTTGGTGTGGGCGGCGTGGCGGACCGGCCGCGTACGCAGAGCTGGCCCCGTCTATCCCGGGAAGATCTGGACGATGCATTGAACCGCCTGGCCTGGGACTTGGAGGCGCGTGACGACCAGCATGCGACGGCGAAGTACCGGCGGCACCTGGTGCGCACGCTAGGACGGCGGCTGATCGAAGGGCTATGCAGTTGACATCAGCTGCCCCCACCCCGGCCCGCTCCGACAGACCCGGGTCCAGCAGAGATCGCGATGTCGCGGGCCACGCGCGCGGCTGTGGTCGCATCCCCGTCAAACGGGGCCCCTGCTCCAGGCTCCCGCGCGCCCTCCCCTTGCAAGGGGGAGCGAGATCGAGCGTGCGGACAAGCATGCATTGCGGTGGTACCTGCCGATGAAGCGGTTCGACCACGGGCGTCGCCATCGCATCACCCTCACTCTCAATGGGCGGGTGCGCTGGGGACACTGCGAGCCGCGCATGCTGCTGTCCGACTTCCTGCGGGAGGAGCTCGGCGCCACCGGCGTTCACGTCGGTTGCGAGCACGGCGTCTGCGGCGCCTGCACGGTGCGCATCGACGGCGTGGCCCAGCGCGCTTGTCTGACGCTTGCGGTGATGGCCGAAGGCCGCGAGGTGCAGACTGTCGAGGGGATGGCCGGTGCGGAAGGCACGTTGTCGGACCTGCAGGCCGCATTCCGCCGCAATCATGCGCTCCAGTGCGGCTTCTGTACTCCGGGGATCCTCATGTCGGCGGCCGATTTCCTGAGCCGCGTGCCCGAACCCACCGAGGCGCAGGTGCGCGAAATGCTGTCCGGGCATCTGTGCCGGTGTACGGGATACACCGGCATCGTGCACGCCATTCTCGAGGTCGCCGGCGAGAGAGCCGCAACGCCCTCGGAAAGCACCCACTCCCTCGGCGGGAGAGGGTCGGGGTGAGCGGTTCAATCTTTGGTTGTAAGACATTCTCATGAGCACAAACCTCGAGCACCCGGCCTACGGCCTGCTGGACAACCTCGACGGGTTCCGCATCGAGGTCGATGAGCAGCGCGCCCGCGCCGACATCGTCCTCGATCGTCACCCGCTCAACGTGGTCAGCATGCCGCAGCGCGACCAGCTGCGCTGCGCCTTCGAGGTTCTCGACGCGCACCTCGGCGTGCGCATCATCGTGCTGCGGGCCGTCGGCGAGCACTTCTCCAGCGGCGGCGACATCCAGGGATTCCTGGAAGCGAGTCCCGAGCACGTGTCGAAGCTCGCCTGGAACATCGCGGCCCCGGCGCGCTGTTCCAAGCCGGTGATCGCGGCCAACCGCGGCTACTGCTTCGGGGTCGGCTTCGAGATCTCGCTTGCCTGCGACTTCCGCATCGCCTCCGAGACCACGCAGTACGCGCTGCCCGAGCAGAAGCTCGGTCAGATTCCGGGCTCCGGCGGCTCGGCCCGGCTGCAGAAGATGATCGGCATCGCACGGACCAAGGACGTGGTCATGCGCTCCCGCCGGATCCCCGCAAAGCAAGCCTACGACTGGGGGATCGTCACCGAGTGCGTCGCCGACAGCGAGCTGGAGAGGGCAACCGATGCGCTGGTGGCCGAGTTGGTCGAGTTCTCCCCGTTGGCCCAGCGCACGGCGAAGAAACTCCTCAACGACACCGAGGACGCGACTTTATCGGTGGGCATCGAGCTGGAAGGGCACTGCTACAGCCGGCTGCGGACCTCCGACGACTTCCGGGAGGGCGTGACGGCTTTCCACGCGAAGCGCAAGCCGCAGTTCAAGGGAAGTTGAAAAGCAGGAAGGCCGCCGACCCTATGCCCGCACGCCGCTCCGGCGCGTAGAATCCTCGCGCCGAAGGGAGGCTCGTAGTATGTCCGGCAGCAGGCGAGGAGATCTCATGAGCAACGCTAGCTTCTACCACGACGGCAGCCGGAAGCTGCAGCACCAGTTCGACACCCGGCGTCTGGCCGACCGGCTCGAGGAACATCTGGTCCGCGACCGCATCCAACCGAGCCAGCAGCAGTTCATCGAGGGGCTGGACATGTTCTTCCTCGCCACGGCCGACGCGCAGGGGCAGCCCAACTGCTCGTACAAGGCGGGTGCGCGGGGCTTCGTGCGAGTCGTGGACGTCCACACCATCGCCTTCCCGATCTATGACGGTAACGGCATGTATCTGTCGGCCGGCAATGCGCTCGTGAATGCGCAGGTCGGATTGCTGTTCATCGACTTCGAGCAGCAGAAGCGGCTCAGGCTCAACGGCCTTGCCAGCATCACGCCCCATGACGATCTGCTCCCGGCTTACCCCGAGGCGCAGTTCGTCATGCGGGTCACGGTGACGCAGATCTTCCCGAACTGTCCACGCTACATCCACAAGCTCCAACGCGTGCAGGACTCCCCGTTCGTCCCGCGCGAGGGTGTGCCTACACCGGTACCAGGCTGGAAGAGCGATCCGCGCTGGTGCGATGCGTTGCCGACACACGATCCGGCGCGACACGACAAGGACGAACCGACGGGTAGCGGGTAGGACCTGGAACTGGGGCGGGGTATCATGGTCGATGGGCGCAACCACGGAAGACGGAACATATGAGCCAGGGTCATGACCACCACGATCACGAAGAAGGCTCCCGCTTCTCCGATGTCGAGCTGCGCGTGAAGGCACTGGAGTCGCTGCTGGTCGAGAAAGGGTTGGTGAACCCCGAGACGCTCGACAAGCTGATCGACACCTTCGAGACCAGGCTCGGTCCGCGCAACGGCGCGCGGGTGGTGGCCCGCGCGTGGGTCGATGCGACCTATCGGCAGCGGCTGCGCGAAGATGCCTCTGCTGCGATTGCGGAGCTGGGCTACAGCGGCATGCAAGGTGAGCACATGGTGGTGGTCGAGAACACTCCACAGGTTCACAACGTCGTGGTCTGCACCCTCTGCTCGTGCTACCCCTGGCCGGTGCTGGGGCTCCCGCCGGTCTGGTACAAGTCCAACGCCTATCGCTCGCGGGTGGTGATCGATCCGCGCGGGGTGCTGAAGGAATTCGGCGTGGAGTTGCCCGCAGACGTCGAGGTGAGGGTGTGGGATAGCACATCGGAAGTGCGCTATCTCGTGCTGCCGGAACGTCCGGCCGGGACGGAGGGGATGAGTGAACAGGAGCTTGCGGCGCTGGTCACGCGCGACTCGATGATCGGGACGGGGAGGCTGTAGTGAACGGTGTACACGACATGGGCGGGATGCACGGCTTCGGTCCCATCGAGCGCGAGGAGCATGAGCCGGTGTTCCACTATCGTTGGGAGGCACGCACCTTCGCCCTGCGTCAGGCCTGCGGTGCGCTGGGGAAGTGGAACATCGACATGGCCCGGCACGCCAACGAACGCCTGCGGCCGGAAGAATATCTGCCCGCGACCTACTACGAGCGCTGGCTGTCGGGGCTGCAGCGCCTCCTGGTGGAGAGCGGTCTGCTGACGCCGTCGGAGCTGGCGGGCGGAAAGAGCGAGAAACCGGCACCCGCCGGCCTGGTCGCATTTCCACCGGAGAAGGTCGAGACTGCGGTGCGCACCGGCCGTAACTACCGCGTCGACACGCCGGTACCGGCCGGCTTCGCGGCTGGTGCGCGCGTGATCGCGCGCAACATCAATCCGACCGGCGCGACCCGGCTGCCGCGCTATGTGCGCGGCAAGCACGGCATCGTCGATCGCGACCACGGCGTGTTCATCTTCCCCGATGCCAACGCGGCGGGGCTGGGGCCGAAGCCGCAGCACCTATACAGCGTCCGCTTCGCAGCGCGCGAGCTGTGGGGCGCGGATGCCGCTCCCAAGGATTGCGTGTGCCTGGATCTGTGGGAAGACTACCTGGACCCGGCATGAGTGCCGGTGACGCACTGGAGTTGCCGGGCCTCCCGAAGGACGAAGGTGGCCCGGTGTTTCGCGCGCCCTGGGAGGCACAGGCCTTCGCTCTGACGTTGACGCTGTTCGAGCACGGTTGTTTCACCTGGAAGGAGTGGACCGAGCACCTGAGCGCGGAAATCGCCACGGCACGCGACCGCAGTGAAGTCGACGATGGCAGCCGCTACTACGAGTACTGGTTAGCTGCGCTCGAGAAGCTTGCCGCAGAGAAAGACCTGGCAACCGTCGCGGAGATGCTCACGCGCAAGGACGAGTGGGACCGGGCGGCGCGCTCGACCCCGCACGGCAAGCCTGTCGTCCTGCCGCAGCGCTGAGCTGCGCTGCTACACTGTCGTCCCGTCGAGTCGAGTTCAGCTTCCCAACGCCGGCGCCCGCCGAGCGTCATCGCGCCTTTGCGCCAGCCTGGCGAGGGTTCACGGCGGAGCCGCTGCGAGATCCACCACTCGGATCGCGCAGGGCGCGCTCGCCTTGCGGCTGCGGTGTCGCGGTGCCGGTGCCTGGTGCGGTTGCGGCGGCCGACGGCCACGTCCTGTTCCCCCTCGAGTCGCTCTGGCGCGCGGGCGCTCCACGGGGATCTCGCATCGCATCCCGCGGGGCGGCCGGGGTGTTCTGGCTGCGCTGTTGCTGCCCGCGAGGTGGCGTGCTCGGCCGCGGGTTGTGCACCGCAGGCGGTGCCGCGTCCTCGCGGCTGCCCCTGGGCCGTACCTCCGGCTGCGTTCTGGTCTGGCTCTCGACTCGGCGCCCACTGTCAAAGCTGCGTTGCCGTGCACCCGCGTCGGTCGGATTGCGAGCCGACAGACCGGGTGAGGGCCGCATTGCGCCTGCTGCCGGCGCACGATCGGGTGCATCAGCTTGCGGCCTTGTTGAGCCGCGCAGCCCGGGCGAGCTCGGTGCAGCCGCGCGATCGTGCGGGCGTCCCCCATCCTCAGGACGGACCCTCTGTGGTGTATCCGGTCGCGGCCGCTGGCCGTCCCCAAAGCGCTGGTTGCGATCGGCTCGCGCTCCGGGTGAGCCCGGAGTCGCTGCTTGACCCGGTGGGGTCGCCCGTTCCTGCGGACGGACCCTCTGTGGAGCATCCGGTCGCGGCCACTGGCCGTCCCCAAAGCGCTGGTTGCGATCGGCTCGCGCCCCGGGCGAGCTCGGAGCCGCCGCTTGACCCGGTGGGGTCGCCCGTTCCTGCGGACGGACCCTCTGTGGAGCATCTGGTCGCGGCCGCTGGCCGTCCCCAAAGCGCTGGTTGCGATCGGCTCGCGCCCCGGGCGAGCTCGGGGCCACCCCGCGATCCGGTGGGTTCACTCGATCGTCGGGACGCACCCAGCGCGGCGCATCCACTCGCGGTTGCTGCCCTTCGCCCAGCCGCTGGTTGCGGTCGTATCGCCGCTCCTGCGTCTGGCGCGACGCCGGTGGGCTGACCCGCGCATCGCGGTCGCGTGTCGGGCGCGCTGCGCGCTGCGGATCGGGCCTTGGGCCCGAGCGGCCGTTCGCAGCGCTCTTCGGATCCCAGCGGCGGTAGATGTCGCGCACGCCGGTCCCGTTTGGGTGGAATGCGTTCCTGTCGTGAAGGCGGGTGGGTGCGACGGCCGGCCTGGTCTTGTGTGGCCAAGGTTTCGCCGGGACTACCGCAGCGCCGTGGTGTGGTACTCCGGGATGCTTCACGCCGACATGGTGGTGTGGCCATGGTCCCCACGCCGGACGGTAGCACGGCACCGGTCGCCAAGCCCACCACCACGCTGGGTACGGCCACGGATCCCACCACGAGTACCAGAAGCTGAATCCGAAACCCCAGGTCAGCGGCGGCGCGTACCAGACGGTGCCGATCCAGGGGCGGTAGTACCAGCCCGATCCGTAGACCACAGTACCCTCGAAGGTCACGTAGGAGCCGACGTAACCGGGCGTGTAGCCGACGTAGATCTCGTCGGGGGTCGCATCGTACACGCGCACGTAGGTGACATGGTGCAGCGGATCGCTGCGGGGAATCGTATACACCACCGGCGGCACCGAGGCCGCCGCGGTCCACGGGCCGTCTGGCGAATCGGAGAAGAACCACACCCCGTTGTCGAGCGCGTAGTAGGTGCGCCAGTCCACCCGGATCACCGGCACCGGGGCGTTCACCGCCGCCTCCAGACTGGTGCCTTCGATGGGCCGGAACTGTGGTGCACCGTCGTAGGTGAGCTCCAGGCGTGCGGCGCTGCGTGTGACTGTCGCGAACTCGGGAACGCTGTTGGCGATAGTCGCCTCCTGTGCTTGCGGGGTGCCGGGAACGGCGACGCGCACACTTTCGGTCGGATGCTCGTCCGGGATCAGCGCGAAGTCGGCGGGCAGGTCCGCGCCGGGGACATAGTCCCAGGGCCCGCGTGCCAGGGAAGGGGTCCGGTACCAGCGTCCCGCGAGGAGCACGTAGTGCATCTGCGTACGGAGGTCGAGGAACAGCCGATTCGGCGAGTTGGTGACGAACAGCAGATCCGTGCGTCCGATAGGGGCATACTGCGGTGGCCCATCGGTCTGCACCAGCTCCGTCGGGCCCGTGCTGACGACGACCTTGGGCGCACGCGAGCTCACCGAGTCATCGTCGTCGAGCAAGTCGACCACACCTGCCGCCTCGGTCTGCTCCTTCGCCGTGTCCAGCGCGCTCGGGCGCACCTGAGCTTCAGTCCAGGGACCTTGCAGCGCCGGCGCTTCCAGCCAGTAACCGGCAACGTACAGGAAGTAGCGGCTCGTCAACCCTTCCTGCAGAATCAGCGCACGGGTATTCAGCACGCGCCGCAGGCCGAGGCCCTCCATTTCACGTAGTACGGGTTCGCCGTCGATGGGGACCAGGATGGTGGGCGACTGAACGTACACGATCCGAGGCGGGTCGTTGTGCAGCGGCTGGCTCTGGCCGCGGTCGGCTGCCTGGTCGATCGCGAGGTCCGCCTCCAGGCGGTCGAGGGGAACCTGCCAGGTCAGAGTGGAGAGGTGGCGGCGGACCGCGTCGACGTAGGTGGCGGCACGCCCCGCGGCGGTGGGAAAGCTACCCGAGCTGGCTTCGATATCGTGTACCGAGACCATACCGGAGGCCTGATCCACATCGGTGCGCGCCGACACCGACACCACCCCGAATATCGGCCGGTCGGCGCCGGCCGCCTGCACGGCTACCGCGGCACGGCCGTCGAGCCGGTCGCGTTCCCAGCGCTCGAGCTGCAGGGGATACACGGTGAACGCGTCATCCTCGACGTAGAACCGGCTCGGCCAAAGCTGCGACTGCGATGCGACTGCCGAGTCCGCCGGTACCTCGTCGGCCTGCTCCTGGGCCCGGCTCACGGCGCTGACCGCGCACGCGGCAAGCGCCAGCGTGGCAACGCCGAGTCTCCTGCGTATGGATGTGTTCATGGCGACCTGTCTCCTGCGAACGCCGTGCCTGCTCGCTGCGCGTGTGACCTACACCACCCGCGAGCAGCGCTCGGAGCGCCCGATACACAACCAGCGTACTCCTTTCAAGCTGAACGGAAGCTGAACGAGGCCGCGCGCCGAATCGGCGGCTGGCAGGCCCGCCGGACGAGGCCCGACTCAGGCGCAGAAAGAGGGGTGCACCGACCACCGCTCGCACTTGGCAAACTTGTCGGCCTGCAGCCGGTATACGGGGCCCAGTGCCGCTGCTGAATGGCCGAAGCGCCAAACAGCACGATGGGTGGGAATGGAATGGCCGCGAACGTTTCGACGGTGCGGTCAGAGCCTGTTCGCTCATGACCGCACTCGTCCAGGCCTTTGTGACCTCAGTCGTTCTTGAACGCGTATGTGTACGTCAGACCGTCCTCGATGTCCACGTTGTTGACCGTCTTCTGGTACTTGTTTCCATCGCCTGAGTCCTGGTACTTGAATCGCATATCGCGCTTGGCATGTCCTCCGCAGCTCATGTTGCTTGTCCAGGTGGCATTGCCCGTCGTACCGGGTTGCACAGTGACATCGTTGAAACTCATCTTGCTCCAAGTGAGGCCGTTCACGCGCACTTGGCTGTCGTTGCCGAGCACGGTGATTTCGTGCGCGTCGTTGTTGGTGAACTTCAGGGTCACGGTGCATTTCGCGTGCGCGCCCGGGGCCGCGATCAGCATCACACCGGACAGTGACAGGGCGATCAGTGAACTCTTGAGCATGGCAAACCTCCATTTTGGTAGCAGTTGAACAGCAGTTGAACGTTTCCCAGGCGCTGCAAGGCGGACTAGCTCATCCCTCAATCGCCCAGGCGTTCGCTCGTCTCTGTCATGGAGATTGAGACGAGCGTTGCGATTCAGGAGCACACTGCGCAACATCAACCTGATTGGCTCGCGGTACCCCCGAACGCTGCGCAGTCTAGGTCGAGGGTTACGGCCCTGCTATCCCACGAAGGCGTTTCCCTATCGCGTGTTCTGGCTATTTCGCTCGGGATATGTCGAAGGTGCTAGGGAGGCATCGCGAGCAGGGCGCGTGCTGCGACGCCGGCACGTATATGCGGCGCATTCGCCGCGTGGTCATGCCGATACGGGTAGGTGCAGGGTCAGCGTGGTGCCCGCGCTGGAAGGTTGAATGTCCAACCGGCCCCCCAAGGCTTGCGCCCGCATTTGCATGTTGGCGAGTCCGCGTCCCTGACGTCCTCTGGTGAAGCCACAACCGTCGTCGCTGATCCGAATGAACACTTCTTCGCCGCTGGTCCCGGTTTCGACCGCGATACGGCTCGCCCGGGCGTGCTTGAGGACGTTGGTGAGGGCCTCCTGCAGAATGCGCAGGATGTGGAGCACGTTCTGCGGAGTCAGCGAGTCCAGTTGCGGCAGGTCGTGAATTTGCCAGTCGAGCGCGATACCCTGCCGCTTCAGCCTGCCCTCCAGGCGGTAGCGCAGATTCCCCAGCAGCGTGAGCAGGTCGTTCTCGCTGGGCTCCAAGGAATCGATGGTCAACCGCAGAGTGTCCAGCGCCTCCCGCAGCTCTGCTGCGATCTCCGCTTTCGGCGCGTCGGTCAGCTCGACCAGGTGCAACGCGCTGATCAGCTGAGATCCGAGACCGTCATGCATCTCGCTGGTGATGCGGCGGCGTTCGGCAGTCAACGCTGTTTCGCGTTCCATCTGCCGCAGGCGCTCGAAGTGTTGCTCCAGCTCGGCGTGCTTTTGGGCAACGCGCTGCTCCAGTTCCACATTCATTTTCTCAGCCGCCGTGAGCGCCGTCACGAAGCGGTCGGTCAGGATCCAGCCCATTACGAACGACAGCAGAATCATCGCGTACGACACGAGGTAGAAGCTGTCGAACTGCAGCTTGTCTCGATGCACGAGCCCGTCATGGATCGAAGCCAGGATGATGAGCGCCCACACGGCGGCGAGCAGTGCGCTCACGACGGTGCGCTGGTGCATCGCCTCTCTCACGAGAAAGCCCTCGAAGAAGATGGCGACCGGGACGATCACGAAAGACCAGTTGCTCGCGACGGCGTGCATCTTCTCGGGTCCGGCCAGATACATCAGAACGGGCCCGGCAGCCCCATACAACAACAGCACCTTCTCGAAGCGCGGCCAGCGCAGACCCGAGTAGCGCATCGCGAGCACCACGAACAGCAGCGCGCACCATCCGAAGGAGCTTTGCACCCAAATATCCCAGTGGAACGCCGAGACGGGGATGTCGCGCACGAACATGTGGGTCGAGCGTAGCGCCCAGAGCACCGAGAATACGAAGAACAAGACGTAGGTGGGCTCAGCCCGGCGTCGCCACCATAGCGCGAGGGCGAACACTCCCAAAGAGGCTACGACGATGTTGCAGAGCTGCGGCAGGATGGTTTGAACGAAAAGGCGGCGCTCGTACGCTGGCTGCAGCTCCGCCGCTGGACCGAGCCTCACCGAGCCCAGCCCACCGCGCGAATTGGGATAGGCGCGCAGGCGCACGTGCAGGACGTTTTCACCCGGCTTGAGCAAGGCCGGCGGGATGGCAAAGAACTGGGGGCGATTCCACTGGCGGGCTACCGGCTCCTCGAAGCTGCCGCCGCTCCCGAGCAGGGTGCCGTTCACGTAAAAGGCCGCGTTCATGCTCACTTTGACCACGAACACGGCATAGAGGCGATCAGGCTGACTGTGCAGCGTGAAGCGCAGCCGGTACCAGGCCTGCCCTCCCTGTCCGGGTCGCGACAGGTTCCAGTTGTCCGGCAGGCGCTGCGGTGTCCAAAGTTGCACATCGGGCGGCGGCCGTGCGGATGCGTCGAGGACGATGTCGGCCGCGCTGAGGTCAAGTATGCGATCGGCGCCGTGGCATGGGACAGAGAGGAGCGCGAACCACCCGATTAACACCCACACGCTCCTACTGGCAAGGCATCGCGCCGCCAGGGTCCGGCGGGGGGCCGCAGAGCTAGCTGATGAGCCGCCTCCGGCTGGCCTCATAGACGGCTTCCCCACGCGAGTGCACTGCCAGCTTTTGATAGATCTTCTTGACGTACGTCGTGACGGTGTGCGGCGAGATTTCGAGCAGCTTGGCAAGCTCCGCGAAAGTAAAACCCTTCGCAATGAGACCAAGGATTTCCGATTCCCGCGCAGACAGGCGTCTGCAGTCCGATATATCGGGCTCCAGCAGCGGTTGAGCCGGGCGAAGTCTCTTCAGTAGTCGCCGGGCGATGACGGGGCTGATCGGAGAGCCGCCCGCGCGCAGCTGCTCGATCACGTCGATGAACTCCTCGGGCAGACTGTCCTTCAGCAGGTAACCCGCCGCACCCGCTTCGACGCTGGCGAGCACGTGCTCCTCGTCCCCGAACACGGTCACCACCATGATGTCGGTTTCCGGATAGCGCATCGCTGTCTCACGAATGATCTGAGTGCCGCTGACATCCGGTAAGCCGAGATCGATCAGCAGCACATCGGGAGCCCCCCGTGCTAGAGACTCGCGCGCAGCGACCCCGCTGGCGACCGCCGCAAACAGTTCGAAATCCGGATGCGCGGTCACGATCTTGCAGAAGCGATTCAGAAACACCGGATCGTCCTCTACGATCATCACCTTGATCATCCCACCACCTGGCTCGGGTACGGTTCGGGGGTTCGGTTCGGGCTTGCTCGGTTGCACTCTACCCGGCTGCTATCGCGATGAGAATACAACTATCGATACATGCGCAGGGGGCGGTGCCCGGGCGATCTCGCATATGGGTGGGGAGCTGGCCTGGCAGCGCAACGATCCTGGCGACCTCTGACAGCGACTGCGCGAGTGCCACAGAGTACTCCTTCCTTCCTCTGGACGATGGGTGATCTCGCCGAGCGGCGGGTGAAGGTGAGCGTCGCGCAAGGCGTGCGGCGGTTCAACGGGGCGAGCACAAGTTGGCCGTTATGGATCGCTTCCATAACGGCCAACGCACTTTGCCCGGCAAGCACGCGCCGCGGGTGGATCGCCACGCATGTAGCCGAGCAGATCCCGGAAGGTCACAGCCGACCGTCCAGGGTGGGATCAATGGGTCTGCCGCTCCCCACATCGGGATCCACGGATGCAGCTGGACCGTAGACTGTCCCGATCAGGGCACCGTCGACGTAAACCAGGTAATCGACGTCACCGAACTTTCGGGGATACAGCCCCTGCTTCTCGATGACGCCTCCACTGACCTGGGCTACCTCATCCGCCGTCAGCCGTACCACCTTCTCTGTCGTTGCCTTGAGTTGGTTCATTGAAGTCTCCGTAAAGTGACCGAGTTGAAGACGCGCCGCGTTGCCGCGGCAGGATTGCCTTTCGCTGATCGCTGTGAACTGGGCGTTCAAGACTCAGGACCAGCGCCTGCAACTATAGGGAGGGACAGCAGTGACGAACATCCCAAGAAAACGTTCCTTGATCCCCTGAACATGCTAAGGCGGAGGACGTATGTCCAAAGTGAAAGCTCGCGTCCCCGCGCCTGCTGCGATGCCGATCACTGTAAGGTGCTGCGTATCGCCTCGGTTTCCGCTGACGGGCTCAAGCCCAGCACGATCGACAGCATGTCGCGACAGCGACGGTAGACCTTCAGTGCCTCGGCGGTCTCGCCCAGCTCCCGGTAGCTCACCATGAGGCGCCGGTACAGGCCCTCCGACAGGTTGTCCAGCTCCAGGGCGCGGGAGTAGAGGGCTACCGCTTCCTCCCATTCCTTGCCTTGCTCGAGACAGGCACCCAGCGTGGCGACCGCGCGCAGGAACTTGGCTGCGAGCCGGTCACGCGCCGCCACCGCCCACGGTTCCTGCGAGTCCTTCTCGAGGAACTGGCCCGTGTAGAGGCGCAGCAGCTCTCTGACGAGCTCGGCATAGCTGGGGCTGCCGGGCCCTGGTCTCTCATGTGCCGTGCGATCGATGCAGGTCAACAGCTCCTCGAAGGCCCACACATCGACCCAGCACCTGGCCGGGTCCAGCGACAGCTTGCCCTCGGACAGCGTCAGAGCGTCGTCGATGCCGATCAGCTTCCTGAGCCGGTGGAGATTGCTGTCGAAAGAGACCTTTGCGGAATCTCCTTCCGCGTCCGGCCATAGCGACTCGATCAGCGTCGAGGTATTCGTGCGGATTGCGCCATGTGCAATCAACGCCTTCAGCAGGTCGAGCGGGCGCTTCTGCACCTTGCGGCTGAAAACGATCGGCTGACCGTCGCGCAGAAGGGTGAACTGCCCCAGCGCATGGATTCTCAGCGGCCACGACCGCCGCGGGTCCTGAGCAGCGGACTTCGGTTTCAGGCGTGTGATGCTGAACGCTGTCACGGGGCGAGCAAAGCCATTGAGGTTGACCTGTTCGGCCGGTTGGGCGTCCACCATACCCTCGACCAGCTCATGCGCGGCCCCGCTGATCAGGATCTGACCCGGCTGCGCTTCGGTGCTCAGGCGCACGGCGAGGTTGGTCACGCGCCCGATGACGCCGTAGCCGACGCGCGCCTCGTCTCCGATGGCGCCGATGGTGGCGTAGCCGTGGGCGATGCCGATGCCGAGCGAGATATCGTGGCCGCGCTTGCGCCAGGCGGTCACCAGCTCCTCGAAGCGTTGCTGCATCTCCAGGGCCATGCGCACCGCGTGCGCCGCCGGGTCTTCGACGATCACCGGGTCGTTGAAGATCACCAGCATCGTGCTCCCGCTGAACTGCTCCAGCGTGCCGCCATGGGCCTGGATGAGGCGGCCCATCTCTTTGTGATACAAGCGCAGCACGCTCATCACCTCCTCCGGTTCGGAAGTGTCGGCGAACGCCGTGAAGCCGCGCAGATCGAGAATGACGACGGTCACCTCACGCCGGTGGGTCGCGAGGGGATCGTCCACGTCTCCGGCTACGATGCGCTCCGCCAGGTGCGGCGGGAAGAAGCGCTTGAGCTGCGTCAGGCGCTGCAGCTCGCGGAGCTGCTCCTGCACGCGCACCGCCAGTCCGGCGTTCAGCTCGGCTAGCTCGGAGGCCTGTGCCTGCACAGTATCGTGGAATGTCTTGATGCGCAGGAGCGAGCGGACCCGTGCCAGCAGCTCGGGCACGTTGATGGGCTTGGTCAGGAAGTCGTCGGCGCCCGCTTCCAGGCCTTTGATCCGCTCTTCGGTGGGATCGAGCGCGGTCACCATCACCACCGGCAGGATGCCGGTGTCGGCATCCGCCCGCAGGGTCTTGCAGACCTGGTACCCGGTCAGATCGGGCATGACGACGTCCAGCAACACGAGGTCCGGCTTGACGCTGCGGATTTTCTCCAGGGCCTCCCGGCCGGAGGCGGCGGTCTCCACGGCATAGCCGTTGACCATGAGCAGGTCGGCGAGCAGCTTGCGGTTGGGCGCCTGGTCGTCCACGACCAGGATGCTCGCCTGATCTCTCATGGCGTGGCGGCAGCGGAGGGGCGATGGTCGAGTGCTGCGCGGATCTTGCGCAGCAGGCCGACGATGCTGACAGGTTTGGTCTCCAGCCCGTCGAAGCCCGCTTTCATGAGCTCGCTCTGGGGACCGGACACGGATGCCGTAACGGCGATCACGGCGACGGAGCGCATGGCGGGGTCGCGGCGCAGCCGCCCCAGCGCCTCGACCCCGCTCATCCCGGGCAGCCGGATGTCCATCAGGATCAGCGCGGGGCGGCGCGCCTCGGCGAGGCTCAGACCTATCTCCGCGGTAGGAGACTCGATCGTCTCGTAGCCCGCGACCTGCAGCGTATCCCGCAGCAGCTTGCGGCTGCTGGGGTCGTCCTCGATGATCAGGATCAGCTCGTTGGCCACTCTACCCATTCTCCTGCGCGACGAAGGGGGACACTGCAACTGCCGCCCCCGGTGGGGCCCCGGCTCTTTGTCCCACATTAGAACGCTTGCCGGCCCGATGCAACAGGGGACGGCGCGCACGGCATATGCCGCGGCACCGTGGCGCTAGCGAGGTCATGATAGGCGGGGGTGGCTTGCACGCGGCATACAGATTGGCTAAGCCGATGTCCCTCGCACGCTTTTCGTGAGCTGAAGACAAGCGGCGGGCCTCTTGGAATCGCAGCGTCCGCCCGCCTGCTAACATCGCGTGGGTCTGCCTTCCAAAAGGGTTCCGAAGAAGCCATCATCACACTCCGACCCGGCCGCCAACCAATGTCTGGTCACGCTCGATCAAGCAGTTGCTGCGCGGGTGCGCCACCGAAAAGACCGGAGGCGCGCCGCGAACCAGGTTCTTCAACAACCTGCTAACCCTCCGGCGATGCAAAGCGTCTCGCTGCCCGTCTGGTTGCTGGTGATCCTCGGCCTGTTCGCTGCTTGGGCTGCGATGGAGCACGTCGTGCTGCCCGCGCTGCGCTGGATCGTGCGCCGCCGCGTCGAGGCGGTTCTGCAGGAGCTGGGACCGCGGCTGCAGGTCGAGATCCCGCCGCTCAAGCTGGCCCGGCGGGAAGTCCTGATCGAGCGGCTGCGCCACGACGAGCGCGTGCACGCAGCCGTCGAGCAGGAGGCAGCTCGCAGCGGAGAGCCGGTCAAGCGCGTCCAGGCGCGTGCGGAAGGTTACGCGCGGGAGATCGTGCCGTCGTTCAACGCCTATCTCTATTTCCGGGTCGGGTACTGGCTGGCGCGCGGCATCGCCCGGTCGCTGTACCGGGTGCGGCTCGGGTTCGCCGACGAAGCTGGCCTCGCGGCGATCGAGCCGAAGTCCACTGTGGTGTTCGTAATGAATCACCGCTCCAACTTCGACTACGTGCTGGTGGCCTTCCTGGCGGCCGAGCGTGCCGCGCTATCTTATGCGGTCGGCGAGTGGGCTCGCGTGTGGCCCCTGGAGACGCTGATCCGCAGCATGGGCGCATATTTCGTGCGCCGCGATTCCGGCGACCCGCTGTATCGGGCCGTGCTGCAGCGCTACGTCCAGATGGCTACCGAAGCCGGCCTGACCCAGGCGGTGTTCCCGGAAGGCGGCTTGAGCGTAGACGGATGCGTGCGCAAGCCCAAGCTCGGACTGCTCGACTATATGGTCCGGGGGTTCGATCCCTCGGGCCCGAGGGACGTAGTGTTCGTTCCGGTGGGAATCAACTACGACCGCGTCCTGGAAGACCGGTCTCTGCTGCGCAAGCACGATCCGACAGCATCGCCAGTGGGCTTCGCGCGCACGCTGTTCACGGCGATCGGCTTCGCACTCCGGCAGGCAACGCTGCGACTGCGGGGGCGGTGGTTCCGCTTCGGGTACGCCTGTGTGAGCTTCGGCACGCCGCTGTCGCTGCGGCAGCATACCCGGGCCTTGGGGATCGATCCGCGCACCTTGCCGCAGGAGCAGCGCCGCGCGCACCTCGAAGCGCTCGGGCTGCTGCTGATGGATCGCGTCAAGGCGATCATCCCCGTGCTGCCCGTGGCGCTGGTTGCGCAGGTGTTCCGGGAACGCGGCGATCGGCCGATGGAGGCGCTGCGAGTGAAAGCTGAAGCCTTCGCGCTCGGGGAGCGCCTGGCCCTGCGCCGCGCAGTCGTCTATCTCCCGCGCGGCGACCAGGACTACGCCATCGAGGTAGGTCTGCGCATGCTGGTCCTGCGACGGATCGTCCTGGAAGAGCGCGGCTTGTTCAGCGCGAACCCGGCCGAGCAGCACATCCTGGACTACTACGCCAACTCGATATCGCACTTCCTTGCGTAGCGTTACGCCGGCACCATCTTCGCCTGCCAGTCGACCTGGTGCGCGAAGAACTTCACGTGCCCTTTCAGCATGTAGTTCCAGTAGAAGATGGGCAGCCCGGTCTTCTTCACCCACCAGTAGAAGCTGTGCTCCAGGCCCGGATCGAAGGGCAGGGTAGGCGTGACCTTACCGCCGTAGATGAACTCGGCCATGATCACCTTGCCGTAGGCGGTGGTGAGCGGACAGGAAGCGTAGCCGTCGTAAGAGGCCGAAGGCGATCGCTTGCGCATCGCATCCAACAGGTTACGCACGACCACCGGCGCCTGCTTGCGCACTGCCGCAGCTGTCTTGGAGTTGGGCGTGGACGTCGCGTCTCCCAGCCCGAACACGTTCTCGAACTTGTTGTGGCGCAGGCTGTTCTGGTTCACGTCCACCATGCCGGCTGCGTTGGCCACCGGGCTCGACTTCACCGCGGCTGGCGGGCTCTGGTACGGCGTGACGTGCAGCAAGTCGTACTCGTACGTGACGCGTTGACCCTGCTGATCGCCGCCCACGATCTCGAAGGTTGCCTTCCTGGCTGCTGCGTCCACGGCCACCAGGTTGGTCTGGTAGTGCACGTTGATCCCGTAGCGCGCTGCGATCTTCACCAGCCGCTCGGCGAAGAACGGCACACCGAAGATCGCTGGCGCGTGCGTCAGGAACCGCACCTCGCAGTTCTTCAGCATGTTCAGCCGCTGCAGGTGGTCGGCAGCCAGGTAAGCGATCTTCTGCGGCGCGCCCGGGCACTTGAACGGCATCGGCGACTGCGTGCACAGCACGCGTGCGCCGGGCTTCAGGTTCTGGATGCACTCCCAGGTGTACTCGGCGTACTGCGGCGAGTAGTTGCTGGCCACGCCGTTGCGGCCGAGTGCGTCGCGCAGACCCTCGATGCGGTCCCAGTCGAGCTGCAGGCCCGGGCAAACCACCAGATAGTCGTAGCCGACGCGCTCGCCCGTGCTCAGCTCGACCTGGTTCTGCGCGGGGTCGAAGCCGGCCGCGGCTGCGCGGATCCACTTGACGCCGCGCGGGATCAGCGCCTCCTCCGGGCGGCGGGTGTCCGACAGCGAATAAGTGCCTGCGCCAACCAGCGTGAACGCGGGCTGGTAGTAGTGGCTGTCGGACGGCTCGACGATCGCGATGTCGAGCCGGCTTCCTTCCGGATCCTTGCGCAGCTCGGCCGCGACGGTGATGCCCGCGGCGCCGCCGCCTATGATGAGAACTTGATGATGTTGTTGTGTCGCCATGGTCCCCCCGAGTGTTGTCCTGCAGCCGATCGCCGTCCGACTTGAGTGGTTCGCGAAAGGACCGCCTGAGCGCTGGCTTCGTCCGGCTGGGTCGGCACAACCTTAGGCCGGTTGCCGTGACATGCTACAACCAAATGCCATTCGGGACAGCAAACGCGACCCGGTTGACGCCGGAATCGACCGAGGGTTCCTCGGGAGCGCTGGTCCGACATCGTCTGGATCAAGAGCGCACCCGACTACGACTGGCTTCGCTCGGATCCGCGGTTCCAGGCGTTCCTGCGGAAGATGAACCTGGAATAAGCGCCAGCGCTCGTGTTGACGCGCTCAAGGAACTTGGTCGATCAGATACCAACACGACATCGCCCCGGCGCCGGAGCCCGCCCCGCGCAGTCACCCAGGGGAGCCATCCCGCTTCGTGAGAGGCGGAAACAGGAGACCTCCCCTCCTACCTGAGGAGCGGTGGCACGCGCAGCGTGATGGGGTGGTGGGGCCAGCCCGACGGGCCGGTTACGGCGCTCCGTGGTGGGGATTCCCTGAAACGCCCTGCGCTCGCGTGAATATCCCACAGCTTTCACGGCAAGAAATCAACGAACTCATCCCCGTGTCTGCCGTACATTGCAGTTGCAACATTCGCAATGGGGACGACAATGAACTTCCTGCACAGCCTTCACCGGTACCTGGCCCGCAGGCCAGGGAAGCGCACAGGCGGCCTGCGCAGACTGTGGGAGCGCCAGCACGAGAGGCGCGACACAGGCGCTGATCCCGCACCGGTCCCGTTCGACCAGGTCGAGCGGTTGAACGACTCCGGCGCCTCGCTGGAGAGTCTGCTCGAGATGAACCGCGTGCAAGGCTGGTAGCGGTTGCAGCGTGTTTGCACCGCTCCAGCCGGCCCCGGTTCTCGCCGGGGTGCCGTCTGGGCCGTTGCCGCCGGCTGCGGTCGGACTCGCTGCTTCCGGCCGGTTCTAGCCCCAAGTCGATCGCCGGGACCGCCTTCCGGCGGTCCTCCCGCGCGTGTGGACTATTCACACCTTTTCCGTGAACTGCGCCACGGCTGGGCGCAGGCCCCTCCCGATATCCTGTAGTTCCTGACGTCGCGACTGCGCGGCCTTGCGGCTGGCGCGGGCGTCTGCTGGCGACCCCTAAAAGCGCGAGAGCAACATGAGACCTTCCGGCCACCACGCCCCCAACCAGCTCGACGCCGCCGAGGCATTCGTCTGCAAGGTTGTCGAAGACCTGGCTGCATCTCTCAGTTCACTACTGGTCTGCCTGGGCGATACGCTCGGGCTTTACCGCAGCCTCGCGGCGTCCGGCCCGGTCACCCCAAGCGAGTTGGCCAGCGCGTCCGGTGTCTCCGAGGTCTACGTGCGCGACTGGCTGCTCAACCAGGCCGCCAGCGACTATGTGTCCTACGACGAGCAGACCGGACGCTACTTCCTGCCGCCCGAGCATGCCGCCGTGCTGGCGGACCAACATAGCCCGCACTACCTCGGGCAGGGCTTCCACGCGGTGCGGGCGCTCGTGCGCACCCACCCTGAGGTCTTCGACGCGCTGTACGACCCGCCCGCCTCCCATCTGTCGACCGACAGCGGCGGGGAGCCATTCCTGATTCCAGGCACGGCAGCCCACCTGATCGGGGAGTGGATTCCCGCGCTGACGGGCGTACACGAGAAGCTGCTCGCGGGAGCGACCGCCGCGGAGGTTGGATGCGGAGTCGGGACGGCAACGATCGCCATGGCCAAGGCCTACCCGGACGCCCATTTCTGGGGCTTCGACGCCGAGCTCTCCAGCATCCGCTTCGCCGAGCGCTGTGCCCAGGCCGAAGGGGTCGCCTCACAGACGACATTCGAGGCGAGGCCCCCGCAGTTGGTGGCCAACCACCAGTACGCGCTGGTTACAGTCCTTTCCAGCCTGTTCCGGTTCGACGACCCGCCGAGTATCGCCCGCCGCATCCGCGCCACCCTGGAGCCGGCCGGGTCGCTGCTGGTGGTCGAGCCTGGCTTCGCCGACCGAACCGAGGACAACTTCACCCCTGCCGGCCGCCTGTATTCAGCGCTCTCCGCCTTGCGTCAGTGGCCTGCCTCGGGCCATGCGCAGACGGTCAGTGCTGCGTATGCACATCGCGTCGAACTGCTGCTGGCCGAGGCCGGCTTCAGCCAGATTCGCGTGATCGCATGCACCCCCTTCCTGCGGGCTTTCGAAGCGCGGCGGTAGCGTTCGCGGGCCTGACGACGGTCCGAGCATCCCCGGCTCTTCCTCAGCGCTCCCTCCCCCGTGAGGCGGAGGGTTGGGGTGGGGGTTGAGGGTCGACCGCGGTGATGCTGGTCCCTGGTTTGTGACGACCCTCAGCTCGTGATTCCGGGTTCTCCCCTCGCGGGCAACCCCGGAATAGGGCGGTGGACCGCCGCCCGCTCCCGGTTCTCGCTCCCGCCCCAACCGCCCAGCGGCAGATTGGGGCCTGCCGCTCAGCAAAGTCCCGCTGGAGCGAGCAGCGCCTTGCGCCTGCGCGCGGTATCCGCCTCCGAACCACGGCCTGCCTTGCAGAGGCAGCGGATCAGCCCGTCGTGGAACGCACACACGAGATCGTCGGCAGCCAGCCCCCGCTCGTATATGGTTGCAGCCTCGACCATGCGATCGCGTGCTTCCAAGGCTGCGCCAGCGCCCGCCACGATGCTCACGAAGCGGGAACGCAGGCGCTCCCGGAGCCGCACCGCCCATGGCTCGTCGCCATCGGCGGCGAGGAACGGGCCGCGATAGAGCTCGAAAACGCGCTCGACCGGTTCACATCCGCTCGCAGGGTTCACCGCGCGCGCCGCGGCTTCGAAGGCGAGCGCATCTACCCAGACGTGGCGTTGCTCCAGCGACAGGCGCCCGTGGCGCACGGCGACTGCACCTACTACGCCGAGGTAGGCGCGCAGCCGGTGCAAGGTGACGGTCAGCGCGTTCTGCGCTTTGTCGCCCTCGAGCTCTGGCCAGAGCGCGTCCGCCAGTGCGGCGCGGCAGACGTCTCTCCCGCCCAGCGCGATGATCGACTTGAGCAGCGCCAGCGTCCGGCGCGGCTGCTTCTTCCCCTCGGGAAGGGCAACGCCATCGACGCATACCTCGAACGTGCCTAAAGTGCGTATCACGACGCGCGCGGATGGAGGTGGGGCTACGACAGTGCCGGCATCAATCCCTGGACTGGTAGTGCTGGCCACTCGGCTGGGGTGAAGGGTCAGCAGGGCGTGCGGAACTGCACTGCAAGTTCCCGGGCGCGGCGCCTCGGCGGCCGCCAAGGCGTACTCCAGCGTCCTGCGTGCGGCAGACGCGTCGCCCGCGAGGAGTTGTGCATACGCGCGTTTCACCAGTCCCGGGAGCAACTCGTGGGTGGGCTCAAGGGCCGCTGGCTTTAGTGCGTGGATCGCGTCAACCCGAAGGGGAGCAGGCCTCGAGTGACCAGTCACCGGGTGCCCTCTGCGCAGGCGCAGCAGCTCGGTGGCGACGCTGGTCTCCAACGCATGCAGCGGCTGGGAGGCGCCGTAGGGCCGATCGATGACGGCCGTGGCGCCGGCTGGGGAGATCCTGTTGGTGCTCATGTTGGAGTTCTCCTGTGGCGACCTGTCTGGCAGACCGGGGTGATCTGCTCATGACGACGTCAATGTGCCGGATACCGCAGGAAAGCTCGCCGCACCAATCCACTCTGGGCCGGTGCGAAATTCACGCGGGCAGGGGCCGGGCGTCGGCGTGCCGGTTGCGGCTTTCCGCTCCTATCCTTTGCCGTCGGGGAGGTGGATGCGATCAACGATGGCGCAGACTGGCTACCTCGGCGATTCTGGTTTCGTGGACTATCCGGGCTAGAATCGCGACTTTCCGCGCAAAGCCGAATCGACAATGCACAACTCCATTCGCGCCACACGGGGTATGGCTGTCGCCCCGCACGCGCTCGCCTCGCAGTCGGCGCTCGCGGTCCTCAGAGAGGGCGGCAATGCGGTCGAGGCCATGATCGCGGCCGCCGCAACGATCCCCGTCGTCTATCCGCACATGAACTCGATCGGCGGCGACGGGTTCTGGCTGATCCATGTCCCTGGACAGCCGGTGCGGGCGATCGATGCATGCGGTGCTGCGGCGATGGCGGCCTCTCGAGACTGGTACGCAGTGCGCGGAATCACGACCTCGATTCCGTTCCGCGGGGGTGTGGCCGCGAATACGGTCGCAGGCACGATCTCCGGCTGGGATCTGGCGTTCGCGCTCAGTCGCGAGCTGGGGGGCAAGCTGCCGCTTGCGCGCCTGCTCGCCGATGCAATCGATTATGCCGAGCGCGGCATAGCAGTCACCCGCAGCCAGGCGACCAACACTGCAGCTAAGCGGCGCGAGCTCGAACCGCAGCCGGGCTTCGCAGAGACCTTTCTCCCAGGCGGCAATGTGCCGGCGGCGGGCGAGGTCTTCAGACAGCCGCGCCTCGGGGCAACGCTTCGCCACCTCGCAGCCACAGGACTCGACGACTTCTATCGAGGCGAGCTCGCGCGCGCACTGGCCGCCGACCTGGCCGATGCCGGCAGCCCGTTGACGTTGGCCGATCTCCAGAAGCACCGCGGCCAGTGGCGCACACCACTGTGGCTCGATCATTCCCTCGGTACGCTGTACAACATGCCACCGCCGACACAGGGCGCGGTGTCGCTGCTCATTCTCGGTATCCTCGACGCGCTGGAGATCGGCAAGGTGGACCCCGCGAGCGCCGAATATGTGCATCTGTGTGTCGAGGCAGTCAAGCAGGCGTTCGGCGTACGGGATCGCTATATCACCGATCCCGCCTACATGAAGGTCGACCCGCAGGCCCTACTCGCTGCCGACGAGATCCGCGCGCTCGCGGCCGCGATCGACCGTTCGAAAGCATCTCCCTGGGGCAAGAGCAAAGGGCCGGCCGACACGATCTGGATGGGCGTGATCGATGGGGAAGGGCGCGCGGTGAGCTTCATCCAGAGCCTCTACCACGAATTCGGCAGCGGTGTGGTGCTGCGGCAGACCGGGATCAACTGGCAGAACCGGGGTTGCAGCTTCTCCCTCGATCCCAACACGCTCAATGCGCTCGAGCCCGGCCGCAAGCCGTTTCATACGCTCAACCCCGCGCTCGCGGTGCTCAGGGACGGCCGCACCATCGTCTACGGAAACATGGGCGGCGACGGACAGCCGCAGACGCAGAGCGCGGTGTTCACACGCAGTGTCGTCTATGGCTGGGGACCGCAAGCCGCGATCAGCGCGCCGCGCTGGCTGCTCGGCCGGACCTGGGGCCAGACCAGCGAGACGCTCAAGCTCGAATCACGCTTCCCGCGCGAGGTCGTCGAGGAGCTGCGCACTCGCGGCCACGACGTCGAGATCCTCGCCGAGTTCGACGAGACCGTGGGTCATGCGGGCGCTATCATCCGGCACCCGAACGGTGTGCTGGAAGGAGGTGCAGACCCGCGGTCGGATGGGGGGGTTGCGGGGTACTGAGCCGAAAACACCTGAAGCGCGCGCTTTACCCGAAGCGTGGCAGCTATCCTTTGCGCCAGTACCCTCTGAAGCTGGCGTGCTCCAACACCGAGGTGCGTGACTATCCCCGGAGGATAGAAGGTGCTGTTTCCTTCGCAGATCGTGAATGGCACGATCGTCTGGGGGTGCCAGCCGGGGACGCTGCCGCCCCGTCTGTTGCCGCGGCAGTGTCCACCGAGCGTGTGAGCTCGCGTCCTGAAGGCGCCGGAGCCTGCCCACGACCTAGCTAGTGGAGGCGGGAACAACCTCTGTCTCGGGCTGTCCTCGGCGTTCCTTTGCGCCTCTGCGGTTCAGCGGTAAGCTTTGGCGCGCTCACTTCACCAGGCGCGCAAGGCTATAGAGCAGATCCAGGGCTTCGCGTGGACTGAGGCTGTCGGGCTCGATCTGGCGCAGCTGCTCCAGCGCCGGGTGCTCGTGCAGTTCCTTCTCGGCGGATGCTGCGGGGACCCATGCTGTGAACAGGTCCCCCTGAGGCTGCGCGGCTGCAGCTTGGGATTCGAGGAACCCGAGGTGCTTGCGCGCGGCCTTCACGACCGTGGGCGGAATCCCCGCGAGCTGTGCGACCTGGATGCCATAGCTCTGCGAGGCCGGGCCTTCCTCCACCGCATGCAGGAACACGATGCGGTCCTTGTGCTCCACCGCATCCAGGTGCACGTTGGCGACCTCGCGGTACTCGTCGGCGAGACGCGTGAGCTCGAAGTAGTGGGTCGCAAACAGGGTGTAGCTCTGGCTCTTCTCGGCGAGCTGGCGCGCGATCGCCCACGCCAGCGCCAGGCCGTCGAAAGTGGAGGTGCCGCGGCCGACCTCGTCCATCAGCACCAGCGACTGACGTGTGGCGTTGTGCAGGATGTTCGCGCTTTCGGTCATCTCCACCATGAAGGTGGAGCGCCCGCCGGCGAGGTCATCGGCGGCGCCGATGCGGGTGAAGATGGCGTCCACTGGGCCGATGCGCGCGGAGGTCGCCGGCACGAAGCAGCCGCAATGCGCAAGCAGGACGATGTGCGCGGCCTGGCGCATGTAAGTGGACTTGCCGCCCATGTTGGGGCCGGTGATCAGCAGCAGGCGGCGCGCCGGCGACAGCCGCAGATCGTTGGCGACGAAGGCGTCCACCTGCTGCTCGACCACCGGATGCCTGCCACCCTCGATGTCGATGCGCTCCTCGTCCGTGAAGGTCGGGCGGCAGAGGTTCAGCGCCGTCGAACGCTCGGCGAAAGTGGTAAGCAGGTCTAGCTCGGCGAGCGCCGCAGCGAGCGCGCGCAGATCGGGGATGTGCGCGGCCAGCGCATCGAGCAGCTGGTCGAACAACAGCTTCTCGCGGGCCAGCGCGCGCTCCTGCGCGGAAAGCGCCTTGTCCTCGAAGGTCTTCAGCTCCGGAGTGATGTAGCGCTCGGCGTTCTTCAGCGTCTGCCGCCGCCGATAGTCGTCCGGAACCTTCTCCGCGTTGGCGTGAGTGACCTCGATATAGAAGCCGTGCACGCGGTTGTACTCCACCCGCAGGTTCGCGATGCCGGTGCGCGCACGCTCGCGCGTTTCCAGGTCGAGCAGGAAAGCGCCGCAGTCGTTCTGGATTGCTCGCAGCTCGTCGAGCTCGCTGTCATAACCATCCGCGATCACGCCCCCTTCGCGCACGACGGCGCTGGGCTCATCTTTGATCGCGCGGCTCAACAGGTCGAGCAGAGCAGGGCGCGGCTGAAGCGTCGCGCTCAGCTGCGCGACGCGCCCGCCCTCGATGCCGGCCAGCCGCCCGCACAGGTCGGGCAAAGCCCGCAGGGTCTCGCGCAGCCCGGTGAGGTCACGCGGCCGCGCGCTCTTGAGCGAGATGCGCGCGGTGATGCGCTCGACGTCGGCCACGCGCTTCAGGATCGGCTGAAGCTCGCGCCACGGACCGTTGCCGCCTGGGCCGGCCAGTGCCGCGGTGGCCTCGAGTCGGGCATCGGCAGCTGCGCGATCGCGCAGCGGATGGTGCAGGACATGACGCAGGTAGCGACTGCCCATGCTTGTGGCACAGGTGTCGAGGAGCGAGAGGAGGGTGGGCGCAGGCTCGCCGCGCAGGGTCTCGCTGATCTCGAGGTTGCGCCGCGTGCTTGCGTCGAGGCGCAGGTAGGCCGCCTCGCGCTCGACGCGCAAGCCCAGCACATGCGCCAGGGCGCTGCCTTGTGTAGTGCGGCAGTATTCCAGCAGCGCGCCGGCAGCGCCCAGCGCCGGCTCCAGTCCGTCGGAACCGAAGCCGGACAAGTCCTGCGTGCCGAAGTGTCGGCACAAGCCCCGCACAGCGGTGTCGATGTCGAAGTGCCAGAGCGGCAGCGGTTTGACGCAAACGGCCATTCCTGCCGGCAGCCGCTCCTGCATGCCGTCGGCAACCAGGATCTCGGCTGGCTGCAGGCGTGTCAGTTCGGAGGCGAGTTGTGCGGGCGCGGTTTCCAGCACACGGAAGTCTCCCGACGCGAGCGAGATCCAGGCGAGACCTAGCGTGGTCTTCGACCACTGCAGCGCGAGCAGCAGATTGTCCCGCTTCTCGTCGAGCAGCGCTGCGTCGGTCAGCGTGCCCGGCGTGACCACGCGCGTGACCTGCCGCTCCACCGGGCCCTTCGCCGTGTTGGGATCGCCGATCTGCTCGCATATGGCCACCGACTCGCCGAGCTTCACCAGCTTGAGCAGATACTGGTCGGCCGCGTGATAAGGCACTCCGGCCATCTTGATGGGTTCGCCGGCGGAAGCGCCGCGCTGCGTCAGTGTGATGTCCAGCAGCCTGGCTGCTCGCTCGGCGTCCTGGTAGAACAGCTCGTAGAAATCGCCCATGCGGTAGAACAGAAGCATGTCTGGGTAGTGGGCCTTGATGCGCAAGTACTGCTGCATCATGGGCGTATGCTGGCTGTTCATCGCGGCGTGCGGAGATGGCACAAGGGGGGAGTGTCCGCCCGAAAACCGGGGCCGGGCTGCAGCTTATTGATTTCGGAGATGATTGGCGGCCGGCATGCTGGCACGGCTCGTGCATTTTGCCGATAATACACAGCTGGCTCAACCGGCAGTCCTGCCGCAACAGGCGGGCTTCCGTTCGAGCGACACGGGACCAAAACAAACTTGAACCCTGCGACAAAACGCATTCTCGGCGGTGCCATGCGCATCGTCCTGGCCCTCCTGCTCGTCGGGGTCCTGGCATTCCTGTATTTCAAGAGCCAGAGCGGGGAACTGCGCCTGCAGCCCCAGATCGCCACTTATCTGCGTCAATTGCGCGATATTGACGCCGGCTGGACCCGGGACATGGCGGCTGCGCGCAACGATCCGGTCAATGCCGCGCCGCGTTCCCGCGACAACCTGAACCGTCTCGAGCCCGTTCTCCAGCGGCTGCAGGCCGACACAGTGACGCTTGGAAGCGACGATCTGAACAGCGGGGTGGAGGGACTGAGCCAGGCGTTCCTCGACAAGCAGACCCAGGTCGAGGCCTTCAGCCAGCAGGCCGAAGCCCTGCGTCAGGTGGTGCGAGATGTCCTGGCGCAGATCGGTTCGCTGCGCCAGACGGCCGTTCAGCTCACCGACGAGGCGGCACCCGCCCTGCGGGCCCGGTTAGCGCTTCTGGACGGCCAGCTGGTCTCGCTCGGCGCAGAACTGTTGCGGCTGCACGTACAGCCGGACGACACCGTCCGCCAGACTGTAGAAGCGTCCACTGCCGGGCTTGTGCGGGAGGCCGATACGCTTCCGGAGGCTTTGCGCACGCCTGTGGTGGGGCTCGCCGAGCCGGTCGCCCTGATCTTGCGGGACGAGCCTGCGCTCGCCCAGACTGCGCACCAGATCGAGCTGCTGCCCACCGGCCCGCGCGTCAACTCCATGAGCGATGCGTTCGACCGCGCCTTCCAGGCCATGTCGGACGAGAAGGAGCAGTACCGGATCTACCTCGCGTTCTACTCTTTGGCGCTGCTGGTGTTCCTCGGCTATGTGCTCTGGCAGCTTGGCCGCAGCTACGTGAAGATCAACCACGCCAACGAGGCGCTCAAGGCTGCCAACGAGAATCTGGAGCACCGGGTCCACGAGCGCACCAAGGAACTCTCCGAGGCCCTCAAGCACCTGAAGGAGTCGGAGCTGCTGCTGGTGCAGACCGAGAAGATGTCCTCGCTGGGGCAGATGGTGGCCGGCATCGCCCACGAGATCAACACGCCGCTTGCTTACGTAAAAAGCAGCCTTGCCACCCTCAACGAACGGCTCCCGCAGGTCGAAGGAGTGGTGGCGGAGTGCACCAGGCTGATGGGGCTGCTGGAGCGCGGCGACGCCACCGACGAGCAACTCTCCGAGCAGTTCACCCGCGTGTCGGCCCTGGCTGCCCAGTTCCAGGCAGAGGGGATGGCCGCGAACCTGGAGACGCTGAACACCGACGCACTACATGGGATCGAGCAGATCTCGGAGATCATCCTGAACCTGAAGAATTTCAGCCGGCTGGATCGCAGCAAGGTGAGCCGCTTCAACCTGAACGAGGGGCTGGAGAGCACGCTGGTGATCGCGCGCAACCTGGTCAAGCACAAGACGGTGGACAAGCGCTTCGGGGAGATTCCCCTGATCGAGTGCTCGCCGTCGCAGATCAACCAGGTCTTCCTCAACCTGATCACCAATGCAGCGCAGGCCACCAGCGACGATCAGCATGGCCAGATCACCATCACCACCAGCGCTGTGCCCAGCGGCCATGTCCGCGTGGACGTGGGCGACAACGGTCACGGCATCCCCGAGAATGTGGTCTCGAAGATCTTCGACCCCTTCTTTACGACCAAAGAAGTGGGCAAGGGCACCGGGCTGGGGCTGTCGATCGCCTATAGGATCGTCCAGGAGCATGGCGGGCGCATCGAGGTGAAGTCGAAGGTCGGTATGGGCACCCTTTTCTCCGTCTTCCTGCCCATCAAGGCTGCCCAGTCCCAGGCGCTGGCTGCCTGACGCGAAAGCCCGCATGGAGACTCCTCACCAGATCGGCAGGTATGAGGTGCGCCGCGTGGTCGGCCGCGGCGGCATGGCGGTCGTCCTCGAGTCGTGGGACCCGGTCCTGCACCGGTTGCTGGCGGTCAAGCTGGTGGACAAGACCAGCCTGGACGCCTCGATCGCACACGACGCGCTGCGCCGGTTCAAGCGCGAGGCGCAGGCGGCGGCCCGGCTGACGCACCCCAACGTCGTCCAGGTTTACGAGTACGGCGAGGAAGAAGCCTACGCCTGGATCGCGATGGAGTATGTCCCCGGTAAGCCTCTGACCGCTTACCTCGACGAGGGGCTGCGCACGGAGATCCACCGCGTGCGCGACATCGTCGGGCAGCTGCTCGACGCGCTGGCCTACTCGCACGGCCAGGGCGTGGTGCACCGGGACATCAAGCCAGCCAACCTGCTAGTGACGGCCGACGGGCAGATCAAGGTCACCGATTTCGGCATCGCCCGCATCGAGGCCTCCAACTTCACCCAGCGTGGGGACATGCTCGGCACGCCGAGCTACATGTCCCCGGAGCAGTACATGGGTGAGGCCATCGACGGGCGCAGCGACATCTTTTCGGCCGGCGTCATCCTCTACGAGCTGCTCACCGGCGAGCGGCCATTCACCGGGGACAGCAGCGGGCAGATCATGCAGAAGATCCTGCACGAGATGCCGGCTAACCCCTCGGAGCTGAATCCGCAGGTGCCGCCGCAGGTGGACTGGGTGGTGCAGAAAGCCCTCGCGAAGGATGCAGACGATCGCTTCATGAGCGCGCGGGAGTTCCATGCCGCGCTGTATAGCGCGATCCCCGATGCGCCCGTGGAAGACGTGGTGCCCGAGGCGCAGCGCAGCGCCCACGGCGCGATCCACGCTGCGCGCAAGCTGCGCACCATCGTGCGCACCGCCGGCGACACCATGGGGCCCAGCAGCACAGCGCCGGCGGTGTTCTTGCCCGAGCCCACCCAGAGCCAGGCCAAGCACCGCATTCTGTTCGTCGACGACGAGGAGCGCATCCTCACGGCGCTCAAGACCATCTTCCGCAGCAAGTACCATGTGCTGACGGCTGCCAACGGCATGGAAGCGCTGGACTTCATCAAGCGCTTCAAGATCCCGGTGGTGGTCAGCGACCAGCGCATGCCCGGGATGCTCGGCGTCGAGCTGCTGCGACGCGCCCGCGAGATCTCGCCCGACAGCGTGCGCATCCTGCTCACCGGCTACTCCGACCTCGCTTCCATCGTCGGCTCCATCAACGACGGCGAGGTCTACCGCTTCATCAGCAAACCCTGGGACAACCAGGAGCTGCAGAAGGTGATCGGCGAAGCAGTGGCCATCGGCGCCAAGATGCTGGATCGTACGCGCACGCAACTCACGCTGCCGGAATCACTGGACGCGGCCATCCTGGTCCTCGACGACAAGCGGGAGGTCTATGCCGCCCTCGACCGCATGGCGGCCGACAAGCTGGAGATGCTCTACGCCAAGAACATCCAGGAAGCGCTGACCCAGCTCGAGAGCAAGGAAGTCGCCGTGCTGGTGGCCGACATCGACATGGAGGCCGAGAACTACCTGGTGTTTTTCAACCTGCTGAAGAGCAAATACCCACAGATCCTGGTGATCGTGCTGACCGGCGCCTCCGACTCGGAGCTGGTGATCCACCTGATCAACGAGGCGCAGATCTACCGCTTCCTCAACAAGCCGGTTAACCTGAGCCTGATGCAGCAGTACCTGCACTCGGCGCTGGGGCGCTACGCAGAGTACAAGACCGCGCCCGAACTGCTCGAGCGCCACCGCGTGAGCGAGTCGAAGAGCGCGGCTTCGGGCTTCGGGCAGATGGTCGTGCAGCGCCTGCGGTCGCTGAAGAACGTGTTTGCGCTGCAGGCGAAATGACAAGTACCGAGTGCTGAGTGTTGGGTACTGAGTACTCGGAAGGCTTGGTGAAGTAGTGTCTTGTCATTCCCGCGAAAGCGGGAATCCAGGCCGCCAAAACAGTTCTGGATCCCCGCATTCGCGGGGATGACAAGGGATCGGAGTTACGAGGCGCTCGGCGCCAGTTGCGCCCTGATCTGCGCCAGCTCCTCCTCGCCCAGCGTCTCCTTCTGCAATAGCGCCGCCGCGCTCTTCTCCAGCACTGCTCTGCGCGCAGTCAGGATCGCCAGTGCTTTGTCGAAGGCGTGCTTGACGATCTCGCGCACGGCGCAGTCGATCTCGCGGGCCGTCTCTTCACTGTAGTCCCGCGCTGCTTCCACGCGTGGCCCATCCAGGAACAGCGGGCGGTCCTGCTCGTAGGCCACGTTACCGAGCTTCTCCACCATCCCGTACCGCATGACCATGCTGCGGGCGATGTCGGTCACTTTGGCGAGGTCGTCGGCTGCGCCGGTGGAAAGATGGCCGAATACCAGGACCTCGGCTGCACGTCCGCCCAGCAGCACGGCCATCTTGTTCTCCAGTTCCTCGCGGGTCATGAGGAAGCGGTCCTCGGTGGGCCGCTGGATGGTGTAGCCCAGCGCGCCGATACCGCGCGGGATGATCGAGACCTTGTGCACGGGATCCGAGCCCGGCAGCGCCATTGCCACCAGGGCGTGGCCCATCTCGTGATGCGCGACCACCGCGCGCTCCTGTGGGTTGAGCACGCGGTTCTTCTTCTCCAGCCCGGCGACGATGCGCTCGACTGCGGCGGTGAAATCGTCCATGGAGACCGCGTCCGCACGGCGGCGGGTCGCCAGCAGCGCGGCTTCGTTGACCAGGTTGGCGAGATCGGCGCCGGCGAAGCCGGGCGTGAGCGCCGCGATCTTCACTGGATCCACGTCCTGTGCGAGCTTGACCTTCTTCAGGTGCACCTTGAGGATCTGCACCCGGCCTAGCTTGTCGGGACGGTCGACCAGGATCTGGCGATCGAACCGGCCGGCCCGCAGGAGGGCAGGGTCGAGGATCTCCGGGCGGTTGGTGGCCGCGAGGAGCACGACGCCGGCGCTGGAATCGAAGCCGTCGATCTCGGAAAGGAGCTGATTGAGGGTCTGCTCGCGCTCGTCGTGCCCGCCCAACGGGCCGGCGCCGCGGGCGCGGCCGAGCGCGTCGAGCTCGTCGATGAAGATAATCGCGGGGGCCTTCTGGCGCGCCTGCTCGAACAGGTCGCGCACGCGGGCCGCGCCCACGCCCACGAACATCTCCACGAACTCCGAGCCGTTGATGGAGAAAAACGGCACGGCGGCCTCGCCGGCCACTGCTTTGGCGAGCAGCGTCTTGCCGGTACCGGGCGGGCCGACCAGCAGCACGCCCTTGGGCACCCGGGCGCCCAGCCGCCCGTACTCGCGCGGGTTCTTGAGAAAGGCGACGACCTCCCGCAGCTCCTCCTTGGCTTCATCCACCCCTGCGACGTCCTCAAAGCTGACCTTGGTGTCGGTCTCGACGTACACCTTGGCCTTGCTCTTGCCGATCGAGAGGAAGCCGCCGCCGAGCCCCTGCCGCTCCACGAAACGGCGCAGCAGGAACATCCACAGGGCGAAGAAGATGACGATCGGGACGACCCACGCCAGCACGTCGCGCAAGAAAGTGTTCTCCACCATGCGCGTGTACTTCACCCCATACTGGTCCAGCTCGCCGGCCAGCTCCGGCTCCACCCGCGTGGTGACGAAGCGGCTGCGGCCGTCGGGCAGCGGGCTCTTGAGCTTTCCTTCGATGGCGTTGGTGGTGATGAATACTTCCTCGACGCGGCCGTCTTTGAGCAGCTGCTGGAACTGACTGTAGGGGATGGGCTCGACCTCGCGGTAGGTGGTCCAGAGGTTGTGCAGCCACATCACGCCCAGCAGCGCGAGAAGCCAGTACCAGATGCTGAGTTGCGTCTTGCGTTCCATGGTGCGAGTCCCGGATGTCAGATGCACTGTGCGGCGCAACCCGCCCAGGGGTTACGCGGTCGTACCCTGGTTGTTCCGGTTTTCTTCGTGTCTTCGTGCCTTCGTGGTGAGAGGCGGATTTGGTGTGTCTCAGCACTAGGCCCCAGGCCCCTTGCGCAACGCAGCTGTGAGGTGCGGCTGAATCACCTGCAGCAGCTGCGCGAAGATCTTCGGATTGCCGGCGACGACGTTGCCGCTCTGCAAGTAGCCCTCGTTGCCCTGCAGATCCCCCACCAAGCCACCGGCCTCCTGGATCATGAGGCATCCGGCGGCCATGTCCCAGGCCGACAGCCCGATCTCCCAGAACCCGTCGTAATGCCCGGCCGCCACCGCGGCCAGGTCGAGTGCGGCCGACCCGGGGCGCCGGATCCCGGCGGTCTTGTTCATCAGGTCCTTCATCATGCCGACGTAGGCATCGACGTGCTCGAACATGCGGAAAGGAAAGCCGGTGCCGATCAGCCCGTCGATCAGCTTGTCGCGGCGCGAGACCCGCAGCCGCCGGTCGTTGAGGAAGGCGCCGCGCCCGCGTGAGGCGATATACAGGTCGTTGCGGGTCGGGTCGAAGATCACGCCATGGGTGAGGACGCCCTTGTGCGTCATCGCGATCGACACGCAGTACTGCGGGAACCCATGCAGGTAGTTGGTGGTGCCGTCGAGTGGGTCGATGATCCAGACCGAGTCGGACTGGCCGGCGGCGCCGCTTTCTTCTGCTAGAATCGCGTGCTCCGGGTATGCCGTACGGATGGTGTCGATGATCGCCACCTCGGAAGCGCGATCGACCTCCGACACCAGGTCGTTGAGGCTCTTGTGGCGGACCGTGAGCACGTCCAGGTTGCCCGCGGCCTGGTTGATGATGCGCCCGGCGCGCCGCGCCGCCTTCACCGCGATGTTGATCATGGGATGGTTGATTGCCATCTCCCGCCTTCCTGCTGATAAAGAGCGAAGCGCGCATTCTATAGTATGAGTGACGCCTCGCCCGCCGCCAACGCGCTCGAACGCGTGCGCATCGTCCTGTGCCACACCAGCCTTCCGGCCAACATCGGTGCGGTCGCCCGCGCCATGAAGACCATGGGGCTGGCCTCGCTGTATCTGGTGAGCCCCAAGCAGTTCCCGCACGCCGACGCCGAGGCGCTCGCCTCGCGCGCGACCGACATCCTGGATGCGGCGAGGGTGTGTGCGACCCTCGATGAAGCGCTTGCCGGCACGGTGTACGCAGCAGCGAGCACCGCGCGCAACCGTGACATGTCCCATCCTGTGCTGACGCCGCGCGAAGCCGCGGCCCGTATCGTCGAGGAAGCGCAGCGCGGGCCGGTTGCGCTGGTCATGGGCCCCGAGAAGTTCGGCCTCACCGTGCCGGAAGTGAACCGCTGCAGCGTCATCGCAAGCATTCCGGCGAACCCCGACTATTCGTCACTCAACCTGGCCGCCGCGGTTCAGCTGTTCGCCTATGAGATCAGGCTGGCCGCAGAGCAGGTCGAGCGCCTGCCGCAGCAGACTTTCGAGGCGGCGACCTTCGAGGAGGTCGAGATGCTGTACGCGCACCTCGAGGAAGCGCTTCTGGAGATCGGGTTCATCAACCCCAAGGAGCCCAAGCGGCTCATGCAGCGGATGCGCCGATTGTTCGCACGCGTTCGGCTCGAGCGCGAGGAGGTGAACATCCTGCGCGGCATCCTCAACATGGCGCAGGAGCACGCCCGGGCAGCCCGCCGCCAGAAAAGTTGACTGAATTAGTTGGTAATAGTACTTTCCCCGCTCCTACAAGAGGTTGGCAGATAGATGCTGGAGGCAATCAGGGAAGACATCCGGTGTGTGTTCGACCGCGACCCCGCGGCCCGCAACGCCTGGGAGGTCATCACCTGCTATCCGGGATTCCACGCACGCCTGTTCCACCGGGTGGCGCACAGGCTGTGGGGCTGGAGGCTGAAGTGGCTCGCCCGCTTCATCTCGCAACTGGGACGCTGGCTAACGGGGATCGAGATCCATCCCGGTGCGCGCATCGGCCGGCGCTTCTTCATCGATCACGGCATGGGTGTGGTCATCGGCGAGACCGCTGAGATCGGCAACGATGTCACGCTTTATCATGGGGTTACGCTTGGCGGCACGACCTGGAACAGGGGCAAGCGCCATCCCACCCTGGACGATGGCGTCGTGGTCGGTGCCGGCGCCAAGATCCTCGGGCCTATCCACATCGGGAAAGGTGCCAAGGTCGGGTCCAATGCCGTGGTGGTCAAAGACGTACCTTCCGGCTGCACCGCAGTGGGGATCCCGGCGCGCGTTGTCGAGCCCGGGCGGGACGAGCAACGCCAGCGCGCCGCCGAGAAGATGGGTTTTTCGGCCTACGGCATCAGCTCGGACATGAACGACCCAGTGGTGCAGGCCATCCACGGGCTTCTGGACCACGTCGTGAACATCGACGCCCGGCTCGAGCAGGTCTTGCTGCGCCTCGAGCAGGCAGGGATCAAGCTGGAGACCCTGGAAAAGGACAGCTTCGACCCCAGCTACCTCAACCGGATAGTTGACTGAAACATTCGGGAATTGTATAGTTGAGCACAGGACTCAAGTATCGCCCCGGAGCCCAGGCCTGCCCCAGACTTGATCGGGGGCCATCGGGTTAACCCCGGATTGGGACTTACCCCAGGTTGGGGTCTATTGAGGAGCGCTGCCACATGCGACTAACTACCAAAGGACGTTTTGCGGTAACGGCAATGATCGATCTGGCGATGCGGGATGGCAATGGGCCGGTAACGCTGGCGGAGATCTCCGAGCGCCAGAAGATCTCGCTTTCGTACCTGGAGCAGCTGTTCGGGAAGCTGCGGCGAAAGGGCCTGGTGGCGAGCACGCGTGGTCCAGGTGGCGGCTATCGCCTGGCCAAGGGTACGGACACCGTATCGGTGGCCGACGTCATTCTGGCCGTGGACGAGCCCATCGATGCGACCCAGTGCGGGGGGCGCGAGAACTGCCGCGACGAGCGCAAGTGCATCACCCATGACCTTTGGCAGAGCCTCAACGAGCATATTTTCGAGTATCTACGCTCCGTGACGCTGGCTCAGCTGGTCGCCAAGCAGAACGCCGATGGCCAGGACACCAAGGTGATGGAGCTCAAGGACCAGCGCCCGGCACGTCAGGAACGGCCGGAAAGCGCGGTCATGTAGCCAGTTTTTTTGAGTAGGTGAAGACAAGTGGCAATTGCACTGACAGAGAACGCAGCAAAGCAGATCCGCAAGTCGCTGCAGAAGCGCGGCAAGGGCCTGGGCCTGCGCGTGGGCATCAGGAAGGTCGGCTGTTCGGGGCTCGCCTACACCTTCGACTACGCCGATGAGCTCGGCGCCAACGATGCGTTGTTCGAGTCGCACGACGCCAAGCTAGTGGTGGACCAGGAGGCCTTGCCGTACCTGGACGGCTCCACACTCGATTTCGTGCGCGAAGGCCTGAAAGAAACCTTCAAGTTCGAGAATCCGAACGCGAAGGCCCAGTGCGGCTGCGGGGAAAGCTTCTCCGTCTGACGGGAGTCACCTGACATGAGCAGCGTCGCACTCCAGAATCTGGTGAATCAGCCGTACCGGCACGGGTTCGTCACGGACATCGAGGCCGACACTGCGCCGCGCGGGCTGAACGAGGACATCATCCGGTTCATTTCGCACAAGAAGAATGAACCGGAGTGGCTGCTCGAGTTCCGCCTGCAGGCCTATCGGCACTGGCTGACCATGACGGAGCCGACCTGGCCCAACGTCAAGTATCCGAAGATCGACTTCCAGGACATCATCTACTACTCGGCGCCGAAGCAGAAGAAAAAGCTGGCGTCGATGGACGAGGTCGATCCTGAGTTGCGCCGCACCTTCGAGAAGCTGGGTGTGCCGCTGCACGAGCAGAAGGCGCTGGCGGGCGTGGCGGTCGACGTCATCTTCGACAGCGTGTCGGTCACCACGACCTACAAGCAGCGCCTCGCCGAGGCCGGAGTCATCTTCTGTCCCATGTCCGAGGCCGTGCGCGATCACCCCGAGCTGGTGCGCAAGTACCTGGGTTCCGTGGTGCCGACCACCGACAACTACTATGCCGCGCTCAACTCCGCGGTGTTCACGGACGGTAGCTTCTGTTTCATCCCCAAGGGCGTGAAGTGCCCGATGGAGCTGTCCACCTACTTCCGCATCAACACGGAGGAATCAGGGCAGTTCGAGCGCACCCTGATCGTCGCGGAGGAGGGCAGCCACGTCTCCTACCTGGAGGGCTGTACGGCGCCCAAGTTCGATACCAACCAGCTGCATGCTGCGGTGGTCGAGCTGGTGGCGCTGGACAACGCCGAGATCAAGTACTCCACGGTGCAGAACTGGTACGCGGGCGACGAAGAGGGTCGTGGCGGCATCTACAACTTCGTCACCAAGCGCGGGCTGTGCAAGGGCGTGAGCTCGAAGATCTCCTGGACGCAGGTGGAGACCGGCTCGGCAATCACCTGGAAATACCCCTCCTGTGTGCTGCTCGGCGACAACTCGGTCGGCGAGTTCTACTCGGTCGCGCTCACCAACCATCACCAGCAGGCCGACACCGGCACCAAGATGATCCACCTGGGGAAGAACACCCGCAGCACGATCGTCAGCAAGGGCATCTCCGCCGGCCAGTCCAACAACAGCTACCGAGGGCTGGTGAAGGTGGGAGCGAAGGCGGACAACGCGCGCAACTTCTCGCAGTGCGACTCCATGCTGATCGGCGACCGCTGCGGGGCGAACACCTTTCCCTACATCCAGGTCAACAACCACACCGCGCGGGTGGAGCACGAGGCCACCACGTCGAAGATCGGTGAGGACCAGCTGTTCTACTTTGCCCAGCGCGGCATCGGCGCCGAGGAGGCGATCTCGATGATCATCAACGGCTTCTGCAAGGACGTGTTCACGCAGCTGCCGATGGAGTTCGCGGTGGAGGCGACCAAGCTGCTCGGGTTGAAGCTCGAGGGCAGCGTTGGCTGATTCGAGCGGATCGAACCACAGAGACACAGAGGCACAGAGGCACACAGAACATCGAAACTTCAAGGTGGTTGTTCGTGGGAGCTCCTATGCCTCCGTGGCATTGATGCCAGTTGCTGCAGTATTCCTCTGTGCCTCTGTGTCTCTGTGGTGAGAAATAACGGATTAGTGAAATGACTGGCAAGACAATCCTGGAAGTGCGCAACCTGATGGCAACGGTCGCAGGTGTGGAGATCCTCAAAGGGCTGGACCTGACGATCCGCGCCGGCGAGGTGCACGCGATCATGGGCCCGAACGGCTCGGGCAAGAGCACTTTCGCCAAGGTGCTGGCGGGCCATCCGGCCTATACGGTCACCGGCGGCGAGGTCCTGTTCGAGGGCAAGAATCTGTTCGAGCTGGCGCCGGAGGAGCGCGCGCGCGCCGGGCTGTTCCTGGGCTTCCAGTACCCCATCGAGGTGCCCGGCGTGACCAGCGCCGCCTTCCTGCGCCTGGCCCATAACACGGTGCAGGGCGCCCGCGGGAAAGACGAGATGGACCCGCTGGAGTTCGACGACTACGTGCAGGACAAGCTCAAGCTCCTGGACATCGACCCCGTGCTCCTCGAGCGCAGCGTCAACGACGGCTTCTCCGGCGGCGAAAAGAAGCGCAACGAGATCCTGCAGATGGCCATTCTGGAGCCGAAGCTGGCGATCTTGGACGAGGCCGACTCCGGCCTGGACATCGACGCGCTGCGCATCGTGGCCAACGGGGTGAACCAGTTGCGCAGGCCCGACAACGCCGTGCTGCTCGTCACCCACTACCAGCGCCTGCTGAACTACATCGTGCCAGATTACGTGCACGTGATGGACGCGGGCCGCATCATCAAGACCGGAGGCAAGGAGCTGGCATTGGAGCTGGAGAGCCGCGGTTACGACTGGGTCTCGGACGAGTACAAGTCGAAGGCGGCGGCGTGATGGAAGTGGTCAAGACGGGCTACCTCGAGCAGCTGCTTCGGGGGCTTCCAACCTCGCCCACCGGCTCGCGCGGATGGCTGCACGCGCTGCGGGCAGACGCGCTCGAGCGTGCCAACGCGCTGGCCGTTCCCACCACGCGCGACGAGGACTGGCGCTTCACCGACCTCTCGCCGCTCTATCGGACGGCGTTCCAGCGCGCCGAGACCCCGGGCAACGCTTCCGCGGCAGACGTGTCCGCCTGGACGCTGCCCGAGGCGGGCAGCCGGCTCGTGTTCCTCGACGGCCAGTTCGTTGCTGCGCTGTCCGACATCCGCTCCGAGGCGGGGCTGACCGTACGGCCGTTGGGCGCCGTGGTCACAGAAGCCGACGCGCTGCTGCCGGAACACCTGGGCAGGTATGTGGACTACAGTGCCGAGCCCTTCGCCGCGCTCAACACGGCCTGGTTGCAGGACGGCGCGCTGATCGCGCTGGCGCGCAACCACGTTGCGGCGAAACCCGTGCATCTCCTGTTCGTCAGCACCCGCGCCGAGGTCGTAAGCTATCCGCGCGTGCTGATGGTGGCGCAACCGGGCAGCGACTGCACGCTGATTGAGGATTTTGTCTCCCTGCACGAGGGAGCGTATCTGACCAACGCCGTGGCCGAAGTCGTCGTCGCGCCGAATGCCCGCGTCCGGCACGTGCGGCTGCAGCGCGAGGGGAAGGCGGCCTTCCACATCTCCACCTGCGGCGTGCGCGTCGAGCGCGACGGCTGCTATCAGACTGTGGCGGTGGCGCTGGGCGCGCGCATCTCGCGCTACAACCTCAACGTCGCACAGGCCGGCGAGGGTGCGCAGTGCCACATCGACGGTCTCGCGTTGATCGATGGGCGGCAGCTCGCCGATACGCACAGCTTCCTGGATCACGCCTGTCCCGACGGCAGCAGCCGGCAGATGCACAAGTGCATCGTGGGAGGCGCGGCGCACGCCGTGTTCAGCGGCAAGATCCTGGTGCGTCCGGGCGCGCAGCGCACGAACTCGTCGCAAGAGAGCCGTAACCTGCTGCTGACCGACAAGGCCCACGTGGACACCAAGCCGCAGCTCGAGATCTTCGCGGACGATGTGAAGTGCGCGCACGGTGCGGCCATCGGGCAACTGGATCCCGAGCACGTCTTCTATCTCAAGTCGCGGGGCCTGAGCGAGGCTACCGCACGCGACCTGCTGACCTTCGCCTTTGCCACCGAGATCGTTGCGCGCATCCCCGTGCCGTCTCTGGTGAAACGGCTGGAGGAGGCCGTTGTCAGACAGACGAGAGGCCGTCAGAACTGATTGCGGCTTACTGACTACTGCCTACTGTGAGCCGCTCACCACGAAGGCACGAAGACACGAAGAAAAGCGGAAAAGGCCAGAGCATGGACCCAAAGGCCAGCGTGGGTGAGGAGAGCAGGAGACGCGCAGACGATCACCGAGGGCTTCGCACGGGCATATTTACGAGACTGAGTTGCTCTTTGGGTTTTCCTTCGGGTCTTCGTGGTGAGAGGTAGGTTGAGATAGATGGGTAGATAATGAGCTCGGTCCTGAAAAAAGTGATGGCACCCGCTGCGCCGTTTGACGTCGCGAAGATCCGCGCGGAGTTCCCGATTCTGTCGCTGACTGTCCACGGCAAGCCGCTTGCCTACCTGGACAACGCGGCCAGCGCCCAGATGCCGCAGCCGGTGCTCGACCGCCTGGTTCAGTACCAGACGCGCGAGCACGCCAACATCCATCGCGGCGTCCACTATCTGAGCGAGACGGCGACGGCTGCCTACGAGGGCGCGCGCCGGAAGATCCAGCAGTTCATCAATGCCCGCGAAGAGCGCGAGGTCATCTATACGCGCGGCACCACGGAGGCCGTGAACCTAGCCATGCATGGCTACGGGCGGGCCTTCCTGAAGGAGGGAGACCAGATCATCGTCTCGACCCTGGAGCACCACTCGAACATCGTGCCGTGGCAGATGCTGTGCGCAGAGAAGGGCTGCAAGCTGCGCGTGATCCCCTGCAACGACGCCGGCGAGTTGCTCCAGGAAGAATATCGCAAGCTCTTCAACGATCGCACCAGATTCGTGGCGGTCACGCATGTTTCCAATGCGCTGGGGACCGTGAACCCGGTGAAGGAGATGATCGCGTTCGCCCACAGCCTCGGCGTGCCGATCCTGATCGACGGTGCACAAGCCGCGCCCCACCTGGAGGTGGACGTCCAGGCGCTCGACTGCGACTTCTACTGTTTCTCCGGGCACAAGATGTGTGGACCGACCGGGATCGGCGTCCTCTACGGCAAGACAGCACTGCTCGAGAAGATGCAACCGTACCAGGGCGGCGGCGACATGATCCTCTCGGTGACGTTCGAGAAGACCACCTACAACGCGATCCCGTACAAGTTCGAAGCAGGCACCCCGCCGATCGCGGCTGCCATTGGCCTCGGTGCAACCGTAGACTACCTGTCCGGGATCGGCATGGACAGCATCGCCGCCTGGGAGCATCAGCTCCTCGAATACGCCACCGAACAGCTGAAGGCAATGCCCGGCGTGCGCATCATCGGTACGGCGCGAGAAAAGGCCGCAGTGCTCTCCTTTACGGTGAACGGTGTGCATCCGCACGACGTCGGCACGATCCTCAACGAGGAGGGGGTGGCGGTGCGCACGGGTCACCACTGTGCGCAACCGGTCATGCAGCGGTTCGGCGTGCCCGCCACCGCGCGAGCGTCTTTCTCCTTCTACAACACCTTCGGGGAAGTGGACCAGCTCGTCGCCGGCATTGCGCGGGTTCAGAAGATGTTCGCCTGACGCGATGGATTCCAAGCAGCTTTACCAAGAGGTCATCCTCGACCACAACAAGAAGCCGCGCAACTACGGGAGGATCGAGGGTGCCAGCCACACTGCCGAAGGGTTGAACCCGCTGTGCGGCGACCACATCTGGGTGACGCTGGACGTCAGGGACGAGCGCGTGCAAGGGGTCGCCTTCGAGGGTGAGAGCTGCGCCATCTGCAAGGCTTCGGCTTCGATGATGACCGCCAACGTCAAGGGTAAGAGCGTCGCCGAGGTGGAGCAGCTCATCCAGGAGTTTCGCGAGATGGCGACCGGTAAGCTGGACGTGGCGCATCAGCCGAACCATCTCGGCCGGCTCGCTGTGTTCGCCGGCGTGAAGGATCTGCCGTCGCGGGTCAAGTGCGCGATCCTGCCTTGGCATACGCTGCACGCTGCGTTCCATCAGGAGGCCAGCGCGTCGACCGAGGGCGCGGCCGACCCCATGGGTGGGTCTTGAACCACAGAGACACAAACGCACAGAGTCAAAGGCTCATAGAGTACTCGAGTGAATACGACGCTAGGCGAAACCAGGGCAAACCGCCGGAACAGCAGAAGCTGGGCGTTGTTCATTGCAGTCCTCTGTGTCTCTGTGCCTCTGTGGTTCCAGCTTTAGATTAGTCGGTCATGCCCAGAATCGCCGAAATCGAGTTCACGCCCAACCCCAACGCGCGCAAGTTCATCCTGCGCGAGCCGTTGACCTACGGCGTGAGCAAGTCCTACGAGAACACCGAGCAGGCCAAAGGCGACGAGCTGGCGGAGGCGCTGTTCGCCATTCCGCACGTCAGCAACGTGTTTTACGTGGACACGTGGATCACGGTGACGCAGGACGGCAAGGCGCACTGGCCCGACCTGCTGCGTCAGCTTGCCGTACCCATCCGCGATGCACCTTCGGCGCAGGAGCGCTCGGCCGAGCTGCTCGATCAGGCCGCAGGCGCCGTGGACGGCGTGCCGCGCACGCAGCGAGAGATGACGCCGGAGGAGCAGGCTAAGCTCGCCACCATCCGGGAGATGCTCGACCAGGAGATTCGGCCCTACCTTCAGGGCGACGGTGGCGACCTTCACGTCGTGGACTTGGAAGGCAACGTGCTGAAGGTGCACTACCAGGGCGCCTGCGGGAGCTGCCCCAGCTCGATCTCCGGCACGCTCGCCGGAATCGAGGGCATGGTCAGGCGCATCGATCCGGAGCTGGAAGTCATCGCCGTGTAAGAATGCAACCCTCCCCTTCAAGGGGAGGGCAAGGGTGGAGATGGCTTTACCGTCTCGTACCGGGACCTGACAGCGTGATCCAAGGCGCGAGATTTCACTTCGACCGTGCCGCTGAACCAATGCGTGGCCATGCTCCATCAAGGAGTTGCTGCGCGGGTGCGCCACCACAAGGCGCGGAGGCGCGCCGCGAAGCTACTTTTGCATCAGCCTGCTAACCCCCAGCCTGTCCTTCCCCCTGAAGGGGAAGGGATCTGCTCCATGCGCTTTGGTCGAGCGACGAATGTCCGACTGGATTCCCGTCTGTCCCCTCTCCGAGCTGCCGGCCGGCACGCATCGCGTCGTCGACGTCGATGGTGTTCAGGTCGCTGTGTTCAACTTGGACGGCGAGCTTCACGCCATCGAGGACGTGTGCACGCACGACGGCGGGATTCTTACGGGCGGTCCCGTGCAAGGGGATTGCATCGTCTGTCCCCGTCACGGCGCGAAGTTCTCCATCCGCACCGGGGAGGCGCTTTCCCCGCCTGCTTACGAGCCCACTGCGAAGCTGCCGGTGCGCGTGGAGAATGGCGAGGTGCAGGTGCGCGACGATCGCTGGGATTGATTCTCGCGGATCAGAACAGATCCCAGTCGCGTTTGGTGCGGCGGACTTCTCCGCTCTTGGCATCGATATCGATCTCCCATTCCACACCTTGCGCGTCGATGATCTCGATCTCGTAATGGTGCTGCCCGCGTTTGCGGTCGAGGTTCACGTCGACGACCGTTCCGGCCACGCCTAGCGAACCGGTCACGCACTCGATCAGGCCGACCCACAACGACGCCCCGCGCGCGACATCGGTCTCGTGGGCTCCCCGCGCTTGCCGCGCGGGGAGCCGTGGCGAAGTGATGCCCCCGCCGGAGCTGGGGATCATGGAGCGCGAGATCGCACGCGTGCCGCGCGGCCGCTACATGCTGATACCTACAAGCGACAGGACGCGCGGTCACAGGACTTTCTACCCCCTATGTGCCCTAACGCACTGACTGCGCCTTGGTCGTCGGCTATCGTGCAGTCCCGTTGGGGCTTTTGGAAGCAGTACCTGATCGAGTCGCTCTCAGAATAGCTCGGGTCCGCATCCCTCGCCGCCATGTCACGGGACTTCGAACGGCCGCCACCGGGGGTCGGGACCCAGGTACACACCCTGCGCCGTCCCGCCGGCTCGGCCGGGAAGGAGTCGGCGCTGCCAGCTGCCGCCGTTTCGCCACAAGATCCCGATGCGCTCGCCGCTGCGCCCGTTGGCTTCGGTCGAGTGCGAGCCGTGGCGGTGGACTCGACAGTCCTCGTAACCTGAAGCACAAGGAGACATCTACATGAATAAGCTCTCGACCATCCTCGGCGCCGGCGCTCTGGCACTCTCGCTGGGCGGGTTTGCCTTCGCGGCGGACGAGCCCGCCAAGCCGGCGGACGATGCGCAGCAGCAATATCAGGCCGCACTGAAGAAGTGTGAGTCGCTGGCCCAAACTGAGCAGCAGGCGTGTATCGACGCGGCGAAGAAGAAGTTCGGCCAGATGTAACAGCATCGCGGTAGCAGGGGCGGGCGCCCGCCCGCCCTCTTTCTTGAAGCAACCCCAGGGGCAACCGCCAAAGACGCCAAGATCGGCGTGTCTGCACGAGGTAGACGTATCGGCGGCGAGCAAGGTCGCGTCGCGGGTTTTCTTGGCGACCAATCCAGTCGGTTCTGCTCTTTCCCAGCGCGATCCGCCGAAGAGCTGGCGCGCCGCGCCTCAACCGCCGCTCAGCGCAGCAACGATCACCACTTCGTCGTCTTCACCCAGCGCATGATCGTAGGCGTCATTCCAAGGCCGTATTGACGACCGGGGGCCGGCCAGATCTCGTAGCGCCGGTCGGACGACGCGTCGTTGATCTCGTCCACGCGCGAGCCGGTCGATTTCGCGGTGGCGATCGCCGCGTCGAGAGGGGCGAGCAACTCCAGGACGGCTTCGCCTTGTCGGCGCCGCAGCATCGCCAAGGTCTTCTTCCCTTCGTGCGCGACCGCGGCTCCGCGGATCGGCGCAAGCGTGCCGATCATGATCTGCCCGCCGCCGTCAATCACCGCTTGAATGTGGGCCCAGCCCGCTGAGCTCGCCTTTAGCTCGCGCCTGCATCGTCGATGCGCAGCAGCCAGCCTTGCACTGGCGCCAAGAGGAGGACGATCACTGTGCGTGCTGGACGGTTCATGGACAGTCACGTCGGATTCTTGCCGATGAAAGCCATGATCGCTTCGACATAGGCGTCCGGATGTGTAACGTGCGGAATGTGGCCAGCGCCTGCGAACGTAACGACCTCTACGCTGGGCAGCACGCCGGCGAGCTTTGCAACCACCGGGGCGAATGTCGGGGGACTTTGGTCGCCCGTTGTAAGGAGCGATGGACGAGAAAATCCCTTGACCCATGGGGTGATTGACGCGCCAAACGAGTTTCCGGCTACCCATGCTGGCGCGAGCCCGAGGTGCTTGATCAACGCCGCGAGGTCGGCAACATCCTCTCGGACGCTGCCTTGCCCGGGCAGACGCTGGCTTTCGCTGTGGCCGCGCCGGTCATAGACAAGAACTCGAAACGACTCAGCCAAACGCGGAACGACGGAGTCCCAGGTGTGGTTCGACCCCCAAGACCCGTGCACGAGGACCAGAGGAGTCTCGCCAGTACCCTTGAGCTTATAAAAGGGCTGGTTAGCGGAATCTGTGGGTAAGTATTGTTACTGAGTGGCCAGCTTGGGGCCTGCCGTCAGGAACTGATAGAGCTTGCGGCACGTGGCATCCAAGGAGTTTTGTTGCTGTTCGGAGATTCTGG
>Ga0209705_10000088_pt1 | contig 45472 bp, 63 predicted proteins | sample PPLLaktember2015_5_FD_187262 | JGI IMG/M metagenome (GOLD analysis project Ga0209705, IMG submission 187262) | Freshwater sediment microbial communities from Prairie Pothole Lake near Jamestown, North Dakota, USA - PPLs Lake P8 Core (1) Depth... | ecosystem: Environmental > Aquatic > Freshwater... | reverse complement strand
CATCCTTCGCTTCGTCTGGCAGAAGATAAAGTTTGCGGTTAGTAAATGCGTTCATTACTCTTGCTTTATCTTCCTTTGATAACTTGTTAATGGATGATTTCTTTTCCCGATATAATTTTTTAAGTTCTATTTCGGTCATCATACTACTGGCAAGATCAATAATCTCATCAGCCGTAGGTTGTTTAATCGGTGGCGCAGGTTGTTTCTTCTGGTTAGTAACCTTTTGCGTATCAGGTGTAGCATTAGTACCACTTGGTATGTCTTTATACTTAGAACCATCCCAACGTCCTGCATAAACATCGGCTCCCACTCCAAGAGCCTTCATGGCTACTGACAGGGCATCAGTAACAGCCATTTTATAGACTTCATCATTGACGTATGGGCCGTCTTTTTCCTTGTATAATAATTTTGATCCGCCTATCCCCGGAATAGGCTCGCTCCATTCTCCATCAACCTTGTAATAAAAGTTGACTGTAGCAAAACCACATATTTGGCTGTCTATGGGTGGTTCTAACCACAATTTAACTATTTCATATTTCCACCCTGTTCCGCATGGGCCAAAGATTTCAGTAGCAACCTTCATTCTCCACTGAGGATGTATGTCGGTCATTCCACTTATTCTGCCACCAGTAATTTTCTTTAAGGCATCTTTAGGTGGCTGTTTAAGTTGTTCCCAATATTTCATATTTTCTTCTGTACTCATATCTTCCTCCTCAGAAGGGAACGTCTGGATCTTCCGTATTTTCCGGTGTTTGCCCGATAAGCTCTAAAATCTGTCCTCTCAGCTTATCGAGATTATCCAACGCCTGTTGTGCATTGCCAAGCATGACCTTAACCGGCATGGCCTGATAACTGCCATCTTTTTTAGTCATTGGTACAGGGCCACCGGCATCTCTATCATACTGAGACGCTATTGCCCATTTGGTATAGATTGCATCATTCTTGGCAACTTGCCCTCCCACAATAGATACCTTCTCTTTGTAAATATCTATAGCAACGGCATCATAATCATTTACTTGTATCCATTCCATATTACATATCCTCCTTATTTTGGAATAATCCACATATTTTTGACACATCACAATAATGACAGCACCTTACAGATTCACCTGTTCTTGTAATTATTTCCCATTTCTTGTCTTTGATATTTTCCTCCCCCCATTCTTGGGCTTCTTCCATTGTGGACAATAATCTCTTCGCTCTTTTCTGCCCCTTTATGGTTACGGCATATTGTGTAGGACGTTCCCACCGTTCCTCAGCCGTGCATATCGGCAAATCTGTATCTACCATGTGTTCAGCTTCTTGATGTATCTTTATGCGTTCTTTCATATATTCCCAAGTCTTTTCTGCATCCCATAATTTGACTGACATAACAACTGCCTGTGTCTTTGGATAATTTGCTGACTTGCATACTTGATATTTTGACCAATCCCTGAGTATGGCAATAATGGCAAGAGCTTTTACCTCGAATGCATAGTAGCGTAATAATCCTGCATAGCAATTCAACTGAGATTCCCATTCAGTTTTAACGCCATTAATGAATGACCAGACAGATGTTACTTTGAAATCATAGAGAATTTCATCATAATACAAGTCTGGTTTGCCAGTTACAGTCCACCCAAACATCCCCATAGCCAAAGGTTCTTCCTGAAGAGCATTACCTACTTGGGCACGTTCCAGAATGTAATGAACATTAGAGCCTAATAATGGCCATATCCGGTCTGAGGCATCTATGGTTATATTATTCCCGTGCCGGATAGCAAGTTGCCTGATCCGTGGCGGTTGAATAAGACCCGTAATACTTATGTCCCCCCGTTGGCTATAAGGATCATTGGTTACAGCACGGACAATCGGCAAGGGCAAATTCAGGCGATTAGTTATGTTCATTCCACATCAACCCCTATTTCTTTGAGCGCAGAAATTACTTTTTTCAATTTGTCAACGGTCAGTGAATACCAGTCATAATTCTCTATCTTTCTGACAAGGACACGTTTTGTTTTCCAATCCTCTTCTTTTCTTAACTCTTCATCATGTGCATTAGTCCAAGGCTCAATTTTAGTCCTAAAAAAACTTCCATATTCATCTACTTCATTTCCTGTTTCGATAGAATATCTTGCACAGCTGTTATCAACCTCTAATGAGGTCAGGAAGATTCGAGTTACTTTGCATTTTATAAGACTGCCAAAACCTCTCATTGCAACAACATCACCAACCTTTATATTCTCGAATTTCATCGGATTACCTCCCTTTATGGCATTCCTTGCAAAGACACCTGAACCCTTCTGATTCACAAAACAAATTCTTGACAAATTCAGGCAAGTCTTCGTAACAACTAAGTTCCCCGGCTGGCTTTATATGATCCATTTCAATATCCGCACCCTTAAACCATTTAAGGCATATAGCGCATTGATATTCTTTTTTTGTTCTCTTATCAAGTAATTGTGAGGGTCTGCTTGCCGCTTGTTTTGCTTGCCATTTTGGTGGATACTTTCGTGTAGCACTTCTTAACGCAGACCGGATAAAACCCCAAAACCTGCTTTCTGTCCACTGGCCTCCGCATCTGGTTCGAGCCACCCTGTATTTCTTAGCCATATTCTTTTTTGCCCCTTAATTTAAGTAATTGCTAAGGGCAATCAGCCACTTACCGGCTGCATAGAGTACCCACGCAAGACCAATCGCTGCAGGAGTCCAAATAATGTTGCATACTTGGTTCTCAATGAAGTCTAACATAAGATACCGCTTCGCTACCTCACGAGCATCGTTCGATTCGAGATTGAGTGTAAGGTTCTTAATCTTTTCGGCTACTTCTTTAATTTCTTCAGTATCCATACTTTTGTCCTTTCTACCTACATTTTTTTAATCCTAAATTTCTCCATGACTTGCCCTTTCCACCTGTCCATGACTTCTTTAGTTTCGGGAGCGAAGGTGTTTTCATCTTCTAATAACAGTCTTAGGACTAAAGTTTCTATGTCAGACTGGTCAAGCATGGCGTTTGGCGTATATGCTTCACATTCTGGCGCAAAATCGGTTGTGCTTCCGTCTCGAAATACTTGTCGTGTTGTTTCTATGTACTCGCTCCACGCCCAGCAAGGGACTTGTGCTGTACATTCGCCCCAATCCCGATAACCTACGTCTTTAAAATATTTACATGCCCCACATGACGGCCTATCCATTGTCTTTACCACCATTCATCTGATGCTCTACTTCTCCCTGATCTTCAATCCACCTGCCCACGTCATTTAACAGGCTATAAGGCCCATACATAAACTGAGTTTGTGTAGGCTTAGGCTCTGACAACTCTTCCCAATATTGATATAATACGTTACCCATTTTTATTTGCAGTTCTTTTAAAGTCATAGCTCCTCCTTAATTGGGAATATCACAGTTTTCCATACGCCGTTCAACTGAGCGCATTGCAAGAGCAAATTTTTTAGCCATTTCACACAAAAGAGCCTCGTATGCTTTCTTTTCTGTAGAATAAAGTTTCCGAGGGTTTTGTGTTGTTGTTTTGTCCCATCCCCAACAACTATGAGTTGTAGAAGAAGTACAAGCCTTTTCAACACGCATTGAACATTCATTATAGAGCCAGCCATTTTTTATCCCTTCATTATACGATAATGGAATATCAACATCAGGCTGAACATCGGGGAAAAACCGAAGAGCCAATTTTGTTTTGATTTCTTCATCTTTAAGTGCGTTACTATTTTTAACATCAATCTTGTAAGCACTTTTTGTGATCTTTCTTTTCACTACATTTTTCTCCTTTTAAAGAACCGGCAACCACCATCCCAATCTTCTTTATTCCAATCACCATGATTGTGCCATTTGTCGGGTTGTTCACCATAATGTCTCCAAATTGGACATTTACGTGGTCCTTGGTCATGGTGGCAGTAACAACTATGCCCATCCACAATATTCCCAAACCTGCACGGCGATTGGTGTTGATCTTCCTCAACCATTTCAACGAGATTCATAATATTCATTCTTTATTTCTCCATCTGAAGTAGAAAGAGCAGGAGGACAAAAAATAGCAAGACAACAAGAATGGTGAGAAGATTATGAATCATTCTTCTCTATCTCTTTAATTTTTCTTAGCATTACCATCCAAGGATAAAGACCCGGCGTTCTTTCCCCCTGAGCTATTTTAAACACCCACGAGGGATCACATTTAAGCAATTTCCCTAATTTTATTCTTGCTTTTTTGTTGGCTGGGCCATGCATTCCCCCTCCATAATGTTTGATGAGACGCCTCATCATAGCCGATGTTACGGACCTATCTTTGCGTGGTTCTATAGTTTTTTTATTCATGGCTTTATTCTATACCTAATTTTTATCTTGTCAACAAAAACCGTTGACAATAAAAAAGATTGTATGTATGATTAAAGCATGAGAAACCGTAAACCAACAATTTGCCCAAAGACCGGAATTGCCGGTTTGCGGGCAGGAAAGGGAGGGGGAGAAAATGACAACCTTTAACCAGTCCTCAACGGAATTACAAAACATAGTCCATCTGAGATTTCAGGATAAATCCTGTGCTAATTGCAGATATTTCAGAGTTGTTCATGAAAAATATATTAATAACTCTGAATGTTTACTTTTAGGAAGAACAATGGGAGTTGGTAATTTATCGCAATTACATGACTGGGGAATGAAAAGAGTATGTGATGGATGGAAGAAAAGACCAAAAACGTGGAATATTGATGTTTCAAAGAACCCTCACTTCCATGATCCTTATTTAACAAGAAAATATCAGCAACAATTACGGAGAAGAGTTGGGAGAAAGGGAGGGGGAAAAATAAGATGAATCAACGGGAAAAAATAGGATTAATGTGGTTTATTTGGGGTTCACTTGCATTATGGACAATTCCAGTTAAAGACATGGACCTGTTTACATACCTTTGTTTTTTCTTTATTACTATAATAGGATTTTTAATGTTTACATGGCCGTGGAAGAATGACACAAAAAATCACCCAACATCCTGATACCGGCCTTGTTATATCAGGGCTTCTTCTGGTTGCCATAGCAGGGATGGCTGTGTCAATGTATCTGGTGACGTATATAGGGGTAGGGATAGGAAAAGGAATAGGTAAAATAATAAGGAGAACGAGATGAAAACATTTATCTTTATATTAATTGGCATTTCCTTAATATGTGGTTGTTTATATGCAGACAAATTACCTGTTCGCCAAGTAAAGGGGACTGTATTAAGTTTGATAGCTCCCAATTATAGTCGGTGTTATCGCTGTGGTATGCCTTGGAAATTTACCCAGAATCATAGTACTCGTTATAATAATGACTCTGGATGCTTTCCTCTTTGTGAAAAATGCTGGAGTGAATTAACCCCGCAAGAAAGACTGCCTTACTATAAACAATTATGGATAGACTGGCAAAAATGGGGTGAGCAAGACATTGCAAAATGGAATGAAATTGAAAAAGCAGTATTAGAGGGAAAATAAAATGAATTACTGGCAAGACAAGTCAATAGATGAACTTAAGGTATGGGAACGAGCTATCCAGCCACTATGCAGGTTTGATGTGCCGACCAAAGCAATGAGTCTCAAAATTCTTTTCATGTTCGATACTCTTAACGATATTGAATATGAAATCAGTATCAAAATCTTGGAAAGAAATTTGTATAGAGTATCTACTGAATCAGTGAAACAACCTGAAATCAAGTTTTGCCAAACTTGTGGTACACCACTGGATGTTACGGAATGAGAAAAATACCTGAGTATGATACACCAGAAGGTTTTGTCTGTCCTGAATGTGGGCAACTCTGCAAGATTGTTGCGTTACAGAACGAGTTTGACTATGCAGGTCATTATGTTACTCATGGCCTGTCAGGTACTCATTATCCTGATACATGGGGTGATCCGGTAACTGATTGTTGTGGGGCTTCGGTAGAGTGGGAATGGTGCATGGGAGATTATGAGTAATCTATTAGCAACAAACTAACTTGTGACTCATATTTTCTGATTTATGAGACATAAAGGAGAAAAGTATTGTTATACGCCCGTCAGTGGATGATCCCGTGCGCTTGGCCATTCTAACCCTGGGTACGGCTTGAGACGACACTTACAGGGTTTAGGTCTCAAGGGCCAGATGAGAGTACAGATAAAGTATATCATAATACACGGTGAAAATGAGAAACGGGGCGTATAACAATTTTAAGCAACTGTGGGGGGTGCTGACAGCCGAAATTGTAAAACCGGAACAGTGAGGGTCACTTTGCAAACGGCCTGATCTGGAAAGGGCAGCGGTAATGATGGTATGTGCACAATGGTTACTGTCGCCCCGCCCAGAGTTGCTTAAAGGAAAAATAAAGGAGGAATTATGGATAAAGAAATAATAGAAGCATTATTGGAAGCACAGATAGTCATGTGCCGAGCTTCAAACTTGATGTGTACCTGTGATGATGGAGAGATGTATAAGCACGGAAACGAACTATGGAGAGCGGCTTTGATGATCGAGGATTGGTTAATGAATCAATAGAAAGGAGGCATAAATGATCTTTTGTTTTGATGTAAAGCATAACTTAACATATATGGAATTAGTTGTAATGGCTGATAGTACCAATATTTCAAGTGGGTTGCTTGATGAACTGGAGTCAATAGACTTAGCGAAAGAACTAATATATGCGGCCGGGAAACTACTACCTGAAGGTACTGAAGAAATTAAAGAACGCTTATGCAAAGCAAGAAAAGATTTGTGAATGCTCCCCGCCGCAAGCGGACGGGGCATTTAGGCAGAGGCCAGGCTCTTCATCCCAAGAGCTAAAATATTAATGGAGGCGTTTTGAACGGCGGAGCTTCATCCCGTCCGCTCAAAACCTTTATTGAGCCCCATATTTATTTATTTTCTAAAAAGACTTGACATTCTTTATAGAATTATGATAAACTCTAAACGTGGCAAAAATACGTGGTTACGAATACAGGATATACCCGAATCAGAAGCAGGCGGGGCAGCTTGAACAGATGCTTGGCAATGCCCGGTGGGTGTATAACTGGGCTCTTGCCCGAAGGATTGAGGCATACCAAAAAGACAAGAAGACCATGAGTGCCTTTACCCTGATGACGGAATTGACACAGATAAAGAAGAAGCCTGAATATGAATGGTTAAATCTTTCCGTTGCTCAGAGTCTTCAACAGTCCATCGTGAATATGGAAAAAGCCTTTACCCGTTTCTTCCGTGAAAAACACGGATTCCCGAAATTCAAACGCAAACATAACAAACGGCATACGGTAGGCTTTCCGCAAAACGTGAAGGTCAAGTTTGATGAGAATAGGGTTTTTGCCCCTAAACTCGGGTGGATACCGACACGGATAAGCCGGACATTCGAGGGGACCATAAAAACGGCTGTAATCAAGAAGACGGCAACGGGAAAATTCTTTGTGAGTATTGCTGTTGAAATAGAAGACAAGAAGGTGAAGCAAAAGGCGATCCGTAAAGCAACGGCGGTCGGGATTGATACAGGCATCAAGATGTTTGCCGTTCTTTCAGATGGAACGGAGATAGAAAACCCGAAGCACTTAAAGCAGGCACTCGGAAGGCTGAAGGTTTTACAACGCAGGGCAAGCCGGAAGGTGAAGGGAAGCGCAAACAGACGCAAGGCAGTTCTTCATCTTGCGCTGCAACATGAACACGTAGCGAATCAGAGAAAGGACTTTTTACACAAAACGACAAGCGGGATAGTCAACCGTTTCGATACGGTTGTGTGTGAAGACCTTAATATTAAAGGCATGGTAAAAAATCACTGCCTTGCACAGAGTATTTCTGACTTAGGACTTGGGGATTTTTACCAAATGCTCCAGTATAAACTTGCAGACAGTGACAAGAACTATCTGGAGATAGGCAAATTTGAGCCTTCAAGCCGGATGTGTACATGTGGCAAGGTGAATACTCGTTTAACGCTCTCTGACCGTATATGGACGTGTGAGGCGTGCGGAACAGTCCATGACAGGGATCACCTTGCTGCACAGAATATTTTGAAATTCGGATTACAGAAACAGAACTTATTCACGGCAGGAACTGTCGGGTGTGCTTCTCGACGTGTGGTGTCTTAATGCCAGCGGATGAAGGAAGAACCATGTCTTTTATGGAGTTCAACTTGACATATTCTGCCTGTACATATTAAAATATAGAGATACAAATAAGGACATGATATGGACCTTGAAAAAATCAGAAACAGACAATTAGCCAGATTCTTGGCACATCTCCAAAAAACAGGACAACTTACCGTTGAGCTTGAGAAAGACATTAAGCGGGCGTATAGGTTTGTCTTCGAAGACGTTGAGGAAGCAGTAGGAACTGATAAGGATAAAAAGAATGGAAATTCTTGTAAATAACGATACCATTTCAGGGTTCAAGGGTATTAATCCCAAGCCTGTTGCTACAATTACATGGCAAAAGGTGTTGGATCATATCAGGTCAGACAAGTATAAAGCCTCAATAAATTCAGTCCGCAATATTATCTCAAAACATGGTGTAAAGTCAGAAGAATATAAAAAAGCAAAGTGCAATCTTCCTGGCATCACGTTTGGCGGCACATTCTCACACAGGGCAAATGCCAAGATTATCCAGCCCACCGGATTCATTATACCGGATATGGATAACATCCCTCAACAAGTTAGAAATCTCTTTAACTTATTAATCCAAGACACGAATATATGGTTTATTTTTCGTTCTCCATCTAATGAGGGGCTTAAAGTTGGGGTCCGTGCAGAGAATATCTCGAATGACGAAGATCATAAACTGTTTTATACGGCAGTTGAAGAGTATTTCAAGGAACTTTACGGTATTGAGATAGACACAGCCTGCAAGGATATATCACGCCTTACTTTCGTTTCGCATGATCCTGAACTATGGATCAACCCTCAGCCTCAGTTTTTTAATATCAAACAATGGACTGACATTATTCCAAGCCCACCTGAACCTGTTTATTGCCCGATTAATGGCAATGGTGGAAAGGGCCAGGAAAAATATGCAAGGAAAGTTCTTGAATCCTGTTGCAGAAAATTACTGGAGTGTCCAAAAGGGAATAAGCACATAACCCGTCTCAAGCAATCAAGATTGATTGGTGGTTATCTCCAGTGGTTAGACGAGGGGGAAGTTTTGTCTATGTTCGAGCAAGCCATAATTGCAAGTGGCACTCCGAATGTAGCCCAGGCCATGAAGACAGTAAAGAACGGAATTGAGTATGGCAGGGTATTGCCTATTGAGTTAGAAGACCTAAACAGGTATGATGATGAACGTAAAATCAGCGTTTCAGACGATATTTTAAATGACACTAATGACATAGAACAAAAAAGAATGACAGTAATGACAGCACATGACAAGGACATGACAGTTGAAGACAAAAGAATGACAGTTGAGCCAAAAAGAATGACAGTAATGACAGTTGAAAAAACTGTGGGAAATCAAAATTTGGCTGACGACATTCACGCTTTCCTTAGAACCGCTAAGGGTTCATTCACTGTCGAAAGTCTTGACCGGGAATTAAACCTGACAACCCGGAGCCATCGTCAGCAACGCTCCTATATATTACTTAAGTATATTAATAATAAATATAAGAATAAGAATAATAATATTATTTTAAAGAAAGATCCTGTAAGAACAATGTTTACCATATTATCCCAACTGAGGTTGACTGGATTGATTTATCCCTCCCGACTGAAGAAAGCTTCCCTATAAAACTGCCATTCGATCTTGATAAGAAAATCTCAATCCCGCCCAAGTCAATCATCATTGTGGCAGGAACTACCAACAGTGCAAAAACAGCCTTGATTCTAAATACACTGAGACTGAATATTAATTCCCAGTTTGAGAAACTGTTTCTCGTCTCGGAAGGTGCTGGTGAAATCAAGGGCAGAATAAAATCTTTTGGTGATCCGGTTGATTTCTGGAAAGACAATATCATGATTGCTTCACAGTCTGATAACTTTGATACTGTTATTGAGAATTACAATACTGACGGGCTGACTTGTATTGACTACCTCGAACCAACCGAGGGGCAATATTATATGCTTACGAGCCAGATAAGAGATATTTATGACTGCCTCAAGACTGGGGTTGCTATGATAGCTTTGCAGAAGAAATCAAACCAGACAATGGGACGTGGGGGCGAAGGTACGGCAGAGAAGGCCAGGCTCTATATGACTGTGGATTATCTCTGTGCGTGTCAAAGGGGCGTTGTGTGTGCGGTTGCACTGACGAAAGTAAAACAGTCTATTGACGAGACTATGCAGGGTAAGGAACTCCATTTCAGGCTTGAGCATGGCTCTAAGATTACTCCGCTTACTGACTGGATGTTTTCGAGCAGGGTAAACAGGGATAAGTGTATCAGGGATTACGAAAATGATGATCTTGCCAAATCCTATAAAAAAGCTGAAGAGGATGATTTTATTTTCAGGGCCAAGAATGGTAACGGTGCTTTCAGGAAAGTCAGGATAACCAGAAAACAGGCTGAGGAATGGGCAGAGAATATGCCTTACATTGATGTTTTTACCAGACTGGAACAAATAGCGGCTGATTCAATGCAGAGAGATTTCCTGCATGATAGATATATTTTTCAGATACCAGCTATTCTCAGCAAAGAAAACGAAACAGCATCTTGTGGCATGGGAGAATCAGGATGAGTATTAAACTTTACAAATTAGCAGTAAGGAGGTTTGGAGAATGAAAAACAGTAAAGATGTTGAAACTGCCAGTGTCCCGGCGGTCGGGTATGTGGCTATACTTGACCATACCGATCAGGTTGGCTTTGACCAGTCATTGACATTTAGAGAGGCAAAACCGCTTACCGGGATGGAAACGGTTAATGATCTTATGGTATGGGGAAAACAGTGGATGAAAAAACCCCAAATTATGGTTGTCCTTGCCACATGACAAGTTTATGGGTTGATTGGCTGTTACAGCGATACGAATACAAGAAAGCAGAAACAAGGAGAAAAATATGCTGACAAAAACATTGAAATTTGAAGATGATGTGCTTGAAGTTTTAAAAGCAATGGAGTGGAGCAATGACGGTTTGCATGGAGTTCTTGTCGGTCAACTTGACCGTAAACTTTATGAGCGTGTAAATAAGGCTCTGAAAGCTATGGGCGGCAAGTGGAATCGTTCTGCAAAAGCTCATGTGTTTAAGCTCGATCCACGCTTACAGGTTGTTGGTTTACTGGAAAATGGAGCTTTAACTATAGAGCGTGATGGATTTTTTGAAACACCTCTCGAAGTAGTAAATAAAATGCTGGCACTTGCTGATATAAGGTCTGGTGATATTGTGTTAGAACCGTCTGCCGGTTTGGGTGCGATTGCCAAGCATGTTAAGTCAATCGGAGCAGAAATCTTTTGCGTTGAAAAGAATGAACAGCGGGCAAAAGCACTTTCTGAAATGGGGTATCAAGTAAAAAATGAGGATTTTCTTAGTATTAAACCTGAAAGAAAGTACGATGTTGTTGTAATGAATCCACCATTTGAAGAATTGCAGGATATTTCTCACGTTATGCACGCTCATAAGTTTTTGAGAGATGAAGGTGTCCTTGTTTCTGTTATGTGTGAAGCTGCTTTCTTCCGAAGCAATACGAAGGCAAAAGCGTTTCGTGAATGGTTCGATGAAGTTGGTGGATATTCAGAAAAATTGCCAGAGGATTCTTTTCGGAAGAGTGGTACTGGTGTAAGTTGCCGTATTGTTGTTATTGAGTATGGTATCGATTTTGAGTCCGTATATTATACTGAGGAGGCATAAATGGACTTGGAACACCTATCAACCATTTTATTAAGCACGTTAAAATGCAAAGTCAATGGGGAGGAACAAAACATGGATAAGACTGAATCAGGACTGAGCCAGCCGAAGATCGTGACTTGCAATATGTGTGGCAATGAATGGCTGTATTATGGCGCAGATGATAGCAAAATCAAGTGTCCGAAGTGTGGGAGTAACGAGAGTTTCAGTATAAGATAGGGGGGGACTATGGAAAATAATTTACAGGATTTACAATATAGAATGGCTGTTTTAATGGATCGGATGTATCTTAAAGGCAAGGCCGATGCTTACCGTGATTGTGCGTCACGGTTAAAAATGCTATCAGTTTTAAAGCCTGAAAGTATAACCAAACAACGAATTTTGCATGAAATTGAGATTCAGGCAATACTTTGTCTTAAAAAATGCGAAAACACGATAGAAGAGTTCATTAAGAGATGATTAAGTCCGTAACCATAAAAGACAAGAAGGGAGTGCTACTGTTTAAAATAATCCACCGTAAATCAGGGTTTTATGACATAATTAAGCACGCATCTTTGCAGGATTTTGTTGTAGAAGTGCGTGACGAAAAAGGTCATAAAGTTACTTTTGGGGAGGCGAAACGATGATTGAGCTAAAGAAGGGTGAAGCAAGATTGTGCTATAAGACCCTCGTAGGGGAAGTAAATGCCGAATTAGATAAAGACATAATCAAGGTAATGAAATCTCATGGATATTATTTATGGGAGATAGGATTTGATATGAGGACTGATACAAGGGATTTAGTTTTTAGTATGGAGAGGTGGAAACGATGACACGAGAAAAAGCTGATGTTTTGGAAGAAAATGCTCAACTAAAAGAACAGGTAAAGCAATTACAGGAATGCTGTAATCGGCGACAGGACATCATATATAACGACATGCTTTTATGGAGAGATATTGACCGCGAAATGGGGGATGTCCCTTGTTCTGTTTGTGGTGGTGCAGGAGTTCGTGCTTATGGCGATACTTCACTTTGGGGAGGCGGTGCAGGTGGGCAGATGGTTACTTCCGGGATATGTGATGTGTGCTGGGGTAGCGGAAAGGCAAATAAACCGTGGATGAATTTACGGAAACTAAAAGAGAAATTGGAAAAACAAGAGAAGGAGATAAACAAATGACACCAGGCCATGCAATTCGCAAATTTTGTGTTGAGTGTGCAGGGTCGGGGCAGGACGTAAAAAACTGTACTGCCAATAAACCGCTTATGGGTGGGCAGGTAAAGTCTTGCCCTTTATGGCCGTATAGGATGAGAAAAGGACGTCCTTCAGTTAAGGCAATCCGCAAACATTGTATGCTTTTGTGTGCCAACAATTCGTTCCAGTTCGTTCGGGAATGTGACAAGGAATCATGCCCTCTTCATCCTTTCCGAATGGGGACGAATCCGAACATATCGGAAGAGACAAGAAAAAGGAGAGCAGAGCAGGTGGAGAAAGTAGGTTTTAAATCTCAAAAATGATAGGACTGTGCCGTGAAAACTTATCAGGATTTAACGCACAGGCTTGGGTATGTGTGTTGCGTCACGTTGAAGATCAGAACGTAAATTTAGGGGGTAATTTATGTTTGAACTATTTTTTAAATTACTTATAGGCCATAGGGGTAATTTTGGAATAGGATAAAAAGAAAGCCCCCCTGCTTTACAGCACGAGGGGCTTAAGGAGGAAAGGGAGAAGAAAGTAGATATAGTCTATTCTTTCTTGTCCTCTATGTTAACAGTTATTATCTTTATCAGGCTTCCCATTACAATCAAGGCTCCTCCAGCCATGAGTAGTCCTGAATGTGCGCTAAAGTCCTGGCCCCAGAATAGGGCCAGTGTCATAAAGGAAAAGCCTAATAAAATTCCACATATACGAAATAGACTTATCATATTAGTTTAACTCCTTTAGATATTCCATAATTGGATCAACTTTAGGCGGCTTATCCCTGTTGTGTGCTTTTTTTACACACTCAAGACAGGTATTCTTAGAGCTTTTTATGCCATTGCCAAATTGATTAATTGGTTTGATTTTTCCGCATACCGCACAAGTTCTGGTGTTCATAGTATCATATCCTCCTGTTCGCATATCGCCTGATTTGGTCTATTTCCGGCAATATTTCTTCTGTGACATACTCTGGTCCTGCCCATGATACAAGGTCGTGGATATATGCTTGTATTTGGGCAGCAAGATAGGTATTCCCTTGCTGTTCAGTATAGGGTTTTTTGTATCGTCTTGCCCTCTCGCTCAGCAGGTCCAGAACATGGTCCGGCACTCTGAGACGGCCTGATCGATAAGCAAATATAGTCGATTCAGCAAGGCCGGTCAATTTGGCAAGTTCTTTGTTGCGTATTCTTGCCCTTGATTGCAGATTGCGGAGGGATCTGGCACGATCAACTGTTTTCAGCATGATTCCTCCTTATTTGTGCTTGTTGGACAAATTTTTCAATGGCAGATTCTATAATGTTTATCGAAAAATTGCCTAAGTTAGCTCCTTTTTCATTTAAATCATTATAAATTTGCAGGGCAAGATTATGTATTTCTATATTCATAGTTTTCCTCCGAGCCTTTTATTGCCATGCTCAGGGCGTTGGATTAGATTAACGGTTGTATGTCTTCCCGTAGATTCTTAAAATTGGCATCTTGCCAGCCCTTGTCTTGATCGTGGTAAAACTGGACAAAGGCATTCAGAGCTTTTTGATAAGTCTGATAAACACCTTTACAAACTTTAGGAACTTCACCAACAAAAGAATATGTGCCTGCCGGATTGTGCAGGATATGAGTTCCGAAAGTCCCAAGCTTGAGTAATGGGTTTGAGTTGTGAGCCATTGTCCTTTTCTCCTACACAAAATAAGTTATAAAACTGAAATTATTGCTATGCCTGTTAGGTGATAGTAGCGCAAAGCCCTTGCCGTAACGTCCTTGATATTCCCGGACATATGGTCCTGCCTTGCGTGAGACGTATTCATTTGCCAAGGCAGTATGCAGTTGTCGCACCTTTCCGGCCTTCACCTTGTTTTTGAGCGTTGTGAGGTTCATTTTTCTTCACCTTCAATCAAGCTTAATGCACGGGTTGCTTCTCGCAAAACACGCTTGATGATGGCAAGCTCATCTTCGAGATCGTGGAGCTTGCTTTCAAGTGCCATTATTTTGAGTTCTGTTTCGTGCTCGTCCATTGTCTTTTTCTCCTTTTCCTTTAGTGTATTCTATTTCCGCACCAAGGCAGGCTCCTCATGTCCTGTCTTGAGACTGAGAGAGATTTATTTTAAACTTATTTTTTTGTAAGTTCTTGTGGAGTATGAGGAAACCACCAAGCTCCTACATCTATCTTTTTGTCTGCTCCGTATGAAAAAATATGGATAAAACGACCGTAAAAATTGGCATTTTCTGAAAACCCAATTACGATACTATCAAAGGAACATCCATTGGTATTAGTATAAACAACTTCATCACCAACAGAAAAATTGCATTCTATGGGTGGAAATTGTTGTAATCCTAATTTCTTCCAAGGTGGTATCGGTTCTCCGTGTATTCGTTTCATATTTTTCTCCCTTTTATGTGTATTAAGTTTCTATCTCCGCTCCAGTCCAGGACCGAAGCCCTGAACTGAGACTGAGACAGATTAAATATATCCAAGAGCAGATAGCCAGGATGGGTATCCATGTTCACAAGTTCCGTCCGGTTCTACCCAGCAGCCGTCGATGGCCTCACATCCGCAATCATTAGACCATCTTTCCAGTGTGGATACAGACGGTTTTTTAACTTGGATTGCGTCTGGGATCACTTCTTTGCACCTTTCCATAGTAATACCTTTTTTTAAGGTAATTACCTTTCCATGTTTCTGCGAATATACTGTTATTTTAGCCATGATTTCCTCCTTGCCCTGGTTGCCCAGGGCTGTGTGATTAGTATAGTATTATTACTGCCCAGCCCTTATTATGTTCAAACGGATGAGATACTGTTTGCCCTATTTGCAGGGTGTGCAGATAGTAAGATTGAGCTTGCCCAAAAGTGTAAAAATAAAGAACCTCAGATTTTCCCATGATTTTTCTCCCTTGATTAATTGTTAAAACCGAATCCTATATATATAGTAGGAGTCTGCGCTAATAATTAATCCGTTAGGTCTTTCTGCTTACCCCTTTATCCCCTCATGTCTCAGAGAGGCGGTCGCTTGGTCGGTCGGCCCATCTGCCGCTCATTTTGTTTTGTTGATTCCTTTATACCAAACTCTATTTACTTTGTCAACAGTTATTTTGATAATATTTAAAAATAATTTAAAATAAATAATAAGTGGTTGTAATGATAGGAAATAAATCTTTTACCAGTAGATATAAAAAAAAGACTTGACAAATTGCTCTTGTGGTATAAGCTTATGATTATACAATATATTGTGGTATGGAGAAAAATGATGCCATTAAAAAAAGGTAGATCTAAAAAAACAATAGAGAGAAATATTGAAGAGATGCTCAAGACCGGACATCCCAAGAGTCAGTCAATAGCTGCTGCCCTGAATGAGGCGAGAGAATCAAGAAAGGGACCACCAAAGAAGAAGGGAAAATGACTACCACCAAGAAGAAAAAACCTTCACAAAAAAGCATGGGCCGACCTACCAAGTTTAATGAAGGTGTCAAGAGCCAAATTCTTGCAATGGCTAAGAAAAGCTTTACAGATGTGGAAGTATGCGATATTCTTCACATAACTGAGGCAACATTGACACATTGGAAAAAAAAATATCCTGATTTTTTTACGTCCTTAAAGGAAAATAAGAGAATAGCAGATCAGAATGTAGTCCGCTCACTATACGAGAGAGCATGTGGGTTTGAATGCCCTTCAGAAGAGAAAACAATCATAGATGAGGACGGTAAGGAACATACTATGAGAATAACGAAGTACTATCCACCAGACCCAACCTCTATGATATTCTGGTTAAAGAACAGGGATAGAGAGAATTGGAGAGATAAGCACGATCACCAGGTTACAGGGGATCTTGTTGTCAATCTGGTAAGGTTTTCAGAACAGGATAAAGATAAGGAAGATGCCTAAAACCTTACTAAGGCAGGACATGACGGAGTTCTTATCCACTACTGAGCCTGATAAGTGCTGGACATGGCAGGGTGAGGTGGACGAGAAAGGTCAAGGTGTCTTCAACTGTATCTATCCGGGGGGACATCAGAAGTTCCCAGCTCAGAAATCGGCTATGATAGTCTTCGGTCCTGAACCGGTCTATGGTCATGAGCGTGTAGTTGAGACATGTGGAAATAAATTGTGTTGTAATCCTAAGCACTTACGTAAGGTCAAGATAGCTAAATGTTTGATATGATTCAGTTTTTGCTGAGAGTCTGCTTCGCTTTTGAATTTAAGGTTCTGTGCAGTTTAAGGGGATAAACGAAATAGCTTCGGGCGCCTTAACAGAGTTAAGTACCATGAAAATCTGAATCTGTCAAGAGAAAAGTGAAAATATTTTGAATTATTTATGTAAAATAGAATTGTATGGTGCAGGGAAATCTTCTAAAAAGAAGAGGATAAGGAAGAAACGAAAGGCTGTAAAGGGTTGTGGTTGTAAGGCAGTCGATAAGTTCAGGTCTGAGCATTTAGTTAATCCGACACCTGCTGAAAAGAAATTTGGCGCCCTGTTAAAAGTGTTAGGTTTTAAGTATGAGGCCCAGAAGATTATCAAGACTGATGATGGTTATAAGATAGCTGATTTTTACCTGATCAAGTATAGACTGGTGATAGAAATAGATGGTGGCTGCCATGAAGGCAGGGAAGTTGATGACGATAAACGTACGAGAGCCATAGAGAAGAGGGGAAAGGATGTCATACGATTCTCTAATGAAGAGGTGCTTAGTGGTGATCCTTTAGCTATACTGGAACAGATCATATTAAAGGTATGTCCTGAATCGAGGGTATATTTTAACGAGTTAAGACGGGAGGGATCTTGATGGAAAAAGAAAGAATAGCATTACAAACAATAAGCCGTAATGGTGTACTTTATGAAAAATGGGGGAGAATAGGGGTTGTTTTTTCCCCTGGGATCAAAGAACATGATGAAGTAAAGGAATCTCTCAAGGTCTTAAAAGGATCTGCGCTTGATAGACGTGCTAAGTTGGCACTCTACCGGAATTGTTGCACTGACTATTATTTAGATGATAATGGTGTATTAATGGTTAAGCCTGATATAAGTCCTGCATTATTTGTGTCTGAGGGATTGGTCTGATATGGGAGGGGTCTAATGAGTAATTTACTGATGATATTGGAGGGTAACAATGAAGATTAAATTCTATAAACATCTCTTTATTACAAACAGTTGGATTACCCCGCCGGAGGTAAATACTGCTTATGAGCCGAGAATAGGGGATAAACTCCAGTTATCAAGGCACGGCAAGCTATGGGAAATCGTTGATATAGCATGGTGTTTTGAAGAGGGCAATAAGTTCAGCCACTTCAGGGCGGAGGTGGTATAGATAAAAATATTTTCACAAACTACTTGACAGATATAAAAATCATGTTTATATAGATGTATGGTGTCAAAACTTTGACGTACAATATATAGTGGTATGAATGGGTAAAGCTGTAGAAATAACGCTCCCTAACAACTGGAGGCCGAGACCGGACCAGATGAAGCTGTGGAACTACATGGAAAACGGTGGTACTCGTGCTGTTGAAGTGGCGCATAGACGTTGGGGAAAGGATGATTGCGCTTTACATTATACCGCTGTTTCCGCTTTTAAGCGTATAGGTAACTACTGGCACTTACTTCCCAAATACGATCAGGCCCGTAAATCAATCTGGGATGCGGTCAATCCCCGTACTTCAATGCGCCGGATAGATGAGGCATTCCCTCCCGAACTCAGAACCAGAACCCGTAATGATTCGATGTTTATAGAATTCCGTAACGGCTCAACCTGGCAGTTGGTGGGTTCAGACAATTATAATGCTATCGTTGGCAGCCCTCCTGTTGGCTTAGTATTATCGGAGTGGGCCTTGGCAGACCCTATGGCATGGGCTTATCTGTCGCCTATCCTTGAAGAAAATGGTGGGTGGGCAATGTTCGTTTTTACCAGTCGCGGCGACAACCATGGTAAAACGACTTACGAAAATGCCCTGAAATCTCCCAAATGGTTTGCCGAACGGTTAACCGCTCTTGACACTCCTGTATTCTCAAAAGAGCAGTTAGACGAGATCCTTCAGCAGAATATCAATATGTTCGGCACTGCTCTTGGCAGTGCGCTCTATTCTCAGGAATACCTCTGTAACTTTTCCGGTGCGGTGATGGGGGCGTATTATGCTTCTGCTCTGGTTACTGCAAGGACCGAGGGTAGAGTAACTTCAGTCCCTTGGGACCCCGGAGTTGAAGTTGATACCTTCTGGGATCTGGGCCTTAATGATGCGATGGCAATATGGTTCATGCAGCCAAGAGGTCAGTCGTACCATTGGATTGACTATTATGAGGGCAGGGGCTTTGGTATGGAACATTATGCCAATGTCCTCAAAGAAAAACCTTATGTCTATGGCAATCACTGGATGCCTCATGATGCTAAACGCAGGGAATCAAGTACAGGGATAATTGCCAAGACTGTGAAACAGACAGCGGAGGATCTTGGTATCAAGCCTGTAATGATTGTTGACAGGGCACGCAATATGGACGTAATTATCAAAGAGCATATTCCTGCCGGTCGAAATGCCATTGCCCGAAGCTGGTTTGATGAGCAGAAGTGCTATAAGGGCCTTGCCGGTCTGGAGAATTACAGGGCCGAGTATGACGAGAAGAAAAAGAAGCTTGGTGACAGGCCGTTGCATGACTGGACCAGTAACCCGGCTGATGCGTTCAGAACTTTTGCGGCAGGGTATAAAGTTCAGGAAGAGGTTTTCGATTTACCAATAAAACACTATAACGCCGGATTCATGGGCAGATAAAGGAGAGTTTATGCCATTCGTAAAATTAGTAACTGGTGACATTATGGAAGTGACAGAGCCTAAGTTTAAGGGATTGATGAGGACTAACAGGATCAACCCTGTGATAGTACATTATGACCCGGAGACAGGTGAAGGGTTTGTTGGCAACTATGTGGTAGCTCTTTATAGGGATGATCCAAGACCCCGGGTTGCTTTCGAAATTCCTCAAGGTCCTGCAATAGGGGAGTCTGTCGGTACTGCTCCCATAACTTTCGCTCCTGCCACTGAATCTGTTGACAATCAAGCCAAGGTTGGCAGACCTGCGGGACGCCCTAAAAAGGATAAATAAACATGAGCTTAGAAAGGCGAAATGTTGTAACTGCGACTTTGGCAGGGACGGCATGGGTAACAGTCAAGACTTTTGAATTTAGAGGTAAAATAAGTGAGATATGGGCCAAAGTTCCGTCTTTAACCGGGACATCTACTGTAACCTTTGGGCTATTTGACCAGGCTCAGCTTACAGATGGTGATGAAAGGTGGAATTCGGGGACTAAGGCTGAAAGCACTACACATGACCTGATTTTTGATCCTCCCAAGCCTGTAGCAAGAGGTGACTTGTTGAAGATTAAGAAGAGTGAGGCCGGTACTGAAGACGTTGAAGTGATTATATTCTGGGAGCGCAATTAGAAGGCGATATAGCCAATGTCTGAATTACTACCCGAAAAACTAAGGGATGCTATCGACAAGTTTCGTGAATCTGTGAGTGTATCACAGAAGACGAACAGGGACAAATGGTCTGACTTCGCTTTCAAGGCCGGGCATATGTGGACCAGCCAGGAGAGAAATGCTCTTGAAAAGGGGAATCCTCCACGGCCTGCTTATGTGTGGAACATGATTGAGCCATGTGTAAAGCTGGCTGTCGGTACTATAATCCAGAATCCCTTTAAGGTTATACCTGAACCGAGGGAATCTTCAGACCAGCTACTTTGCGACATAATGGAGGAAGCCATTGAGTTTATCGATGACAGAATCGGTGCTGAAAAGGAAGAGATCGAAGCGTTTGACGATGGTGCTACCTGCGGGGCCGGTTATATTGATGTTGATGTAATGGCCGACCCTGAAAGACCAACTGAGATACTTATGTCCGAGACTGAAGTTCCATTCTATGAAGTATCCATTGATCCGTCAAGCAGGCGTGATGATTGGAAGGATGCAAGGTGGGTATTCAGGGAAAAGTGGTTAAGTACTGAAGACTTTAAAATAAATTATCCTGAACATGCAGGGGATATTGAAGACATAATGAAATCAGGGAAGATTGCCTTTCCTTTTCTTGATGAAGTAGATACCCATGATATTGACGGGATAGCGGTTGATGATCCTGAAGATAGCGATTATGAGCGTCAGGTTGACCCTGATTTTTATAATCTTGACAAGCAGCTTATCAGGGTAATCCGTATGCAGTATTGGGATAATTACAAGAGATATTATGGGTTTAACCCTGTTACCCGGCAGGTTGAAGAATTTCCTGAAGAAAAGCTTAGTGCGTTAAAAGAGAAAATTCCTAATTTTGATTATACTACTTTATGGGATAAAAAGGTTAAGTGGCTTGAGTTTACGGGCGACAGGATTCTTTTTGATAATGATTCCCCTATTCCTGTTGATGGGTTTTCCCTTGTTCCGTTTTTCTGGACAAAAGACAAAAGCGGCAAAAGCATTGATTACTATGGGATAGTAAGGCCGCTGAAAGACCCCAACAGAGAAGTCAACAAAAGATGGTGTCAGGCTCTTAATTCCTTGGTCAGCCAGGGGCAGGGGGTAATGGCTGAGATAGGGGCGTTTGTTGATCCAAGGCAGGCCGAAGAAAGCTGGTCAGACCCGACGCAGATTACATGGCTGAAAGAAGGTGCGCTGTCTCAGGGCAAAGTTCAGGAAAAACCTGCTCTTATATTTCCTGATGCCTGTATGAAGATGGAAGCATTGTCCCAGGATGCCATAAAGACTATCAGCGGTCTTAATCCCAATCTCATGGGGGAGATAGGGAATAAGCAGGAATCAGGAGTTGTTATCCGGCTTAGGATTCAGCAGGGTCTTGTGATGCTGGCAAGGGCTTTCGATAATTTCAAGAAGATGAGGTTTGAGATATACAGGCGCAAACTCCTTACAATAATGAAGTATATGCCGGAAGAACAACTACTCCGCATTATTGGTAATAATGATAAGTATAGAATTGAGAATGGCATGGTGTTTGATGATAAACATGGTTTGCAGACTGATATAAGGAATTTCAAGGATCTTAAATACAATATCAAGGTTGAAGATTCTCCGGGCAATATTACAAAAACCATGTCTGAGCTTGCCATTTTTATGGAAATGCTGAAGCTTGGGTTCCCAGTCAATCCTGAAACTCTCATCGAGAAACTTGATCTTAGTGCCGGGGATAAAATGGATTGGATGGAATTTATAAACCAGACCAATGAACAAGGCAAAAAGATGAAGGAGATGGAGAGCCAGCTTGAAATTATGAAAGAACAAGCCAAGGCGGTCATTGAGCAATCCAGACTTGAAGTAAAACAGGAAGAGAATGCTCAGGATTATGCGGTTGGTATGGCTAAACTTAGTCAGACAGAGCGGTTGGCTGCTCAACAGATAGTAGCTGACTTTATTAACCAGAGAGGGCAGGAAATGGCCCGCCAGCAGGATGCGGAACGTCAGGCCATGCAGCAGCAATTACCTATGGGCGGACAACAGCCACAGCCACAACAGCAGCGTCAAGGTATTGTGCAATGATTAACACTAAGAGTTTATCACTTGCAAAGTTCTGGTCTAAGTATTATCATGTCTGGCATAAGAATGAAACTGATAGAGTATATACCAATCCCATGAGACGGGTATTGAAAGGTTGATGTTTAACGATATAGTTGAAGCAGAAAAGATATTAAAAGAAATAATTGATATTTGCGAACGTGAACAATTATGGTTTACGATAACAAAGGAGAACAAGCCATGCCTTAAAAACGCAGAACTTAAAATAACTTTTAAAATTAAATAGTTAATAACTAACACGAGGATCATATAGGCCCGGTTGGCAGTTCTTGAATGAATTGTTTGCCGGGCCTTTTTTATTAACCGGGTCGTCTCTGTTAAAGGACGTATTCAGTTCACCACTGTAAAAGGTGCATCGGTACACTCCCGAAAGAGTGAAAGGAAATAAAAATGGCGACAATAGAAGATGTTATGACAACAGAAGATACAACTGCCGAAGTTGAGGAAACCGAAGTTGAACTTTCTGAAGCTGAACCTTCAGGTGAAGAAGAAGCGCCTCCACCGGGCGAAGAAGGTGAAGTTGTTGATGAAAGCCAGACTAAACCGGATGATCCGGTAAATAGAAGGTTTGACGAACTTGAAAAAGCTAACAAGGGGTTACTCGCAGAACTTACTAAAGAAAGGTCTAAGAGGCAAAACCTTGAAGGAAGATTCAGCCAGATCAATGAATTTCTATCAACAATAGAACAGCGCAAACAGGAACAGGCTCAACAGGCAGGACGCCAGGAAGCAGAGTTACAACAAAACCAGGATATTTTAGCGGTTGAATTTGATGAAGATGAAAAACCTATAATTAAATCCGACCGCATAAAGGACATTATAAGACAAGAACTTGCCCCGCTCCAGATGGAAATAATGAGCAGCAGGCAACAGCAGATGTATCAGTCTCAGGCTTCTAATATAGGGTCTTTAGCTAAAAACGTAATATCGGAAGATCCTGCTTTTCAAACCGGGATTGGTGAATTAACAGGGCAATGGGAGTGGATAAGCCGCAACTTTGATGAGTTTGTGAAAAACGGTAATAGACCTCCCAACAGCCACAAAGAAGCAATGGAAATGCTTTATGCTTCGGGAATTAATTCAGCATTTGGGGAACAATTCCCCGATTCTGATTTTGATGTAGTAGTGGATGCTTTCATGACTAACATCCCTGCGATTATCCCTAATAAATTGCGTAAGGCATTAAAAATGGTGGCTTCAAAAAAACAACCGCCTGTTAATTTGCAAAAAAAAGAATCCTCTTTGGCTCAGGCAAAAGCTTTGGGGCGTAAGTCTAATTTCAGTAATGCCCCGAACAGCAAGAAGTCAGGGATGGATTTAACAAGTATTGCTGACCTGCCGCTTGAGAATTTGCTTTCTCTAAGTGATTCTCAGGCTGAAAAGCTATATGACCTGATGGATGCGGAGGAATAACTTTAACGAGGTAAAGAATTATGGCTGCAACTGAATTTGCAACAGCGTCATCACAAAATGTACTTAATTGGTCTACCAAGACCTTCAGGGAAGCTCTGAAAAGCACGCATTTGTTTAAGCAGCTTGTGGGTTTCGGGAAGAAGGTCAATGGTATGCCTACTGGCAAACGTGCCGTTATAGAATTTTTTGACGAGATGGACAAAGGAAGCGGAGACACGGTTAAATATGACCTGTTGATGCAGATGACCCAAGACCCCATTACTGGCGATAACAGGGCCAAGGGGATGGGCGAAGCTCTGGTTTACTATCAGGATTCACTGGTAATAGATCAGATGAGATTTCCCCATGAATTTAAAAGAATGTCTCAACAGCGTACCCTGCATGATTTGAGAAAAGACGCTCAGGAAAATATCAGCGACAAGTGTGCTGATACTCTTGAGAGTTATATGTTCCGCAATTTTTGCGGGGATGCGACATTGACTTTTGGTCAGGTTGTTGTAGCTCCTGAAACATATCATTATTATGTATGTGGTGATGTGACACATACAGGGACTATCGCCACCGATGAGGCAAGTCTGGGCAGTAATGACCAGATCAGCCTTGAGGAACTTGACTACGCAAAAGAAAAAGCAACTGTGCCTTCAGTTGCCGGTGTGCCTCCCATGAGGCCGGTAAGGATAGAAGGCGGTGAATATTTTGTCGTGGTTGTCCATCCGTATCAAGCCACTGATTTAAGGTTGGGTCTTGGGGCAGGAACTAATATTGACTGGACTACAATTCAGCAATATGCGAATGTGCGTGGGCTGAAGAACCCTGTTTTCACAGGTGCGCTTGGTGTTTATCATGGCATGATAATTTTTGAAAGCCATCATATATATTCACCAACCACCAGTGTCCGCAGGGCAGTGATGCTCGGAGCGCAAGCCGGTTCATTTGCTCTTGCCAATCCTTACGACAAGGTGGATCAAAAGAAGTATGGCCCTAACAACTATATGAGTTGGGCCGAGGATAGAGACGATTATGGTAATGAGAAGGGCATCTGCGGTGGCATGGTATGTGGGATTAAAAAGAATATCTTTAATTCCATCGATTTTGCCACAATGGTAATCACGTCTTATGCCGCTGCTCACTAACATAATAACACAAAGAGGTAATGAATAATGGCTACTACTTATGATTTTACAAATGGTTCTATAGGGGGTGCAGCTATCCCCAGAGTTAAGACTGCCGAGGAAAACGAAGTATTTTTCCTCCGCAATATTGTGGATTTTTCTTTGCAGGATTTGGAAGCTGGCGAAGCTGACGTTGCTCAGGTTATCGACATCCCTGCCAAGACCACTGTTATTACTGCATGGCTGAGAATAATGACGGCTGAAACAGCCAATGGTACGGTTGATCTTGGTTATGGCGGCAACCCTGATGTATGGGGTGATGCTTTGACTGGTGATTCTACAGCTGGAAGTATTGTCGGGTATCTTTGGGTTCCGGTGTATTTTTCTTCCGCTGATACCATTGATATTACGGCAACCACTGATACAGCAGACGTTGATATTGACGGCCTTAAAGTAGAAGTTGTGGCAATGTGCGTCAAAAATGTTGATTCTTTTTAGCGCAGGTCGCTAAATAATGAAAAGGAAAGAATTGTAATCATACAGGGCGGGGCATGATGAATGGCTGCCTCGCCTCTTTCCTTTTGAATAATGTGAGGTAATAAAATGGGTGCAGAAACTTTTAACTTTACAGATGGTTCTATAGCCGGGCAGATGATTCCAGATCAGTATGCGAAGATCAAGACAAAACGTACTGCTATACGGAGAATAGAATCTATCGGCCAACATATTTTTCTACTTAGAAATGTTGTCGATTGTACCAAACAAACTCTTGATGCATCAGATGTGGATGTTGCTCAGGCATTGATTGTCGCAGCAGGGACTACTGTTCTTGATTGCTGGTGCAGGGTAACAACTGCTGAAGGTTCAGGAGCGATCCTGAATTTGGGATATGGTTCAGATGTTGACAGGTGGGGGCATGAGCTTCCCATGGATGCTACAGGGCTGATTGCCACACTTTTGTCGGCAACTTCCACATGGGACGCAGGGTCTATCGCTGATGGCGATGAAGAGGCTAAAGAGGTTACGGTTGATGGTGCAAGGCTGGGTGATATTGCCACTGCTTATTACAGTATTGATGTCGCTGATCTGGCCTTGACTGCCGCTGTTACTGCCGCTGACACTGTGACTGCTCAACTTCTTAATAATACTGGCGGGGCCATTGATCTTGCATCGGCCACATTGTCGGTATTGGTGAATAAAGCTCCGTTGAGACAGGTTCCTTTGTATTTTTCTTCTGCCGATACCATTGATTTTTCGTGTGCTGGTGCGGTTGATTTCGATGGGCTGATAGTGGAAGTATATGCTCTTTGCTGTAGAGTAGCGTAAATATAATGGGATGTAGTAATAACTACGTCCCTCTTTAATCCATGTGAAGGTAGTTGTAGATGACGACTCCAAGCACTTTAATAACATCTGCGAGATATGATTTAAGAGATACCTCTGAATCTGAATATAGTGATGCCGAGCTTTTAGAGTATCTCAACAGGGCTATCTTTCAGCTTGATTATGCTCTATCAGGGTTAGGCAGTGATCTTGTAATGGCTGAGGATACAACTACTACACTTGCTGAAGATGATGATTCTGTAGCTGTCCCAGCCAATACTATAATTATTACCGATGTATGGATTGACACAGATCAGCTTACAGTATTAAACCCTCCTGCAAGTCTTTATTATGAAAGGAAATTTTCTACAGAGGGACAGCCTCTATACTGGTGTCAGATAGGGAGCAATATAGAATTTGAGAGAGATGCAGATGATGATTATGACCTGACCATATATTATGACAAGGCAACCGGTGATCTGGCTTTAGCCGGTACTTTGCCTTATGCCGATCAGTTTAATAATGCTTTAAGGCAGGCGATAATTATACAGGCAAAACATCGTAACGAGCAGGATTCGGACATGGACGGTGCATTAATGAAATTTTTCAGCCAGGAAGTAATGGAAAAGAGCATTATGCGAAGATATATGCCTACAATGCCTGCAAAGGTAAAGCTGGACTTTTGATGAAGTGGCCTACTCCAAGCAGACAGCCAGCGCAACTTCAGCCATTATCTTTCTGGTCAAAACCTCTTGGCCTTAATCTGGTTGAAAACGAGAGATTGCTTTTACCTGATGAACATGCTGCGTTGCTCAATTTTAAATTAAATGATTTCGGCAAATGGGTAACAAGAGATGGGCTTAAAAAGGTAAGCAGTGTAGCTACCGGTGCGGGCATAAAGCATATTGCCTATATACCGATAGGGGCTAATACCTATATTTTTCTGGTTGATGATGATTACAAAATATACAAATGTACAGGGGCAGAAGCAACTATTAATCCAGGAGCCGCCCTTGCTACATTAAAAGGTGAAGCAACTCTTGTGCCGTTTAATGGATATTGTGTAATACTTGATGGTGATTATATCAAGGTTACTCAGGGAACAACGGTAAGCCTTGCTTATGATGACGGAGCCGGACTTTCTGCATATCAGCACAGCAATTTATGTGCTGATGATGATAATTCTCAAACTCTGTATTCAGGCTCTAAAACTCGTTGCGGATCTAAATTTACCACAGATACCTTTACAGGATATACTATACCGCTTACGGCTCTTGACATCTGGTTAAGCAAGACGGGTTCACCTACAGGTGATGTTACTGCCAAGCTATATAATTCTGCCGGCAGTTCTTTGGTTGCTACTTCTACCGCTATCAGTGCGACAACGCTTACTACGAGCGCCACCCAGAAACAGCTTGTTTTTGACGGCAGTTATTCTATGGCTTCGGCTACGTCATTTATTGTTTGTGTAGAATATTCAGGCGGTGATGCAGCTAATTATGTCAGTGTTCACGGGTCTACGGTGGCTTCCGGTGGAGATCAATATTATTATGATGGTTCATGGCACGCAGTAACTACTGCCAATACCAATCTTGGTGTAAAGCCGGGCCTCCCCCCAAAGGCGTCGTTCGGTGATGTTAAGGATAACAGGCTTTTTGTTGCAGGTGATCCTGATAACCCTGGCTATCTATGGTACTCGAACGTAAACACTGTTTTTGACTGGTCAACAGCTACTTCTGTTTTATCTACTAATACAGGATATGACACTGATGGTGGTGGGTATGTTTCTTCAATAGATGATAATGCCAATTCATATCCCATAGGTGGCATTGTGGTTCATTATGGAGAAGTATTTGTTTTCGGGAAAAAACAACAGCCGTTTATTTCAAGATTGACAGGGCAGACTCCGAATAATTATTCTTTGCCTTCTTTGTCCCAGCAAATGTTTACTAATCACAAGACCATAAAAAGCCTCAGAAATGATGTATGGTTTGCGAGCGGTGAAAGCGTACACAATATGGTAGGTGTCCAGGAATATGGAGATGTGAGGACTTATTCTCCTGGAGATCCTGTCAAGAATGAAATATTTACATATTTCGACGATGACGCATTTGCCGAGTATAATCCTGTTGACGGGCAGTATTTACTACAGCTTAACGGATATGACAATATCCTTGTTTGCCATACTTCTTATCCGGTCCAGATGGATCAAGGGCCAACAAGGTATCCGTGGAGTACTTACAAATTTAAAGATCTTACCGCTACTGCTTTCAGGTCTTTCAATAACAAGTTTTATGTCGGGTGTTCAAACGGTTATTTATACAGGCTGGATGATACGATAGTTCAAGATGATGGTACTACGCCTGATTATGAGATGAAATCAGCGTATATCGAGTTTCCGTGGTCGTCAATTATTGTAAAAGATATGTTTCTGGCAATAGCAAGTCTTTGGGCTGGGTCTTACGCAGATGAGGAAGGCGATTATTATGGGGAAGATGATGATTATTATGGGGATACACCTGCTTCATGGACAGTAAGTTTTTATAGAAACGGGAATACAAGCGTTCCTTTTTTGACGCATGAGTTTTCTGTTTCTCTTTTACCTATTCGGTACAGGTCTTGTTTTTCTTGTGATTCTTTGCAGATAAAACTTGATTCTTTGTCTCTTTCCAATCCTGTAAACATTCAAGGCATTACTTTGAGTATTCAGCCGATTCGGAGCCGGGGCTACTGAAATGGCTAAAACAAACTGGAGGCAGACATTCAAAAGTAAAGAAACGAATTCTTTGCTTAAAAATGCCGCTGTGTCTATTTATCTTGCAGGGACATCTTATTCGGCACGAGTGTTTGACGCAAATGATGACCTGCATGATACGGCTCCTCAGCTATATACTGACAGTGCGGGATTTATGGATCTTTACATTGACCCGGACGACTATTCTACGGGCCAGCTTTTCGATGTAGTTTGTCAGCCAAGCGCAAGATGTGATACTACGGATGAAGTAAGACTGCCTTCTTTACAGATATTGCAGGACACCGAGGGCAACCGTAATTATAAGAATGTATTTGCCCAAGCCGCCATACCTACAGTTGGGATGCGTGAAGCAGACCTTTGGTTTGACACAGATAACGATAATGAGGCATACAGATATGATGGGGATAACTGGATTTCAGTTAGAGATGGTTCTATAGCAACCGCAGCCAGTACTGCGAACTGGAGTCAGATTGTAGACGATGATACACATAAACCGGAAAATGATGCTGATGTAACCAGTGCACATGGGCAGAGTGTAGCCTGGCTGGATGAGGCAGTAGGATCATCATTACCTGTTGCCAACACCGATGCAAAATGTACAGATGCCAATGCTGACCAGACAAGTACACATAGCCAAGGGGTTTCATGGTTAAACGAGGCGGTGGGGTCTTCTCTGCCGGTAGCTAATACAGACGCCAAATGTACAGATGCCAATGCGGATCAGACCAGCACACACACAGCAAATAATACAACTTATGTGAATGGCTCCGAAACGCAATCAGGGCAGACATTTACAGTTAAGGGCGATTTGCACATGGCTGTTGGATGTGACATTAGTTTTTATTCCGGGGACAGTACCCTTACCGGCGGGTTATATGCTGATTCATATAGTGTATTAGGGTCTACGCAATATATAATGAGATTAACTTCAACTGATATACTTGAACTTTATGCTACTGACAAAATAGTTGCAAGACAACATATATATCCTTATACAACTGGGTCGTATGATCTTGGCAGTACAAGTTATAGATTTAATAATTTCTATGGACAAGGCATCAACTGCACCTATTTTACTTCGTCTGGTGATGTAAGAGGATTAACCTTTTACAGTGATGGTACAGTTGGTTGTGATTTTAGTGGGGCAATAACTAATTTAACAGTAAAAAAGGGTATAGTTACAGCAGCATCTTAACGAGGTATATAATGAAAACAGAGATTAAACAAACGATACAAGTGGCAAGTGAAAAAATAGAGATATTGCGTTTTGCATTTGACGCTGAAGTAAAGAAAATGCAGGTTGAAGCAGTTAACAAAAAATATAATGCTGCCGGTGAACTGATAAACAAAGAACCGATAAGACTGCTTTTCAGGGATGAAAGATACAAGAAGGCAATAGATTTTTGCCTTAATGCCAACATGGCAGACAAGGTTCTCCAGATGTTGTTAAGAAAGCTGGAAATAGACCGCAAACTTCCAAAAGAGGCTTTGTGTGATCCATTGCCTGAAGGTGTGCCGCCATATCCTGATGAGGATGATAGTAATGGTTAAAGATAAAGATTTAAGACCTGTAGTACAGAAAAAACTTAGAAAGTTTATACAGGAGTTTGATATTTCTAATAGAGGCAATAGGTTAAGCAAGGAATTGATAGCTGGCTTGGCTGGCTTTTTAGAAGAGTTTATCGTAAAAATATATTATGAAATAGCATCGGAGGTAAAAGACGATGGCAATATTCCCCCATTACACGAGAAACCCGTCACAACAGACTTACTCAGTACCGAACTCAAGAACAGGAACTAATGTTGCTCCATCTGGTACGGGTAGCATATACACAGTTTCGCCTCCTGGGGGTACACCTGTAGCCCGTGAGATTAATCCTTCTTCTTCTCAGCCTGGTGGCGTTAATACACTTGCGGCTTTAATGGCTTTGAGAAGGTCTCCTGCCAATGCCTATGGGGTAAACACTCAAAATCAGTATGGCGTAAATACTACTCCTCAGCAATATGGCGTAAATACTACTATGGCAGGACGCCCTAATCAATATGGAGTACATACTGCATCTCAATATGGGATAAATACTGCACCGGCAGGTGCATATAGACAAAATGCAGGGGCTTATAATCAACCGTATGCTATGTCTCCAGTTCAGCAACCATTAGGTGCTTATGGCATAAACTCTATGCCGGGAACTCTTGCCAATACAATGTATGGTGTAAAATTTTAGTACATAGGACGTGATATTATGGCAACATCAGCACTTGCGGATTTTATAAAGAAGTTAGTTGAGCTTAGTCAAAATTCTGACGCTACAGACAAGACCAATGTAAATACAGGGACAGGTGTCAGTAATACTGGTATCAATTTAGCTCAGGGGGTATCTTCAACAAATCCTGATGTCAGAGATCTTGATATGATAGCTGGTGGTGGAGTACGAAATCCAGATACAACACCTGCATTATCTTTTAGTTTTGGTTCGCAGGGATCGAGTCAAGATCCAACAGGGCAATGGGATGATAGGTATTATGTGGACAGCAGTGGTAATTTTATTTACCAGAATACAGGTCAGGTAGTTGGGCGATATGATTTTAACACAGGTGAATTGACAAGTACTTCTGGTCAATCTATGGGGAAAATAACCACAGATGCCAGTGGTAAGGCTGTTTACACTACAGAAAAGGGCAATGTAATCTCTGGTACTTATAGTGGTAGCGGAGGTACGAGCGGTTCTCAATCAACCGGATCTGTTTTTAATTTGCCTGATGTTTCAGGAGTAGAAGGCCCTTGGAGTACTTCTCAGGCACAAGGGGCTTCATATTCTGGAATAGGTGAACAGTATTCGCCTACTATCGCTGCATGGATGGCGCAATTACAGAAGAGCATGACGCCTGAAGAGTTCAGCGCATTAATTTCAGGTGCTTATGATACAGCAAGAAACCAGACGACACAAGGCTATGAAAATGCTCAAAACTATTTGCCGTCTGTATATCAGCAACAGATACAGCCTGCCTTACAAGGTGCTATTAACCAACTTGCGTCTAAAAATATGATTAATTCAACAGTTGGTTCGGGAGCTTTGGCAGGTGCGGCCAATATGGCTTACCAAAGTATTTTACCGCAACAGGCGGCTTTAGCTGGGCAACAGGCTGAACTTTTAGGCCAGCTTTCAGGGCAGGAAGCTGCGTACCAAACAGCATATCCTGTAACTCTTGGTGGGATAGTCAGTGATCTTGGAAAATATACTACACAAACAAGTGGTTCTCAGTCTGAATCACGTAACCCGTTGGCTCCATATAGTTTGTTATATGGAGCATTGCCTTATATGGCTCAATATGGGAATCCTGACACATCAACAATATCTGCCACAACTCCGGTGGCAAGTAATAGTAGTGGCATTAACCCACAAACATTTAATATTAATACTGGACAGCCTTTAAACACGACAACTGCTACTTTAACTCCTGAACAATTTGGGATTATGTGGTATTAAAATGGCAACAACGATAGGGCCAGGATTAGGCGGGGCACAAGGGGCGCTTGGTTTGTACCAGGGGCTTCGGGAAGGTGACATAGAACAAACGGCACAGGGGGCATACCAAGGGCTTGGTGCGTATAGTGCTTATAGTTCAATGGCTGCGGAGCAAGCTTTTCAACAAGGTTTGCAAGCTGCCACAGAAATGGGACTTACCGGTACTGCCGCTACTCAATATGCGAATCAGGCTGCTCAAAATGCTCAAATGGCTGGAGCTGGATCAATAGGTAACTGGTTGCCGTATATAGGTCTTGGTTTATCCTCTTATGATTTTCTTAAAGATCCTTCTCATGAAGGGGCTTGGAATATTGCCAACTTTGCCGGGATGGCTTTTGCCGGGCCTGCGGCCCCAATGTATGCGGCACTGGAAGCCTTAACTCTTGGTGTCCAATATTACAGTTCTCAAAAAAATAAACACAAGAAACACTATATTTACTGGCATACACCTGTTTTAGATGTAGTTGGTCAGGACGATAATGGATGGACATACCTTTATGATACAAATTCCAGCCTTACCGATGAGGGGGATAAGTTTGGGACTGATGAAGACATTAACGCATTAAAATCAGGGCAACAGAGTGATTATAGTAGGTTAGAAGATATTGATTCTGATAAACGTTTGGCAGCTTACCAAACATCGTATGGTCGTGGATTTACTGGTGGCCCGATGCAGGGACGCCAAAACTTTATGCCAAGGGAAGAGTTTGATGAAGCATTTGATGTAGAGAGGGGATTTCTTTTAAGATATAATCCTGCAACCAATGAATTGCAAAGAATAGAAGGAAGAATAAATAGCAAAGAGGATTTTGAGAAATATTTTTCATCTGATGAATGGGAAACTGTTGATCTGTCTGAGAACTGGAATGAAAGAACTAATACTGATCCTGTTTTGTTTGATCCATCTGCGTTCCAATCTGAGATATATAACAAGGTACTTATCCCCCAAGGTTATGTAGAGAAGCCAAGCGTTGAAAGCGGATGGCAACCTGTAACCGTGGGTGGAAAAGAATATTTAATGAATCAGGACGGCTATTTAGCTGATGCTGGTTCTGGATATTTATCTGGTGTTATTAATCCTGAAAATGGACAGGTATTAGATTTTTATGGTACGAAAGGTAAAGATCGTATTCGCAAAGATGATAGTAGTGGGTTTTCCAAAGATTCGGAAATACAACAGGGCGGTCGTACATATTTAGGGTATATAGATAATTGGGATCAGGTAAAACAAAGTCTTCCCCAGTCACCTGTTAGTAAAGGTGGTGTATTTGGGCAACCTCCCACTGATGCCAACGCTTTGCTTGGGGGGTCAACACAGCCTGTTGCCACGGCTGGGAGTGGTATCCCCGGTTCTTCTGATGCTAATTTTTTACTTTCTGCACAAGGGATGCCTCCTTCTGATGCTAATTTTTTGATACCATCACAGGGTGTACAACCGCAAACAAATTCTTTGGGAACTTCATCGGCTTTGCCAACTTTGCCAGAACAAAGTACAACATCACAACCTCTGCAAAATATGATGCCACAATCTTTTTTAGGTTCTACTCCTTATTCGAGTAGCTTTTTAGGATTGGCGGGATCAACCGGGAGTAATAACATGAGTGACAATAATGTATCAGGGGAAGAAAAACAAATAAAGACTCCGGGGCCATTGCCTGCCGGCGGAGAAGCAATCTGGGAGATGTTTCTGAATAATGTTTTTGGTTCTCCGGGGGAAGGGCAGCCTTCTTATTTAGCTCAAGCCTTGAGTGGGCAGCAACAATATCTCGATCAGCAGAATCAGCAATATGTTGATGCTATCAAACAGAATGCACAGCCAGTCAATCAAGCCATTGATACTGCAAAAGCTAATCCCATTAATATTTCTTTTGGCGGTAAACCCGTTGGCAATGTAATGATGACAGGTGGTATGGGGGCTGAACAACAGCGTATGGCTACAAATATGCTGGCTCCTGCGGCTCAGTGGGAATATGCACAGCAAAATACCCCGTATACGGCCTTTATGCAATATGCAGATATACTTGCGAAAGCAGGTATGGGAGTACAGCAATTAGCATACGGTATTCCGTCACAAGATACTAATATGACGTATGAGGGGCCGGAACAGTCAACAATGTCTAAGGTTGGAGGTTGGCTGGATATAGCCGGGGCAGGACTTGGTGCTGCAACAACAGCCAGTAATTTATGGGATTCTTGGAATAAATCAGCGGATACTGCTACAATGTATAATGGTGGTTGGTTTTATGATCCGATGTATTAATATTATTAAGAGGTAACAGGTTATGAGAAGTTCATTAGCAGCTTCATTATATGAGAATCAATCACAGGGATCAAACGATTTGGCTGGAGGCATCCAAAGTCTTAATCAGGGGATGCAGACATGGATTGATTCTATGCAGAAAAAACGTCAGGAAAGAACGCATCAGGCTATACTTGGCTTAGTTCAGCAAAAAGATATTCCGTGGGATGAAGTAAACAGGTTACTTGCTGATGTTGACATTGACCCTGTTGCTATAATGCAGAGCATAGAACCTGTATTGGCTAATCAGAAAAGACAACAACTGCAAACTGTTGGACCGATAATAGCTGATACAATCTCTTCATATCTTAATGAAGGGAAAGAAATCCCTACAGGAGAAATTTTTTCCATTGCAAGTCAGTATGGCTTGGGTTTTGGCGATACGATTATGACGTTAAAACTACTGCAAGAGTCAGGCATCCTCCCTACCTCTGAACAAAAGATAGAAAGGGAAAAACATGAATTTAATGTAGTAAAAGGATTAGGAGAATTGGGAGTATCTTTAAATGAAAAGGGAGTGGAAAAAGCTAAAAATTTTGGTATTAACCCTTATACTGAACCAGGGCAGGTAAGTGAAGATCAATCTGCGGGAACTACTGAGGGTACATTAACAGGGTATCAGAAACCTCAAACTTTTGTTGCGGCTCCAAAGACTAAAGTCCCTTCTTCTGCTACTGAATTTGCTTATACTGATCCTGATGCATATATAAAAATGAAAGAAAGAGAAGCAGAAGCAAGTGAAAGCGCAAAAGCAAGACATAGGGCTCCTCCTAAAGAAGATAAAGAACGAATGATGCCTTTTTCAGAAGAGAGGCAAAGAGCCAAGGAAATAAGAGAATCAGAGCGGAGAATACTTGAAAGTGAAGATATGGCAACGGCTGAAGTGGATATAGACTTTTTCAATGAAAATTCAGGGAAACCTTATATTTATGCAATAGGAGAAGAAAAAAAGCCTTTTTGGCCTGATTCTGTAGCTATTAAAAAGGTTGATGTTTCTACACCGGAGAAAGTTAAAGCATCTGGTCTTTCTGCTGAAACAAAACGTAAATTATTGTTACAAAGATTCCCTGAGCTTTTTGACGAGTAAGTATTATGAATGTTGATGAATATTTAGCTTCCGCATCTGGTAATCAGATAGCTCCCAAGAAGATGTCAGTGGATGAGTTCTTGGGCATATCTGCACCAGATAAAGCTAAAGAACCTTCAGACAAAAAAGTATCTGTTAAAAATTATGGTTTAAGGGAAGATAATACACAGAAAGGACAAGGATATTTTGGGCCATTATCAAGGCCAGACGGCAATATTTCAACTGAGTTATCTATAGGGGTTAATATAGATGGTAAAGATTTGGAAATCCCAAGCTTAGTTCCGACTCTAAGTTTAGAAGAAAGAAACTATTTGCTTAGCGGTAAGTCGCCTACTGAGACAATAGTTAGAAAAGCTGTTGACCATGCAAAGATGAGACTTGCAGAAGGTAAAAATCCTTTTGCTCAAAAAGAAGATTTGCCTGATACTCAAATATCACCGGCTAAGAAAATGTCAGTGGATGAGTTTTTGGGTATATCTGGGGACACGGCAACTTTAGATCAAGGTAAATCTTCTTCTATGCTTGAACGTGGCAAAGAGTTTGTAAAAGAAACTATTAGCAAGGTTCCTGATTTTACTACTCAATTTGCGCCTGAATCGAATGTCCCAAAAGGTATGGAGGGAATGCCTGAATCAACTATTCCTGCTGGTATTCCTAATGATATTTCTGCCCGCAAAGAGGAAATTAATAAAAGGCTTGGTGAGCTTACAAGACCAAAGCAAAAAGATGAGCAAGATGACCGTAAAGCTATTGAAAAAAGATTAGGTAATATTAAGAGCTTAGAAATAAAAATAGGAGAAATAACTTCTAAGGCTGTTGATAATGCTTTGCCTCCTGATTTGTATGAACAATATACTAAACTTCGTCCACAATATGAAAAAGCTATCGAAGATTATAATGTCGAGATAAACGCTCATAATGTTAGGATAGAAGAAGCCAAAAACTTAATAGGTGAATTAGAAGATTTGAAGCAAGCTGAATATGGTATCAAAATGATTCATCCTGTTTCAACTATTACCAGCAAGCCTATTCCCACACCTGAAGAAGTAGCAAAGGGTGGTAAGGCTGCAATGGCTCTTGCTCCTTATGGGGCTGTTTCTCTTGCCCGTGGTATGATCCCGAGAGCCGCAGAAAAAGCTATTGCACAACCTATTACAAAAGCTGTTACCGGCAAAGATTATACTTCTTATATAGATAAGGGAATTTCTAAGTTTGGCGAATACCTGCCTGAAGATACACAAAAAGTAGTTGGTGGTGCATCCCAAATGGCAGGTGCGATAGCTCCTATCAGTATGTCATTTAAAGTAGCTAACGCAATGATGAAAGCCTTTGGTCTTCCTATTGATTTAGTTTTAAAAACTGGACCGGTTATAGACCAAATAGCAGGGCATATAGTAAGAGGCGGTCTTGCCGGTGGTCTTTATGGATTGCTTGAAGAAGGGACACCAGAGGGTGTAGCTAAAGATGCCGCTTTCTTTGGTACATTAGAGGGAGCATTAGGGGCAACTGGACAAATCTTTAAGAAAATATTTTCTACAAATTGGTACAGAAATTTAGAAGTAAAAGAACGTGGTCTTGTAGTCCAATCTATTGATGATTTAAGGCAAGCAGGCCATAGCGAAGGGACCATATTAAGAACAATCAATAATCCTGCGGAACGAGACAAGCTCTTCCAAGAAGCCATTAAAAAGAGAATGGCTCCCGAACAACCGCCTCAAGCTGGGCCAAGTGCCAAAACTGAACCTGTTATATCGCCTAACATAGAAGAAGCGATAAAGAAACCTTCTTTGCTGAAACCTGTTGCTGAAACTCCAAAAGAGCTTGTCGCAGAACAAGTAGTAGGCAAGACTATGGCGGATGCTTTTACCGCTAAATACGGACCAGAATTAGGTTCTAAAGTTCCTCCTGGATTAATTGCGAAAGAAAGCAAATTAAGAACAAGCTCAGAAAAAATCAAGGCTCAAACTCCTGCCATGCTTAAAGAGTCTGACAGGGTTAATGATGTAGAGCTTGGTACTTTGGTGGAATATGCTTCTAAAGACCCTGCTAAGGCTATACAACATGCTTCTGAAGCCACTGTATCTAAAGACAAGCTCATAGAGGGGTTGCGTAACAAGGGGCTGAAAGCTATCGCAGATGCTCCTAAAGAACAAAGGGCTGGTATCAGGAAGAACTTAGAAGAGACATTAAGAGGGATTAAGGGTGAGGGGGAAATAACAGCAAAGGTTGAAGCTCCTGCTATCGAAATTCCAGAACTCAAAGGTTCTCCAGAGGCAGTAGAGTTTGGCAAGACTGCAACGCCTAAGCAGGTAGAGCAACTGAAGGTTAAGAGAGACGAGGCTTACGCTGAATCAGACAGATTACAAGCTGAAGCTAAAGAGGCTTATGCTGGGGGAGACGGGCTTACAGGGGAGAACAAGCTTAATGATGCGGTAATTGCGTCTTCAAAAGCAAACCTTTACAGGGAGGCCATAGACGCCTCTGAGGGCAAACTGACAGGCCCGCCTCCGATGACTCCGATAATTCCGGGGACAAGGCCAAAAGGAATTGAAACCATAGAGGCTGAAGGAGAGGTTAAGCCTGCTGAGGCTAAAGCTGAGAAACAATCGTGGGAGATGGGGGGAGATGAATGGCTTGCATCACCAGAAGGCCAAGAACGGTTAAAAAATGCTAAACAAGAAGTAATTAATGACGAAATACGAATTATTGGTGCAACATTTAAAAAGAAAGGGATTACAGGCCAAGATAAACTTATTCTTAGCCGTAGTTTGGACAAAACAAAACGTGGGCAATTAGAAGGTTTTGCACAACGAAGAGCAGAACTAATTGCACTTGGGACTTTAGATAATAAGGGGCATAAAGGAATTATCAAGCAAGCTCTTTCTGAAGGTAATCTTACCCCTGAACGCTATACAGAACTTCACGAAAAAGACTATGGGCCATTAGAAGAGTTCATGCCTGCTGAGGCTAAAGAAACTGAGCCAGTTGCCCCGCCAGCTACCCAGGAACCGGGAAGCATAGATCCTAAATTTCCAGTTAAAGACCTTTTTATTGATGCCAAGACATTGCAGTATAAACGATTTACAGATGAAAAAGGAGTAACAGGGAAATTAAGTGACGCAGAAGAATTTGATGAGAAATTCGGCGGAGTATTAACTGTATGGAGAGATCCAAAAACTGGTAAAGTATTTGTTTCAAATGGACACCAAAGATACGATATAGCCCAAAGAACGGGGAAAGAAACAGTACCAGTTCGTTTTTCAAAAGTAAAAACAGCAGAAGAAGCTAAATATGAGGGAGCCTTAATCAATATAGCTGAGAATAATGGTTCCCCAGAAGATGCGGCAGTTATTTTTAGGGAATATGGTTTAACGGCAGATGATGTAAATAAGAAATACCATATTTCTCTTAAAGGAGATATAGCCAGAAAGGGTTTGGCTTTATCAAGGTTGCATCCCACTATTTTTAATTCAGTAGAGAAGAGAGAGATTCCTCAAAATTGGGGAGTTACTATTGGAGAAAATCTTGATAATCAGGATATGCAAATTGATTTAATCCGTTATCTGGACAAGGTAAAACGATCAGGAAAGACGGTTAATATAGGGGTTCTTGAACAATTAATTAAGGATATTAATGGAGAAGTTGTTGGAACAGTTGAGGTTAAAGACGGTGTTATATTTGGTCCAGAATCTTTCGAGCGTCCTCTTCTTATGGAGAGAGCTGAACTCAGAGATTATGCTGTTAATGAATTAGCAAAAGAAAAAAGACTTTTCGGCACTGTAGGGCAAGAAGGTGCTGCCAAGAAATTGACTATTGGTGGCAACATAATTGATGTCAACAAAAGCAAAACTGTGGCAGAAAAAGCTGCATTAATTAAAGATATTTTTGAAAAATTAGCAGGTTCAAAGGGTGAAATTAGTAATGAACTAAATAAATATGCGGAGGAATTGTCAAATGTCAGAAGCAAAGGAGAAAAAGACAGAATCAAAAGAGACTTTCTTGAGCGACTTCGGGAAACTATCAATGAGTTTATCAAGGGAGGCAAAGGAACGGATATTAAGATCGGTAGGGGAGATGCAAAGACAGGGGCTTATAAAGACACCGAAAGATTAGAAGATAATTTATTAAAACCTGAGCAATACGAATTCGGCAAGTCAATACCAGTCAAGGGCGACGAATCCCTTCTTGATATTCTCCGCAAGGCCCCGCCATTAAAGAACACCACTATGGGGATTTCTCCCGATGGTTCTGTATGGGTACGCAACAAGAACGGAAAAGGTTTTGTTGTTCGGAGCGTAAAGCAGATCGAGCCTAATAAGGCAGACTTATTAATCAGTCATGGGAAGATGCTGGAAAAGGGTGAGTTTATTACCGGAAAATATAAAGATAGTTCAATAGAGCTTGTCCGTGGTACAGGAGAAGAACCGTGGACAGCTACTCACGAATCAATCCATTTCTTTGAAGACCTTGGCTATATCTCTTCTATTGAAAAAGCCATTATGAGCAACCATATCAAGAGACTGCAAAAAGAAGGTAAGTGGGATTCAGGGAACAGAGAGGTTGGTGGAGAAGAAGACAGAGCGGTATTCATAACCGAGAATCTGCGCGACAGATCCATAAAGGGGCCTCTTGGCAGGATATTGCAGAAAATCTCAGACTTGATTGATGCCTTTGTAAACCTGTTTAAGCGTACCGCCAAGGGAGTAATGAGGGATATTGAGAGCGGTAAGGTTTTTGATCGTGACTTGGGCAAGCCTTCACGGAAAGTAAGGGTAAAAGCTCTTGAGCAATATCAGGCACTCAAGCATGGTACGCCTCATGTATGGCCTCCAGAAAAGGGATACCCTCATGGCAGGCCAAGACTGGATAAAATCGGGACCGGAGAAGGGGCTGCTGCTTATGGGCATGGGTTTTATGTTGCAGAGGCAGAAGAGGTAGCGAGAAGCTATAAAGAAACCTTGCAACGAGCTATAGCTGATAAGATAGTAATAGACGGAAAGCAAATAGATCGCTTTGAAAGAAACGATGTCGCTTGGGCACTTGAGGATATGGGGTACGAGCATGACTTAGCATGGACGGCTGCCGATTGGTTGATGAATAAAGGGCTAAAAGAAAATAAAAACATGGCGGCTGATCGTGGCCTGGAGAGGCTACACAATGTTTTTTCTAAGATAAAAGAGGTTCCGATACAAGAAGGTTCTCTCTACACCCTCGAACTTCCTGACGATGTCCTTCCCAAACTGTTGGATTGGGATAAACCGCTCAGTGAACAGAGTGAGTATGTAAAGGAAGTTCTTGCGAAGACTGAGTACGCACCATTCTTGAGCGGTAAAGATCCAGAAAATGCGTCACTTCATGACCGATTCGGAGTATGGAGACCAAAAGACCTAAATCCAGAACGCATTTACTACGAATTGTCCGCAAAGATGGGAGGACAATCACAAGCCTCCGAATATCTTGCTTCTATAGGTATTCCTGGTAACAAATATCTCGATGCAGGGAGCCGTAACAGAACTGAGTGGGTTGCAAAACATCCACAGGGCGGAGAGAACGTTTTTAATACCAAAGGGGAAGCCGAAGCCTTTATTAAGCGTAACCCTGAATATGAATTAATCCCACCAAAACAAACTTCAAATTTTGTCATTTGGGATCAGACTGTTCTCGATCGCATGGCCCTTCTTGAGCGTAATGGTGAGAAGCTTGACACCATAAGGCTGGGCGATGCCAAGGCAAATCTTTTCGAAAATATCAAGTCAGAGAAAGGTTCGTCCGATCTCATAAATGATCTGTCTCAGTTGGGGGCGGATGCTATCAAGAGAGGGCACAAATCTTATAAAGACTTTGTTTCTTATATGAAGGCAGAACTTAAAGATGTTTGGAACAGAGTTAAACCCTTAATGCTAAGGGCGTATGATGCTGCCAAGAAGGTGCTTAAAAGCGAAAGAGGGGCAATCGAAATTGGGGCAGAAAAGGATATTATTAAAAGACGTAGAGAAAAAATCAAAGCTATCAGAGACTATTTTAACTTGTCGGATAATGATTTAAAGAAAATATCATGGAAAGATATTCGGTTGATGTCTAACTATGAATTTGAACAGTTCATTGATTATATAAAAGTGAAGTTTGGAGAAGATCGCTACCTTGGAAACATATTTGTAACCCCTGAAGGTAGAGAACAAACAATTGCTGAAAAATTTGTCGAGAGACAGCAAGCTATGAATGAACTGGAATTGCTTAGGAAAGAAAAGGCTTTTATCGCTGAAGACAATATCCGAAAATTCCACAAACTTCCGACTATCAAAAACATGACCAAAAATCAGTTAACCGAATATTTGGGCATTTTAAGCAAATATGAAAAAGGGGATCAATTCTTAACTCCAAAAAGGATAAAGGGAATAGAAAAAACACTTTGGGCAGGTTCAAAAACTATACGTGAAGTATTAGAAAAAGCTTCAAAAGAATTTGATATTCCAATGTCAGAACTTGCAAAAATTCGGGTACATGAAATTGACAGATTTAGATACGATACTTCCCTTGCCAAGCAAAATGCCTTCTATAACTTCATGGTTGATACGATAAAAACAGCAGAAATTAAAAATCAATTCAAATATTTTAAAGAAAGAGAAAAGCTCTATAGCCTTGCCAAATTAGCGTTAAAATCAAAAAAAAGAGGAATAATTGGAAGATTGATTCCACGTCAAAAAGAATTGATGGAATATTTGGAAGCGGAAGAAGATGCCAAAATAGAAATCGCAACAAAACTAACTACAGAAGAAATAGCTCTTGCAGACGGGATAGAGGATTTTTACCGCAGAGCCTATAATTGGTTGCTTATAAATCAAGAACTGAAAAACTCTCGCTTTGCTGACAGTAAATATGTTTTCCATTCTAAGCGACCTATAAGTGAAATGTTGGTTGATCTAAAAGATACTGGGATTAAAAGTGCTGCAAAAGATTTGTTGCGTAGGTGGCAATTAGATGAAGCACAATTCAAAATACTTGACAGCAAAACAGGCAAGATACTAAGGATGAAAAAGTTTTTCCGGCAAACACTATACAGAACCGGAGAACTAACCCCTACTAAAAATATTATCAAAGCCACAGATATATATATGCAGCAATTTTTCAAAAAAATGGCACTTGATGAATCTGTTCCTGCAATAGAAACTCTTGCTTTGGCTTTAAGACCAAAGGAAAAAACAAAAACGGGAATTTTTTTAAATGATAGCTTAATAACATTTGTTAAGGAATATCTGAATAACAAAAAAGGAAGAACTCTCAATATTGGCATACAACAAGGTGGCAAAATAGATACTGTAATCAGGTTTGTAAATCAGATGATTTCTCTCCGATACATCGCTCTTAATATTCCCCTTGAGTTGGCAGCTATTGTTGGTGAGACAACTGCAAAATTGCCTGCATTGGGAAACAGAAAACTTATACTTGCGAACATAAGAAGACATACTCCGAAAGGAAGACGGATACTAAAGAAATACAAAGCTTTTACTGGAGAAGGAGTATTCGAAGAAGTTATGCAGCCTGCGAGGAATATAGGCGAAAATATAAACATGGTTTTGTACGGGCTGTTTAAGTGGAGTCGCAAAGTTACAAAACAAGATATTCTCCTGGGTAACATGACCAGGGAAGAATTTAAGGCAGAGACAATTGACCCCAAAAAGTTGGCTGAAGTTACAAAATTAGCTGGCAGATGGCTTGACATCGAAGGCTCTAAGAGTATTTTGGGATCTACGTCAACGGGTGCAGCTATTACAAAATTCAAAGGATGGGCTATACCGATTGCCAGTTCCACCATACAGGATGTGAATTCATTGGCACGGACACTGACAAGACTTGGGAATCCGAAGAAAAGGCTTACACGAGAACAATTTCAAGAACTTTACCGGTTTGCAGAAACGGGGGCAATTCTAACAGCTATTTTGTCTTTGACATCTGATGATTACGATAAAGACAGTTTTGCCGGAAAGCTGAAATATTATGCAATAAGAGAGTTGGGGACTCTGTATAATGCCTTAACTCCATTTACTCTGCTGACATTTGGCGTTACTATAGCTTTCTTGGAAAAATTATCTAAAAACCTTTATCTACTTATGACTCTTGAAAAATACAAAACCAGAGATGAACTCAAGGGCGCCACGGCATTAAAGAAACAATTTGAGCCAGCAGCCATAAGTCAATTTAAACATGATAAACCAAAGAAAAAGAAAAGTTCAGTGGTAGGGTATTCACCTTGGAAAATTTCGTCTGGTTCAGTGAAATAGGGTAAACAGGAGTTCGCAAATGAAAAAATTTATATCAATAACGTATGTTTTATTCTTCTCCATGCTAATAGCGATGCCTGCTATTGCTGTAGAGACTGAGGTTTATCCATCAAGAGCTGCCACAGAGACAGTTGCCGGGGAGGTAGAACTTGCTACTGATGCTGAAACTGTAACTGGAACAGCTACAGACAAGGTGACAACTCCTGCCAATATCACGGCAAAGATGGCTGCACCGGGGGAGATTGGTGGGACAACTCCGGCTCCTGCCACATTTACTGATCTTGAATCGATTTCGGACCTGTTCACCGTAGGTCGAGACACAGATGGCTATGTAAGTCTTTTTCTTGAAAGGCGGTATGCCGGTAAATATGACTGGCTGTTAAAGGCTGGTAGTAGATTTGAAATCTATGGTGGAGATGGCAATGGTACTGTTCCAACGGACCTGAGATTCCGCATAAACGATGATGGCTCAGTTGATATGTTCGCTGGCATGAACGTAACAGGTCCAATATTAGCATCGACCTACTTTAATGCAGTAGATGGGTATGTATTTGAGGATGGCCAGACAGGTGATACATGGTTCTGGATGGGTCAGACCAGCGACAATGATGCTGTAGATGATGACCTGTGGTACATGGGCAAGGGCAACTCGATAGGCACTGGCTCATTTATGTCTATTGACGGGGATGGGAATTTAGACAGCAATGGGACAGCTCAATTCCGCTTTGATACGGTAGAAAAGTCTGCTGACAATGTTACTCTGACCGCTCTTGAATGTACTGATACCCTGATAACTAATAAAGATTGGGGCGGAGCAAATGACCAGATATTTACTCTCCCTGACGCAGACACTTCGGTTGGCGAAGGTCTCAAGTTCAAACTGCTTATTGTCGATGCTTCAGGGGGTACTGCTGACTGCTACTTAGATCCTGAAGGTTCGACTACTAAGATATACTTGGACGGGACAGCTTTAACTGACGGCCACCAAGTATGGACGCAACAGCCTGCCGTGGGTGAGTCCATTACCTGCCATACCTTTACCATAGACGGCACAACCTATGATTGGGCGTGCGATAGTTGCAATGGTATATGGGAGAATAAGGGGAGCTAACCATGAAAAAGTTATTTCTTTTACTCCTATCCCTTTGGCTGATCCCCTCCATTGCCCTGTCCATAGGCATATCCTACGAGGATGAGACAAGCTACGAGGA
>Ga0209705_10000087_pt1 | contig 45486 bp, 37 predicted proteins | sample PPLLaktember2015_5_FD_187262 | JGI IMG/M metagenome (GOLD analysis project Ga0209705, IMG submission 187262) | Freshwater sediment microbial communities from Prairie Pothole Lake near Jamestown, North Dakota, USA - PPLs Lake P8 Core (1) Depth... | ecosystem: Environmental > Aquatic > Freshwater... | reverse complement strand
CTCCTAAGAAACTAAAAAAACCGTTTCTATGCAATGTTGCCTATAAGTGCTTTGACAGAAACATGTTACCTTGAATATTGCTAGAATTTAGTTTCTTTTGCATACCTCCTGAGAATCAGGTGAGGTGCTCGCAATGACACTACCCGCAGTCGCTGGGTGACACAGGAAAGTCCGCGTGGGCTAAGAGCCGCAGTCTATGGGCTGTATAAGACGTTATTTCCACGTTATGTATCTGTCACAGGACACATTCCATATCATAGAATGACCACGCCTCGTGAGAGCTGATGCCAGCCTTTTTAGCTTGAGAATGAATTAAAGCCCTGGCGTTTTCGTCGGGCCAAAGTTCTTTCGACATCGGCCTGACAGCAGTAACGCGAAAGCCGGCCTTTTTCCAGAAAGTTTTACCTGCGCTGCCGGTGATGCCATAGAAGATATTAAGGTCTGGATGCGTTGTGACTTCAATTTTTTTCCAGCCGTTTTCTTTGGCCCATTCGACCATGGCTTTGGCTAACTTTGATCCAATGCCTTTTCTTGCTCCGGCCTCTTGTCTGCCAAGACAATTTCCATCGCAAAGCCTGGTTGCCTTTTCGTCGGCAAACGGTCGCGACGCCATCACACAGTGTACGACGAGCGTTTTGTCTTCAATTTCCTCAAAAGAGGGCCAATGCTGTTCAACGAAATCGTCAGCCGCCCCTGCCGGGTGAAATTGCTGCATACAAAAGCAAATCAAACCTTGCTCATTTGTCGGCGTCATTGCCTTGGGATAGAATCGAAGCATCCCTATAATTTCATCTCCATCCTGGGCGACCATCGCACAGTTACCATAGGTGCTTATCAGCTTTTTGATCAACGGCACGTTCCTTGCCCGCAATCGTTTCCAATTGTCATGCTGGTCGGCGGGCCATTGTTCCATGGTTTCCATTGAAAGCGGTCCACCATGCAAACACCGCCACAAAACACACCCTTTGTCCATTGGTTTGATCTCTACCATTTTTTTATTTCCTTTTCCCGCTTTGACGAGGTATTCGAGTTGTTTTTTTTTGGGCTGGTCGAATAAAGCCCGCCAATAGTGGTAGAAAGTAAGCTGGTTTGGGGTGGAAGTCAAGTAGAAATTAAAAATTGCTTTGCAGTTTCACAATATTTGCTTTTGACAACGTGTAATCCTTGTGCGATTTTGCTTGCGCGGCTCTACGTGTCGCGATTTTTCTTGTGTGTTGCTTATACGCAAAGTCAGTAAATTGTGTTAAAAAAACCGCGGAAGTTAGGGAATATCTATTGAAAAGTTCTCAAAAAATCTGTAAAAGCTGTTCAGGACGTGAGATCTATTTTGGCTGAGCCGTACAGAAAGGAGACAATATGAAGATCAGCAAAACAGCACAATCGGTATCTGATTCGGTAACCATGGCGGTTACGGCCCGTGCAAAACAACTCAAGGCGGAGGGGGTGGACGTGGTTAGTTTCGGCGCCGGGGAGCCCGATTTCGATACGCCCGAGTTCATCAAAAACGCAGCAAAAACAGCTCTCGATCAGGGTGCGACGAAGTATTCGCCGGCTGCGGGCATACTGGATCTGCGGAAGGAAATCTCCCGTAAGCTCAAAGAGGAAAACGACTTAAATTACAAGCCCAATCAGATTGTGGTTACCGTCGGCGCCAAGCACGCCGTTTACGAGGCCATTCACGCTGTGGTCGATCCCGGTGACGAGGTTCTGATCCCCACACCTTATTGGGTCAGCTATCCTGAGATGGTCAAGCTGGTCGGCGGCATAGTGAGAATCGTAACCACCCGTTGGCAAGACGATTACAAGCTGACGCCGGAAGTGCTCCGTGGGGCGATTACTCCCAAGAGCACCCTGCTGATCCTTAACTATCCCAATAATCCCGGCGGTTTCTGCTATAATCCTTCTGAGGTCAAGGCGTTAGGTGAGGTAATCGCCGAGTCCGATCTGGCGGTAATCTCCGATGAAATATATGAGAAGCTGATCTATGGCAGTGGGGAATTCCGCAGTTTCGCCGCTGTGTGCGGCGATCTCTACGACCGTACCATCACCATTAACGGTCTGAGCAAATCGTATTCGATGACCGGCTGGCGTGTCGGCTATGCCGCCGGGCCACCTGATCTGGCAGAGGCCATAGGGCAAATGCAGTCGCACATGACCAGCGGTCCAGCCACCTTCTGCCAAATCGCATCGATAGCTGCCATGCAAAAGGGCGATGGGGACATCGAAAAGATGCGTGCTGAGTTTGCCAAGCGAGCCAAACATATCTATGAGCGTCTCAATGCGATAGAGGGTGTGACTTGTCCTGAGCCGACCGGCGCGTTTTATGCCTTTCCCAATGTTGGGCAGTGTTACGCCAAGCTGGGTGTCAGCGGCAGTGTTGAATTTTGTCAGAGACTGCTGGAAGAGGCCAAGGTCGCCTGCGTACCAGGTATCGGTTTCGGCTGCGATGAAAACATTCGTCTCAGTTTCGCAACCAGCATGCAACAGATTGACAAAGGCATCGATCGCATCGAGGCCTTCATCGAAGCGGCTGGCTAGCTTGTATGGCCCTATAACGTTATTTGATGTGGCATCCGACCTGGCGGCAGGTCGATGGAAGGCACGAGGCTGAAAGGAAATATCATGGCACAACAAACCAAGCGTTTTTGCCCAGGGCTGATAATTCTTGTCGGTGCTTTTCTTTTATTGCCGGCTGTGGCGATGTGCGAAGTCGAGAGGTCTTATGTGCAGGCGGTTATACCACCGTCGGAGACGACCATCGATGTTGCCGGTTCAGTGATCAGTCTTAACGGGACGTGGAAATTTAATCCGGCCGCGTCGGCGGACTTTTGGAAACAACAGGCCGATATCGCGGGCTGGTCAAATATAGATGTGCCCGGTGAATGGGTTATGCAGGGTTTTGATGTTGCCGCCCATGCGGCCGGCGGGTATGTTCGGCAATTCGATGTTCCGAAAAAATGGGCAGGCAACCAGGTTAAACTGCGTTTTGACGGGGTATTCAGCGTCGCCGCGGTGTATGTAAACGGCAAAGAGGTCGGCCGACATGAAGGCGGCTTTACACCATTCGAGCTGGATGTGACTGAGGCTGTCAGGTTCGGGTTGAGCAATACCCTGGCAGTGGCGGTAACCAGTGAGTCCCTATCGGATACGCTGGCCAGTGCTTCACAATATGCTGTACATCCATTGGGCGGTATTTCGCGCAAGGTTACGTTGCTGGTCGTTTCGAAGGTCAATGTGAAGTCGTATCATGTTACGACCGAATTTGACGAGGCGTTCGATGACGCGACGATGAATGTCTCGATGAAGATCCATAACCAGACGGATAAAAGACTTAAAGGCGCAAAGCTGGAATTTTCGTTGCTGAAATGGCCGACGAGGGAGTCTGTCCAGCTTGAAAAGACAAGCATGCCGCTGCCGGAAATCGCCGCCGGGCAAATGCTGGACGAGACAATTGAGATCGCGGTCGATTCGCCAAAGAAGTGGGACAATGAACATCCGAATCTGTATGTGCTTCAATGCAAATTGATAAATGGCTTTGAGACCATACAAACGGTGGAACGACGTTTTGGTTTTCGGCAGGTGGAAGTTCGCGGCAATGAGCTGTTCGTAAACAATAATCCGGTTAAACTGCGTGCGGTTAATCGCCATGAAGCACATCCGAGACGTGGGCGAAGTCTTACGATGGAGCAGTGGCGCAGGGATGTCGAGCTTTTCCGCGAGGCGAACTGCAATCTGATCCGGACTTCGCATTATCCGCCGGCAGAGGAATTTGTCGATCTGTGCGATGAGTTTGGTCTTTTTGTCGAGGAAGAAGCCGCCCTTTGCTGGGTTGGTCGTGGGCCAAAGTGGGAAAAAAGGGATCCACAAAGTTCTGACTGCCAGGAAATCATTGTCAGAAGCGCCTTGGAGATGGTCGAGCGAGACCGCAGTCATCCGAGTATTTTATTCTGGTCACTTGCAAACGAATCTGAATGGGGGCCGAATTTCGAGAGTTCTTATGAATCAGCCCGTAAATGTGATCCGAGCAGAGCGTTTACATTCCATGATCAGAACGCCGTCGGTAGTAATAATGTCATAATCGCCAACTACCATTACCCCACGGCCAACGGTCCGAAGGAATTCGCAAATCGCGAGCGCCCGATATGGTTCGGCGAATACTGCCATCTAAATGTGTATAACCGCTATGAGTTGTGGACCGATCCCGGGCTGCGGGATGTCTGGGGTCGCGGGTTTCAGTCGATGTGGGACAATATGTACACGAGCAAGGGCATCCTTGGCGGTGCGATCTGGTCGGGCATTGACGATACCTTCCATCTGCCGGGCGGCCATACGGTTGGTTATGGTTCGTGGGGGCCGATTGATGGCTGGCGGCGTCTCAAGCCAGAGTACTGGCATGTCAAGAAGGTGTATTCGCCTGTGCGCATCAGCGTTGATTATATCGAAGCACCTGCAAGCGGTGGGAGCATTACAATTCCACTGGAAAACCGGCATAACTTTACGAACATAAAAGAACTGGACATACAGTGGCAGATCGGAGATCAAAAGGGCAAAGCGACCGCCGATATTGCTCCGCGTACAAAGGGTGAGATGACTATTCGCACGAACCTGTCTGATCTTGACGGCCAAAGTGTTTATCTGCAGTTTGGCTCACCTTTGGGTTTTGTTGTTGACGAGTACCGTTTGCCGATAGGCAAGCCGGTTCCAGTGAAAGAAGCAACCGGCGGCACGGCGAGAACGGGTGAGATTGCTGTCAAATCAGACGCCAGGCAGATTACAATTGCGGCGGGCGAAGTTGTCTTAAAACTTGATAATCAGACCGGCCTGATTATCGAAGCGACACAAGATAATAATCGTATTCTCAGCGGAGGGCCCGAATTGATGATTCTGCCACTCAATAGCGCTGGCAATACGCAGATGACAAAAGACATGAAGCCTGTTTCGTTCGATACGGCGGTATGTTCCGGCAGAAAGGTTAAAAGTGTTTCAGTTACACAGAATGACATCGCCGCGATGGTCACTGTTGCTGACAGCTACGACATTGCGCAAGGCGGTTATACACTGACAATCGGGGCCGACGGGACGATGACGATTGATTATGAGTATGAGTTGACCGGTGCGATCAGTCCCCGGCAATACGGAATGGTTGTGACATATCCGGGCGGCTTTACCAAACTGAGCTGGCTGCGAAAAGGATTATGGAGCGTCTATCCGAAGGACCATATTGCCCGCCTTGAAGGTGAAGCCGATGCTTTTGTTGGAGTCGAATTATCAGGCATGGCAGGGCCGGTATCCAAACCGGATTACGCATGGCGGCATGACACCAATGAACTCGGTACAAATGATTTTCGGTCAACGAAGGAAAACATCATTAGCGCTCACCTAGCCGATTCCCAAATCCGTGGGCCTGTGGTGGAATCGGATGGCAGTGAGCATATTCGCTGTTGGGTCGAAGGTGATTCAACCCGGATGCTGATTGCCGAGTATAACAACCCCGGCTCGGATCATTTTGTCCGCATACACATCGCAGCGGCAGAGAAACCGCTTAAGCCCGGTGATAAAATCAGCGGTTTGATCCGGTTCAAAATAGAATAAGACGTTCGGCAGTGCGATTTCGCACTTTTTCTTGTGTGTTGCTTATACGCAAAGCTAGAACAGGGCCTTTTTAGACCAAAACCGATAATTTTATACGTTAGCGGAACATTTATCGAAAGCATATAAAAATCCATTTTAGCGTAACAGGCCCTGTTGGATGGAAATTGGGTTAAAAAAACTGCGAAAGTTAACCGGCACAAGAGTTGAAATGACATGACAGTTGCTCGAAATAGTTTTGGGCGACGGCCGTCCCGTGCGAGCCTGAATCCGCTGTAGTCATTTTTTCTATTTTCTTCCTTCATAATCATACGAGTGTGAACTACTAAATGGGAATCGGGTATTGCATGGCTTCCTTTTGCAAATTTTAACCCATTGAAATTAATTCCTTGGGCTGTACTGGTTGAGCGTGAATTGGCCAAACGCATTTAAGCGGTTACACTTATTTTTATCTGATTTGCCAATGGCAAATCAAGGTTTTTCAAGGCATAAGGGGATCAAGAATACATTTTGAAGGAAGTGGGTGGGCACTAAGGTGCACCCGGACGGTATTGCGTCATCCCGGCTGCCTCATCCTTGCGGGACAACCTGGCTTCAAGATGAGATACCTTCTGCCACTGGTAAAATTGGGTTGGCACAATGCCGTTTTGGTCACAAACCCCTGAGATAGGCACCTTTTCCACCTAGATACTTTCACAGAAGCTGAACCTTCTGTGGAAGGAAACATTGCTCTGGGCCAGCACGGGGTGCGAGATTCCCATGCCGGCCTTTATTTTTGCGTTTCAGATTGGATTTCGGGTCTTTGGTTGACAACTCGTGATTCATCATATATGATTTTACGGGACGTCAGCGACAGTGTGATCTTTTATGCCAGTTTGGTATATGGAGCCTTGTTATGTTTGAAGAGCCACGTATCGGTATTATAGGCGGTTCGGGCCTTGGCCAGGCTCTAACCCGCCGAACGATCGGGACAGAACACGATATCGACACGCCTTTCGGCAAGCCTTCAGGCCCGGTCATAACCTGCGAGGTCAGTTCGATTCCCATCGCTTTTTTGGCCCGCCACGGTCCGGGCCATATACTAAACCCATCGTCTGTTCCCTACTGCGCCAACATTTACGCCCTGAAATCCCTCGGCGTCACCCATATCATCGCCAGCGGAGCCAGCGGTTCTCTCGTCGATGGGATCGCTCCGTCAGAGCTTGTCATCCCCGACCAGGTGATCGACAAGACCTTCAAGCGAGCCAACAGTTTTTTCGACGGACAACTGGCAGTGCATGTGGACTTCGCTTATCCATTTTGTCAGCAACTGCGTCAGCTTCTGCTCGACGCCGGCGACACGATAGCCGCCAAAGTGCACGACGGCGGCACATACGTGTGCATGGAAGGACCGCAGTTCAGCACCCGCGCCGAGTCACTATTGCACCGTTCATGGGGCGCACATCTGATCGGCATGACGTGTATGCCCGAGGCGAAACTGGCGCGTGAAGCTGAGATCTGCTATGCCCTTGTAGCACTGCCGACGGACTACGACTGTTGGAAACCACACGCCGGCGAGAAAGACAAACACTCTCTTATGACTGAAATAATCGGCAATCTCAATATCGCCACCGAAAACGCCATCGAGCTGATAAACGCCGCTCTGACAAAAGCAGCCCCACTGCTCCAGACCCAATGCGAACACCACAGAGCACTTGAACTGGGAATATGGTCAGACAAGAACTACATCACCGACCCCACCTGGCACAAACTCAAGCTGCTCATCGAAAAATATATAATGTAAACATATCCTCGATGTCGGCGTTGCACTTATTCGTTATAACTAAGTGTTCGTAAAGTAGTTATGCGTGCTTGCCAGCTCAAAGCGGTCAGTTTGAGTAATTAATTGGTAGTCGCTTCCTGATGGGTTACGATCGGCACGTAACCGACCTCCAGTCCCGCGGGCGGTGTCACGAGAAGGGCCGGATCGAATGTCGCCAGGGTTCCACTGCTCAGCGGCGCCATGTAGTCCCTGTCGATAGGCCAGTTGACGTGTATCTTCTCGACGAAGGCCTGCAGTTTCGCCTTCTTTTCTTCACTCCAATTATACTGCTGGAAAGACGGCTGATCGATAAACCGGTACCAGAAGTATGTAACGGTCGAGCCGTCTGTAAGATTGACCTTGTAAGGGCCACTCTTCGGGCCTGGCTTGCTCCAGGCGCCGCCGGTCGGTGAGGTGTATGGATCGCCCGGTCGAGCCAGTCTGAACTCCTTGGTCAGAAGATTTGTCTCCTTTGGAACATCCGCGGCGGATACGGCGATGCGCTCATCCCCGACATGTTTGAAATACTGAGGGAAATAGCCGTTGGCGTTGGTAGTGCCATCGCGCCACTCCAGGCCCCATACATCGGATTCGAATATCCTGGTGTCAAAGATTTTGTCAACGCCGGTGATTTTCTTGCCGCCTTGATCGAAATGTGGCGTATATGTACCTAATTTGGACCTGAAGGCGCCCTTCTCGTCGAACTTTCCAGAGCAGGCCGGGCCACCATCCCGCCATGCTTTGAAGGCGTCGTACAAGGTCGCCTTGGAGTAATATGTTACGTCCTGCACCAGCAGGGTTCTTCCTTTGTCATCTACCGGGAACTGCAACTTGGGCAGTTTCGAATAAACGACACCCTTGGAGTCCTGAGACCGGAAGCACGGCACAGTGTTGATCTCCATGGCGCCGCCGCCCATCACGCCAGGGCGGGCATCGAGTCCGCGTCCATAGATAAATGGATAATTGAATAACTTTCCGATCTTGCTCCATGTCTCCGGGATATAATAGGCCATCGGCCCTTTGAAGTTGGCCGCACTGAGAAAACAGGTCCAGGCCTGATCACCGGTTGGAGGGTCGCCGGTGGTAGGCTCGGTAAAGGGTAAGGCCATGTAGGTGATCCCGAGGAATTTGCCGTTGGGATTACCCTGGAAAGGCAGTGCGTCCGGCGGAATGAGCAGACGATTGCTCAATTGAGCAATTCCCAACCGGTTATCCGGCAGTGCCTCGTTGCTGTAAAAGAACGACCATCCGGGTGAACCGACCTCGTAATCGTAACATTGCGGGGTGGCGTTCAGACTGAATTTAGGCGGGCCGTAGCGGAAATGGTTACCCGCCCAATAGCCCAGGCCTCCTTCCACAGTCTGAAAAACGCTATCCCAGGTAGGCCCTCGCTCCGGCCAGTTATCCCTGGCAAGTGTACCGATCGGAGCGAGCGGCTTATCCTTGTTGTCGGAATTGTCCGGTGATATCCAGGCGCTGGGCAAGCCGATCTGAAAATGGGCAATCGGCTTGTCAATCAGCGGCCAGACCGCGGCATAAAACCCCATGCCCGAACTGTAAGCAGCCCGGTCCGGCGGACGGGTTGCATTGTAGCTTATATAACCGTGCAGACCGTTGGAAGATGAGATGACGACACCCGCTTGACTTTCCCCGGCTTTGTCTGAATCGTTCTGCTGCCCTTGACAAGACCACGGCACGATTACGAGGGCCAGAATGACTAGTAATGAGGTTTTCATGTTTTTCTCCTTGATTAGATGGTTATTAAGTTACTGTTGCGAAAGCTACGTAACGCCGGCACCTTGCCGGCAACACCTGATTTAAACGTATGCTCCAATTATAGGCGGCTTCCTGCGAAGTAGCAACCCTGCTTTATTCAGTAAATTTTACAACTTATCCGTTTATATGATGTTTGCCTGATCCAGATTATCATTGTTTTTGTGCCGTGGGTATCTCTTATGATTCCCTGCCTGAAATTCGTGCATGGAACTTGTTTTTTACCGTCAATTTCCATTTGAGCTGAGGGCTTGGCGTCCCAGTTCTTGATGACAAAGCAGGGATTCATTACGGGATTTTCCTGGGAACCATCCAGCTCAAATGAGAGCGTATCCGATTCTTTTATTATGACATAAGCTCTTTGTCTTTTATCGTAATCACTGCCCTGACCGCCATTCATAGAGATTAATTTGGCAGGTGTATTCCATGAACGGTTAAGGTCCTTAAGCTCAGTTGCCGGGAGGTTTGTTATTCCATAGATATTATATAGTTCCGTTCGACCATCGTCGAGAAGATGGTCCAGGCCATCAAGCGTCCCCAGGCATGAAGAGCTTGTCCGGTCTTTTCCGGTCGCTACCGTGCCGTCACTTGGCAGGAGGCCAAAAGGATAATGGTTCCAGGCGTTATACTTCGAATGGCCATAAGCCAGTCTCATTGATTCCCATTGGCTGTATGGTCTCCAGTTTGAACCGACTTCTCCGATATTGAAATGTTTATATTCGGAGTTAAGATTCGTGTACACCAGGTTTTTATTTCCGGCAATCAGCGGAGTGTTTCTAAAGGTTGGGCCGACGGAATAATTCCATGTTTCTGTTTCTCCGGCCATGTTGGAAAGGGTGACAGAATCATAGGGGACATTGTCTTCAGGCCTGGTTCCCGGTTGGCTGAGCATTTCGTTTTGTTGTGTTTGTGCCGGGAGGTCGGCTAATCTTCTGCTCACCTGATAGCGCACAGATACGGCATCCGGATATATATACCAATACTCGTCGGTCCACAAACCCCATCCGTTTTCATCCACTTCCATCCAGTCATAACTAATACCCACGCTTGCATTTCGCCAGTGAACGACCACCCTTGCATCGGTATTCTCGATGAGCCGAACGTGTGAGTAGCGGCACATCTTGTCGGACATGTGTTCATAGCATTGGTCGGTATAATTTTCCGGGCCCTGGTCACTCATCCAGATGCCTGCCGGACCAGGTTGGGTGACCAGGCTGGGCAGGTAATTCGTACCACGCCAAAAAACAAACCGGCTGGGTTTGTCGTCAAAGGAGACAACTATGTCCGCATAGTCACCCACGCGCCAAAGGCCGTCCCACTCCGGGCTGCATTTGAGTTTTGTATAAGCAGCACCAAAACCGCCTGCTTTGTCCGGCCCCGCCGGCAAAACCCAATATTGCAAAGGTTGGGGGACATCGGGCTTAAAAACAAGGTAGTCGGAGTATATTTCCGACGCATTCAAGGCCCTGTCGAATATCCGTACCTCATCGATCAGACCGCTGAAAACCATATTTGAAAGGAATGACTTTGTGATCGTGCGTTCATAAGCCCATGGATATTGTTTTTCGTGAGCCATGCCGATATAAAGGTCCAGACCATTTGCATCTTTGACCGCCCCTGACGCCGGTTTGGTACTCACTAAGACTCCATCGAAATAAATAGAGAAGCCCTTGGTTTTTTCGTAAACACCGGTAACAAAGGTCCATTTTAACAAGTCCGCTTTTTCGCTGGTGTCTAATCCCCGCCATTGGCCATTTACATAAGCATACAGTCCTATCTGCCCGAGATGATTTATCTCCAGGGAATACCCGGCCTTTTTGTCCTGGTCATGATCGACGATGCCTGAGCGGTTCCATGAATATTCCTGAGGAGCGATCCAGGCCTCTATTGTAAAATTACCACTTATCTCCGGCAGTTGGCCGGCTGGCAGTGTTACTTTGTTGGTGTAGCCGTCAAATGACAGACTTGTTCCCGATACCCCTGTTCTCCAATGGCCCTCCACACCGCCGACAACACAATCGTATCCATTGACACTTTCTTTCGTCAGATGGTAATTAGGTTTCAATCCTTCGTCGAACCTCATCCATACCACCGGAAACTGGACGGCCTTATCGATAATCGCAGGCCCCGGAACCGCTTCACCCGGGAGATTCTGCAACTTCGCCGGTATGGTTTTTTTAATTGTAATGCCTGAGGACGTAAGTTCCAATTCCTGCTGGATTTCATTCGAGGGGTCATTCCAGTCATCGAGCTTATAACAGCCTTCTTTGACTCTCCTGGTAACAGTCGCATCCGCGTTAATGGTAAAATATTCGTCCGCATACTGGGCAAAATACTTTCCAATGTCGCCGCCGTAAGTTTTCCGGAAATCTGTAAAGCTTTCGCTGTTTTGGTTCGGGGCATACCTCCAGTGGATGATAACCTTATCGGATGAATTTTCAATTATCCTGACATAAGAGCATTTATTGATTTTATCGGGTCTCTCGGCAGGTCCGTCACCGCTGATTGGTATTATTTTGTCAACAAAGTGCTTCGTTTCCGCGGTTTGCCAGTACGGCAAATAACTGTATTCACGGCTGAATACAAGTTTCCCCAGTTCTCTTACATTGACGACAATATCAGCATATTTTCCAGTATTGTTCCCGTCCTCATAATCGAGCCTTGTATAGTACGCATAGAAATCCCGAGTCTGTGAATAAGCGGAAGCGTTCGTCAAAAGAACAACAGCCACGCACAGAAAGAATCCGACAATGCGTTTCCAGATTAGCTTATCCATTATTCGTTTCCTCCGAAAGATGAAGAGAATTGGGTCAATAACGCGTTTTACTCAAATTAATCATTTGTCGCGATCTATAGAAATCTCTACCATTTGGTCGGATTCCAGTTCGAGCCAAATTACAAGGTCATATTGATTGATCGTGCGGATATGGCCGAGGCGACAGGCTTTGCCCTGTGGAATCATTTTTCCGTTCACCTTTAGCAAGGCTTGATGATCCCCCCAGTTTTTGATAACAAAAGCCGGATTAACCACAAGGCCCTGGGAATCAGCCTGCAAGCTAAGTTTGAGTTTTTCTATTTCCTGTTGATCTGAACTGGAAATCACATAACATCGTTGAGTAGAATCATATTGGCCCTGAGAAGCACCTTCATGGATAACCAGTTTCGGGGGCATGACCCAGGATCGCGCCAATGCCGTTAACGATCCCGCTGTGTTTTGTGTTGCACCATACATCCAGGTCCACCAGTAAGTATTGTTTTCGCCTTCATGCGGTCTCGGACTCGCCCAGGCCAATGAGAAGTGTGACGGGCGATCCGCAGCCTGGCAGTACCGTCCATCAGATGGGATCATCGCGGCAGGCCAATGGTTCCACCATGGGAAATGCGAGACCTCCTTGCGGTGTTCATGGGCAAAGCAAGTGAAGTTGCATTCCATTTCAAATATCTGAAACGGTTTGTATTTGCTCTTCAGATTGACCACCATGATGTTTGGTTTTTCACCCAGGGCATCGCCAAAATGGATATAAGAACCTATCTCCCAGCGTCCGGCGGTTCGGAACATGGGGGATTTTTCGGCCCAGGTATAAGTGTGCTGCTTTCCGTTGAGGTTTGCCAGTGTCATCGCACTCAGATCAATAATATCCTCGGGCCTTTGGCCGGGCTGACAAAGTGCAATAACTTCTTCAGGCCATAGTGGCTCGCCGTCGGAATGGAGAACGACTTTACGAATGCCCACCTGGTCGGGATAGAAGGTATAATACTCATCGACCCAATCTTCCCAGCCTGATACTGGATTGACCTGGGAATGATTGCCGTTGGCAGAGGTAGGCAGGTAACGCCAGTGTACAACAACGCGAGCAGGTGTATTTTCGATAATACGCACGTGAGAAAAACGGCAGCGGGGATCAAGCATGTGCTCGATGCATCCATCCTTCTCATTGAAGTTTTCAATGCTCTGGTCCGCCATCCATATATCATTCTCCATGACCCATGCGGGGCTATAACGTGTTCCGCGCCAGAACACAACGCGAACGGGTGAATCATCGAACTGGACTACGATATCCGAATCTGATGATATCCGCCAGAGCGTGTCCCACTCAGGATAATACTCGAGACGAATGTAGGATGCCCCGAATTTTCCAGGACCGGATGGTCCGGATGGCATGATCCTCTGTGGAAGATCGGCGGCGAGGGTGGGTTTAGAGGAAGTATAATTTTTCTCGATGGTTTTTAATGAAAGCGACCTATTATGAATCCGCAGTTCGTCAACAAGACCATCCAGTGAATACCAACAGGGGAGCGTGGCAAATGCCCGGACAGGATGAGATGGTTCGATTTTCTGGTGCGGCATACCGATTCGCAGGTCCTGGGCTTTGGCAGGGCGAAATTCCCCTTCTATTTTCATTTTCGCTGCTTCCATGCCATCAATGTAAAGAACAATTCCTGTTTCCCGGTCGAAGGCGGCCGCGACATGCGTCCATGTTCTCAAGGGGATTTTACTTTCAGATCGGCAGATTTGCCAATCGCCGCTGCCAACGTGAAGGCCAAGATAACCTTGCGGACTGATCCCGAAAAAGAAACCGGCTTTTGGGGAATCGGCAGAAATATCGTCGGGCCAGCAGGCTTCATCCAGGTTGCTGTTCGTACTAATGGTATCCTCCTGGGAAACAATAGGCGCCCAATTCCATGGATAAGCACCAATCGCGATCCATGCTTCGATTGTGAAAGCCTGGCCTAATTCGGGGACCGATTCCGCCGAGCGGGTAATGCAGGTTGTATAGCCATCCATCACAATCGCCTGACCTTTGACGCCACGGATCATACGGTAATTACCACTGATTGGATCCTGTTTTCCGCTGACAGAGTCCAGGACCTTCTTATCCTGTACGCGGTCAAAGTCCCAATAGGCGACTGGCTGTGTGTCCTGCGCTAGTGAATCGCCTGCAACTGCAAGAAAGATCAGGAAATAAACAAAGAGTCCTTTTTTAAATGTGGTGCACATGAATAGCTCCTAACTAATTGAGGAATTAAAGGAGAATCAACTTTTCAGTGCGATTTCGCCTACGCGGCTCTACGTGTCGCACTTTTTATTGTGTGTTGCTTATGCGCAAAGTCAGAACAGGGTCTATCACCTGCGACAACAGAGCCTATTATAGCTGTGGCGATAGTATCGAAAAGGGGAAAATATCGCCCATTGCGGGCACTTTACATTTTGAATTCCTGCCCCACCCCAAAAAATGCGCAAAATAAGGGCCGACAGGGGACATTGCATCCCATGCCGGCCAGGAGGCTTGTATGCTCTCACAGAAGAGTCACATTCTGCGAGAACACTCGTATTATACGTTATTCCAGGTGCTTTTGTCAAATAGGTAATTGCTTTTTTTACTCTTGTTTCTCGCAGCAAATGTGCCGACAAAATTACAAAACTATTCGGTAAATCACCCGACATCCTAGGCCTTCCATGCCACAAAAATAGCCAAAGGACCATGTGTGCCATTGTTGAGAACGCCTGCTACCCCCGTTCAGGTTTATTAAAAGAGTATATGGAAGGCACTAAGATTAGATTGATATTTCCGCCACCCGACTCGCCGAATTTGAATCTGATCGAACGGTATAGGAAGTTTTTCAAGAAAAAAGTGCTGAACAACCGTTATTATGAGACGTTTAAGGAATTCCGGCATTCGTGCCAGAACTTTTCCCGAAAACGCAAGCCAATATTTGCCGAGATTGCAAACTCATAAGCGATTGGTATAATGTCCGGAAGTATGAATCAAACCATGAAGATAGTAGCTGATGAAAATATACCGTTTGTCAGGGAGATTTTTGGTTCCCTGGGCCGAGTTATCTGCTGTTCCGGGCGCAATATGCATTGCGGTACGGTCGCCGATGCGGATGCGCTGTTGGTCCGGTCCGTTACGAAGGTGGACCGCAAGCTGCTGGAAAATAGCCCGGTTCGCTTTGTCGGTACGGCTACGATCGGTACCGATCACGTCGATCAGGAATACCTCAAGGGGTGTAGAATAGCTTTCGCTGACGCTGCCGGGTCAAATGCCAATTCGGTGGCTGAGTACGTCGTCGCCGCTGTGCTGGTATTGGCGCAAAAATACAACTGGAACCTGGAAGAAAAGATTCTCGGTATTATCGGTGTGGGTAACATCGGCTCAAGACTGGAAAAAAAGGCACAGGCCCTGTCGATGCGTGTTTTGCCCAACGATCCGCCTTTGCAGCGTCAGACCAATGACAGCCGATATGTCTCGCTGGATCAGCTACTGGAAATGGCCGACGTTATCACGTGCCATGTTCCACTGACCAACACAGGGCGAGATGCTACTTATCATCTGTTCGATGAGAAGACCCTTGCCCGAATGAAGGGGCGGGCTGCTTTGATTAATACATCCCGCGGTCCGGTAGTTGACAACGGGGCCCTTGGCAATGCCCTGGCGGCCGGCGCCATCGGCCCAGTTGTGCTGGACGTCTGGGAGAACGAACCAAACATCGATGCGCAACTGCTCAATCGCGTCGCTATAGGCACACCGCACATCGCCGGCTATTCACTGGACGGCAAGGTCAACGGTACGGCGATGCTGTACGATGCAATTTGCCGGTTCCTCAATACTCCCAACAGATTGCTCGTCGATCAGTTGATGCCCGCCCCGCAGGTGCCGGTGATAGAGCTGAACACAACCGATGGTTCCGATCAGCAGCTTCTGTCGCAAGGGCTTGGGCGCATATACAAGATTATGCATGACGATCTTAATTTTAGAGAAATAAACAACAAGCCGCCTGACGAAAGAGGCCAATGTTTCGATTTTCTCCGCAGAAACTATCCGGTTCGCCGTGAGGTTTTCAATACGCGCGCTATCCTGAAGCCGCACAAAGCGTCACTGGCTGAGAAATTGGCCATACTCGGCTTCCAAATCGAATCGTGACGCCAATTTTAAATTTTCTGAGCCGTAAGCCCATATAAATCATATCTTTGCGGAATCGCTGCCTGGGTCTCAAAGGCCTTGACAGCGGTGCGAAAACAGGTTATATCGACAGTAAGTTATTGTTTCGTGACTGATTGTGTTTACCAGTCATTCGGAAAGTTTGGGCCTGGCGGCCTGAACGGTTACTGAAGGGCAGATTATGTCAGCAAAAGCAGAAAAAAGTTTGTTTCTGGCGGTTTTGTTTTCGTTCATACCGGCGGTTTTGGCAGTTGATCTTCAGTCCGCTACGGATGTTGATGCCGTATTGAAGGCCGTTGCCGGTTACGAGTTGGATCAATCTCGAGCCGGGCTTTCGGCTGTTGAAAAAATGGTTAATAATGCCGCTGGCGAGCCGGTTCTCCGGGAACAACTCACGGCCAAGATGGTGGCTATGCTCGGATCGGATGGCAGTATCGAGTGCAAGAAATTTCTTTGTAAGCAACTTTCGCTGATCGGCTCGGTCAGTGAGGCGCCCGCCCTGGCGGCGCTGCTGGGCGATAAGGACTTGTCGCTGGCGGCGAGGTCGGCACTGGCGAGAATTCCCGGTGACCAGGTTCTCTCGTTGCTGCGTGAAGCGAGTAAGAAGCTCACAGGAAAGCAACTGATCGGCGTGATTAATACTCTCGGAGACCGCCGGGACGAAAACGCGGTCGATATTATTTCCAAATATATGACCGACAAAGACCCTGATGTTGTAAACGCGGCCATTGATGCGTTGGGCAAGATCGGCAATGCTACGGCTGGGGCGGCCTTGTCTGGTGCCAAGGCCACGCTGCCGGAAAAAACGCAACCGCTATTACGTAGTGCGCTTTTACAATGCGCCGCAAGGTTGACGGATGCCGGCAAGAACAGGGATGCGGCGGAGATCTATAAGTGGCTGCGTAATCCTCAGGAGCCCAAACAAGTCCGAATTGGGGCGTTTCGCGGGACGGTGGCCTGTCAAAAAGACAAAGCTGTAGATGTGATTCTCGATGCCCTGTCTGTCAAGGATATTACGATGCTCTCGGCGGCGATAAGTTGCGTACCGGCCATCAATGGCCAGGTTAATATGCGAGCTATTGTCAAATGGCTACCGCTGTATCCATCTGATATGCAAATTCAGTTCATTACAGTTCTTGTCGAGATGGATGCTTCGAAAGCCATTGAAGAAATTATTGCAGTCAGCAGGCAACCCGACCGGGATGTTCGTTTTGCGGCCCTGCGGGCGATTGGCCAACTGGGTGGTGCTCGGCGTGTGAAGATGCTGGCCGAGCTAGCGGCAAAAGCGGAAGGGGAGGAACTGCAGGTTATTCGGGAGAGCCTAGTCAGCCTGCGGGGTGAGGACGTCAATGCAACCATGACCGGCATGTTGGAAAAAAACAACGTGGATGCGTCAGTCAAGGCGGAACTGGAGCGAGCTTTGGCGGACCGCCATGCGACTGAAGCGATGCCGACATCGCCTGCTGGAAATGGCGAAATTCAGTAGGTGGCAGATTATTGAAGCTTACAGTGCTTTACGGATTTTGGCTACGGAGAAGGATTTGGCCGATCTGTTATAACTGCTGAACCTCTACGGGGTTCCGGGAATTTGTTGGAGTGGTGTTGTTCCAGGGGTTTTGTTCGTTTGAGGTTCACTGTGCCGGCGGCTATGCATATTCGACCCACTAACGGGGTCGGAAGGGGTACGATCAGCTAGTTTGGATATTGCGTAAGTCTTTGTAATTAAGTACGTTAAGTTTTATTCGCTCTGTAATGCTACCACAGTCTCAAAAAAAGTGGTAAATTGTGTATGAATTCGTTCCGGCAGGCGCTCTAAGATTATAGAATAAAATGATGTGATGACGCCAACAACATGATAGCTGACTGAGTATGAGATAATATGAGTTCGACGGCAAATAAAACCGAAGCGGCGTTGGTGTGTGCCGGGCGTGAGGGTGAAAGAGAGGCTTTGCGCGAGTTGCTGGAGCGTAACTGGGACTGGCTTAAAGGCTTGGTTTACAGTATGTTAGGTAATATTGACGATGTGGATGATGTTCTGCAGAACATTTGTGTGGTGGTGATCGATAAGATCGTGACGTTGCGGGAGCCGGAGCGGTTTCGTGGGTGGCTGGCAACGGTGGCCCGACGGGAGGCCCTATCATATCGGCAGAAACGCAGCCGAGACTCGATGCGTCTGGGTGATCCGTTGGCGGTGCGGCAGGACGATGGTGAATCGCCAGGAACAGATGAAATAGCGGTTCAAAATGAACAGTACCAGCAGATATTGGCTGCGGTGAATCTGCTGCCTGAAAAATACAGAGAAGTTTTTGTGTTGAAATATATGAAAGATATGAGCTACGCAGAAATAACCGAGATACTGGAAATACCTGCTACCACTATCCAAGTCCGCCTGGTTCGTGCCCGTCGGATGGTACACAATCGACTTACCGGTAAACCGGCAGATAAGGTTCCCCGAACATGAATGAAGAAATGTTGGAAATTCTGATTGGCAAGTATATAGACAGTGAGATCACTCCGGCAGAAGAGCGTCTATTGCAAATGGAACTAGAGCGAAACGAGCAGGCCCGTCGGATGCTGGAAGAGTTGCGTAAACTGCAGGATCAGGCCCGCCAGGCTCTGACGGCCCATGTTGTTGAAGGTGGACAATCGGCAGAGGTTGTCTTCGAGCGGGCCTGGGCTGAGCGGTCCGGCGGTTGGCGGAATGCCCGGCCGATAAAGCTGGGAGGCTGGCTACGGTTCGCAGCGGGTTTGGCGGCGGGGTTTGCGTTGGCCCTGGGAGGATACTTCGTTTTGCCGCGGTCTTTGCCGTCTCAGCCACAAGTGACCACGCACGATATGTTTGCAACCGCGGAAAACACGACGACAGGATCGGTTGCAGAACCGCGTATTGTTCGGGCGCCCCGAACGGTAGTCGATCCGAGTATCAGGCGAACAATCGACTGGTATAATTTTACCGATGATACGGGAGACCAATGGCTGGTTGAGACCCATCGGGAGAATAAATTTGTCCCGGTGGTCTATCACGGAGATTTGTAACAGGAGACTGAGATGAAAAAGAGATTAGTTAGCGTAATGTTTTTTATGATTGCTGTTTTGTTGGCAGGTAATGTGATGGTCACTGCCGGGTTGGGCGGCGGGGATGAGCGTCCCTATATTGGCGTCAGGTTGGATTCTCGGCCGCTGGATGAGTTGCTGGTTAAACACCTTCGTCTCAAGCCCAATCAGGGTTTGGTTGTTAAAAACATACAAGTGGACAGTCCTGCGGACAAGGCCAACCTCGAATGCGACGATATCATTATCGGTTTTGGGGGTAAAGATGTGACCGATTATGATGATTTTGTGTCTGATATTCGCCAGTCAGGCGTTGGCGATGAGGTCAATCTGGAGATTATCCATCTTGGCGAGCGTAAGACGGTTAATCTGACTCTGGCGGCAGCGAGGGAGGTTATCGAATGGAAATATCCCATGGAGCCGGACTACATGGAGAGATGGCAACCCGGCAGGATGTTTCGGCTTGAACCTGATAAAAAACACTGGCAGCAGATGCCTTTCGATGATCTGCCCGATACGAGAATAAAAAAGTATATCGAGGATACTTTCAAGCAACGATACGTATATAGTTATCTGTCCGATGACCAAAATTACGAGGTTGAAATTAACGGCGCCCCCCACAGTAACGATGCGACTGTTACCGTACGTATCGACCGCAACGAGTATAAAGCTACCGTCGATCAGATCGACAAGCTGCCGGAAAAATACCGTAAAGCGGCCCAGGACGCCCTGGAAAATGCCCGCAAAGATTCCGAAAGATTAGTCGATCCTGATGACATGTCAGGTCCACCGTCAGATGAGCCATGGGGCTATGATTTTTTTGACAGGCCGTTTTTACAGCGTAGTCCCGGGCGTGAGTTTGGTTTGCCTGGCGATCTTCACAAACAGATGCGTGAGATGATGGAGCGAATGCAAGAGATGGAACAAAGAAACCGAGATTTATTTGAGCGGTTTGAAAGAAAAACAGACGAGACGAACCCGGATTCTGACAAGATAGAGCTATAATAAAGAGGTTTTGAATTTTTTGGTTATGGATTTGGGTTGTATAATGGCGGCATCGTTTGATCAGGTGCCACTATGTCCTGGTAGTTTTCGATGATGATTCCATATTTACCGCCGCTCAGGAAGTAAGGTTGGGAGTTTTCTCTTCTATGTTTTCCAAGTAGCGTTTTGCGAATTCATCGAAGCCGATCTCTCCGAGTCCCAGAATGTGCATCAGTTCACCCGTATCGGAGAAATCAAGTCTTTGTTCTGGATCATAGTAAGTAAATGCCGCCTTCCATGCGGCTGAAAAGGTCGGGTGAACGATTGCAGCTCTAACGAACGCGTCATTTCCGCCTTTTTTGTTAAGGTAAGCATTGGCATCGCGAATCCTGATATAGTCGGTATGCTTTTTCGTGTACGCCAGGGCGGTGTCTGTCGTTTGGTCCTCGTTCCAATTGCTGTGCTGAACCACGTGGATTCTTGTGGCGGTGTCAATCGCGGGCGATTGCTTCTTAATCCTCTCCACAACAGCCGCGGTGATGTCAGACTGCCCGCCCTCCTTGACCCAGACGTCACCCCCAGCCTCGATGGTTTTGGTCCATGTTTTCGCCAATTCGTTAACAACCGCCTCGCGAGAGGTGTGCGCCGCCAGCCAGCCACAACAGTTCTTCCATGCGGCGTCCATGACAGCATCGGAGTCGCGGTCGAAGTGTTTCGCGTTTTTGCCGTAAGCCCCGGATACGGGAACAACGTGTTTCGATATCCAATATGCTCCGTAAAGAGATTGGAGAAGTGTTCTGTCCGCTGCGGCGCTGTGTCCGTCATCTTTGTCCGGTGCATGGTCATAGTGCAGTGATATCAAGTCTTTAGCGGGTGCAAATGGCCTTTGGGCAGGCTGGTTCTCTGCCTGTCCTGCAAGAGAAGAGATGCCGATCAACAGAGTCAGCAGAGCGGTTGTTCTTTTCATGTTCATACAACCTATCATTTTGTGATATTCCTTGTTTCTTGTGCATAATTAGACTTTACTATAAAATAACCCGTCTGAGCCATGAAGTCAAGTTGTTTTTGCCGGTTTAAGCTGGTTTGAGCTTACAACGCGGCATGTGCGATATGGGCGTTTCCAGCCGAGGAATTGGGTTTAGAAAAACCTTGACAGTGGTATGAGAATTTGGCATATTGATTCTGTACCCAATGCGTCCTGTTGAATGAAAATTGGGTTGGAAAAACTGTGGAAGCTGGCCATATAGAAGGTGTTGAACGATGAACCATGTAGAACGTTTCAGGGCAGTTATGAATTTCAAGTCCGTAGATCGCCTGCCTCGTTGGGAATGGGCAATGTGGTGGGACAAGACAATAAAACGCTGGCACAAAGAAGGTCTGCCGAGAGAATTGGCTGAGAACGATATTTTTGGTATTTCCGAATATTTTGGGCTTGATCCTTATATTCAATTCTGGTTCAGCACGACCCAGTCAACTATCGAAGCGGTTCAGCACCACACAGAAGGTTCAGTACATAATATGGATGATTATTTAAGAATTAAGCCAAGCCTGTTTCCGGATCATCGGCAGGCTATTGAAAAAATGCTTCCGCTGGCTAAAAAACAAAAAGAAGGGAATATGGTTGTTTGGGTGACTTTTGAAGGTTTTTTCTGGTTTTCAAGAACTCTTATGGATATAGAGAAACTAAGTTATGCTTATTTTGATCAGCCTGAATTGGTACATCAGATAAACAAGGATTTACTTGATTTTAATATCGGATTGATCAGGCAGATGGAGAAGACCTGCGTTCCAACGTTTGCCACCGTAGCCGAAGATATGAGCTATAACCATGGGCCAATGATTTCTGAGCGGATATTCAATGAATTTTTGGCTCCCTACTATAATCAAATAATTCCCTTACTAGATGAGCTCAATGTGATTAGCATTGTTGACACAGATGGAGATGTTACGGCTATGATCCCGTGGCTCGAATCGGTTGGTGTTCAGGGGGTTTTGCCATTGGAACGGCAGGCAGGTGTTGATGGTGATAAATTGAGAGAACAGTATCCGAAGTTCGATCTGATAGGTCATTATGATAAAATGGTCATGCCCCATGGCGAGGAGGCTATGCGAGAGGAATTCGAACGCCTGGGGCCCCTGATGCGAAAGGGTGGTTTCATTGCGAGTGTGGATCATCAGACTCCTCCAGGGGTTTCTCTGGAGCAATATAGAATTTACCTTAGACTGCTTGAAGAATATACGCGACTATCCTGACACTTATAGCTGTAATTAAGGAGTGATTTCGATATGTATGATGTAGCTGTATTGGGTGGAGGACCGGGAGGTTATGTTGGGGCGATGCGAGCGGCTTTGCGCGGCGCGAAGGTTTGTTGTATAGAACAAGGGCTTCTGGGCGGGACGTGTCTGAATGTCGGATGTATTCCCACCAAGGCGATGCTTCATGCCAGTGAGGTGTTCTGGCAGACTTCCGTGGCGAAAGACTATGGTATTTTGGTTGACAAGGCTCGTGTCGATTCGGCTGTTTTTATGAAGCGGGTGGGTAAGGTGGTGGCCGGTCTGCGTGGCGGTGTGGGGTTTCTGCTGAAGAAACGCAAAATTGATGTTATAAACGGTCGTGGAAAGCTCGCAGCCAGCGATACGATTGAGGTCGAAACCGACAACGGCATCCAACAAATAAAGGCCAAGTCGATTATTCTGGCTATGGGCGCCAGGCCGGTCCGGCCCGGTTTTCTTCCGTGGGATTGTCCGGATCTAATGACGACCAATGAAGCTACGACCGCTAAAGATCTGCCGAAAAGCGTTATCATTATCGGTGGTGGGGTGATCGGTTGTGAATTCGCGACGATGTACGCGGAACTGGGTATTCCTGTTACGGTGGTGGAAATGCTCGATAGCCTGGTGGCTAATCTGGATGAAGATATCTCCAAGGCGGTTTATGAGAGTTTGAAGAAGCGAAGCGTTAACATTATTACCGGTAGTAAGCTGATGTCGGTTACGCCAGGTGAGTCGGCGGTTGCGGCTCAGTTGGAAAACGGTCAGGAAGTTACGGCCGCTAAGGTTCTGGTCGCTATCGGGCGGGTGGGTAATGTCGAGAACATTGGTTTGGAGGCGGTTGGCGTTGAAGTGGCAAACGGATTGGTTAAGGTCGATGATCACTGCTGTACGAATGTTGACGGGATATATGCGATAGGGGATATTGCCGAGACGCGACAATATGCACATCTGGCCAGCCGAATGGGTATTGTCGCCGCTGATAATGCTACCGGCCATCAGTCCAGTGACGACCGTAGTGTGGTGCCGTGCGGTGTTTATACGCATCCGGAGGCCGCGGCCGTGGGGCTGTCGGAGCGAGAAGCGAAACAACAGAGCAAGGATGTGCGTATAGCTCGTTTTCCGTATTCGGCCAGCGGTATGGCCCAGGCTTACGGCCAGCCCCAGGGGATGGTAAAGATTATCGCGGAGGCGGATATCGGGGGTATTTTGGGTGGAGTTGTCATTGGTCCCCATGCTACGGATGTGATTGGTGAAATCGCCCTTGCTATGCGGTGCGAGCTGACGGTCGAGGAACTGGCTGCGACGATTCATGGGCATCCGACCTTCAGCGAAGCGGTCGGCGAGGCGGCCGAGGCCTGGCTTGGTTTGCCTTTACATGGTATCGGTTAGACCGCCCCGGACAAATGGTTCGCATCGGGTCGGTCGATAGGTGCGAAACTCAGGGATCGCAGCGCTATGGTATGGTAGCGTTGACGTATTTTTGAGCTCTTTTGCGGGCGTCCTCATCCTGGCAGACAGCAATTACTTTTTTCAATATTGCATGCACATCGTCGCCCTGAAGACCTTGTCTTCTGGGGTCCCTCTGCGGGCAGGCGATTTTCACGGCGGCCAGGGCCGCTTCAGCTTGTAAGGTTTTATCGTCGAGATAGGTAGCCACGAACTTGAGCGATTCGATAGTTGGCACATCAGCCAGGCCGGCGAGGATGAGTTTTTTTTCCTCTGCTCGTTCGGCGGCAGCTATGGCGTCTTTGTACAAATCGAGTTTGTCTTCGTTGGTCAGGTCGGCTGTGGCCACAAGGCGTACGCAGCCGCGGAGCGAGAGGACCTGATATTTCAATTCCCTGGTATTTCTTGCGATGTTGATCAGTTCAGTAATGGCGCCGCCGGCGTCGGGCCAGTCGGCCAAGGTTCGTATGGCGGCATCGGCAACGTCGGCATTGGTGCTTTTTGTTTCGGTTATGACGACCTGTAGTGCTTTGTCGCCGCCGATAAAGGCCAGCGTTTGCAGAAGAGGGGCTTTCTTGTTGTCGGTCGTCTTTTTTATCGCGGTCAATATTTGATCGGCTCGCCTTTGCGGATCGGCGATCCGGTTGGCGGTCGCTGCTACGGCCTTTTGTGCAACGGATTGCTCATCAGAGCTATCGGCATTGAGGAGAAGATCGATCAGTCCTGACAGATGTTTTTCTTCTGCCAGGATGCCGAGTGCCTTGATGGCCGCTATGCGAACGGAACGATCGTTGTTTTTTGTCCAGGTGGAAATTGTTTCCAGATGCGCTTTTGCTTCAGGGACGGCCAGGACCTCCAGAATCGCCACCCGTGAGGGAGAGGATACGTCAGGCAGTGCATTTGCCATAGCAGTTATTGTCTGCCGGTCAGAAAGGCGAATCAAGGCGTCCTTGACGGCTGCGATTTGATCGGTCTGGTCAGTTTTCATTGCGCTGAGCAGGGCATCGATGCAATCTTTGCCTCCCAGTCGAGCGACCGCTGGAATGGCGGCCAGCTTGAGGTTTTTGTCCGTGTTTTCGGATGACAGTATTTTAAGCAGCGTCGGAATCGCTGTTTGATCGCCTCGGTTGGCGAGCATGGATGCTATTTCCCCCTGTGCTTCGGGAGAGACCTTTGCCATTTTTTCGGTCCATTCGGTTGTTGCTGATTTTCCGGGGATTTTAGCGGCTAGTTTTAACGCGGCGGCGCGGAATTCTTTGCCGGTACTGTCCATAGCGTTGAGCAGGTCGTCAAGTGCTTCGCTTTCTAAGGTAAAGACCAGCGTACTGAGAGCGGCGCATTGGACGTTCTGTTCGTCAGTGCGTGTTTCGATTAAATCGCGACAAATTTTGACGGAGGCTCGTTTTTGGCCGGTTTCGGCGAGTCGCTGAGCGAACAGCAGGTAGTAGGAAGTGCATTTGGCCCTTTCGTAGAGTGAGTTCGAGCGTGAGGCTTTGGCCAGTATCTCACCCGCTGATGGGTCTGGGATGTTGGCAATGGCATATAAAGCCGCATGGCGGGTGTTGGTGTCAGTGCTGTTGGCGTATTCGGCAATTTTTGCCGTAGCGTTCTCGGCGCGGAGGATGCCAAGAGCCTGTATGATTGTGACGCGATTGGCCCGGTCGGAGGAAGGAAGTGCTCTTAGCAGGACCTCGGCGGCGGCAGGTGTGCGAATTGTGAGCAAGGCCTGAGTGGCCGGTTCGCAGAGTCTGGGGTCGGTGAGGTATTTGCTTAATTGGGCGACGCATTCGTCCTTGCCGGCCTGCTGGAGGCGATGTATCAGGAATGCTTTTACCTCGTTGTCGGATGCTGATTCCAGGGCTTCTATAACCGCTTTGACGTACATTGCTCTGTCGGCTTCGGTGCCCGGCTGATTAACCCAGGTGGCCAAGCTGTTCAGGGCGAATCGAGCTGTGGTGTCGTCGCCGGTACCCGGAGGAACGAGCATTTGGCAGATTGCTTTAATCCCGGCAGGGCCAATCCTGACGATTTCAGCGGCAAGTGTGTCTGTCTCGGCGGTGCTTTGGGTGGGCATCTGAGCGATTATCTCAGTGACTTTGGATTGCACATCGTTTGCCGGCGAGACGGAAGCTGTAATGTGCAGAAGGGTAAAGGCAACTGCCAAGGTTAGTTTTGTTTGAGTTGTCATTGTTGGGTTTCTCCAAATGGAAGTCGTATTTTCTATATGTGCCAAGGCATGCGCATGGGCTGATCGATCAGGCGGTTGGCCTGTTCGTCACCGATGAAAAGTTGTTTGACCGGGTCGAAATGAAGTTTCCTTCCCAGACGTACCGCGATAACTCCTAAATTGACAAGTGTGCAGGAACGATGTCCGTTTTGGTCGTTGAGGGCAAATTTTTTGCGTGTTCTGACGGCATGTGCGAAATCGGTTACCTGCGGCTCGGGGTCGGGCAAGGCGTCGAGTTTTTTCTTTAAGTTGGGGATGTCGGATTCGAAGCCTTTGAATAGTTTGCCGTCGGGTCCTTCGATATAAGGTACGTTTTCGTCGCGGTTATCGCCGTCGAGAATAATCTCGCATCCGTCGGCGTATTTCATGGTAAGCCGTCGCCAGGCAACGGCGGCATCGGGATGTTGCTGTACCGTTTCGGCCTCTATTTCAACCGGGCTGGTGTCATCCTTGTCGAGTAGATACTGAACGGGGTCGAGATAGTGCATGCCCATGTCGCCCAGGCCTCCCCCGTCGTAATCCCAATATCCGCGGAACGATTGGTGTACCCGGTGAGGATGATAGGGTTTATACGGTGCAGGGCCGAGCCACATATCGTAGTCCAGTTCGTCCGGCACTTGCTGTGGTGTCAGATTGGTTTTTCCGCTCCACATACCCAACTTCCAGTCAAAGCCGGTCGGTCCGCCGATGGTGATTTTCAATGGCCAGCCTAACATGCCGCTTTCGATGAGTTTCTTGATTGGTTTGACTGTAGTTTCCATGCCGTAGAAGCCATCGGTGAATCGGAACCAGGTATTGAGTCTGAAGATTCGTCCATTTTTCTGAACGGCTTCAACGACTTTTTTGCCTTCTCCGATGGTGCGGGTCATTGGTTTTTCGCACCATATATCTTTGCCGGCCTCGGCGGCGGCAATAGCGATCAGGCCGTGCCAGTGTGGTGGTGTGGGGATGTGAACAATGTCGATGTCTGGCCGGTCGAGCACTTCGCGGAAGTCCTTGTAACCTTTGACGCCTTCGATATTGCGACTGGCGGCGGCGTTTAGAGCGTTTTGCAGGTGTTTTTCGTCCACATCACATACCGCTACCAGCCGGGCGCCTTCATAAAACATGTGTCCGGTCCCCATATCGCCCACGCCGATGACCGCTTTTGTCAATACATCGCTTGGGGCGGTGAAATCTGTTCCGCCCAGGACGTGGCGGGGTACGATGGAGAAGGCAGCGGCGGTAGCGGCGGCGCTTTTGATGAAACCTCGACGAGTAATTTTTCGTTTTGCTGTCATGGCAATCTCCTGTATCTGTCGAAATTTTAGATATTTTCAAACCAAGGCAGTTACAAAATATATGCTACCGCCACGGGCAAGTAATAGCAAGCGATATTAAACGGGGTTTTGGTTTAGGTTGTAACCGTGTGTTAGAAAAGCGGTTGCGTCGGTCGGCAGGAGGTTACTGCTTGGGGGTGATCTGTCGCCAGGTGCCCTGGGCGGGGACGAGACAGCCATCGTAAAACTTTGGCGGAGGGTTGTCAAGAATTGACGGATTCCAGTTAATGATGGTGTTATCGACAACCAGGCACTGAATAGTGGCAATGACCGTTCCCAGAATATTGCATTGTTTTCCTAAGGACAAAATGCCATCGCAGTATATCATCCCCTGAATAAGATTAGGATAGACATTAACAATGCTCCCATTGCCAGGCTCACCGGGCATACTGAAATCAACGCCAAGGCCATGCTCGTCAAGAGTCCTATCAGGACATATAGTAATATCGCTGTCCACAATTAGAGCCGGATAATCGGGGCGGGCGGGCGTCCAATTTATGCCTAATTCTATGGTACTATCATTTTTTGGGCTAGTAAGCAAAATGGTGCCAACGATACGACAATTGCTGATGGTGATTTTCTGGTTGGCGCAGTTAATTCTATAGAGGCCGTCCGGATTGGCGGGGCCAAACGGGTTTGATGCAGGACTCAGCAGCACATTGTTAATAGTAGCTTGAAAAGGGATATCCGTGGCGAGGGATTTGTAGTACTGGAGGATCGCCACTGTGTCTGGAAACTCCTTTGGTTCACTGCCTGGTGAGATGACACCAGTGATTCCCTGCGTATCTGCTATGGTTCCCACCGCTTCGGCGTCACCGTAGATGATCGTGCCCCCTTCGGTTTTGGAGATGTTACCGTTAGAGGTTACGTTTCCATTTATAACCACATTGTTTTTTATATCGAGGTTAGTTCCGGCAGCCACTGCATATTTCAGCAGTTCGGAAGGTATTCTTTCCTCGATCGCTTCAACCTGGATAGTTCGGCTGAGGCCATGCACGGTTGCAGTACAGGTTAATATGACCGGGTCTGTGCTATTGTTTGCCAGGTCAGCGTCGATGGGGTCCATACCGGTGACGCTGTAGGTGGCATCACCATTGGGAACGTCTTGCATCCACAAACCGTTACTGAGAATTTGTCGCCAAGTCGGCTCTGCGTTAGTGAATCGCAGGGCATGGCGGATACCGAGTTCAGCATAAATTCGGGCTTGTTCGATCTGTGTGTTGGAACGGGAGCTGCGACGAAACTGAAGGATATTGGTGGACAGAGCAAGGACGGTGGCAACCAGGACAATGGAGGCTGCCAGGGTCAGGATGTAAATACTACCGTTTTTGTTTTTAATCATCATTTTACTATTGTGGTAACGTGGCAGAGGTGTCTGCGATAACGTATCTCTGTTGGGTGAGTGTGTTATTGTTATTGTTGTTGGTTATGGTGATGATGACTTCTTTGAAGCCTTCGTCCTGGTCGTCTGCGGTTGGTAGCGTGAAATCGTCGGCTGCCACATAACTAACGGCAACGGAGCAGGTAATATCGGGATATTGCCAGTAAGGTTGACCAAACCGGTTCTGTGGCGGGCAGGCGGACCAGTTGTTATAATCGTCAATATCGTCATAATTGATACGAGTTGGTAGAATTTCATCAAATTCGGGACCGAGGCTTTCGCCAGGAGCGATGGGGTCTTCGTAGTGGCGATCTTTGATTTCTTCGATCATTTCGACAGCCAGCATGGCAGCGATATCTGCCTGTGTGGTTGCCTGAGTAGAACGTCCGAGGTTGGCAAACAGTTTAATAGCGGAGACCGTCAGGACCGATATGATGACCGCAGAGAGCAGTACCTCGACATAGGAAAAGCCGCCTCTGGGTGAAAAAGGCCTGGGGGTTATGGCCGAAAGGCGAGATTGATTATTTTGCTTGATTGATCTGTTCAATGCTGCCTCCCTGGGCGATTTCTATGGTGGTTTGTTTCGAGCCGCGACAAAGGGTGATGATAGAATTGGTGGATGCCGGCAAGCCGCATGCGTCGAAGGTGATGGAATAATTACCGGCCGGCTCGAACTTGAGAGTCGATAGCTGGTAAGGTGGTTCGGCCAGGTTGACCGAAATATCCTGGGGGCCGTCGAGGCTGGGGACGCCAGTGGCCTGGTATGATAGATTGTCCGGATCGATGGTCAGGGTGCGTGGTTGCTGGTCGCGGCGTGCCTGGTCGCGGACCAGTTGCAGATCGGCAGTCAGTTTAGCTGTGGCGTTCTGTAGTTTGGCATAGTCGATGCTGCCAGAAAAGTTGAGTGTGGCAGCGCCGGCTAGTATCGCGATGATAACGATTGCGATCAGTAACTCGAACAGGGAAAAGGCTGCTGATCGATCAAATTGTTTTTTTGATTTTGACATTCTATCCACCCGGCAACAGTATTGGTTCGTTCATGGTTTTGATGTAGCGGCGTATGGTATTGGAGGTGTCGGAACCGAATTGGAGGATTACAGTTATGCCATGAAAGTATATTGTGGATTCTTTCGTAAACGTGTCCGGTTCCATGATCATGCTGTAAATATCAGAGGCGATTATGCTCATGGGTTCCTGACCGCGTCGGCGTGAGAGCGTCATATTAGAGGGATTCCACTGATAAGTAACCATTTCTAATCCACCGGTATCGGCGGTTGATGGAATACCAAGAATGAGTCCATGTTCGACCACAAACAAATGTGTAATCTCTGTGGCCCATCGCAGGTCGTCGGCCAAGATTTTGAGAACATCATTTTCCTGCCGCATTCGGGTGAGAGAGACCTTTGTATTTCCGGTGCGTTTGTAAGTGTGGTTAAGAGTCAGACCAACAGCTACCGTTATAACGGAGATTAATACGACGGTCACCATTATCTCGACCAGGGAAAACGCGGAAGGATCTTTAATAGAATCAGGTTTTGTCATTTCTTTACTCATAACCGGGATTTTGTAGAAGTCCGGCTCATAAAAAACAGGTCTCGGGTCAAACGTAAATTGACCAGCCGAGACCTGAGTTTGTTGCCGTTACAAAGTACCATTAAAGAATTCTGATGTTGGCGTCAACTTCAACCATAACGATACGTGTTCTTAGAAGTTATCGTAGGTGGCGCCGTCATTGCCGGTCTCGTTAGCGTTGGCGATAACCTGGCCCGTGGCGGTACTATATACCCATCCTGTACCATCGCCGGCATTGGAGACCAACGGGGTAACCAAAGCATTTACTGCGACATCAGAGCTTCCGGTATTGGCGCCTACGGGCAGTTTGGGGAAGCTGCCACGGATATACGGGCCATAAGGATAGTCAGCATCCTTATCCTGGGAGGCATTGCCGTCGGCATCGGTGTACATAGTCAACTGGTTGACAAATGCCTCGGCTGAGCCGGCCGTGTTTCCCAGGCCGTCCTGTTTGGCTCCGGGGAAGGTCTGTTTGTGTTCACCATAGTACCAGTCGATGGCGTTGCGGATGGTGGCCAGATTGGCGTGGAGAGCGGCTTCGCCGGCATTTTTGCTGCCTGAGCTGATACGCGGAATCGCAATGGCGGCAATAATACCCAGAATAACTATAACAATTACCAACTCGACCATACTAAATGCGTTTTTTCGGTTAGCGGTTCTTTGAAACATCATCGATACTCCTTTGCTAAGTTCTTTGCCATACCCTATATGCTTGATGGCGGTATTACAGAGCCATACACAAACTCTTCACCGGTATTCGTATCGGATAAGATGTGAGACGACTTTATCTTGATATTCCTCAAAAGCAGGGCGGTCTTTTGGTGGTATTGCTGGAAATTCGGATAGTATTGACTGGAAGTTTGCAGGTGTTGGTTTCGATATAAAAATCGGGGCTTGGTGGAAGTTATCGGTCGTAATTGAGGGTTATCTGTTCGGAACCGACTTGGAGAACCACGGCGTTTGATTTGATTTCTGTCAGGTGGTAAGGTCCTATATTTTGACCGGATTTCAATATCTGTTCATTTATTATAGTATAGCTTTGAGGGGGGGCGAATACGATGGCTGAGAGGTTCAATGGGGCCATTTGTTTGGCCGGGATGGTTTTTTCTTCGGCAGCATCTGTTTGTTGGGGGACGTCCATCGCGCGAAGCAATTGCTCGGAGGCCACGAAAATGTCGCGGTCATGCCCAGTGGCAGTTTCGGGAGTTGTTGATGAAGGCAGAGTACTTTGGATTTTCTGGCACAGGCTGCCCAGAGGCGATATCGGCCTGGCGGTTGCAGGAGGATTCAAAGTTTGCGGCGGCTGGGCAAGTGCCGGAACCACAGGGACATTATGCCTAGACCGAGTCTGTGCCTGACTTAACTGCGGTTGGGTGAGCGAGTTGGAGTTTGTGCTCTTGTCCCAAGCCAGGGCTATCATGGCTACGATTAAGACAGCGATGTATATTTTTCGTAATTTTGTCATGTCGATTTTATTTCGCGGCGAATACATCCATGTTCATAGCTATATTACACGAGTGCTCGTCAGACTGTTTGCCGGTAAGGGTCAGGGAACTGATTCGTACAAACAGTAATTCATCGGCGATGCTGGTCAGAAAGCTGCGTAAGTTGGGGAATGTGCCGTATATTTTCAGAGACATAGAGGTTTTGTGATACTGTTCGCTGCTGTCTGTGTCGCCGGGAGCGATTTCATCCAGGCGAATAGAACAATTTTGTGCGAGGCTGCCGAGTCGCCGGATAACTTCAGGAATATCAATGTTGTGGCTGAGCATATCGGCGTTTTGACGAATTCTGGCAGTCAAGGTACGGCGGCTCTGAACGGCGTTTTGCAGTTGGACCAGTTCGGCCTCTATAGATTCCTTTTCCTGTTGTTTCTGCTGCCGCTCTTTCTGCAGTTGGATGACTTCGTGGTCCAATGGCCGAATCAGGAACAGCCAGATCAGGCCGCTGATGCACAGGAGGGCAGCCAGACCGTACAGGTCGATATCAAAAATTTTTGGTTTGTTGCATATTAGCATAGTTAGTACCCATGGCTGATGTTATGGGGTTAACGACACATTGTATTTCAAAATCGATATTTCCAGGTGAGTCATCGGATTTTCGACCGCTGCGCTGAAGCTGAGCGCCATAGAAAAAACCGGAGTTGTTCAGGACGGTCAGATAATCGGCTACGGCTTTATAATTTAGAGCATTGCCCTTAAGATGCATAAACATCAGTTGGTTGCGGTTCGATTTGTCGTCGCCGGTTGACTTGTCGGTTTGTGGGTTGTTAATAAGAAACATTTTGGCACTTTTGGCCAGAGGTAATTTTTGCGAAGATGCTCCGGATGAACCGGATTTGGGGTCTTCGCGTGAGAAATCCATTTCTTCCAGATAAACCAATTCGGGGCTGTGCCGGGCCAGGTAACCGGTTATTTTCAGGAAATCGACGTAGTGGTCCAATTCCACCAGTAGTGCGTATCGGTTCTGCCAAAGATCGAGCTGTGTTTTGGTTTCTTTGAGAGATTGGATTTCTTCCTGGATGTGTTGAGATTGTTTGGCAATATTTCGTGTGAACTGACTGGCGTTGCGGTAGGCAAAGTATTTGACGGCGGCCCACGTGGTGACGGTGCAGGTGAAGATCCCTGTCAGGACCAACCAGATGCGCAAACGCCTGTGTCGCTGTTGATTGATTTTTCGTTCGTCAGGTATGAGGTTTACAGATGCCATTTATGCGTTCTCCTTAGCCAGCGCCAGTCCAAGAGCTGTGGTCCAGGAGCCGATATTATGTCTGGTATGAGGTAAATATGGGACGATTTCCTGCAATAGCGGGTGCATAACCGGTTCCACCGGAAGCTCAAACTGTTCGGCAAAAAACTGAGAAAGGTTTTTGGTATGGCCTGCGGAGCCGCAAAGGAGAATTTTTTCCAATCGTGCACAACTGTGCTCAGCGATGATGTAGTTAAGTGTGCGTATGAGGCCTTCTACATAATCGTTGAGGTCTATTTGCAGTGCGGCGAAAATAGTTTTGGCGATTTCGGTGTTGTCATCGGTATTGTCGTCGTCAATGACAGCGACGCTTTTTTCCTCGTCAGGCGAATTTGAAAATCGCAGGTGGCGCGACTGACAGTCAAGGCCGTGAGTTGCTATAAGTTTTTCGGCCAGGTGGTAGTCAAGCATCATCTGTTGTGATAATGTTTCAGTCAGTTTTTTTCCGCCCAGTTGGAAGCATCGGCACAATAATGGTTTTTCCCGATCGCAGACGATTAAAGTACTGCCGGAAAATCCGATGTCAAGAATGCCGGTGAGGATATCTTCAGATGGGTCGGTGTGTTCATTTTTGTGATCGCTGTTGTCGGGGGCCGTGGTGTTGTTGTCGGGGGCCGTGGCGTTGTCGTTATCGGTTTGGTTTTTCTGGTCAGGGCATGGTTTGTAATCGTGATTGCTCGTGACCAGCCGGGTCAGAACGCATGGCAGAGTGTCCACCGCTACGCATCGCAGACCCAAAGATTGTATCAGATCGATACGTTGGTTGATCCATGAACCGTCGGCGGTAAAGGCCATAACGGTCATATTGTCTTTGTTGCTGTCGTAGCCGGCGATGAAATAGTCAAAGACGGCCTGTTCCACCGGGAATGAGAGGTGATTGGCCATTTGCAGTTTCAAAGCGCCGAGAACCGCCGATCGCGGCAGGCCTTGTGGTGGTGCAGGTAAATTTACAGGTCGCATATCCAGTTTTTCGCCGGGGCAGTGCAGCACCACATCACGGCCGACAAAATCGGCTCGATCAATAAGACGTTCCAGCAAATCGGGTAACCGCTGGTCAGTATTGTGATCGTCGTTTTGCCGGTCGATGAATTCCGTCGGCGAGGCGGACTCGGCAGGGCAGGCGATTTCCAGGGCGTTGTGGACGTGTAAAGTATTTCCCTGGCGTAGTAACTGAATACCGCGTACAGCAGTGTGTCCTATGTCAAGCCCAATAGGCAGGTATTTTTTAGTTATCCAGTTAAACATCAGTATCTATTTTTTATCCTGTTGAGTTTTAACCTGATATTTGTGACAAATCAAACATTGGCAGCACCAGTGAGATTACAAGTGTGCCAACGATGAATCCCATAAAAATAAGAATTACCGGCTCCATAACACTGGTCAGGGTGCCGATTTTGGTTTCGTTGCGGTCGTCGAGATAGTCGGCCAGCAAGGACATGACCTTGCCTATTTGTCCGTTGTTCTCACCGGTGTAAACCATCTGTGCGATGCCTGCGGGAACGAGATTGTTTTGCATCATGGCTTCGTGCATGGATTTACCATTCAAAACGTTGCGGTGCATTTTGGCGATAAGGTCGGCATAAAGATAGTTTTTAGTGGAGGCGATGGTCAGTTTCAGGGAATCAAGTAAAGGAACGCTGGATTCGACCAGCAGACCAAGTAGCCGAAATATTCTGGCGTTAATCAGCGAAGATGTGAGAGGGCCGATGACGGGGATTTTAAGTACTGACCGAGCGATGAATCGCCGTCCGGGTTGACTGCGCAGCCAAAAGATGACAGAACCTATTACGACAAATACCATAATAATGGTCAGCAGAATACGCTGACGGACAAAATCAGAGACAGCCAGAAGTGTTTTAGTGGTTTCTGGCAGTTTAACATTCATTTCTTCAAAGACAACGGCGAAACGCGGCAGTACGAAAAAGGTTATGACTAACATTGCCGTTAAGGCGATTAAGGTCAGCAGTGTCGGATAGATCATGGCGGAGATCAATTTGTGGCGTAAGCGGTCTGTCTGTCTGGACAACTCGGCCAGGCGGTTGAGCATCTGTGAGAGGTTTCCGGAGGCTTCGCCGGCGGAGATCATGCTGGTATAAACCGAGTCGAACACATTTGGATATAAAGCGGCGGCTGAGGTCAAGGTGCCGCCTTCCTCTACATGCAGGCGCATCCGAGCGACAAGTGCGGACCAATGTGGGTCGGTAAGTTGTTTTTCGATGGCGGTCAGTGAAGGAGCCACGGGAGTTCCGGTTTCCAGCAGAATAGCCATTTGTGAGGTAAAAAACGGTACATGACGTCGCGAAGCCCGTTTGGGATCGGCCTGTCTGGATTTGCCGATAAATCGTTGCAGCAGAGTTTTCAGGTCGAAGCCGCCTTTAACATTGTCGAGACTTTCCTTGATACGGATAGGCGTGAGTCCCTGTCGGTTTAACTGGGCGTAAGCCCCAGACATATCGTCAACTACAGTGGTGCTGCTGACGATATTGCCTGATCTGTTTAATGCCTGATACTCAATAATCATTTTTAGTTAGTCCGAGCTTTCCGATACCAGTTCGGTTTTTTTAACTGGTTCTTCTTCGACGAAACAAACTCGCATCATCTCTTCGATACTGGTGAGTCCCTGTTCGACGCATCGAATACCTTCTGTTTTGAGATCGCGCCAATTGCCCTTGTGGAGATGGTTTTTGATTTCGGTGGCGGAAGGTCGAGTTAAAATGAGTTCCCGCAGTCGCGGTGTCATCTCAAGTACTTCGCAGATGGCACGTCTGCCCTTAAAGCCGCTATCATGGCAAAGGGGACAACCTTGCCCATGATGAAAGGCACGGTTGCGTGGTCCCTGCCAATTGATGTCATCGAGAATGGACTCATTCGGGAAATAAGTAGCCTTGCATTTGGGACATATCGTTCGAATGAGCCGCTGGGCCACTATTCCAACCAGACTGGAAGCGAGCAGATAAGGTTCTATGCCCATGTTGATAAGGCGAGTGATGGCACCGGGACTGTCGTTGGTATGCAGTGTGCTCAAGACGAGGTGTCCTGTGAGAGCGGCCTGCACTGCAACCTGAGCGGTTTCCCCGTCACGGATTTCGCCGACCATGATGATATCGGGGTCCTGGCGAAGCACTGACCGAAGTGTATTTGCGAAGGTCAGTCCCACCGCGTTGTGCACCTGTATCTGATTGATCAACTCAAGCTGATATTCGACCGGGTCTTCGATGGTGATGATATTTCGCTCTTTGTTGCGGAGCAGATCAAGGGCCGAGTACAAAGTGGTGGTTTTGCCGCTGCCGGTCGGACCGGTGACCAGAAATAAGCCGTGGGGCTTGCTCAACATGCGTTTGAGAGCCAATACCATTCCATGCTCGTAACCGAGCAGATCGAGCTTCAATTGAAGATTGCTTTTGTCGAGAATACGCATAACAATTTTTTCACCCAGAATGGTGGGCATGGAAGATATACGCAGATCGATTCCCCGTCCTTCGACCGTAACGTGAATACGTCCCTCCTGCGGAACGCGTTTTTCCGCTATGTCCATTCGGGCGATAACTTTGATGCGTGAGATAATGGCGGCGTGCCATTCCCGTGGCGGCGTCATAAGGTCATGCAGCATTCCGTCGATTCGATAACGGACATGTACACAATGTGTGTCCGGTTCGATATGGATGTCGGAAGCGTTTTCCTTTACGGCCTGCTGGATGCTCATATTGACCAGGTTGACGACAGGGCTTCCATCGCTCAGTTCGGACAGGTCAACGACGGTATCCTCATCGATGGATTCTTTTTCCACTTTGACGCTGGCGTCCTCAAGGGAGGCGACGAAGGAGTCGATTTTAACATTCTGGACATAGTATTTTTTGATGAACTCTTTGATATTGGCTTCCAGTGCGATCACCGGCTGGATGTGCAGTCCTGTGCTGCGTTCCAGATCGTCAACTATCAGAAGGGCCTGTGGTTCGGCCATAGCGATGGTGAGGTTATTCTCGACCTTGAACATTGGGATAATGACGTGTTTTTCAGCGACGTCTTTTTCGATGGTGTCCACCACGAGTGGGTCGATCAGTCCGGGACGTAATTGGACGGCAGGCAGTCCCAGCCGCTGCGAGAGGCACTGCAGCACCGCCGATTCATCGACGAGATGTTGATCGACCAGCAGTTCACCGAGTTTTTTACCGCTCGTTTTCTGGCGTGCCAGAGAGGTGTGAAGCTGCTCCTCAGTGAGATGTCCGTCCTGAATGAGCATTTGCCCCAGTTTGATGGTTTTAGATAACAGTTTCACAAGAAACTCCGAACGGCTGCCGTCGTGTCAGGGAAAATTTCGAAGTGACTGGAAAGTCGTGTCAGATCGAAAATTTTTCGAATTAGTTTGTTCATTCCGCATAGTTTCAGTCTCAACCCATGATTGCTCAATTGGTTATAGTAACGATTGACCAGTTCCAGGCCGGCACTGTCTATACATACAACATCGGTCATATTTATTACTATGCGATTGGTCCAGTTTTGCGAAAGTTTGAGCAGCGATTTTTCCATGTCATCCAGTTCTCCGGAAACAAGCGGGCCCAAAGGTTTGAGAATGGTAACCGCACCTTCGTTATTCGTTACGATCTGCATGGATGGCGGCCTCACTATCAATAAATATTCGATGTGTTGGGGTTTGCCTGTTTTTTTCGCGGATGAACAGCCTGCGATAGATTTTGTCAAGCATCTGTCCCATGTGACCGGGAAATTGATTTTGGTCTGCTAAAGCCCACTGAATATCCACCGCCATGACGTCTAAGGAGTCTGTTGTCCGATCCTTAGCCATTTCATCGGCAAGCCGATCGGCGATGGTTTGCATGATTGATTGAGCGAGAAACTCGTCAGTGTGGCTCAGCAGCAGAGCAAATACGTCGTCAGCCATTTTTCCGAGCAGAAAAGTCCTGTTTTTTTGATCGAGTATTTTTTTCAAGCATCGGCCGATCAGTGCGGAAAGATGGTGCCATTGTTGCGATTGTCCGGCGAACATGCTGCGGAAACCATGGACAGTAACGACAACTACTGTGAACAGTTCGTCGCGATCCTGGTACTGCCTGGCCATGTTCTGAGCCTGTTTCAAAAAGGATTCGGCCCGGAGAACGCCGCTGGTGGGTTCGTGTTCGATCATCCACTGTCGTTGATTAGTAGCTTGCAGGTGTTTCCAGAAAAGGTTGATCAGATTTACGGCAGCCCTGAAGTCGTCTTTGATCGTTTTTTTGCGTTGTCCGGGAGTTCCCGCTGTGAATTCCACGTTAATCAGCAAAGGCCGACCGTATTGGCGATACAAGGGAATACAGGCATCGCAAATCAAAGAGCCGATGGGTAAATTAGTGGTAATTGGGCCGTTTGAAGATGGCTCGGCGGCAAGATATGGCAAGCCGGATTCCAGTGCTTGTTTTATCGCCGGCAAGTCCAGAGGAACCTGGCAGGGAGGACGAGCTTCGGAGATACCTGTCATGGTGGCAGATGGTCGGTTGTTGGTATTTTTGATGACGCATTCAATGAGATTTTGGTGGTTTTGGTCGGGGCACCATAATGATACGCAACAGGAACCAATGGCGTGATCGAAAACCTGTTCGATCATTCGGATAAAACATTGGTAACGGTTGAGAAGGTCGTTGCTGTTTTGCATGAGGGACAATTCGTCGAGGATTCCACGGATATAACTGTTGTTGTCGGCGTTGGATGATGGATTGCCGGATGATTCAGTTATTGCGGGGGTGGATGAGTTGTGCTCGCCCGAAGCCGGTGATGGTTGTATGCCGTCGGCATTTTTGCAAGATGTACCGATAGTGAATCCCACCAGGGCTGCCCCAGCGATCAGCAGAGCGCCAGTAAACCAGCCCGGCGAAATGGTGCTTAGGCCGACGATCAGTGTGAGCAGCAATATGCCGATAACCGGGCCTAATGTGTTTGCGAAATTGTTTTGTTTATTTGCGTTCATGTTCTATTTGCTGTTGCAATGTTAGCTGTTTGCCGGTCCTAATACGGGGCCTGTAATAGTAATAGGCAATTTAATCATTACCTCCGTACCGTTGTCCAGCTCACTGGAGACATCAATGGTTCCGCCGTGTAAGGTGACAATCTCGCTACTGATGGTCAGTCCCAATCCGGTACCGGTGATATTAGCTGTTTCTTTTCGATTTACGCGATAAAATTTTTCGAATATTTTGTCGATATCGTCTGGGGCGATGCCATATCCGGTGTCGGCCACTTTGATATAGACAAAGTTGTCGTCGATGTTCGTTTCGATGAAGACGGTACCGCCTTCTGCGGTGTACTTAATGGCATTCGTCAGGATATTATTGATAACCACAGTCATTTTCTCACGATCAGCGTAGAGGTTCGGCAGCTTGGGATGATAATTGGTCTGAATGGTGATTTTCTTGCTGGCGGCGCTGGCTTTAATATCGTTAACACAGTTTTGAACGAGGCGGTCCAAAACGACTTCGTTTTTTTCCAGAACAAGTGAGCCGGTTTCCATCCGCGAAATGTCAAGGACGTCATTGACCAACCGAATCATACGGGATGTTTCTTCGTTGATAACGTTAAAGGCTTCTTTCTGTGTGACGGCGTCCAGAACCATATCCGACAGCAGGGTTTCGGCGTAAGCGCGGATATTGGTAAGTGGTCCGCGAAGTTCATGGCTGACATGGGCTACAAATTCGTCCCGACTGCCCTCGCTTATTTTTTGTTGAGTAATGTCACGGATAACTAGGAAAATGTCGCTGTTCTCGCTGTTGTGTGTCAGCCTGTGATAATAGAGACACAGTACTGTTTTGCCGGAACCTGAGCCGATGGTTATTTCGAGATGGTTGTCCGGCAGGGATGATTTGGCATTCAGGGCGCATTCAAGAAGTTGCCGAGCCTGTGGGTCCTCAAAGATATCCAATATGTTTTGACCGATGAATTCGCTTAGAGGTTTGCCAATAAGACCTTCACAGGAACGATTGGCCAAAGTAACAGAGCCGGTGGTATCGGTCAGGATAATACCGTCAGGTAGTGAATCAATCAGGACCAACAGTCTTTGAGAGTCGTAACTGCACAGAAATTGCCCCATTGACTTTTCGCTTTGAGTGGTTTGAACTTTATTTTGAATTTGATCGATAGCTCCGAGCAGTTTGTTCCACCCTTTACCGGCGGAGGTGATGTTTGAGCCGACGGGTACCGGCTCAATATGGGTCAAAGATTCCTCAGGAGCGTCAATTGGAGCAATTTTTTCAAGGTTGGCTTCGACAGCACGGAGAGTGCGATAACGCCGATGGACGGCAAAAAAAGCCACCGTAGCGGCAATCGTACTTAACAATGTCAGCAGAACCAAAAATGGCAGCGAGATCGGCGGCAAATGAGATGAAGCCCAATCGGTCCGATAAAGGAAAAATACGGTTACCAATTGCGATATGACTATTAGATTTATGATTGTGATTATTTTATTATGTCGCATATATTTCAATCTCTTTATGTATAAACGAAGAACCTATACCGGTTTCGTATAGCATATCGACGTTATTGGTGTGCTAATTGTCCGATCAGTAATATTTTTGTGCCGGATTATGCCGGGCAAAACGGATTGTCAGCAATTAAGCGGCCAAAAACGCAAAGGAATATAATGTTCTTGTTAAGGCGCTTATGCAGACTACCGACTTTGATAACAGTAATCATTGATTTTAATATGGTTGAGCACGACTTATCGGAACTGACATCTATGAGAATACTACTGGCAGACGACGATACCAACATCCATTTTATTATGAAGATGTGGATGAACCGAAACGGTCACGAGGTGGTGAGCGTTTATAACGGTGAGGAAGCGCTTGCGAAGTTGAAGGAACAGGAATTTGAAGGTCTGATAACCGATGTAAACATGCCTTTGAAGAAAGGCATTGATTTGGTCAAGGAGGTTCTGCAATTATCCCGGAGGCCGAAATTGATTGTGGTTTTGACTTCGCGGTGCGATACAAGTCAGCTAAGGCAGCAACTTGACTGCTGCGATGTGCATCTTTTCAACAAGCCGTTTAGTCCGTCGGTTCTGGCAGAGTTAATCGAAAAATTAAACAAGGAAATGCAAAGCTCGCATGAATACGACGAAGAAAGACCTGTGGCAAAGCCTACTTAAACTGACGCTGGGCAACGAGTCCGCTACGGAGGCCGCCGCCAGTCCGGAAGCATCTCGTTTACCGGAAGTCATTGCCGATAAGCTAGGTGAGATTGTTGAGGCATTCAGGCAAAACAATTGTGATAAAGAGCGATTGGCACAGGAACTCCTGAGTTGTTACAATTATTTAAATATAGCCTTTACCTCAACTGTCTCGATAGCACGTTGTAAGGAAGTTCACCAGGCAATTCAATTGCTTGTTGATGAGATGACCCAGGCGATTGATAGTCATTATGGCTATTATTGGGGTACGTTTGCCGGCGAGTTTTCTGCGTTGAGGCGCCAGGCTGATGCCGAAAAGGATGCGATCTTAATAGCACAAACCATCCAAGATCCTCATGGGGCAGATGACTTTTTTCAACGTAACAAGCAGGCTTTACGAGCGATGGCTGATGATGACGCTGCCGTTCAGATAAAAATGATCGATTATCACGGAACATATAATCTGGATTACGAAGGCAGAGGAAACGTTCTAGCCTTACGTCTGGTCGGTGACGATCAACAACTGGATTCTTTGGGTACATTGTTTTTTGTTCGCACGAGTGAGCGGGAACCTTTTATTGCTATGGAAATGAATTTTGCCGGTTCTCTGGCGCGAATGGGCTCGGCTGTGCTGGGCAATATCATTTACGCCCAGAAGATCAACCAGGTTTACTTGCAAACCATAATGTCACTGGTCAAAGCAATGGAAGCGAAAGACGAATATACCAGCGGTCACTCGGTGCGGGTGGCCGAAATGGCGTGTGAGTTGGGAGGGCGTATCGGTCTGGACAGCAAACAAATGGAGCATTTGGATTGGGCTGGACGATTGCATGACATCGGAAAGATCGGGATCCGTGATGATGTGCTGCATAAAGCGGGAAAACTTACCGAGGAAGAATTTGCTCATATCAAAACACACCCACTGAAAAGTTATATAGTACTCGAACCGCTGGAAGCATTACAGGATATCCTGGCGGCGGTGCGGCATCATCATGAACATTTCGACGGGTCAGGTTATCCTGATGGCATGGCTGGTACGGATATTCCTCTCCTGGCCCGCATCCTGCAAGTCGCCGATGTATGGGATGCGCTCACTTCCACCCGTTCTTATCGCGAGGCTATGTCATCGGGCACAGCAATGGAGATCATGCGTCAAGAGGCCGGTACCACCATGGATCCGGAATTGGTGGCTTGGTTTTTGGAGATGATGACCGAGCAAACCGTCCCATGTGGCGAAAGATCGTCCTGAATACCACAGTCTGACAGCCTTTACGATAATGTTGCATATCTATCGAATGAGACCAACTTACAGACAATGCCCAACTGGGTATAAGGTGGCTGTGAGTTTCTGCCACTGGCGGACGTGACATATAACTTCCTTAAAACAAAGCACTTGTGGCGGGCACTTGCCTGATAGGGCGTTGTTGAGCTACATGAGTTGGTATTCTTGCCGTGAAGGGTCCGGTCCCTTCCGGCTGAGAGTTATGTTTTGCTTGACAAACCGGTCCAGTTGGGGTTCAATACAATTTGTTGACGATAAGACAATAACTCAAATGAGACATAGTTTTGCGAAAGGAGAGCTTTATTATGGCTGGAACACACGTTAGTCTAAGGTTGATAGGGGTTTTGTTGGTTGGCATAGCGTTAGGCGGATGCCAGCCGAGCGCAAACCAGTCAGGAATAATGATTGGTGATACGCCGGAAGTGACCGGCGGGGCGGACCTTCAGCGTACTACCGAAGTGCAATTAGTAGAGCAGATGGCTCGTCATCGAACCCAGTATCGAGTTCATCTGGAACTGCTCAGGGATTTTTATGATCGGCAAGGAAGTCATTTAAAATCTACCTGGGCGGACGAGGAGTTGGAGAATCTGGTGCTGGGGCCGAACCATTCTTATCTGGTGATAGCTGAGATATCCGGCTCTGAGTTGAGAGCTACCACGGCGATAGTCGAAGCGGACCTGCTTTACGAAGAAGGAATGAAATATTTCAAACAGGCCCAAGGCTTTTTGCCTCCGCTAGTGGCCAGCAAGAAAAAACTGAACCTGGCGAAGGATAAATTCAACGAATTGATCACCAACTATCCCACCAGTGACAAAATAGATGACGCTGCCTTTCAGATAGCTGAGATATATAACCGTTATCTCAAAGATTATCATAAAGCGCTTTTGTATTATCAGCGGGTTTGGCAGTGGGATTACCAAACGTCGAAACCAGCACGTTACGCGGTCGCGCGAATTTATGACGATTATCTGCACAATCGGATTAAAGCCTTGGAATATTACCAGCAGGCAGTTAATCTGGAGTCGCGATATCCTGACAAAGTGGCGTATGCCAAAAGACGTGTTGAGGAAATCAGTCAGGGACTCTCGAACGAGTAGCCGACAGCGAACATGGCCTATTCTTGCCAATATCAAACTGGACGAGAAGTTTTATTTTTAGAAACCCACCGAGCGTATCGATGGGTTTCTGTATGTAGATACTTAAGGGGCAATTGGTGCAGTTGACGGTAATAGTGGCGGTATTCATGGCGCTGCTGATTGGTGAAACCGCAAACGCAGATAACGCCGATGGGGGGACGGTGTGGTGGATGAATCATTTCAACGGCCTTTCCTCGTTGGCGTTTGTAGCGGGCCTGGTGTTGCTGTTATGGTCGCTGATGCAGATAACCTGCCGATCGCTTCTGTTGCGTATGGAACGCCTGGTACAACAAGGCAACTCTACCAAAGCGGCGCTGCGATTGCCGGGCAGAATCGATCTGCTGATGCGAGTCCTGCTGATCGGCGCATTTGGTACGCAGTTGACGGTGGGAGGCTGGGCCGGGTTGACATATACTCAATGGCGTCTGCAGCGGTTTGTGCTGGTGGATGAGGTGGTTTTGTTGCTGCCGTTTATGATAATGATGTTCGTGAAATGGTACTGCTTTTATCCGGTTAGTCGTTTCGTACGGGAATATATTGTGGCGGGGCAGTTGGTGGAAGGTTTGCCGGCTCGGCCGGTGTGGACCCGGCGGCAGTATATGTCTTTTCAGATGCGCCACGGAATGCTGATAATATTGATTCCCTTGTTTTTAATGCTTGGGTTCAAAGACGTGGTGGAGCAGATAACGATGCGCTGGTTTTCCGATGGTTCTGTGAAGGCCGGATTGGTAAGCGATAACGTTTCGATGATGGCTCAAACGGTAACGGGAGCTGGGGCGGCGATGATTTTTATCTGCTCTCCCTTGTTGCTGCGCCGGATTTGGCTGACCAGATCGTTGCCGGGCGGCCCTCTGCGCGAACGTCTGGAAGCGTTTTGTAAACAGATAAAACTTGGATATCGGGATATTCTCCTGTGGGACACCTACAGTGCCGTCGCCAATGCGGCGGTGATGGGACTGCTGCGGCCCATACGTTACGTTATGCTCAGTGACAACCTCATCGAAAATATGGCCGATGAGCAGATTGAAGCGGTTTTCGGACATGAAGCCGGTCACGTAAAACATCATCATATAATGTTTTTGGTGCTATTCGTTGTCGGCAGTATTTCCGTAATGACGCTGGTAGTGGAGCTGACGGGATTGCTGTTGGAAGGTCGGCTTACCGAACCGCGGTATTTTGCTGGTTACGACAATTACTACGATTGGTTTATGTATGGTTTTGGGATAGTGCTGATCGTAGGATGGGTGCTGGCATTCGGCTGGGTGTCGCGCAAGTTCGAACGGCAGGCGGATGTGTATGCGGCAATTTCCGTCAATCCGCAGGATACCGACGCAACCCTTAGCGAACATGGGGCGTACGTTATGGGTTCGACCCTGCAACGTATCGCTATGCTAAATGGTGTTTCCGTGGACACACGTTCGTTTCGCCATTCGAGTATCATATCTCGAATGGAGTTTTTGCGATCTTTGGCGTTGCAGGAGGGAGCGATGTCAGGTTTTACCCGGCAGATCGTGCTGACCAAAGTGCTGATTGTGTTGAGCGTGGCGGTGGGAGTAGCCGGCTTGTGGCTACTTTCATACACACACTGAATGAAAATATCGACACTGTAGCATAAATACCGGGATATTTTAATGAAATCTTAATAACTTGGCCGAGTAATCTCCTGGAAGACCCTGAATAACGAATTTTACAGGAGATAGGATTATGGCTGGACCAGGCGACTATGTATCGGATGTAACGGAAGGCATCACTTGTGTTGAAGATTTGCCCAAAGCTAAAATCAAACGACGTTCACGCTCCTACAGGAAGC